>MEHZ011550783.1_pt1 | contig 41574 bp, 37 predicted proteins | sample 897221 | NCBI WGS metagenome assembly MEHZ01 (sample SAMN05514161, study PRJNA337945) | marine metagenome | isolation source: marine surface water | place: Arctic Ocean | collected 2007-12-13 | reverse complement strand
TGCAACCGATTCGGTGGCTGGTTCGAGATCAGGTGCAACTCGTCTGCAGCTGTATCAGCAGCGCCGAGCCACTCGCTTGGCTCGATCCACACCGGATGGCCGGGGCAATCGTCGTAGCCGAACGAGGCCACAGTATCGGAGAACAGTTCAATGCGTCCGCTCGGTGTAGCGAGGGGGTTGGCGTCGGGGTCGCTGCGGAAGCTGCCGTACATGACCTGGCCATGATTGGTTGGCGTTGGCAATTCGATGATGCCCGCAGCACGCGCTTGCGCGAACTCGGGAAGGTCAATGCCTGCGCCCTGGCCGCGCGAACGGGTGCGGTCCCAGAACCACTCAAGCCATTCAGATTCGTTGCGACCCTCGGCATAGGTGTCCAGCGACCCCATCCGCGCCGCGAGCCCACAGAAGACATCGAAGTCATTGCGCGCTTGGCCGACTGGTTCCATTGCCTGCGACATCGCCACGATTGCCTGGTCGGTCCGGGTCATGCCCCAGTCATTACGTTCCAGCGGCGTTGTGACGGGGAAAACAATGTCGCTATGGCGAGCCGTGGCCGTCCAGAACGGCTCATTGACAATGACGACCTCGGGTTTACGGAAAGCCCTTGTGAGACGCCGTAGGTCTTGGTGATGGTGGAATGGATTGCCGCCCGCCCAGTAGACCGCCCGGATATCGGGGTACGTCAGATCTTCACCGTTGTAGGTGGACCCTGTGCCCGGGTTGAGGAGCATGTCGGCAATACGTGCAACAGGGATGAAACTGTCGACAGCGTTGGTCCCTTGTGGCAGCGACGGCCAGGGAAGCCAGTTGTTTGGTTTGCCGATGACACCACTCTGGGCATAGCCAATACCGAAACCGCGCCCGGGAAGGCCAATCTGGCCGAGGAGCGCTGCCAGCACGACAGTCATCCATATTGGTTGCTCACCATATTCGGCGCGTTGCACACCCACAGCACAGGTCACAAGGGTGCGTTGCGAGGCCATACGACGCGCCAGAGTGCGAATCGCTTCGGCGTCCAGGCCAGAGAGCTGAACTGCCCAATCAGCCGACTTCGGCTGGCCGTCGTCGAGTCCCAACACATATCGACGCACCGGTTCAAACCCAACCGTACATCGTTCCAGGAAAGCCAGATCGTGAAGACCCTCCGTTATCAGCGTGTGCGCGAGACCCAGCATGACGGCGACATCGGTGCCAGGGCGCAACGGCATCCACTCAGCCTGCAGCTCTGCATCCATATCGCTTCGTAATGGGCTCAGGCAGACAAAGTCGACACCAGCACTGGCACTTGAGCGGACTAACCCGGGTAGCTCATGACGCGCGACACCGCCCTGTTCGATCTGCATTGGTCGCGATGAAATACCACCGAAACCAACAACGAGTTCGGTGTGCTCGGCAATAGCGGCGAACGTGTTCTGCTCGCGCTGCATAGTCCTGAAGTTGCCGACGACATGTGGAATCACGACCATCGCCGCAGCGAAGCTGTAATTGTCAACGTGGCGGGTGTACCCGCCGATCGAGTTCAGAAAGCGATGTACCTGACTCTGGGCATGGTGAAACCGACCGGCGCTTGACCAGCCATAGGAGCCGCCAAAGATCGCTTGATTGCCATGATTGGTTCGGATCCGCTCAAGATGCGACGCTGCTAGATCCAGCGCTTCATCCCAGTCGAGTTCTACGTACTGATCGACGCCACGCCCAGCTCCCCCATCATTTTTGAGGAAGCCAGTCCGCACTGATGGCCGGGTGACCCGCATACTGCTCGTAGCCGAGTCGGCCACGCCATCCATGATCGGCGACGGTTCAGGGTCCGATGCATACGCAATGATGTCCTGTACGACACCGTTCTCGGTACGAGCCCAACCCACACCCCAATGGAATGACGTGGCGTGTAGCTCGCTCAATTGATCTGGCGCTCCATGTCTTTCCAGTATTCGTTACGCAGTTTGTACTTTTGGAGCTTGCCGGTTGCGGTTCGGGCGAGTTCGTCGCGGAAGTCGACCGACGTCGGGCACTTATAGTGAGCCAACCGGTCGCGGCAATGATCGATGAGCTCGCGCTCGGTGACTTCAGCGCCTGCCGCCAGAACGACCAAGCCTTTCGGTGTCTCGCCCCACTTCTCGTGAGGAACCCCGATGACGGCGACTTCGATGACCGCAGGATGTGAGAACAGTGCGTCCTCGACCTCGATCGAGCTGATGTTCTCGCCACCGGAGATAATCACGTCCTTCTTGCGGTCCGCAATTGCGACATAGTTGTCCTTGTCCAAGATGCCACCATCGCCGGTGTGGAACCAGCCGCCTTCGAGCGCAGCCGCAGTCTCGGCCGGCTGATCCCAATACGACTCGAGAACCACATTGCCACGGGCAAGGATCTCGCCTGCTTCGCTGATCTTGATATCGACACCGAGTGCAGGCTGACCGGCGCGATTCAGATTCTGGGCTCGCTCGGTCGGCGAAAGGTCATCCCACTCGGGGCGGCATCGGTTCATGGTCAGGTATGGCGCCGTCTCGGTCAGGCCATAGAGCTGGATGAACTCCCAACCCAGTTCGGTCTCCATACGTTCAACCGTGGCCGTCGGCGGTGGCGCTCCGGCGACAACCATACGCACCGTGCCTGAACCAGGAATTGGTCCATCCCAGTCCTGGGCAGCATCGAGTACCGCAGCCACTACAGCTGGGGCTCCACACATAAAGGTCACGCCATGCTGCTCGATGCGACGAAGGATTTCAGGGCCGTCGACCTTGCGCAACACTATTTGCTTGGCACCGACCGAAGTCAACGCAAACGGCATGCCCCAACCGTTGCAATGGAACATAGGCAATGTGTGCAGATACACGTCGCGAGTATTGGCACCAGCGTCCCAGCCAAAGGTTGTCGCATTAAGCCAAAGCGCACGATGCGTTTGCTGCACACCTTTGGGCCGAGCTGTTGTACCACTGGTGTAGTTAATGGTTGCTGTTTCGTCTTCGTTCGGCTCCCACGGAATGGGATCCACGCCCTGCACAAAGAGTTCGTTGTCGGTGTCGTTGCTGATGGTGTACTTGAACTCGCACTCGACCGACGCCATATCTTCTTCGATCTCAGGATCGATGAGTAGAACTCGAGCACCGCAGTGATCGACGATGTAGCGAATCTCTTCCTTGTTCAGCCGGAAGTTGATCGGCACGGCGATGCGGCCGTGTGCTGGCAGTGCCAACAGCATGTGCTGCAAGCGGGCCGCATTGTGCGAGACAATGGCGACGCGCTCGCCAAATCCCACACCAAGTTTGTCAAGACCAGCAGCGAGCTGGCGAGCGCGCTCGGCTATCTCTCCAAAGGTCAGCGCGGGCCAAGCCTCGGCTGGCTGGTCAGGTTCATCGATGATCGCGATTCGATCGGGATAGTTGAACTCGGCACGATCAACAAAGGTCTTAATCGTGAGTGGCGTGCGCATCGGCGGCTTCCCCTACTACTCGTCAGATACGCCTTAGAGACTAGCCCCAGGTGGCAGACGAGTCAGTCCTCGGTTTCCACGATGTCGACCACAGTCAACTCTCCGTCGAGAACTCGCAACACTCGGTAGGTACGGCCCAGGTCCATGCGGGCTCCTGCCACGAAGGACACCTGGCCGGTCGAAAAGGGCTCGTCATTGAACGACGCCAGTGCAATCGAGACTCGATCCGGTGATGCATCACCTGCCGTCTCGACGGCTCGTGCCCACGCTTCTACGCTCTCGGCACCCAGTATTGTTGACCCACCGGGTGGAAGCGGGCTGCTTTGCTGAATGGAACGAACCAAGTCGTTGACGCGTCCATCGGGGTCATTGCCGAACGTCGAGGCCCAGCTTATGAATATGAGCTCACCCAGTGTCGGCACGTCAGCGAACCAGCCCGGCCGATCGAGCGTGCTTCCACCAACGATGGGGGCCAAAAACCCGCGTGTGCGCAGATTCAAGATGATCGATGGAGCAGCATCGATTTCTCCCGGGACATGGCTGCAAAGAGCAATGAAGGAGGTCTGGCCAGCTCGCTCATTGATCCGGTCGAGCAACGGGTCGAGCGTGTCATAGTTGAACTCGTCGCGATACGTGACCGATCCGCCGAGTTCACGAAACGCCCGCTCGAAGCCGTCACAAAAAGCGGTCGCCTCGGGGCTGGTGACATCACGCAGAACCATGGCGGTGGCGCCGTAGCGCTCGAATGCCTGAGCCGCGGCCACGGCGCCTCTGGGTTCGGCGGGGGCACCCATGGTGTAGTTCATGGACCCGAACCCGCCTGTCAGGTAGCTGGCATCGTCGCCACATGGGCTGATGGTCAGCAGGCCGTTCTCGTCGGCGAACTCAAGTGTTGGTCGCGCCACATCTCTATCGCACGACGTGATGATCAGATCAGGTGGGTTGTTGACGAAGCGTTGCACGAACCGTTCGCTCAGACTGACGCGCGAGTTGGTGTCAAAACGTCGCAATTCGACCGGACGGCCCAAGATCCCACCGTCATCATTGATGCGATCAATCTCGGCGATGACGCCGGCCAACGCAGCACCGTCGAGCGGTGCGAGAACCCCGCTCTCGCCAAGAATGGTGGCCACCACGAGAGGCCGTGGCCCGTCGGGTATCGGCGTTGGCGCGATGACGACATTTGGTTGCAAGCTGATGTCATCGATATCAGTCGTGGGCTCAGGCGTTACCTGCCCGTCGGCCGCTCCCCGTTCTCGGTTGCTGGTCGCTACCTCTGGAGAACACGCTCCTGCAACCAACGAGAACACGAGCAGCATCGTTGCAACTAAACGGAACACGACGCGCAGGCTATCTCAGCTCACTCTGACAGATGGGCCGCGAGAGGACATGGCGCTAGGACACTGCGGAGTAATGCCGATGTTTGCGGATCAGCGGCCAGACGCGCTCTGCAAAGTAAAGCTCAGAGAGACTGCGGAACAGGACGCTCGAACACAGCCGAAGGCGCACTCCCCGCCACGGTGTCGAGAGCCGGCACGGCTTGGCCCGGAAGTACGGTTTTTGAGAACGCAGCGAGCGGTGATCGATCGTCGTTGACGCGCGTTCCATGGCGTGCTCAGCAGTCTTCTAGGAGACTGCGTGGTGGCAAAGTAGCGTTATAGCCATGAGTGATCGCGTAGTTATCGAGATGGACAATGGCGTTGCTGACGTCAAGCTGAATCGGCCCGACAAGATGAACGCCGTGGATGGCGCCATGTTTGCGGCACTCAACGAGGCTGGTGAGTCGCTCAAGGCCGATCCATTGGTTCGGGCCGTCGTGCTCTCTGGCGAAGGACGAGCCTTCTGCGCTGGTCTCGACCTCGGCAGTTTCCACAAAATGAGCGAAGACGACAGCAACTCAAGCGGATCCGACCTGGTCGACTCCGACGATGGCCAAATCACACACCGCGCCCAGCAAGTCGCCTACACCTGGACCGAGATGCCAGCGCCAGTCATCTGCGCAGTTACCGGTGTGGCCCTGGGGGCCGGATTCCAGATTGCAATGGGCGCCGACATCAGGCTGATCGCGCCAGATGCCCGTATGTCGGTGCTCGAGATTCGTTGGGGATTGATCCCCGATATGACGGGAACCCAAACGCTGATCCAGCATGTTGGCCTAGACGTTGCCAAAGAACTCACGTTTAGCGGTCGCATGGTTACCGGCCAAGAGTGTGTCGACCTAGGTCTGGCAACACGGCTGTCTGACGATCCCTATACCGACGCCCTTGCCATGGCGCACGACATCGCCTCCAAGAGCCCAGATGCCATTCGTGCAGCCAAACGACTCATGAACAATGCTGGCGGACTGTCAACCGCCGAGCGGTTTGCAGCCGAGCGAGCAGAAATCAGTGCGCTCATTGGATCGCCGAATCAGGTCGAGTCGATCAAGGCCTACTTCGACAAGCGTGACCCTGTGTTCGCTGACCCTCAACAATAGGCTTGTGTCATGACCCAGAGCCGCAAAGTGTGCATCACCTACTGCTTTAGTTGAAACTATTCAGGCCGCGCCGTGAGTGCAGCGAATGACATACTCAGCAACTACCAGCATGTCGTCGCGGACCTCACGCTAGTTCCGGCAGCTGGCGGTGTCTTCGAAGTAGACGTCGATGGCGCTTCGATATTCAGCAAAATGGGCCTAGGGCGACATGCGTTAGCCGGCGAGGTGCTCGAACTGTTCACCCAGCTCGTCGGCCCCGATATTCGCAGGTACGGGACCTGATTACTTCCGAGTCGCTGCATAGCGACGAGTACCGCTCTGCGCCAGAACCTTTTTGGGCCGCACTGCGTGATGAGCATCCTTTCTTCTACGACGAAGTAGCAGACCTGTGGTTGCTGACCCGCTACCACGATGTAGCCGCCGTATTCGCCGATCATGAGACCTATTCGGCCTCGACCTATGAACAGTCGACAGGCCGAGTGCTCGGCCCCACCCTCATCTCGCGAGACGACTATGGCCATGTGGCCCGGCGTTCAATCGTCGCTCCGGACTTCGTCGGCAAGCGTTTGCAGAAGTCCCTGCCCATCGTAGATGGCTGTTCCCGCAAACTCATCGACGCATTCGTCGACGACGGCCACTTCGATTTGATCTCACAATTTTCTGGTCGCCTGCCCGTTGACGTGATCAGCGCCATGTTGGGCATGGAAGGTGACGGGGATCTGTTCCGGCGCTGGGTAACCGAGATGATCCAAGGACTAGCCGCCGACCCAGACCTTCGTGAAAAAGGCACTCAAGCCAACGCTGCCTTCTGTGCCCACATCGCCCCGGCGCTCCAAGGTGTAGATGACCCCGCACGTATGGACCACATCGCCAAGATCGCTCGTGCCGAGGTCGACGGCGAACGATTGAGCGATACCGAGATCACTGCGTTCTGCGGGCTGTTGTTCATCGCTGGCGGCGAAACGACCGACAAGGCAATCGCCAATATGTGGTGGAATCTCTGGCAACAACCTGAGCTGTTCCACCATGTCACTGCCCATCCCCAGGCATGGGACAACGCGTTCAGCGAGACGATGCGACGCACACCGGCCGTCGTAAATGAAGATCGGTTCACGACCCGGCCCGTCGAGTGGCATGGCAGAGAGATCCAGGCGGGCACCCGAGTGCGCATCTCCATTGGCGCCGCAAACCTGGATCCAACAGTCTTTCGCGACCCTCTATGTTTCGACCCTGACCGGTCCGATTTACACAGCGGTAAAGAGTTGCGTTCAGGTGCAAGTCCCGAGCCTGGTCGCGCCGGGCACCTGGGTTTCGGCCTAGGCAAACACTTCTGTATTGGTTACGAACTCGCTCGCACCGAGGCCATTGTTGGTTCACGCCAACTCGTCGAACGATGCCCTAATCTTCGCCCAGCACCAGGGCCCGCCACGCGCCCACAGATCCAGGGCAACTCGTTCCAGGCTCTGTTGGCATTCCCGCTGGTATTCGATCCAGCTCATTGAGTCACCTGCGCCAAGGAAATCATGTCGAAACCACGTTCGCTGAGCAGAGAACAGGCACGCCGTATAGCCCTGCATGCCCAGGGATTCGGCGCCAAAGATCGGGCAACCCCGGTGAACCGCGGACATCTGCGCCGCCTTGTCCGACGCATGCACATCGTGCAGCTCGATTCGGTGCCTGTCATAATCCGCACGCAGTACATGCCGGCGTTCAGCCGTCTCGGCCCCTACGACCCGTCGCTGTTCGACGATATTGCGTATCGGCACGACGATTGGTTCGAGGCCTTCGTCCACGAAGCGTCACTTGTTCCGGTCCAAGACGAACCATTGTTTCGGTTTATGAAGGAACGGGCTCGACAAGGCCAAACCTGGGGCGGGCTCGTCAAGCTGGCCGAAGACGAAGGCTCCTACATAGACGACGTGCTGCAGGAGGTTCGAGACCGAGGCCCTCTTAAGGCAAGCGAGCTCAGCGACCCTCGTCCTCGCGAAGGACAATGGTGGGGGTCGCGATCCATCGGCACCATGGCACTCGACTATCTGTTCCGCATTGGGGCAGTTGGCATACGGCGAGTAGGTAACTTCGAGAAGGAGTTCGACCTGCTCGAACGTATCGTTCCCGCCCACGTCCTCAGCCAGCAAGCACCATCAGAGCAGGACGCGCTGAAGGAGCTACTCGTGCGCTCGGCCGCTGCATTGGGCGTCGCCACCGGGCCGGCCCTGACCGATTACTTCCGGTTACCGAAAAGAGCCGTTAAGCCGCTGTTCGCCGATCTTGTCGAGGACGGAAAGCTGGTCATTTGTGATGTTCCCGGCACATCCCGTGAGACCTATTTGCATCCCGACACTGTTGTGCCCAGATCCATGCAGGCTCGGGCGTTGCTGTCGCCCTTTGACCCGATCGTGTGGTTCCGCGAGCGGGCGTCATGGCTATTTGACTTCGACTACCGCATCGAGATCTACGTGCCGAAGCCGAAGCGCACGTTTGGCTACTACGTGCTGCCGTTTCTGCTCGGCGACGAGATCGTGGGCAGATGCGACCTGAAGACCGACCGCTCCAACGGGGCACTTCGTCTACTCGGCGCCTTCGCTGAGCCGGGCATCGATGAAGACGCCATCGCAGCTGACCTCGCTGAAGAGTTGCAACAGCTCGCCGCAATGGTCGGCGTCGATCGAGTCAGTGTCGACTGCAGCGGCCGGTTAGCTGACGGCGTTACATCCGCCATAACCCGCCTCAAGGAACCAGGAAGTTGAGTTAGCTGATGGCGAGCGCCCGGTTCATCGCGCTCACGACTGCTCGCATGGACGCTGTGGTGATGTCGGTATGCATGCCGCAGCCCCAAATTTCGATCTCGCCAATCTTGGCGAGGACATAGGCCACAGCGTGGGCATCAGAGCCGGTGCCCTTAGCGTGCTCGGCGTAGTCCAGAACTCGGATTCCGAGGCCAGTAGCTTCCCGAAGGCCGACGGCAAAGGCGTCGAGACTGCCCGATCCGCTGCCTTGCACTACAACAGGTTCAGAGTCGAAGGTCATCCGAGCGGTGATCAGGGTTTGGTCATCACCCCGTGGGTTCTGCGCTGCTTCGTAGCCGTCGAGCCGGTACGGATGATTAGCGTCCAGGTACTCGGTGGCGAACTCACTAAAGATCGTCTGACCCGTGACTTCTTTGCCGGTGTGCTCGGTCAGGTCTTGGATCACACGGGTGAACTCGATTTGCATGCTGCGCGGTAGATCGAACCCCTGCTCGGCCTTGAGCAGGTACGCGACGCCACCCTTGCCAGACTGGCTGTTCACTCGAACGACATCTTCATAACTACGGCCAACGTCGACAGGGTCGATCGGGATGTACGGCACCTCGAAGTACGGGCTGTCGCTCTTTGCGAGGGCCTCGAAGCCCTTCTTGATGGCGTCCTGATGTGATCCAGAAAAGGCGGTGTAGACCAGTTCGCCAACATAGGGATGGCGCGGATGCACCGGCAGTTGGTTGCAGTGCTCGGCCACGCGCTTGAGTTCGTTGATGTCACTGATGTCGAGCATGGGGTCGACGCCCTGGCTGTACATGTTCATCGCCAGGGTGATGATGTCGACATTCCCGGTGCGTTCGCCGTTACCGAAGAGTGTTCCTTCGACGCGGTCGGCGCCGGCCATGATGCCGAACTCGGCGGCAGCCACACCGGTGCCACGGTCGTTATGTGGATGCAGGCTCAAGATGATGTCGTCGCGGCGAGCTAGGTTGCGATGCATCCATTCGATCATGTCGCCATAGATATTGGCGCTGGACATCTCGACGGTTGCGGGCAGATTGATGATCGTCTTGCGACCATCGTTTGGGTTCAAGACATCAACGACCGTGTCACACACCCGCTTCGCGAACTGGAGCTCTGTGCCAGTAAACGACTCTGGTGAATATTCGTAGAGGATCTCGGTGCCGCTTGAGACCTGCCCTTCGAGGGAACGGCACAGCTCGGCTCCCTTGACCGCGATGTCGAGGATGCCGTCCTCGTCAAGTCCAAACACAACGTTGCGCTGCAATGTCGACGTGGAGTTGTAGAGATGCACAATCGCTTGTGGGGCACCATCGATCGCTTCGTAGGTGCGCTTGATCAGCTCAGGCCTGGCCTGAGTCAGGACCTGGATCTTGACGCCCTCGGGGATGGCCTTTTGTTCGATGATCTCGCGTACAAACTGGAAGTCGGTATCGGACGCCGACGGGAAGCCGACCTCGATCTCGGTAAAGCCCATGTCGACAAGCGCCATGAACATCTTCCATTTGCGCTCGGGGTCCATCGGCTCAATAAGCGCCTGGTTGCCGTCACGGAGATCGACCGAACACCAGAGCGGTGCTTCGGTGATGACCTTGCTTGGCCAGGTGCGATCGGGGATGTCAATAGCGGCAAAAGACCGGTAGCGCTCGAATGGCATACCGGACGTTCTTTGAGCCGCGTTGGCTCGGGATTCAGTCGTCATGGGAGTTCCTCTGTAGATGCGGTTTCGACTTGTGGTGCAGATGTGATGCGCCAGATTTAGCGCGCCCGTTATTGAGGGCAGTGCGTGACCCCGGTCGGCCTGATCAGGCCGCCGGGTCAATAAGTCGAAGCACGAGGTGGAAAGCCACAAGTTCATGATAGCCCAACCACTAGGTTGAGCCCACATGTCTTCTGGCTCCGGTGCCAACACCGTCGAACTTGTTCAGCGACACTCCCGTTGGCTGGCCGTCGCAGGTGTGTGCGGGGTCTATGTCTCTTTTGGGCTCGCTATCGGTGTCATGGCACCGCTTGTCGACGAAATCAGCGGCGACCTAGGCCTTAGCCGCAGCACCATGGGTTCGATCCTTGGCGCCTGGGCGCTCATCTATGTCTTCACCGCTGTTCCCGGTGGAGCGGTCGTCGATCGGCTCGGTCTGCGCTGGTCCTTGTTCGCTGGCGGTCTCTCCATCACCGCATCGCTCTTGCTGCGAAGTGTGGCTGACGGGGCCGTCACGCTCTTCCTAGCCGTGGCTGTTTTCGGCATCGGCGGTCCGCTCGTCTCGATAGCGACCCCGAAGTTGGTTGCATCGCTGTTCGATGCAGATGACCGGCGACTGCCCACCGGCCTCGGTGTCGCCTCGCCAGCACTCGGCTCCGCGATCGCACTCGCGATCACAAATCCGCTGCTCCTGCCTGCGTTGGACGGCAGCTGGCGGGCGGTGCTTCTTGTCATGGCCGCCGTTGCCTTTGTTGCATCATTCGGTTGGCTGTACGCGTCCCGCGCCGTCACTCATCTTCGACAGGGAGACAGCCGCACTGACCGCTCCACGATTACGCGCTTGCTGAAATTGCGATCCATGAGAACCATTCTGACGATCTCGGTATTCTCGTTCTTCTTCAGTCACGCATTGTCGAATTGGCTTCCTGAAATCCTCACCGACACGGGGCAAACCGACAACGCTGCCGGCTACCTCGCTGCGATCAGCGTGACCGTCGGCATTTTGGGTTCGCTGACGATCGCTCGTCTTGTCCCCAGCCACCGGCGCCCTCATGCGCTCGTCACTATCTTCGTCCTCGTCGGCATCACCGTTGCCGGTCTTGGCTCCCTGCCTTTTGCCTTGTTGGTCATCGCGTTGGGCGTGCTCGGCTTCTGTCGCGCAGGAATCATCCCCTTGCTCTTCCTGGAGATCATGGGTGATCCCGACATAGAGCTCGGAGATATCGGTGCAGCGACCGGCTTGCTCTTCGCCGTCGGCGAGATCGGCGGCTTCGCCGGTCCGTATGCAATTGGGTGGGTGGCTGATGCGACGAACGGCTTTGGGGCAGCGACCTTGCTGCTCACAGCGGTCGCAGGCACAGCTGCTGTGAGTGCCATGGCACTAAGGTTCGCTCGTGGAACTACGGACGTTTACTGAACCCCAACAAGGCGCGACCTACGACGATCTATTGGCCATCGCTCTAGCCAGCGAGACCGCTGGCTTCGCTGGCTTCATGCGCAGCGATCACTATTTAGTTATGGGTGATGGTTCCGGCTTGCCGGGTCCGACCCACGCGTGGATCACACTTGCTGGCCTCGCTCGTGACACAAACACGATCCGGTTGGGCACGCTAGTCAGCCCCGCGACCTTCTATCAGCCCGGACCACTCGCTATCGCCGTTGCCCAGGTCGATCAGATGAGTGGGGGCCGCATCGACTTCGGTTTCGGTGCTGGCTGGTACGAGGCCGAACACGGCGCATACGGCCTGGACTTCCCCGAGGTAGGCGAGCGGTTCGACCGTTACGAGGAATACCTGGAACAGATCGTCGGTCTGTGGTCGACACCCGAAGGCGAGACTTATAGCCACGACGGGCAATTCCATACCTTCACCAGGTCGCCAGCGCTCCCCAAGCCGACACAGCGGCCGGGTCCGCCAGTCGTCATTGGTGGCGGGGGCAAGACGCGAACCCCGCAACTCGTCGCTCGTTACGCATCAGATTTCAACGTGCCATTTATGGCGCTGGCCGATGTGACCAAGACCATCGCCCGCGTCGACGCTGCCTGTGAAGCCATCGACCGTGACCCAAGCACCATCGTGAAATCGGCGGCACTGATTGCCTGTGTGGGTGCTACCGAAGCAGACGTCGAGCGGCGAGCAGTTGCCATTGGCCGCGACGTCGACGAACTGCGAGAGAACGGCGTCGCCGGAACCTACGACGAGGCCATTGCCAAGCTTGCGGCCTACGCCTCTGCCGGGATCGAGCGGGTCTACCTGCAGATAATGGACCTGGCCGATGTCGACCATGTCAGCGACATCGGCGCCAACGTGCTTCCCGCCGCTGCTGGCTTCTAACTAGCCTCATCTGGGATCGGCGTCGCGGGACCACCCACAACAACAGATAACCGACCCCAGCACATACAAGAAATCGATGACTCGATGTTCGCTGGTGTTCGCTGGTGTCCTGATCTCGAGCAGACCAGAGAAGAACAGCGCGCCCAGACATGACCTGGGCCGGAGCGGCCTTTGTCGCCATCGGGCCATCGGGCCATGAGGCACAGCAGCCTGCCGTTGAACGCAGCCTCGAACGCCGGCTGGTCCGGCCCAAAGAACACGCGGTCAGTGGGAATCAGCGCGTCACGCTGACCAACGACGCCGACGCCGACGCCGCCTTCATCCCAACGGGTACCAGCACCTGACAGTAGAGCTAGCGGGCGAAAACCTGGGTGTCGTCGGCGAAGGCTTTGAACTCGAGAGCGTTGCCAGATGGGTCGAGGAAGAACATGGTGTGCTGCTCGCCCACCTGGCCAGCGAAGCGGACTGTTGGCTCAATCACGAACGACACCTGCGCCGCCTTGAGACGCTCGGCGAACACGGCGAACGCTTCTGGCGTCATCAGTACGCCGAAGTGTGGGACTGGCACATCGCTGCCATCGACCGGATTACTGCCTGCCACACCGGTCCAGCCGTCGACAACATGAGTGACGAGCTGGTGCCCCCCAAGGTTCCAGTCGATCCAGAGTTCTGCCTGTCGGCCACGCTCACAGCCCAACGTAGTTCCGTAAAAGGCCGCAGCGGCCGCAAGATCGTTCACTGGAATAGCCAGATGAAAACGAGCTCGTTCACCGTGATGGCCTGCAAGATCGGCGTTGGTTCGGGTCATGGGATCAGACACTGTTACGGCCTCTCGGCTTCGAAGATAGCCGACCATTGATAGGTACCTGGGCCGACAAGGTACTCGGGTAGACAGTCGGGGCCGCATGCAGCGGTACCTAAGCCACGAAGTGCGGCGTCGAGATGAACTTCGATCGTGTTGGACTGCTCGACGTCGGCGATCGTCGACGCTGCGGACAACGTGGTGTCATGCTCGAAACGAGCGCTGAACGACAACGGCTCGCGGGTGGTCACGCGTAGTCCCTTTCCGTGCCGATCAGTAAGTGTGAACCAGCGCGTATCAGCGTGAGCGCCATGCTCTTGTGGCACAACAAAGGCGTGGTACTGATCAGCGACTCGACTCTGCCAAATGCCGGTCAAGCCTGAAGACTTGCGGTCGGGGTACGTTTCGTGAGGACCGCTGCCAAACCACGCAAGACGGTCGAACCGAGACGCAACTTCAAATCGTGTTCCGACCCGAGGCAGGTCGGTCCAAGCGTCGGGAATCTCGAGGGACTCGTGTAGCTCAATCGAGCAGTCGGCGACAACGAAACAGCTGGTCGCCGTCGCCTCGGCTTGCTCGCCAACCAAGCAACGAGTGAGCGTAATTGTGGTGGCACCACTCGGGGTCTCGCCCCGCTCGATGGCCGTGACACCAATAGCGAGCGAGTCCAATCCCCAGGCGACCCAGTGCGGCCGAATACCAGAGACTTCGTTCATCCAGCCGTGGCGAACACCGTCGTTGTCGGTGGGCGCACGCCACAAGCTTGGAGTCAAATCGCCAAGACCCACATCGATACCGTCGACAACGAGTGCAATCGACCCAGCATCGTCCCAACTAAGCGATGTAGAGCCGGCCCGAACACTGCCCGCTCCGGTCAACTCGCTGACATGATCGACATCGGGCTCGGTCCTCGCTACGTCAACTGTGCGAAGTGCGACTTCATCCCACGAGACCAGGTGGCCGGCTGGCGCCCACGGCGTGTCGGTCCGCTGGTGCCATCGCACATGTATGCGAGCGTCCTGGTTCTTCTCAAGCCCGGTGGTGGTCGGAATAGACATGACCCTTGAATTGCCAGCGTCCATCGCGACATCGAGCACACCCTTTTCGACTTCGTGGCCATCGACCATCAGAGACCATATGGCTTCGAGATCTGCCAGCGACTGGAAGTCGCGGCGATTGCTGACTCGCACGCGTCTTCCGCTGACAGGGGTAACGGTCACCGGGCGGTAGGCCCAGGCAACTTCGGTCAGCCCGGGGTGTGGCTCGCCGTCGGGACCGACGAGGCCATTGATACAGAAGTTTGCGTCGTTCGGCTCGTCACCGAAATGGCCGCCATACGCCCAATACACCCGACCTCGTTCGTCGACTTCGCGCAGGCCCTGGTCGCGCCAATCCCAGATAAAGCCGCCTGCTAGCGCTGGTTCATCGAAGAATGCTTGGGCATAGTCCGCCACCGAACCATTCGAGTTGCCCATGGCGTGGCTGTACTCGCACATGATTAGGGGTCGGTCATCTTCGCCAGTCGACTCGGCCCATTTTGCCCAGGCCACGATCTTGTCGATCGGTGTGTACATCGGACACACGACGTCGGTCACAAAACGCTCTCGATCGCTCGGCGCCTGGTACATCTGGGACTCATCGCGTGTGTTCACGTCGAATCGACGCTGGATCGCACCTTCGTAGTGCAACGGCCGACTGCTGTCCACCGCACGGACCCATGCTGCACTGGAGTCGTGCGCTGCACCGTGACCAGATTCGTTACCCAACGACCACATGATCACGCAGGCGTGATTACGATCGCGTAGCACCATGCGCTTGACACGGTCCAAGAACGCGCCGAGATAGCGCGTGTCGTCAGCCACTGACCGCAGTCGCCCATGGCTCTCGATATTGGCTTCGTCGATGACATACATGCCGAGCTCGTCGCAAAGGTCGAGCAGGCGGTGATCGTTCGGGTAGTGGGCACAGCGAACAGCGTTCATATTATGACGCTTCATGCTGAGCAGATCCTGACGAAGATCATCAACCGTCTGGACCTTGCCGGTGACCGGATGATGATCGTGGCGATTCACACCGAGCAGTACGACCGGCGTTCCGTTCACCAGTAAGCGGCGATCCCGCACCTCGATCCGCCGGAAACCCACGTTGAGTGCCGTTGCATTGAGCGTCTGAGCATTGAGCGCCTGAGCATCGAGCGTCTGAGCATCGGGTGTCTGAGCATTGGGTGCCGTTGCGGAACGGCCGATGAGCTCGACGACCAGCCGATAAAGCCGAGGCGTCTCGGCTGTCCATGGCGCAATTTCGCCAACATCGAGCTCGAGTGAGGCGATCCGGCCACCATAGGAATACGCCGCTACCAATTGGTCCAGAGGCGCTCCGGAAGGAACATCGGGAACATCAGCGGTCGCGGTTACGACCTGGTCGTCGCCGTCGAACAAGGTGGCACGCACCAAGTAGTCACCGCCGCCGCAGGCGTGGGCGTCGACATGGAGCGAACCATGTCCGGTCGCTGGGTCATAGTCAGCAACGGTTGCGACATCATCGATCCGGGCGAGCGCCCTGGCTTCAAGAAACACGCTGCGATGCAAACCGGCGTGCCACCAATGGTCTTGGTCCTCGATCCAGGTCGCGTCGCTATACCGGACAACCATGACGTCGATGCTGTTGCGGCCAGCTATGAGAGAGCCGCTGATATCAAACTCTGATGGCAGCCGACTGTCTTTACCCACGCCAATGAAATCGCCGTTACACCAGACAGCAGCGACGCTTTCGAAGCCACCAAGATGCAGCACCACCGTGCGATCGAGCCAGTTCTCAGAAACCTCGACCGAGCGGTGGTACAGCCCGGTGGGATTGCGCTTCGGCGTAGATGGAGCATCGAGCCCTGGCCACGGCATGATGATGTTCGTGTAGTGCGGCCAGTCGCCAACCCGCTGGCGGGTCCAACAGCCCGGGACGTCCACCGGGTTCCACGAGCCAGCCAGCTCAGACGATTTCGCAGGCCATGTCGGTGGCAACAGATTAGGGCTGTCGAGCAGGCGGAAATTCCACGGGCCGTCGAGCGAAACCCGCCAGGCGGACTCTGTGCCAGTCCTTGCGTCGTCGGCATTGTCGTGCCCAATCAATGGTGCTCGGGCCCCAAGCCGGTTGATCTCAACCAGGCCTGGCGCCAGGATGCTCGAGATGTCTACCGGCAAAGAGTCCAAGGCCATCAGGCGATAAAATCAGACAACAGCGAGTTGAATGTCTGGCTCGGGCGCATCGCAGCCACAGCAAGCTCTTCGTTCGGCGCGTAATAGCCGCCGATGTCCATGGGTTGGCCCTGGACAGCGTTCAACTCGTCGACGATGGTGGTTTCGTTTTCGGCGAGTGTCACCGCGAGCGGCGCAAACTTGGCCGCAACATCAGCATTGTCGGCTTGTTCTGCAAGTGCCTTTGCCCAGTACATAGCTAGATAGAAGTGGCTACCCCGGTTGTCGAGCTCGTTGACCTTGCGAGACGGCGACTTACGATTCAGCAGGACCTGTTCAGTCGCCGTGTCGAGGGTGTCGCCCAGCATGCGGGCTGCTTCATTATCGAAGACCTCGCCCAAATGGTCGAGCGAAACTGACAGCGCCAAGAACTCGCCGAGCGAGTCCCAACGTAGATGGTTTTCTTTCTCGAACTGCTGCACGTGTTTTGGTGCTGAACCACCTGCGCCAGTCTCGAACAAGCCGCCACCGTTCATCAGCGGCACGATCGACAACATCTTGGCGCTGGTGCCAAGCTCCAAGATCGGGAACAGATCTGTCAGGTAGTCACGCAGCACATTGCCGGTGACTGAAACGGTGTTCTCGCCGGCACGTGCTCGCTCAAGACTGAACGTAGAAGCATCGGCGACATTCATGATGCGGATATCGAGGCCGCTCGTGTCGTGTCCACCCAGGTAGTGCTCGACCTTTGTGATCAGCTGTGCGTCATGGGCGCGCTCGGCGTCGAGCCAGAAGATCGTTGGCCACCCGGTCGCCCGTGCCCGGTTGACTGCGAGCTTGACCCAGTCCTGGACCGGCAGATCCTTTACTTGGCATGCCCGCCAGATATCGCCAGGCTCAACCTGGTGTGATGTCAACACATTGCCGTCAGCATCGACGATCTGCATCGTGCCGACTTCTTCGATCTCGAATGTCTTATCGTGCGAACCGTATTCTTCGGCCTTTTGCGCCATTAGCCCGACGTTGGGAACCGTTCCCATCGTGACCGGGTTGAAGGCACCGTGGGCCTTGCAGTGATCAAATGTCGCCGAATAGAGATCTGCATAACTGCTGTCGGGGATGACGGCTTTGGCATCTTGCAGCTCGCCAGCAGCGTTCCACATCTGACCCGAGGTGCGGATCATGGCCGGCATTGATGCATCGATGATCACATCGCTGGGTACGTGAAGGTTGGTGATGCCGCGATCGCTATCGACCATGGCCAGAGCCGGCCCACGCTCATACATAGCCGCAATCGCGGCCTGAATGGCCTCACGCGTGTCGGCATCGAGCTCGTCGAGTGCCGCAATCACATTGCCGAGACCATTATTGGGATCAGCGTCGGTTTCGGCCAGTGCGTGGCCGTAGGTCTCGAAGAGTTCACTGAAGTACGCCCGCACACCATGACCAAAGATGATCGGGTCCGAGACCTTCATCATGGTCGCCTTCATGTGCAAAGAAAACAGCACGCCGGATTCGCGTGCGTCGTCAACTTGTGCAGCGAGAAAGGCATCGAGTGCCGACTTCGACATGAACGTGCCGTCGATGACTTCGCCCTCGAGCAGCGGTACCTCTTTGAGCACCTCGGTGCCGTTCACTCCAACGAATTCGATACGGGCAGTGGTGCCATGAGCGACGGTGGCTGACTGTTCGTTGTGTCGGAAGTCGCCGTGGCTCATGGTGACGACATGGCTAGCGGAGTCAGCCGACCAGGCCCCCATCGAGTGCGGGTTCGCCTGGGCGTACTTCTTGACGGCTGCTGGCGCTCGCCGATCAGAGTTGCCTTCGCGCAGAACAGGGTTCACGGCACTACCCATGACCTTGTCGTAGCGAGCACGAAGTGTGCGCTCGTCATCGGTCTCGGGATCGTCGGGGTACTCAGGCAGCGCGTAACCCTGCGCCTGCAATTCTGCCACCGCAGCCTTGAGCTGGGGAACCGATGCACTGACATTAGGCAGCTTGATGATGTTGGCCTCTGGCGTTTTTGCCAGTTCACCCAACTCGGCCAATGCATCCGGCATCTGTTGGTCAGGTGTAAGCCACTCGTTGAAGTTTGCCAGGATGCGTCCGGCAAGCGAGATATCGCGTGTTTCAACAGAGACGCCTGCCGCGCTGGCAAACGCTTCAACGATGGGCAGCAGCGAACGTGTCGCCAACGCTGGGGCCTCGTCGGTCAGGGTGTAGATAATCGATGCGTCATTAGTCATTGTGACATCGAATCTAGTGCGATCTAGCCGACGGACTGCTGTTTGTCCTCGAACCGTTTCTTCTCGGGGCCATGAACAGGACCATCGGCAGGCCAGGGCCACCCCCCAAAGCTGGTTCGTTGGTAGTCCTGGAAGGCTTGCTCGATCTCGTCGCTCGTGTTCATCACGAACGGCCCGTGTTGCGCCACCGGCTCGCCGATGGGGCGGCCTTGCAGGATCAAACACTCGGCGCTGCTCGAAGCTTTGAGCACCACAGAGCGTTCGCTGTCCAGCACAGCAGCGGTGTTCACGCCAAGGGTCTCGTTGTCGATCGACAAGTCGTCGCCATCGAAGTGATACAACACACGGCCAGCGCCGGCTGGCCCAGCTGGTAGCTCCCACACGCTGTCGGGTCCTAGCCGTATGTGCCAGATCGCTACGTCGCTGCCTGGCGCAGCTGCCCACGAGTCTGGCGGCGGCGCTGGGGGCCGGTGTTCGCCCAGGGATCCAGCAATCAGCGTGGCTTCGACGCCGGCGGCTGCGGCGACCGTGGGTATGTCGTCGGCCCACAACATCGAGTAATACGGCTCCACCATTTTGTTCGCTGCTGGCAAGTTCAGCCAGATCTGAAACAGGTGCAGCGGGTTGGGCTCGTCCACAGAGAGCAGCGGGAACATCTCGCTGTGCACAATGCCAGACCCAGCAGTGAGCCATTGCACGTCGCCTTCTCCAAACCGGGCACGTGCTCCCAGCGAGTCTGAGTGATCGCACCAACCTTGGCGAACATAGGTAACTGTCTCGAAACCGCGATGTGGATGTTGAGGAAACCCAGGAACGGTCGCCCCGTGGTACATGTTCCAACCATCGACTCCGGCGAAGTCTTGCCCCATTTGTCGTCCGTCCAACGACGCCGCCGGGCCCAGCTTTGCGTCACCTGCCGGATAATGGTCAAGGTGATGGGCACAGAACAGGAACGGGTCAAGCGTCGGCCATTGTGTGCTGAGCGCCACGGTCTGCAGGATTGGTGAGTTCACGCTTGCAGGTTAGGTGAGCTCTGGACGAGCGTGGCTAGCTCAGCGTTCCTGCGCTGCTTTAGCTGCTGCGCACGCCGATAGTTATCCATCTAACACGGTGCGAAAAAACATGTCGCGACCTGCGAGCGGCCGCATGCGACACATTTCAAATGATTTTGTACCCCATCAGGGTCAGGTTGTGTATCCACCATGTCACTCTGCGTGCAAATTTTTGCACACATCAAGTGATAATTCTTGCGTCGGGCGCCACTTGTGGCACACTGTGCCCCGTAAGACACATGTGATACCGAGCCCGGGGGCGCTGTGATCAGGGTCATCGACCAAACTGAATTGTCGCCACGTGTCGTTCTTGATCGCGTGCAAATCGACCGACTGCGGTGGTTTCAAGTAAAACGCTATTTCGAAAGCGGCTTACTAGATCAGCTACCAACCGAGTTGGGCGATGACTCTTCAATTGATTCGAGTACCTATTTCGGCGTGTATAAGGGCGACGAGGTTCAAGCCACTGCTCGCATTGTGCGAACTGCAAGTGCCTTGCCGATGCTGGAGCATCACGAGATTTACCCACACATCGGTGAGCTTCTCGAGGAAGCCCACGGCACCGTCGCCGAGGTTTCACGGCTCGCCGTTGGAAGCAAGACCGTGCGCTACGATGCGCTGGCTCTCTTGAGCCGAGAATTTCTGCGCTTCGGACTGCGCAGCCAGGACGCGACCCTTCTCATCGCTTCAGTCGAGAAGCCCCTCGTGCGCATTCTGAACAGAATTCTTGGTGTCCCGCTGCAAGTCATCGGTCCCGCGATCGAAAAGTACGGCGCGTACAACGGTGAGTGTGTGCCAATCTTGATCGACACCGTTGAGTGTCTTGAAAACTTCCAACAACAAGGCTCGCGCCAATGGGCTTTCTTCATGGAAGATCTGGTCATTGATCTGACCTCGATACGTCGACTCCAGCTCCATTCGAACTAGCTATTCGACGAGTCCGAAGTTAGGCAGTCTGCGGCCGTTCGTCGACGAATGCGGTGCGCATCTGACCGAGACCTTCGATCTCTGAGGTAATGGTCCAACCGGCCTCGATGAATACGCGCGGCCTGCGTCCAACGCCGACGCCGTCTGGTGTGCCGGTAAATATCATGTCACCGGGCAACAGTTCGACGCGAGCCGACAAATACTCGATCAACGTGGGCACGTCGAAGATCAGGTGGGATGTGCGCGACTGCTGCAGCACCTGGTCATCGCGACGACAACCAATTGCGAGGTCCATTGGATCGCTGACTTCGTCGAGTGTCGTGAGCCACGGCCCTACGGGCGAGAAGTTCCGCAAGCTCTTGGCCAGGCTAAATTGCGCTGGTGAGCTCACCATCTGGAGACGTCGCTCACTTATGTCCTGTCCAACGCAGTAGCCAGCGACATGGTCGAACGCGTCGGCCGCTGCGATGTCACGACCGCCTTGACCCATCACCACGACCAACTCGACTTCCCAGTCGACCGTGTCAGCTGGCAGCGATACCACTGCTCCTGGGCCGGCGAGCGACGACGTCCATTTGGTGAACACCATCGGCTGCTCAGGTAGGTCCATACCTGTCTCCTCCGCATGGTCTGCGTAGTTCAGGCCGATAGCGAAGACTTGTACGGGGCGAGTGACGGGTGGGCCCAGGCGAACCAGATCATCCTGTAAGGCGGCCGTCGACAACGCTGCGTTCAGCGCTGGCTGCTCGCTTTCGACCCAGGCTCGCAGCTCGCCAAGCCGCGGAATCAGATCGTCGACGAGCGATGAAAAGGTCTCGGCCGACGCCATTGCGACATCGAAACCGCCTTGTTCTGTGACCACGCAGGCGCGACCATCAACGTTTGCCAACTTCATGACTACCTCGTTCCGCCGGAGCGACAGGCGTGCTCAGGCGAGCACTTCTTTGGAAATGATTGTTTTCATGATCTCAGATGTACCGCCATAAATGGTGCACACTCGAGCATCAACCCAAGCTCGCGAGATCGGATACTCGCTCATATAACCGTAACCGCCGAACAATTGCAGACATTGATCGGTCACCCGGTTCTGCAATTGAGTTCCCCAGAGTTTGGCCATCGCAGCATCGCCCGGCGTCAGCGAGTTCTCGTTCAGCTTCATCAGACTTTGGTTCATGAATGGCTCAGTGACAGCAACTTCGGTAGCCATCTGGGCAATTTCGAACTTCGTGTTCTGGAATTTGGCCAACGGTTGGCCGAATGCCGTGCGCTCTTTGACGTACTCGGTCGTCCAGGCGAGCGCTGCCTGAGCGACGTACAGGCCGTATAAACCAATCGAGAGGCGTTCCTGGGCCAGGTTGAAGGACAGATAGTCGAACGCTCGCCCTTGTTCACCGAGCAGGTTTGCCACTGGTACACGCACATCGCTAAAGAAGAGTTCCGAGGTGTCGGCGGAGTGCTGGCCGACCTTGTCCAAATTTCGGCCTCGTTCGAAGCCAGCCATATCTCGCTCGACGACGAGTAACGACATACCACCGTGGCCACCGTCGGAGTCGGTCTTACAGACGACGATGATTAGGTCAGAATTGATGCCGTTGGTTATGAACGTCTTGGCACCATTCAGCACATACTCATCGCCGTCGCGGACTGCGCTCGTCGCAACCGATGCCAAGTCAGAACCTGTGCCAGGTTCAGTCATAGCAATGGCGGTAATGAGCTCACCCGAGGCAATCCCTGGCAGCCACCGCTGGGCCTGTTCGGCGTTGCAATACTCGATAAAGTAAGGCGTAGTAATGTCGTTGTGCAGCGTCAGGCCCAGCCCGCCACCTCCGATATTGGCCGAGGCAAGTTCGTCGGCGACGATCGCATTGAACCGAAAGTCAGGGGTCCCGCCCCCGCCGTGCTCTTCGGGGATAGCCATGCCAACAAAGCCGTGCTCGCCCGCTTTGGCGTACACCTGGCGGTCCATAATCCCGTCACGTTCCCACTGGTCCACGTGGGGTGTCATCTCTGCCGCCACAAAAGAGCGGAACGATTGACGGAACATGTCGTGAGTTTCGTCGTACACCGAGGTGTATGAAGATGCGCTGGTCATTGCGCCAGCGTAGATGTGGGCTCTTACCAGAACGAAGTCAGCCGTTCCTACGACTCAGGATTAGGGCACTGAAGGATAGGTTAAGCCAGCCAGGTCTTGGACAATGCGGACAACTTGGTAGCTGTAGCCCGCCTCGTTGTCGTACCAGACGTAGAGCACACAGCGGCTACCGTTCACGATCGTTGCCTTGGAATCGACCACCCCAGCGCGATTCGAACCCACGAGATCGCTCGACACGATCTCCTCTGAGGACGTGAAGTCGAGTTGGTCTCGTAAAGGCGAGTCGACCGACAACCCCCGCAGGTAGCTGTTGATTGCTTCACGATCAGCTGCGGTTCCGAGTTCCAGGTTCAAAATAGCCAGCGACACGTTGGGCGTTGGCACCCGAATCGCGTTGCCTGTCAGACGGCCTGCCAGCTCAGGCAGCGCCTTGGCTACTGCGGTCGCGGCACCTGTCTCGGTGATCACCAGGTTCAACGGCGCGCTCCGACCACGCCGGGCCTTCTTGTGAAAGTTGTCGGTCAGGTTCTGATCATTCGTATATGCATGAACTGTTTCAAGGTGTCCACTCACGACCTCGTACTTGTCGTGCATGGCCTTGAGAACAGGGACGATCGCGTTTGTTGTGCACGATGCGGCACTGAGGGCACGGTCGCTATCAGTGATCTCGCCATCATTTACGCCGTAGATGATGTTCTTGATGGTGCCCTTACCCGGGGCGGTCAGCAGGACCCGCTGCACACCCGGTGAGAGAAGATGCTGACCAAGACCTTCTTCGTCTCGCCAGATACCGGTGTTGTCGATAACGATCGCATTGCTGATCCCGTGAGCTGTGTAGTCGACCTCGCTCGGAGAGTTGGCGTAGATCAGCTGGATCGGATTGCCGTTCGCAATGATCTGGTTCTTCTCGTTGTCTGCCTTGATCGTTCCGCTGAACGGGCCATGGACCGAATCACGACGAAGGAGGCTGGCTCGTTTCTCCGCATCACCTGGGCCGCCCGGACGCAGCACGATGCCGCGGAGTCGAAGCTTGGCGCCGCTGCCGGTTCGCTCGATCAGGATGCGAGCCAGCAGGCGGCCAATACGCCCGAAGCCATAGAGCACGATGTCGGTTGGCTCGTTCAGTAGTCGCCCGGAGCCCGATGAGATGGGTGCAAGCACCTGGTCGAGGTACTCGTCGATCGACCGCCCTGCACCGTCTTGGGCGTAACCCGTCGTGAGCCTGCCTAGATCAAGCCGCGCCGAGTCAAGCGGCCGGGTAACTACCGCTGAAAGCACGGCATGGCTCTCTGTAACCGATAGTTCGCTGCTGGTGACCTGGCGCGCATAACGATGCGCTTTCAGAATTGCCGTTGCCGACTCGCGGACAAGTGGCCTGCCATAGATGGACACCACGATGTCACGGTCTCGATACAACGATCCGATCATGGGGACCATGGCTTCGGCGAGCTCCTCGCCTTGAAGCCAGGTGTTCAACACATCGTCGTGTGATGGATTCATTCGGGATCAACGCCTTTGTTGGGGGCCCTGCGACGCCAACACCATAGAGAATTTTCACCCTTATTCTGCGCACATTCGTCGACTCTCTTTTGTGTTCTTGTGTCCAGTGCGTTTGTTCCGGTGAATAATTCGGAGCCCTCTTCGACCCTTTGGGCTTGTCGGCTCATCTCATCGAATGCACACCAAGAACCCATCGTCACGCCCCACTGCGCATGCTGATTTCTGAACGCGACACGGTGCCGCTAGGCCTCGGCACTACCGAGGCTTTCCAGCTCAATACACCCAATGGTGACCTCGTAGATCTAACCCAGACCGGCCGACTCGTCGTACTTGGCTGCTTCGAGTTGCTTCCCCCAAAAGCCTGCGTCGGGGACCCCCTGAAAATTGCTGCGCCGCAAATTCCCAGCTGAGGCCATTTAGGCCGTAAGTTTGTACCCGAAGCGCGTCGCACAAGGAGCCATCATGGCAGCACTGACCGAGTCCGTATCGATCGAGAATCATGGTGCGGTCGCCGTCATCACGGTGAACAATCCGCCCGTGAATGCACTAAGCCATCATGTGCGGACGGGCATCGTCGATGGCATGGCGGCTGCTCTGGCCGACGACGAAGTCACATCGATCGTGCTCATCTGCGACGGGCGTACCTTTATCGCCGGCGCCGACATCACCGAATTCGGCGGTGCAGCTCAGGGCAAGTCGCTGCAAGAAGCCCAGGCTGCGATGGAGAACTCGACCAAGCCAGTCATCGCCGCAATCCATGGCACTGCGCTTGGTGGCGGCCTCGAAACAGCGATGGCAGCGCACTATCGGGTCGGTATTGCGAGCGCAAAGTTCGGGCTTCCCGAGGTCAAGCTCGGATTACTTCCTGGTGCAGGCGGAACACAACGACTCCCCCGCGTTACCGGTGTTGCCAAGGCCCTGCAGATGATGACGTCGGGTGATCCCATCGGCGCCGACGAAGCACTCGAATGCGGCTTGATCAGCAAGATCGTCGACGATCTCCTAGCGGGCGCCATCGCGTTTGCCGAGAAGGCCGTGGCCGAAGGATGGCCACTCGTTCGCATTCGTGATTTCGACGACAAGCTTGCCGACGCTCGCGAGAACCCCGAGATCTTCGACAACTTCCGTGCCGGTATCGCTCGCAAGACTCGTAACTTCCTGGCTCCGGAGTACAACGTGCAGTGCATCGAAGCGGCCGTCAACCTGCCGTTCGACCAGGGCCTGAAGCGAGAGCGTGAGCTGTTCACCGAGCTCATGACCGGCACCCAGTCAGCTGCGCAGCGTTACTACTTCTTCGCCGAACGCCAGGCCGCGAAGGTTCCTGATGTTCCCAAAGACACACCACAGATCGAGATCAACAGCGTTGGTATCCTCGGCGCTGGCACCATGGGCGGCGGCATCGCCATGAACTTCGCCAACGCAGGTATCCCCGTGAAGCTCGTCGAGCAAACCGACGAGGCGCTGGAACGAGGTCTGGGTGTCGTACGTGGTAATTACGAACGCACCGCCTCGAAGGGCCGCATTAGCTCCGACGATGTCGAGACCCGTATGGGTCTGATCTCGGGCTCGACAGACATGGGCGACTTCGCTGAATGCGACATGATCATCGAAGCAGTCTTCGAAGACATGGATCTGAAGAAGTCGATCTTCCGCCAGCTTGATGAGATCTGCAAGCCAGGCGCCCTGCTCGCTTCGAACACATCCGCACTCGATGTCAACGAGATCGCTTCGGTCACCTCACGACCCGAGAGCGTGATCGGCTTGCACTTCTTCTCCCCGGCCAATGTGATGAAGCTTCTCGAAGTTGTGCGCGGCGATGCCTCGTCAAACGAGGTCATTGCCACATCTATGTCGATCGCCAAGAAGATCGGCAAGATCCCGGCACTAGTTGGTGTGTGTAAGGGCTTCGTCGGCAATCGGATGCTGGCTATGCGTCGTATCGAAGCCGATGCCATGAGCCTCGAAGGCGCCACACCCGCCCAGGTCGACGATGCGCTGTTTGACTTTGGTTTCCCGATGGGACCCTTCGCCATGAGCGACCTTGCCGGTCTCGACATTGGCTGGAAGGCTGAAACGTCGACCAGTTCGTCGGTTCGCGAGCTCATGAACGAGAGTGGCCGCAAAGGCCAGAAGAACGGCCGTGGCTATTACACATACGACCCCAAGACCAGGGCCAAGACACCGGACCCCGAGGTCGAAAAGCTCATTGCTGACTTCGGCAGCAGCAAGGGCTTCGAGCAAAGCACCTTCTCCGAGGAAGAAATTTTAGAACGTTGCCTGCTTCCCATGGTCAACGAAGGCGCCAAGATCCTTGAAGAGGGGATCGCTATTCGCCCGAGTGACATCGACGTGATCTGGATCAACGGGTACGGCTGGCCGGTCTACACCGGTGGCCCCATGTTTTGGGCAGACACCATGGGCCTGGACACTGTGGTCGCCAAGATCAAGAAGTACGGCGAGACACTCGAAGGCGATCACTGGAAGCTGTCACCACTACTCGAGAAGCTTGCGGCCGAAGGTAAGACCTTCGCCTCGATGGGCGGCTGAGCACCGTGACCGAGACTGGGACCGACGCTGGTGAAGAGATTATTGGCTACGACGTCGCCAAGGTCGAGGCCTGGGTCGACGAGCACGTCGACTCGCTTGAGCCACCGTTTGTGTGGACCAAGCTCGAGGGTGGTCATTCAAACCTGACCTACCGAATTGATTCGGCGAATGGTGGCCGGTCAGCCGTCATCCGGCGCCCGCCTATGGGTGAACTGCTGCCCAAGGCGCATGACATGGGCCGCGAATGGTCATGTATCGAGGCACTATGGCCGACCGCTGTTCCGGTTGCCGAGCCCCTTGCATTCTGCGAGTCGCCCGAAGTAACCGGTGCTCACTTCTATGTCATGGGTTTGGTCGATGGTCAAGCGCTGTACAACGTCGAGGACGTCGAGGCATGGCTTCCTGAGGCCAAACGACAGACCATGGCCGAGTCCTGGATCGACACGCTGGCGGCACTTCATTCGCTGGATCCCGACGAGATCGGGTTGAGCAATCTTGGCCGTAAAGAGGACTATGTCCTTCGTCAGATCAAAACCTGGTACCGGTCATGGAACGCATCGATCGAGTTCGCCGAGATCGACAACCCGAAGATCCACGAGCTGCATGATCTACTCGTCGCGACGGTGCCCGACCAGGGGCCTGCTGTGCTTGTGCATGGCGACTATGGGACCCACAATGTGATGGTTGGAAGCGACGCCTGTATGGCAGCAGTAGTTGATTGGGAGATTGCCACGCTCGGCGATCCGCTGGCCGACTTTGGCTACTCGCTCAATGCCTGGCTGCAAGCCGACGACAACCTGTTAGATACTGCCGATTCGCCGACCTTGGCCGCTGGCTTCCCGGATCGCGAGTTCATCATTAATCGCTACGCCGAGAAGACCGGCCGAGACCTGGGTGAGCTCCCGTACTACCAAGCATTCAACCGCTTCAAGACGGCCTGCATCTTGCACGGTGTCTATGCCCGTTACAAGAATGGCCAAAAGGCCATCGAGCCAGAAGATCTTGAGCTCCTACGCGGCAGAGTCGGCAACAGCATTACCAGGGCCGAAGAAGCGCTTGCGGATCTCAAGGGCTAACTCTGAGAGTCTCGCCAGCCAAATAATTGCACCGCAGCAGCGTCCTGCTCGATAAAACCGTTGTCCGGGACTGCGGAAGCAGTTCGATAAGCATCCAGAACAGAGGGTCACGAGGCCCTAGGGCCTTGACTCTGCGCGACATCGCTCGACCTTAGACTGGTCGTTGCGGCCCACTGTCGCCCGGGGTCCAAGAGTCGGGGCGGATACCGAAGGCTTCGATGAAGCGTTGCCAGCCTGATGCCACAGCCAGAGCTGATCCCAGTTCCAAGATCTGATCGTCGCTGAAATGTCGACCGAGTTCCTGCTTGAACTCTGGGGTGACGACTGGTGTATCGCTTGTAAGTACGTCGGCAAGCCGCAGCGCCATCACTGTGGCTGGCGACAGGTCAGCACTGTCTGGGTCAGCACTGTCTGGGTCAGCACTGTCTAGATCGCCCAGCGCAGCGGCGACCATGTCGTCATTGAGTTTGGTGTCCATCAACGATGAACTTTTTACGCTACTTCAATGCACACACTCGTTGCGGTGAGCAAGCCTGATGCGGCAAAGCTCGACCATTGCTGGGTCGAGCGATGACTTGTCGGTGTAGATAAACGCCGTCCAGTCCAGGAACATGCGCAGGACTTCGGGCCGCTGGGCAAGGGTGAGGAAAAGGTTGTCGTCTTCGTAGGCCTTGTCGAACCACACATCGCGACGATGTGTTAGCTCGTCAGAGAGTTCAGCAACCTGTGCTTTGGGCAGCAGACCATGTTCGTTCGCCACAGCCCGCTCCTACGCGTTTGCTTCGCTGGCGGCTCTACGGGCGGCCTGTTTCGCTCGCCGCTCATCACCAAGCCGAGCCAACTCTTGTCGGTTGTCGTCGCCAACATGCATGTAGACCGCGCGCCACTCGTCGCTGCCCCACTTCAGATTAAGCCTGCGGGTCATCCGTGGTGCGACCGCTGTTGTGATCAACTCGAGTGCGGCCTCAACCGTATGAAGTTGCTCGGCGACCTCGCCTGGGTGCCCCATGGGATTGCCCAGTGGGAAGTCGACGAATACGAAGCGGGGTACGCCTGCTGTTTCGACGATGTCTTGAGCACTGCCCACGACGACTGTAGCTATGCCAGCTTCTTCAAGATGTCGTGCAACCAGACTCACGGTCTGGTGACATACCGGTCAAAGCGGCACCAGGATCATCGCATCGACCCCGTCCTGTTTCGCCCAGGCGACGATCTCTTGTGCATCGGCATGGGTGCGGCTTTGCGAGTACTCGGTCGGCACGCCGTAGAAGCGTTCGCTGACGCTGCCGATCACGCCGTCGTCGGCAAGCGAGTTCAGCGCATCGAGCGGCAAGAAGGTGCCGACGTCGTTGGTGTGCGTGGCGTCCTTGTCCCAGGAAAGATCCTTGGTGAACATGGCGTCAGGCGTCGGGGACGACGCGTGGGCATACACCTTCTTCGGTGCCGTGAAGACAGCTGGGAAGGTCGTCGTGACGACGCCAACCTTTGCGCTGCTCAGGTCACGACCATTGTCAGACCATTTGACGAACGGCACATCGTCGTAACTGGCCCACTGGTAAGGCTGCCCATAGCCATGGGCGGCATAATACTCACGAGACTTATCGATGTAGCTGACAACTCGCCGATGGGTCTGCGTTCGATCACTCATGTTGGCCACGCTAGACGCGAGGCACTAGTCGAAACCAGATGGGTGGCTAGCGAAATTTGGGCTCTCGCTTCTCAAGGAACGCTGCAGCGCCTTCTCCCATGTTCATTGGGATGAGCACAGCCTGGTGATCTCGTTCCACGTCGAGCTGGTCGCTGAACGATCGCGTCGATGAACTTTCGATCGATGTCCGGATCCGCTGCATCGCCGCGCCGGAGGTGGACTTGAGCATGCCGGTCACCCGGGCGACCTCGGCATCGAGGTCTTCGTCTGGCACCGCGCTATAGATCATTCCCCATTCTTGGGCCTGCTCGGCGGTGATGCGTTCACCGAGCATGGCGATTGCTCTGGCACGAGCGACACCGACCTTGTGTGGCAGGCTCCATGTTGAGCCCAGGTCCGGCACAATGCCGAGTCGCGGGCCGAACGTCGCCACGAAAAACGCCGAATTAGCTGCGACGGCAATGTCACACGACAACGCTAAGCCAAGCCCGCCCCCAGCAGCGACACCGTTGACCCGGGCAACGGTCGGGACCGCACAGTCCTTGATGGCCCGCATCGTCGGATTGAAGTGTTGATCCATACCGTCAGTCACGCTGGCGTCGGCCGACGCAGCTTCACCCTCGCGAGAGGGGCCCACTGTGTTCAGGTCGGCGCCCGAGCAGAACCCTCGACCGTTTCCTGTGAGCACCACCACGCCGATGCTGGAATCGGACTCGGCCACCTCGATAGCCGACCGGATGTCGTCCATGAGTTGATTGTTCATCGAGTTCAACGAGTCCGGGCGATCCAGCGTGATTGTGGCCACGCCGTCACTCATAGATACGTTGACTGTTCCATTTGGCATCTGCGGCATGTACTGACGCTAGTGCACAGGTCCGAACGCTCTCCAAGGGTCAGAGCACTCATGGCGGGCCGGACCCTCGGTGCGCATGCCGACCACCCGACGTGATCTGGAGCTACACGGCTCCATGCAGTACCTTACGAAGCCACACGCAGCGACGAGTTCAGGGGAACCACTCATGCCAATGGCTATCCACGCGGCAACCAATCCAAGCAAGATCGCGACTGTCATGTTGCAATCAGGCGAGACGCTTACCTATGGCGAGCTCGACAAGCGCAGCATCCAGCTCGCACGACTCCTCGCCGACGCTGGGTTGGTCGAGGGTGACGTCGTGGCGTTGTTCATGGAAAACAACATCCGCTACCACGAGATCTATTGGGCCGTCGTGCGTTCAGGCATGTACCTGTGTGCAGTGAATAAGTATCTAACCGCCGAGGAAGCGGCCTACATCGTGAACGACTCAGGTGCCAAGGCGCTGCTGACGTCTGTTGGAGTCGCTGATGTTGCCAAAGCAATGCTGACCGACCTGCAGGACTGCCCTGTGCGCCTGGTCACTGACGGGCCACTGGACGGCTACATCGCCTACGAGGGTGAAGTCGCCAAACACAGTAGCGAACCTCTCGACGCCGAACCGCTCGGCGACTTCATGAACTACTCCTCGGGCACAACGGGCCGGCCCAAAGGGATCAAACGGCCGTTGAGCGGTAACACTTTTGCCGCCCCTTCTGCACTCGACGCTCTCCTCGGCAACCTCTATGGACTCAACAAAGACACGGTATACCTGTCCCCTGCTCCGCTGTATCACTCCGCTCCGTTGGCCTTTACCGCTGGTGTACACAGCCTTGGCGGCACCATCGTCGTCATGGATAAGTTCGACCCGGTCGAAGCGTTGCGTGCCATCGAGACACACAAGATCACCCATAGCCAGTGGGTACCAACGATGTTCATCCGCATGCTGAAGCTCGATGACGTCGACCGAACCCAGTTCGACCTCTCTAGTCACACGGTCGCCATACACGCGGCTGCACCATGTCCAATGGATGTGAAATACCAGATGATCGACTGGTGGGGGCCAATCATCTTTGAGTATTACGCCGGTACCGAGCTCAATGGCATGACGGTCTGCAACAGCGAGCAATGGCTGGCTCACCCCGGCACCGTTGGTGCCCCAATCCTGGGTGCACTCCATATCTGCGATGAGGCCGGCGACGATCTGCCCTCAGGCGAGCCTGGCACGATCTACTTCGAACGCGACGTCATGCCGTTCGACTACCACAACGATCCGGACAAGACCGACGGCTCAAAACATCCGACCAATCCACTGTGGACCAAGCTTGGCGATGTCGGCTATCTCGACGACGACGGGTACCTCTTTCTGACGGACCGAGAGTCGTTCATGATCATCTCGGGTGGTGTCAACATCTATCCGCAGGAGATCGAGGATGCATTCGCCATGCATCCTCTGATCGCCGACGTTGCAGTGTTTGGCGTGCCCAACCCAGACACCGGCGAAGAAGTCAAAGCAGTCGTGCAACTCGCTGAGGGCGTCGAGGAAAGTGATGCGGTGCGCGGCGAACTACTCGAGTACGGCCGACAACATCTTGCTCGGTACAAGGTGCCGCGCAGCATCGATTTCGAGCCCGAATTACCTCGTCTCGAAACCGGCAAGTTGTACAAGCGCCTTTTGAAGGACCGCTACTGGGGAAACAAGACCAGCCGTATCGTCTGAGCTGCAGCCGGGCCGAAGCGACCCACAATCTCTAGCTTTGCGATGCAGCGATGACCTGACCGAAATAGTCCAGGTGCGCCTCTGGCGAATCGAGGCCCATGTCCATCGACGCGGCAGCGAAGTGGCTCCCTCCCAGATCGCGCCACTGGCGCAGCTCGTCGACCGTCGTCTGGAGATCACCGGGCCGAGTACGAACAAGTTCGCGTCCATAGTCAGACATGTCGCGGCCATTGTCTTGGCCCAGCCGTTCCACTTCGGCCAGAGCCGGGATCGTGCGCTCAAGGGTGCCAGCAAACATGAAACCGTCACCGAGCTTTGCGCCGCGGCGGAAGGCGGGCGAGCTGAAGCCGCCGATCCAGATTGGGATCTGGCGCTTCGGCCGGGGCAATACGTTGCCGCGTTCGATGCGATCGAACTCGCCCGTCCAGTCGAGCAATGGCTCGGACCAAAGTTTGCGCATGAACTCGATCTGCTCGTTGGCACGGGCGCCGCGAGTCGCAAAGTCCTGACCGAGTGCTTCGTACTCGACGTAGTTCCAGCCGACACCGACGCCCATCCGGAACCGCTCGCCCGACAGTAGATCCAGGTCGGCGGCCTGCTTAGCGACGAGCACCGTCTGTCGTTGCGGCAAGATGATCACACCGCTCGCGAACTCAAGCGTCTCGGTCATGCCTGCCAGGTACGAGAACAGCACGAACGGGTCGTGAAAGGGATCATTCTCTGTGTACGGGCCCCAAAGCGGCGGCTCGCGATCAGCATGTTGGGCACCAACGACATGGTCATAGGCAAGCAGATAGTCGTAACCGAGTTGTTCGGCGCCTCGTCCAAGCGTGCGGACCGCCTCGGGGTCACCGCCCAGTTCGATCTGTGGGTAGACAAGTCCGAGTTTCATGTTGGCTCCTTATGCCGTCGACGACGGAAGGTCGATTTCGTTGTGCAGCCGCTCGCCCGCCATGAATCGTCGCAGATTATCAGCGACGATCGCCCACGCATTCTCTTTGTAGCGGTCCAGAGACACTGCAGCATGGGGCGACAAGTACAGCCGCGGGGCGCTCCAGAGCGGGTCCCCCTCCAGCAGCGGCTCGGTGCGCATGACATCGAGCACAGCCGCCCGAAGATGTCCTTCGTTCAAGACCTGAACGAGGTCATCTTCGACGACGAGAGTGCCGCGTCCGACATTACAAAAGATTGCATCGGCCTTCATCGTGCGAAACATCGCAGCGTCAAACAGGTCGCTGGTCGCTGGCGAAGAGGGCAGCGCACACACGACAGCGTCGGCTTTCGGCAGCAGCGATGCCAGTTCCGATGCTGGATGAAGTTCGTCGACATCAGGGTCGCTGTCGCCTGGTTGTGCGCTACCTCTGGTTGCGATGACATGCATGTCGAAGGCACGCGCCCGACGAGCGACCTCACGTCCAATGGAGCCCAACCCGGCGATCACCATCGTGCGGCCCGTCACCTCGGTACCGAAGTCCTCGACCCAGGTTTCTTCGCGTTGGTGCTGCTCGATGGGCCGGAGGTTCTTCCACACCCCTAGCAAACGAGCCATCACGAACTCAGCAATGCTGGCCGAGGCAACACCGCTAGCGCTAGAAAGCCGGGCTCCCATGCGGGCGAGCTGCTGCTGATCGATTTGATCGACGCCGGCAGAGATGGTCTGCAACCATTGCAGGTCTGGCGACAGCGTCTCAGATTCCGAAGGCAGATCAAGACCAACGAATACGTGGGCTCGCGCCCAGATCGCCTTCGTCGCATCGTTGACATCGGGTACCTCGATGCCAGCCGGAAGCACGCCGTTGTTCGCCCCTCGTGCCGCGCGGGCATCGCGAGATTCGTTATAGGGCGTGAAGTGGACCTCGACGTCAGCGACGTGTTCGACAAGTAGCCGATGAAGCGAATCGTCGGGCGGGAACGGCGTAGTTACAGCGACGACGAGCGGCTCAGCTGCGGTGCGGCCGAATGGATCATGCATTGCAATAATGTTAGTGAACCGTGTGGCCAGACTTCACTTCTCCCAATGAGGAACCCAGTCCCCCACCAGCCGGTAGTTCAGGTTTGCATCGTCTTCGATGCGCTTGGCGACATGGAGTTCGCCGGCGTCTGGACCGTAACGCTCGATAGCTCTGGTGAAGGCACCGGTTGCAGCGATAGTCATTGGCAGATCGGTCGCCACGTTCTGCATTAGCTCGTTCGTCAGACGTAAGTCCTTCTCGCACAACGCCAGTGTGAACGATGGGTCATAGTGGCCAGCGAAGATTGATGGAGCGTCGTGACGAGCGACGAAGCTGTCACCGACACTTTCTTTGATTGCGTACCACAGCGTTTCCAGGCTGACGCCGTTGGACATTCCGACCGCAAAACCTTCCCCAATCGCTGCCGCGTGGATGAACCAAAGCTGGTTCGTGACCAGCTTGACCACGTTCCCGGTACCGAGCGGGCCGCAGCGGATCGTGGTGCCCAGATTCTGCAAGATGGGCTCAACTCGATCAATGACCGCTTCGCCGCCACCGAGAAACAGCGTGAGTTTTCCCTGACGGGCACCGTCTACTGCCCCTGTGACTGGAGCATCCATGACCTCGACGCCATCAGGAGCCTGGTCCGCCAGCGTGCGAATCAGGTCACCGCTGTTCGTTGTCAGATCAGCCCAGATAGAGCCAGGCTTGAGTGCGCCGAGCAACCCGCCGGGTCCGCTCATGAGTGCCTCGACGATCGCCGGCGTCGGTAACGAGGTGAACAGCACGTTGGCAGCGCTGGCACAAGCTCGTGCCGAGGTTGCAGCGATGGCGCCGTGTTCTACAATCGCTGCGGCGCGGCCTGGGTCCAGGTCGTTGACGATGACTTCGTAGCCGGCCTTGGCCAGGCGCGCTGCCATAGGTCCGCCCATGTTTCCAAGTCCGACAAAACCAATGGTTGGCGCCTTACTGGTTGAGCCCACGGCCACGCTCCCTCGGTCTGTCGTCGCTATGACGATGAGTAGAAACGTGACCTTACAACCTGGTTATCGAGTTTTCTCTCGCTTCACCCAGCCGGCGATATCGGTGATGTCTTTGACCTCTGCCTCCGCGTCGGTCCAGCCAATAAAGCCAGGCTCGAGATGGGCCACGTTCGTGTATCGCTGCTCCTGAACTGCCTTTAAAGCACGAGCTGATCGCCAACCAGCAGCACAATGGAATATGTAGCGGTCGTCGAACGTGTCACGCTCGTTGTACTACGGGCTCTCGGGATTGGACAAGAACTCGAGCATGCCGCGTGGTGCACACACAGCGCCGGGTATGGCACCAAGTCCGATTCGTTCGCGTCTGTCACGGTTATTGATGACCGTCACGTGTCTGTGTCGATCTCAGCCTGAAGTTCAGCGACGTCGAGTTCTTCGATTTTGGCTCCGAGATCGGCGCCGATGTTGTGGATATTCCTTCGAGCCATGGTGCAGTCCTGCTCTCGGTTCACGTTCTGAACGTCGAGGTCTCTCTGCGCCTCGACGTTGGTGCGGCTATTCGCCACCAAGCCATGTGAGAGCGCCATTCGCAGCGGCGACACCCGTGCTGAAGCAAGCTTGCAGCAGGTAGCCACCCGTTGGGGCTTCCCAGTCGAGCATCTCGCCAGCTACGAAGACGCCAGGCTGTCCGATGATCATGTAGCCAGCGTCGATCTCGGACAAGGCGATGCCACCGGCGGTCGATATGGCTCGTTCGATGGGCGCCATGGCGTTGATCGTGAGCGGGACTGCCTTCAGGAGCCCGGCCAGGTCCAACGGGTTGTTAGGGAGCATGTTCGACGTTGCCTCTCTAACGAGTGACACGGCAATGGGTGAAATCCCGGCAGAGTTCAGCCAACTGGTGACCGAGGCTTTGGCACGCCGCTTCGAGAGCCGGCCGATAAGCGCCGAAAGATCAAGATCCGGGTGCAGATCCAGTCGCAGCCCGGCCGTTCTGTGATCAGCGAGCTCACGACGGATGGCGGGACCAAGCGCATAGATCGGTCCGCCTTCAAGTCCTGACTCGGTGATGATCCCATCGCCGCGAGCTGTAGCTGTGCCGCAGGAGAAGACGGCGTTCTTGATTGGTTGCCCCGCGAACTTCTCACTCAGGGCGCTGGACCAATCAGCCAGCACGCCGCAATTGGCAGGCTCCAGATCATGCACAGCTATACCTGCTGTTCGGAACGGCGTTGTCCATCCGCCATCGGAACCTACACGTGGCCAACTTGCTCCGCCGAGCGCAAAGATCGTGGCATCAGCCTGGTCGATCCGCAGTGAGCCGTCGGGTCTCTCGAACTGGTTGGCGCCGGTGTTGGTCCACCCGTTCCACCGATGGTCTGTCATGACCTCGACGCCAGCCGCGTTGAGCCGCTGAAGCCACGCACGCAGCAACGGCGTCGCCCGGAAGGACTCTGGGAAGACACGATCGCTTGTACCAACAAAGGTCGGCTCCCCCAGATCAGCGCTCCACGAGCGAAGGTCCTCAGGCAAGAACGCTCGGATGGCAGGCTCGAGAAACGAGCGGGCATCACCAAAGCGGGCCAACAGGTCATCGATTGGTTCACCGTGAGTGATGTTGAGGCCGCCGCGGCCAGCAAGCAGAAACTTGCGACCAACGGAACGCTTGTGCTCAAAGACCGTCACTCGTGTGCCCGCAGCAGCCAACCGCTCGGCAGCAATCAGACCCGCCGGGCCACCACCTACGACGGCTACATATGGCTGATCGCCAGGCATCGCCGAAACCCTACTGCTGCCAACCCGGCATGGAGTCCCTAGCAGGGTGCCGGGAGGTACGGTTCGGGTCCATGACGCTTACCCGAGCCCTCTCTTCTGTCCTGATTGTGGTGCTGTTCGCAGTTGCCGGCATCTTCGTGATCACCAAGTATTCCGATGCTCAAGAACAGGCCACCTGCCCGGTCCGCACCGAGCTAGCTGCCGACGGAACAAGCTGTCTCTCCCCTGCGGTCAATGACAATGTCGTGACCACGACCAGCTGCGCCCAAGGTGTGTTGTCCAACAACGGCAAAACGTGCATCCTGGCTCGCTTCAATGGTGCGCCAGCTTCCGCCACAGCCGAACCGCTGCAAGCCCCTATCCCCACGTTCACGGGCTAATCACGATGACTGCATCACTTACTGACCTAGTCGCTGAATATGAGCGCTCACTTGCCTACACGGCAAGCCTGGTATCGGATCTGTCGCAGGACGAGATCCATTGGCGTTCTGGCGAGGAGGCCAGCGCAATCGGCTGGCACCTTGGACATCAAGCGGCTGTCGCCCACTTCATGGTTCGAAACCTGACCTCGGCGGAGGCGCCTATCGATGCGGAACTCGACTCGCTGATGGACTCTGCGACAGCCGAACGAGACCGAGGCGCTCTGCCCGACGTTGGCCGGCTTGAGACCTACCGCACAGCTGTGGCCGAGCGGGTGCGCTTCAACATTAGCAAGATCGATAGCGGCAACGTTGGCGCGCCAACCCAGCTTCGAGTCATTGCGCATGGCCTGCTCGTTGCGGTGATCAATCACGAATACCAGCACAGCAAATGGATCGGCGAGGTACGCGCCGAGGTGCACGGCAGGGACATGCCCGAGGACCCCGCATCACAGTTCCTGACGATGCTCGACGGCTATCAGGTCATCGGCGTCTAAGGGTTCGGTCCAGCCATCAGCACCCTGCCCAAAACGTACACTTCGAACGAGCGCCCAAGCGAAGCTAGAGCAACGTTCCACACGATCCAGGTGACTGTTCAGCTTGAGAGATGTACTTGAGAACAGGTTGGTACAAGTCTCAAGTCGAAGCGGGCGGGTGCAGCCGAGCCCGGCCCGACTATGTAGGGGCAAAGCGTTGACCGCCGTCGAGGCGGATGGTGTCGCCATTCATCATGGGGTTCTCAATGAGGGCGACGGCGAGTCGTCCCTATTCGTCAGGCCGGCCCATGCGGCGCGGAAATGCAGCATCCTTGGTCATGTTCGCAGCTCGGTCTTCGGTGACCCGAGCAGCGAGCCCAGTCTCGAACAGACTTGGTGCAATGGTGTTGACCCGGATGCCGAGTGAACCGAGATCACGAGCCATCGTGAGCGTCATGCCAGCAACGGCGGCCTTGCTGGCGGTATGGGCGATCTGACCGATCTGGCCTTCGAACGCAGCGATCGATGCGGTGTTGATCATGACGACACGTTCCTCGTCTTCGTCGGGCACGTTCTTGCTCATATGCCAAGCCGACAGCCGGTTCACATTGAATGTGGCGATCAGGTTCAGGTCAACCACGGCTTGGAAGTCTGCGAGTGAGTTCGGGCCGGTTTTGGAGACGGTGCGTCCGGCCTTGCCGCCACCTGGGGTGTTCACCAGTGCATCAAGACAACCGAGGGTTTCGACGACCTCGTTGATGACCAGTTCAGTGCCTTCGTAGTCGAGCACGTTCACCAGGTGCCATGACCCACCGAGTTCCGCGGCTACTTCAGCACCAGCGGACTCTTCACGGTCGACGATGGCGACCGTGCCACCGCCAGCCACGATCCGTTGTGCGCTTGCACGGCATATTCCAGAAGCACCGCCAACCATCATTGTCCGCATGCCATGTAGTTCCATGGCTGTCTTGTCAGACTCGTTCAATGATGATGGCCGGGGCCATCCCGCCAGCTGCACACATTGTGACGAGGCCGACCTGCTTATCGGTTCGTTCCAACTCGTCCAGGATCGTGCCGATCAGCACTGCGCCGGTTGCGCCTATGGGATGGCCTAGGGCAATGGCAGCGCCGTTCACGTTGACCTTGCTGCGGTCCACATCCAGGTCACGCTGGAACTTCTCAGACACCACAGCGAAAGCCTCGTTGATCTCGATCAGATCGATGTCGTTCAGGGTCATGCCGGCCTTAGCCATGGCCTTACGAGCCGCAGGCACCGGAGCGTTCAGCATCAGTGTCGGGTCGTCACCCATGTTGACAGCCGCTACGACTCGGGCTCGGGCCTTCATGCCATGTGCCTTGGCGTACGCGGTGCTAGCCATCAGGATCGCGGCGGCGCCATCGACGACACCAGACGAGTTGCCTGCGTGATGCATATGCTCTATCTCAAGACCAGGGAACTTGCGTTGGATCTGCTCGGCGAGCGTGGGACCGCCTTCCCATGCAGGCGCTTCGCCGAACGCGACGAACGAGGGCTTCAGGCCAGCAAGCGTTTCGTAAGTCGTGCCCGGCCGCGGGTACTCCTCGCGATCCAGTAGCAGCGCACCATTGCTGTCGAACACCGGGATGAGCGAGCGGTCAAAGCGGCCTTCCTTGATGGCGATCGCAGCCCGGCGCTGGGACTCGGCTGCAAGTTCATCGAGTGCCTGGCGAGAGATGTTTTCCATGGTGGCGATGGCGTCAGCGCATACACCTTGATGGCTTTGCGGGTGCAGCGCATCGAGATGAGCGTTGCCTCGATGCATACCGCCCGACGGGTTGTGGCCGTTGCGTTCACTGGCTGACATCATCTCGGTGCCGCCAGCAACAACCAGGTCTTCCATACCCGACGCGACTTTGGCTGCCGCGAAGTTGGTGGCACTGATGCCTGAACCGCAGAAACGGTCGAGAGTTACGCCGCTGGCTCGCTGATCCCAGCCGGCATCGAGCGCGGCCATACGACCAAGGTCGCCACCCTGGTCCCCGGACTGGTTCGAGGTTCCCCAGATCACGTCGTCGACGTCGGCGGTGTCCAAGTCGTTGCGTTCAGCTAGCGCAGCGAGCACCGATGCTGCGAGCCGTTGCGGATGCATGTCGGCAAGCGCTCCCTTGCCAACCTTGCCGATACCTCGTGGTGTGCGACATGCGTCGATAATGAGTGCGTCATTCATGGTCATTCTCCCTGGCGGATCGCTAACGACCCTTGTGCACCGCAGATTAGGGTCTTGCTCCGCAACCGCTGCAATTGCACGGTGACTACATGCCTGACACATGGCGCGTTTGGAGACATCCCTTGATGGCAATTCCTGAATCACATGTCGAACTCGTGAGCCAACCCCATGGGTGCGTGATCAGTACTGTCGCACCCGATGGGCTTGTGCAATCCACTGCCATGTGGTTCCTCTATGACGGCGGCAAGATTAGGTTTTCACTGATCGGGCATCGCAAGAAGTTCCGCAATCTTCAAGCCAACTCGGCGTGCACGTTCTTCTTGATGAACCCGAAGAACATGAGCAACGTCATCGAGGTCCGAGGCAACGCTGTCATGGAGCCTGACGCGGACAAGGCCTTTGTGACCAAGGTGCGTGCACAATACGGCGCCGATGGGCCTCCGTCTGACGGACCCGACGACCACCGTTATGTGGTCACGATCGAACCAACCCGCATCAACACCATCCCTCGATGAACACCTCGCAGATGAGCGGTCTTGACGAGAACATGAATCTGGCGTCGGTCTGGGAACAGATCGCCGACGCCCAACCTGAAGCCTTGGCGTTGGCCAACGCAGACACCAGCCGCACCTGGGCTGAATTCGATGACCGGGCGTCCCGGCTTGCTGGGGCTCTCGAGGCTGCTGGTATCGGAGCTGGCGACAATGTGGCATGCGCCATGTACAACGGCAACGAGTACATCGAAGCTGAGTTCGCCGCATTCAAGGCGCGAGCTGCGCCGTGCAACGTGAATTACCGCTACGTCGAAGCCGAGCTTCAGTATCTGATCGACAACAGCGATTCCAAGGCCGTCTTCTTTGACTCGTCATTGGCTGAGCGTTTCGGCAATGTGCGCGACCAGCTACCTGGCGTCCAGCTGTGGATCCAGGTCGGCGGCGACTCGGTGCCAGATTGGGCTGTTGGCTACGAGACCGTGATCGCCGACAATGAACCTGCTGCCCGCATCGAGCGTTCGGGTCAAGATCTTTGGATCTTGTACACCGGCGGAACCACCGGAAACCCCAAGGGTGTCATGTGGCCCCACGAGAACATCTTGATGGTGACCAAGCGCATCTTCGAGCTGCTTGCTCTGGAGTTTCCTACATCGCTCGACCAGACCGGTGCAGCTGCTGCGGCGATCGCCGAGCTTGGAGCGACGCCGCGCCAGCTTGCAGCCTCGCCCCTCATGCATGGCACCGCCGGAATCGGTGCGCTCATGTACCTAACGTGCGGAGGCGCTGTGGTCACCATGACCAGTCGCAGCCTGGACTCTGACGAATTGTGGCAAACAGTACAGACCCGGCAATGCACCGTGGCGTCGATCGTGGGCGACGTCTTCTGCACACCAATGGTCGACGCACTCGACGC
>MEHZ011504685.1_pt1 | contig 41678 bp, 32 predicted proteins | sample 897221 | NCBI WGS metagenome assembly MEHZ01 (sample SAMN05514161, study PRJNA337945) | marine metagenome | isolation source: marine surface water | place: Arctic Ocean | collected 2007-12-13 | reverse complement strand
AAAGAACGCCGGGGCACCACGACTGCGTCATTCGGCACCGGTGCGCGCGAGAGCCATGACAGTTCTGCGTTTTATGCACGATTCGTACCCCCGGTGCTGTCCGAAGACGAGACGGTTGTTGCGCCTGGTGATCGGCCATTCGAGGACTCTATTTTCCATGGCACCGCCCAGGATGTTCTCGCTGACGACGCGTCTGTTGCCGACAACTCTGTCGCGCTCGTCGTCACATCGCCGCCGTACTTTGTGGGCAAGGACTACGAAGAAGCAATGGGTCAGGGCCATGTTCCTGCTGCGTACGAGGACCACCTTGCGAGCATGCACGAGGTCTTTGGTGCGTGTGTGCACAAGCTGGAACCCGGCGGTCGTATCGCCGTCAACGTCGCCAACCTTGGACGTAAGCCATATCGCTCGCAGGCCGCCGACATCATTCGCATCTTTGAAGATCTCGGCCTGCTCGTTCGGGGTGAGATCATCTGGAAGAAGGGCGAGGGCATGAATAGCTCGACTGCTTGGGGCTCGTTCCAGAAACCCTCGAATCCCGTGTTGCGCGACCTGACTGAACGGATCATTGTTGCTAGCAAAGGGCGGTTTGGTCGTGCGATCTCGAGCGCCAAACGAAGAGACCTCGGTCTGCCGAGCGCAGGCTCGATCTTCAAAGAAGAGTTCATGAGTGCAACGAAGGATGTGTGGGAAATCCCTGCCGAGAGTGCAACACGTGTGGGCCACCCAGCTCCGTTTCCCGTCGGCTTACCAAAGCGACTGATCGATCTGTACACCTACTACGACGATCTGATACTCGATCCCTACATGGGTGCTGGCACCACTGCAGTTGCTGCAGTGCGGTCTGGCCGAAGGTATGTGGGTTGCGAAACCGAAATGCCCTACATCGATATTTCGAATGAACGTGTTACCGCCGAACGGGCGCGGCTTGCCGAGCACCAGGCGCGTCTCGAGCGATTCCGGGTCATCATCCCCGCCAGCAAGAACGACAGCGGCGAAAGCCCGCCTGACGATCCACAGGCGAGAGCCATTCGAGAAGGACAAAAGGCCGAGGACATTGCTCGCATAATCGTGGAGGAGTGCGGATTCACCGGACTAAGCCTCAAGAAGAAAGCGCTCAAATGTGGCGTTGTCATTGATCTGGTTGCCCAGTCTGCCGACGGAGCGATCTGGCACTTTGATGTGACGGGCTCCTTCACCAGCGAACGCGATGGTCTTCGACGCACGGACACATTATGGAAGTCGCTCGGTAAGGCGGCAGCTCGGCAGTTCGACGCTGAATGCGAGAGCGCCCGATATGTCTTCTTGACGACGAGCTTGCCCGAGTCTGGGGCAGGTCTCAAGGCGCTTCGGGCATGCCAGCAGGGCGACAAACGAATCGTCTTTGATGCGATCGCTATGTTGTCGGCCGAAGGGCAACAGCGACTGCAACGATACGCAATGGTAGGTATCGAGGCCGATCCGCCCGATTCGATCGGGCCCGCCGAGCCCGAAGCGCTTTTCTAGCAGGCCTTGTGGTTGCGAACATGACGTCGCTTGGGGCGTGGGCTGTCGTCAAGCACGACACCCCTCAGATCTTTCTCGCAGAGAACGCCCAGGTGATTTCGCGACTCATCGCTCTGAAGGTCGTGGCTGCATCTGACCCCTCCACATTTATGCCACACCTCGTTGATGCAGTGCGGGAACACTTGCTGCATGAACGGTGGGCAGACGCTGTCGTAATGTGGATGGAAGCAAGCGACACGCTCATTGACGTGTACGAAGAACACGTGCCGATCTGGACTGAGAGGACACTAGATCGCGAAGTCGCATCTATGGCGATCCGGACATCTCGGCTGTTTGATGAAGTCGGTCCGGCGTAAGTCACATGGCCGCGATACGCACCGAGATCACCGAGATCATTACCGGTTTGGCCATGTTGGGTTTCCGTGATTTGGACGAAGCCTTGCAGGTGCGACCGACGAGCGTGGTCAACCTCGAGACCGAACACTACGAGCGACTGAGCGATGCCCGGGCCGCAGGCTCACACACCCGAGAGTTCGAGACAGCGTGGGAGAACGGCCGAGTCTTTGCCCGGGCCGACGACGGTCTCCGGGGTCGGCCGCCATGGAGCATCGAGTGGAAAGGCCCGCATAAGCCTCCGGGTTATGAGCAGGTGCCCGCTGATCTTCGGGTCGACCATGTGTACCTGGTGTCGTGCAAGTACGGCAGCTCGATTCTGCACAACGTCAGCCCGTCACATCTGTTCGATCGGGCGCTCGCCGAAAAGCGGGTAGAGCGAGGCAGTGACTGGTTCGTCACCACAGCGCCAGAGGCCTACCAAGAGTTCTACACAGCATGTCTGGCCGACACCGGGCTGGATCATGGCGGTCACGCTATGCCGACCTTGGTTGCCGAGCTCGACAAGAGCGATCGACAGCGGCTCAAGGCAGCGCTGCCCAAACGCGGGCGTTTACCCGAGCGTTCGCAACACCTCTACGAGCAGTTTTCGATGTCGGTTGCTAAGGCTTCGGCCGAGCGATGGCGTTCATTACTCGGCACTGCCCGCCAACGCGAAGCAATGTTGTGGCGGCTGCTTCGGTTGCAAGCGGCGCCCTACTTCGTCCTGGGTGCATCGACCTCGGGAGAACCGCTGCGCTACCGAGTCGGCACACCCTGGGACTTTCGCAACCGCTTCGAGATGAAGACGTTCGAGGTGCAGCCGGAAGCGGCCGGGCAACCCGTGGTCCAATGGCGGGCCGAGGTCCTGGACCGCATGCCAGACGAGCGGACTCAGGCCCAGGCCTTGTTCGGCGAATCAGACCTCGAATCGCCGAATCCAGAGCGAAAGGTCATCGAGGGCCACGTCGAGATTCGTTGGACGCACGGTCGCTTCTCGGGAGCACCCGAGGCCAAGGTGCATCTCGATAGTCATCCGCATCTTGTTCCTGGCTACTTCCCACTGACATGAACCGCCAGTGCCTAGTGCCTGGTCAAGCAGCCTTTGCGTCGTTTCGTCGACCTCGATCACCGCTCGCTGCGTTGCTCCGCATCGATAGGGGACCCACCCTGTCTTTGGCAGAGCGACTAGTGAGTGAAGACACTGCCTGGGCGTCGACACCCCGAACGTTGCTGGACCAGGCACTATTGTCTGACCGTGCCTGACGACGGAATACTCGAACCGCTCGATGCTATGAGCGAAGCCCGTGAGACGGCGCCCCTACGCAGCCGCGACGAGTTACATCAGGGCAGTGGCGGCGGCGGCATCTTGGAATCGCTCGACGATCTTGCCGATGCCCCGGCCGAACGTATTCGTTCTCGTGACGATGTCATGTCACAAACGGGTGGTGGTGGCATTCTCGAGTCGCTCGACGACATGCACGATGCTCGTCGCAAAGGCCTTGCCAAGCGAGATCTCTTCGTAGAGCTCGGCGTCCGGCTAGAGCACACACCCTCAAAAACGATGGGCCCGGTGGTGTCATTCATCGAAGGTGTCATTGTCGTCATCAAGGATCAACTCGGGATTGAGCACAGATTCGACCCTGTTCCTGGCCTATTTCGCCACGAGGGTGATCTCGTCGCGCTACGGGCAATGCTTGGTAAGAAGCAGGGTGCTTCGCAGATGACGGCATCGGGTTCAATCGCGGCCGAAGACACAAGCGCTCGGGTTGCCTTGCCTAGCCGGATCTGGGTCGAGGGCATTCACGATGCCGAGCTCATCGAGCGGGTGTGGGGCGATGACCTGCGCTATGAGGGCATCGTGGTCGAGCAACTTGAGGGCGCCGACGATCTTGCGGCGATGGTGCGCGAATTCGGTCCGAATGATCGCCAACGTCTGGGTGTCTTGCTAGATCACCTCGTTGACGGGTCCAAAGAGACCCGCATCGCGGCACAGGTCGACGATCCCAATGTGCTGATTCTTGGTCATCCTTACGTCGACATCTGGGAAGCAATTAAGCCAGGTGCGATCGGTATTCAGGGGTGGCCAAGTGTGCCCAAGGGCGAATCCTGGAAAGAGGGCGTGCTCAAGCGTCTGGGCGTAGCTGCCGCTCCACCTCAGTTCTGGAAGCATATTTTAGGCAAGGTCTCAAGCTGGAAAGATATCGAGACACCGTTGGTGAATTCGGTTGAACAGCTGATCGATTTTGTGACTGCCGCCGAACCCCAAGACTGAACTTGGCAGGCCGCTTGACAGGCCACTCGGGCGGTTGCCGCTATTCCGGTGGCATTTCTGAACGCCCAAATCGACAGCGTCTCCTCGATGCTGTGCCAACGTTTCACGACGCTGCGGTGGATGACTTCGGTTAAAGCCGGAAGTTTGTGCGGTTGCAGACTTCGCGGATCGAGAAGCTCGTGCGTAGGCGAGACACATGTGGCAGGCTGGCCAACGTTTGGCGGTGAATGCGTTCGTAGTCGGCGACATCAACACAGACCACATGGACCAGATAGTCGGCATCGCCAGCCATTAGGTGACAGCTCATTACCTCGGGCGTTTGAGCGATAGCGGCTTCGAACTCGTCGAGAAGCTCTTCGGCTTGTGAGTCGAGTGACATCTCAACAAAGACGGAAACGGTCCGGCCAATCGCCACGGGATTGATGAGCATGACGTAACGGTCGATCACGCCAGCCTCTTCAAGTCGGCGAACCCGACGCAGAGCAGCCGAGGGCGACAGTCCAACCCGATCGGCGAGCTCGGCACTTGTCATGCGGCCTTCTACCTGGAGCTCGTCAAGGACGGCGATATCAAGCTTGTCTAGATCAGTCACCACACGAGTATTGCGTAACTGGAGACATCTGCGCATGAATCTGGCCTCCAGGGCGGTTAGAGGATCTAACTTTGCATGACATCGTCAGGCTGATTTCCCTACGATTGCATTACTGAAGGCCCGGGTTTGTTCGCTCGGGTTCGTTAGCCAAGGAGTAGAGGCACCGTGATCGTTGGAGTACCAACCGAAATCAAGCCAGACGAGCGACGCGTTGGCCTTACGCCAGCAAGCGCGAATGAGTTAACCAACCACGGCCACGATGTGATCGTGCAAAGCGGGGCTGGTCTTGGCATCGGCGCCCAAGACAGCGACTACGAAGCGGTCGGAGCGAAGATCGCTGCGGCGGCTGCCGAGGTCTTTGGTGCCGCCGAGATGATCGTCAAGGTCAAGGAACCCCAAGCGGTCGAACGGGCGATGCTCACCCCAGGGCATCTCTTGTTTACCTACCTGCATCTCGCCCCCGATGCTGCACAGACCCAGGACCTTGTCGCCAGTGGTGCAACCTGCATCGCCTACGAAACGGTTACGGCGTCTGGCGGAGGGCTCCCGCTGCTTGCGCCAATGTCGAAGGTCGCCGGTCGTATGAGCATCCAAGCCGGTGCTCATCATCTCGAGTCACCTCAGGGAGGCGCTGGTCTCCTCCTTGGTGGCGTAGCTGGTGTTCCGCCGGCCAAGGTCGTCGTAATCGGTGGCGGTGTTGTCGGCGAGAATGCCATCGAAATGGCGGTTGGTATGGGCGCCGACGTGACCGTGCTGGACCGCAATACCGATGTGCTCGACCGACTCGCAAAGCGCTTCAACACCAATCTGCGCACGGTCTACAGCAATGCGGCAACGACCTGGGACTTCGTGACCGATGCCGATCTGGTCGTTGGCGCCGTGCTGATCCCGGGTGCCAAGGCGCCAAAGATCGTGACCGAGGACATGGTCAAGGCCATGCGCACGGGCAGCGTGCTTGTCGACGTCGCCATCGATCAGGGTGGCTGTATGGAAACCTCGCATGCGACCACTCATGGCGAGCCGACCTATCTCGTGCACGACGTCGTGCACTACTGCGTGGCCAATATGCCAGGTGGTGTGCCACGTACCTCGACCTATGCGTTGAACAACGAGACGTTGCCGTTCGCGTTGGCTCTTGCCAATAAGGGTGTAAAAGCTTCTCTTGAGGCCGACGAACACCTGCGTAATGGCCTTAACGTAGCCAGCGGAAAGATCACCGACTTGGCTGTCGCCGAAGCACTCGGCTACGACTATGTCGAACCGCTCGACGCCCTCGCCTGAGGCGCACTACCTAACGAGGCCCCCAAATGCCCGGCTTGCTGCCCGATGTTGATCCCGATGGCTTGATGGAGTACTCGGTGGTCTACACCGATCGTGCTGTCAACCACATGTCGCAATCCTTCCAAGGGGTCATGCGCGACATCCATACTGAGCTCACATCGGTCTACAACGCGGCTTCGGCCGTAGTCGTTCCGGGTAGCGGGACATTTGGTATGGAAGCGGTTGCCCGCCAGTTCACCAGCGGCAAGAAAGCGCTAGTCATACGTAATGGCTGGTTCAGCTACCGATGGTCGCAGATTTTTGAGCAGGGGAGCATCCCGGCAGAAGAGATCGTGCTCAAGGCGCAGCCGGTCGACGGCGATCCCGTGTCGCCGTCGTTTGCGCCTCACCCGATCGAAGATGTTGTCGCCACCATCAGGGCAGAGAAGCCTGACATGGTGTTTGCTCCACATGTCGAAACCTCCGCTGGCATGATCTTGCCGGACGACTACATCGCTGCGGTTGGCGCTGCGGCCCACGAAGTCGGCGCCCTGTTCGCTCTCGATTGCATAGCGTCTGGCACCGTGTGGGTCGACATGCAGGCCCTTGGAGTCGACATCTTGTGCTCGGCCCCACAAAAGGGCTGGAGCGGTCCACCATGTGCCGGCCTTGTGATGCTCAGCGAGCAGGCAGTCGAACGTATGGGCCAAACGCAGAGCACGAGTTTCTCGTGTGATTTGGCCAAATGGCACTCGATCATGGGTGCCTACCTAAACGGTGGCCACGCCTATCACGCGACCATGCCGACCGATGCGCTGCGAGCGTTCCGAGACGTCGTCATGGAAACGAAGGCCTTCGGCTATAGCGAGGCCAAGATGGCACAACAGGTACTTGGTAGCCGAGTTCGCTCGCTCCTGACCGAGCGCGGCTTCAAGAGCGTTGCCGCCGAAGGCTTCGGTGCGCCTGGTGTGACGGTCAGCTACACGAGTGACCCGAACATCAAGAATGGCTCAGCCTTTGCAGCACAAGGTCTGCAGGTCGCCGCCGGCGTGCCGCTACAGGTTGACGAACCCGAAGGTTTCTCGACCTTCCGGCTGGGCCTATTCGGCTTGGACAAGCTCAAGAACCTGGACCGCACTGTTGAGACTCTTGGAACAGCGTTAGACGCGATTACAGCGGTCTGACGCGGCCGAGCGACGTTTGTGGCACCTAGATGTGGCGACGCCTGAGTATGGTCGACGTCCTCGGTCGGCTTTGCCAGCGCTGCGAGAATCCGAGACCAAGGCAATGTCACGTAGGGTCGAGGGATAGCGGCAGCGTGATTGCGACGACAGCGCCGCCGCTATCGCTGTTGGACGCAGTGATTGTGCCGCCGTGGGCCTCGACGATCTTCTTGGCGATAGCCATGCCAAGTCCACTCGATCCCAGGCTGTCGCCGCGGCGGAAGCGGTCGAACACGAATGGCAGCACGTTCTCGCTAAAGCCCGGACCGTTGTCGGCGATTTCGATGATGACGCGTTTACCGACTGGATGCGCGGTCAGGTTGACCTGCGAGGCTCGGGCCGTGCTGTTGCGGGCGAGTGTTTCGAGTACTTGGCGAAGCAGCCCGTAGTCGGCGGCCACCACGATTGGTTCACCAGCAGTTGCCTGTACAACCGAGTTGTCGATGCGGATCGAAGCAGCGACTTCTTCGAGCAACAGGTCGCAACGCAGCGGAGCAAGTCGCGGTTGTGCTTGGCCCGCGTCGAGGCGAGCCAGCTCAAGGAGTTCACTGACCGATGAACTCGCCCGTGTTGTTGCCCTCAGGATCTCACCAAGTGCTTCTCGATACTCTTGGCCACCACGTTCGCGACTCAAGGTATGGCCCGCTGAGGCCTGGATCACCGCAAGTGGTGTGCGTAATTCGTGGGCTGCGTCAGCGATGAAGTCACGTTGCTGGGCCATTGCCAAGCGCGCCGGTTGCAGCGAGCGGCCTGCTAGCCAGTAGCCAACCGCACTGGTAATCACTGTCGAGCCAATGGCCGCCATGATGATGCGCCACCGCAATTGAGAGGCATCGGCCTTGTAGTCGAACAGGTCGATGACACTCACGACCCAGCGAGCTTCGCCATCGTCTTGATCGTCGGTGGTTGGTTCGCTGTATGCCAGCCACGGCCCATCCTGATCAAACTCTTGAAATGCGGGCCAGTCCCAGGCTCTCTCGACCATTCGGAATAGCGGCGGCTCAACCCAGGTTTCACTGAATTCGTTGGCTTCGCGCCACTCGTCAGTGATGGTCACCGACCATGTGTTGACGAACTCGTCGGTGTCTCGGCCACTGATCTGAGCGAGTGCAAGATCCTTCACATTTGACTCAGCCTCGCGTTCGGCGGAGTCCAGGATGCCTTCTTGGCCTTGGTCGATGGCAAACCACGAGATGGCGGCCACGGCGATGGCCGCCATCAAACCAAACAGCAACGTGAGCTGTATGCGGACCTTGCGCAGGTTCACGAGTCATCTCCGGGCATCGGCGTCAGACGGTAACCGGCACCGCGGACGGTCTCGATCGCTGGCACCAGGCCTGGCATCTCTAGCTTGCGTCGCAGGTTCGCGATATGTACGTCGACGACGTTCGATAGACCGTCGTAGTTGGTGTCCCAACCATGTTCGATTAGCTCGGTGCGGCTGTGCACGGCCTCTGGTTGGCGCAGCATCTGTTCAAGAAAGCCAAACTCTCGAGTGGTGAGGGGCACGGTGATGGAGCCGCGCCATGCACGTCGAGATGCTGGATCGAGCGAGATGTCGCCATGTTCGAGCAGCGGCTTGTGGGTATCTGGTGGCCGCCGAGTCAGGGCTCGGACTCGAGCGGTGAGCTCAGGGAAGTCGAAGGGTTTGGTCAAATAGTCGTCGGCGCCAGAATCGAGGCCGCCTACCTTGTCGCTTAAACCATCGCGTGCGGTCAGCAGCAGAATCGGGGTCTGATCGCCGCCAGCGCGCAGTTCGGCGCAGAGATCAAGCCCGTTTCCGTCGGGCAGGCCAACGTCAATAATGAGCGTGTCGTAACAATTAATTGCTGCATCGTGGCGGGCATCGACCACGCCTGTTGATAGGTCGACCGCGTAGCCATCTTCGGTGAGTCCTCGAACCAGGATTTGGCCGAGCGCGGCGTCGTCTTCGACGATCAACAATCGCATCGCCACAGTCTGGCAGCTGAATGATGAAGACAAGATGAAGACCAGATTCATGTTCGCTTCATGGACTGCTTTGTATGTTCGGCACCCAGCCATTCGATGAGCTGGTCACGGGAGCGAGAAGACAATGATGAGAGCGAGAACGGCATCAGGCGAAGATGAACAGATCGCCCATGTCTTGCGACGCTGCGGCTTTGGTCCGAAGCACGGCGATATTGAACGCTGGCGAGCACGTGGGCCAGAGGCGCTCATCGAAGCATTGCTCGAAGACGACGCGATCCGGGTACTGGATCAGGACAGCATGTTCGATCAGTTCGGCGGCGGTGAGCTAGATGGTGATGACGTCTTTAGGGCATTAATCGATCAGATGCTCGCCGCCACCAACCCATTGCATGAACGTATGACCTGGTACTGGCATACCCATTTCACCACAAGTATCGAGTCGTCTGAGGACGCGTTTGGTTGGCAGCAGCACCAGCTGATTCGACGGTTTGGGCTCGGCAACTTCCGTGAGCTCGCTCGGGCGATCTCGACCGATGCGGGCATGCTCTTCTACTTGGATGGCGCCGGGTCATCAGGCGATAACCCGAATGAAAACTATGCCCGAGAGTTCCTTGAGCTCTTTACGTTGGGTCGCAACGGCGGCTACAACGAAGACGATGTCCGAGCCGCAGCTCGGATCTTTTCGGGTTGGCATGCCGACTGGGATACAGGCGAAGTGCATTTCGAACCCGAGACCCATTACGAGCGGCCTGTCACGTTCATGGGTAAGCGCCAACGTTGGACGATCGATACGCTGATCGCCTATATCTGTGACCTGAAAGCCTGCCATGAGCATGTGGTGACCAGGCTCTACCACCACCTTGTTGGGCCTGACCTGAGCGATGCACGACGCGGTGAACTCGCCAGAGTCTTCGCCGACTCTGGTCTGGACATCAAGCAGCTCGTCGCTGCGATGCTGCGTGGCGACGACTTCATGGTTGCGGTGCATAGCCGCACTCGCCAACCCCTTGAATGGGCGCTCGCAGCGTTGAACGCGCTTGGGTATCGCACCACAGAACAGGCCAAACTCGAGATCTGGCAGCTCGAGATGTTGGGGCAGATGCCGCTAATGCCGCCGAACGTTGCTGGGTGGCCGTTGGATGATCGATGGTCGGCGCCAAGTCAGGTGATTGCTCGGACCAGCCTGCTGCTTGATTGGGAACTTCCCGAGTCGACGATCGGTTCGACTGCGCCGACCGTCGACCAGGTCCTCGCCCGGTGCGGCATCTTTGCTCCATCGTCATCGACGCGAGCAGCACTCGAGGAGATCGAACGAACTCACTCAGAGTTTGATTACCGCCTCGAATTATTGTTCGTCAGCGCCATGACCTCACCGGAGTTCTCCCTGCTATGAGCACCTTGGCTCGCAACCCATCCAACGAGCGCTCGATGCTTGCGCACGTCCTGAATCGGCGACGGTTTCTTAGCCTGCTGGGGGGTGCTGGTGTAGCTGGCGTTGTTGGCTGCAGCGATTCTGACTGGCACCGAGCGCAGAACACAAACGCCGCTGCGGCCGCGTCCGGCGCCGAATCTCTGCCAGCGCTTTCGTCTGCATCTGAACTCAGGCGACGTCGACCAGTCGATGCCAATCGTCGGCTGGTCGTGATCGAAATGGCGGGCGGCAACGATGGCCTGGCGATGCTCCAGCCCTATGAGGACGGAGTGCTGAGAGATCGTCGCACCGAATTAATGAGTGCCGACGAGGATCTGATCGATGCCGGAAATGGCTTTGGTTGGCACCCAGCGCTGGCCGGCCTCGCCAAAATTGGTGTCGCCGGCGTTGTTGGCGTTGGTAGTAACGAACCTGACTTCTCGCACTTCGAAATGGAGCAGCGATGGTGGCGCGGGGTGAGCGAGGACAACAGCGGTATTGGCACCGGGTTCTTTGGTCGGGTATGCGATGTCCTCGATGTCGGAGACCCGGTCACAGGTTTGTCCTTCTCGGGAGGTCCGAGTGCGGCGCTGGCATCGGAGAAGGCTGTGACTGTCGGGATCACCGACCCGGGCGCAAGCTGGTTCTTCAGTGAGGACGAACCGTGGTACGACATGCTGCGCACGGCCTATGGCGCCATGTCCGTGCCCTCGGTCAACGACAGTGCACAATTGGCCGCAGCTCGCGGTGGCCTTGCCGACACCCTCCGGTTCGCCGCGTCGCTTAGTGAGATTCCCCAGAACGATGACACGCTGTATCCGTGGACGGACTTGGGCCAGCAACTTCGTTTCGCTTCCGAAGTACTTGACCTGGAGGTTGGTGTTCGGGTGATGCACGTTCGCCAGGATGGCTTTGACACCCATTCGGGCCAGCAATGGCGACACCGCGAGCTGATGAGCGAACTGAACGATGCCACGGTGGCGTTCGTTAACGATCTTGATGAACGCGGCCAACTCGACAACACGATGATCGTCACGACCAGTGAATTCGGGCGTCGCGTCGCGACAAACGAGGGCGGCACCGATCATGGCGGAGCGTCATCAATGATGGTCTGCGGGCCGTCTAGCCGCAGCACAGGTGGGGCTATCTATGGCGAGGCGCCGAACCTGACGAAACTTGACGACGACAATCTGGTTGCGACCTCTCGATTCGAGGACTACTACGCCACGATCGCCGAGGACTGGTTCGACATCGCCGCTGGCGACGTCCTTCCAACCGGCGGAACGCCCATCACCGGCCTCGTCTAACACGCAAGGTCCCCTCCACAAACTGTTAGCCCATCATGTCGCCAGCGATGCTTCTCGCCAGCAATTCATTTCGAGGCCCAGGTTTGTAGGACGAGGGCATCGTGGGTGATGCCATGGGCGAACGATTTGTGGGTCGGGTGCTGTGTCGATCAGAGGGTCACGCGGGCCAGGTCCGAGGCAGGTGCGCTCTGGTCGAGAGTGTCAGCGAACGCGGAGACTCTGCGGGTCATAAAACGGGCGGTAGCTTGCGGTTGCGCTGTAGCGCACGCCGTTTACCTGTAGCTCAAAGTCGCCCCCGATGACATCGGCTCGAGGCATGTCTACAGATGACTTCACGTAGCCCATAGCCAAGGCTGAGCCAACGGTATGGCCGTAGTTGCCCGAGGTCGTATTGCCGACGAGTTCGCCGTCTCGCAGGATTGGGTTGTCGTGGTAGAGCAAAGGCTCGGGATCGTCGAGCTTGAACTGCACGAGCCGGCGATCAAGCCCTGTTTCTCTCTGTGCGAGTAGGGCCTCGCGCCCAATGAAGCCGCCGCGCTTATCCCAGGCCACAGCGAACGACAACCCAGCCTGCAACGGGGTGTCTTCATCGGTGATGTCGTGGCCCCAGTGGCGGTAGCCCTTTTCCAGGCGGAGCGAATCGAGGGCGTGGTAACCGGCATGCTTCAGGCCAATATTCGCGCCAGGAGCAGTGAGGGTCTCGTACACATGGGCTGCGAATTCAGTAGGTACGTACAGCTCCCACCCGAGTTCGCCGACATAGGTCATGCGCAAGGCGGTGACGGTCGCGTAGCCAACGTCGATTTGTTGGGAAGTGCCGAACGGGAACGCCTCGTTGCTTAGATCGGCATCGGTGAGTGGCTGGAGGAAGGCGCGAGCGTTTGGTCCCATGATCGCCAACACGGCGTAGGCAGAGGTCACGTCGGTGGCCACGACAGAACCATCACTAGGGAGATTCTTGGTCAACCAGTCGAAGTCACGGGTCTGGGTGGGCGCGCCAGTGACGACGAAGAAGCGGTTCTCGCCAGTTCGAGTCACCGTCAGGTCAGCTTCGATGCCGCCACGTTTGTTTAACCACGCGCTATAGACCGAGGTGCCGGTCTCGACATCAACATCGTTGGCGCAGATGCGGTTCATCGCAACGGCAGCGCCAGGGCCCTGGACCTCGAACTTGGAGAACGACGTCTGATCGAATATCGACACACTGTCACGTGTTGCTGCGTGTTCGCCCGCCGAGTAATCGAACCAGTTCTGGCGTTTGTACGAGTAGTCGTAGTTCGCTTCGTTTGGCGATGGGGCGTACCAATTCGGGCGCTCCCAACCGGTGCTCTCTCCCATGCACGCGCCCGCTGCGATCAGCTTGTCGTGCAGCGGCGAGCGCCGGGCGCCCCGAGCGGTTTCCTTTTGTCGATACGGCCAGTGCATCTCGTACAGCAGGCCCAAGGTCTCGGTGGCGCGGTCTCGTACGTACCTGCGGTTGCCCTGGAACCGATGGAAGCGTCGGACGTCGACGTCGCCGAGATCCATCGGCGGATGGCCATCAACGATCCAGTCAGCCAGGACGCGGCCAGCGCCGGCAGCAGACTGGATGCCGACCGAGTTGAAGCCACTAGCGGTGAAGTGGTTCTGCAGCTCTGGTGTTTCGCCCAGGATGTAGGCATCGTCGGGCGTGAAACTTTCGGGCCCGTTGAAGAACAATCGGATCCCCGTTTCGCCGATGATCGGCATGCGATGGATAGCCGCTTCGATCTGAGGGGCGAGATGATCCCAGTCGTCGTCGAGATGCACGAACGGCTTATCGGGTAACTCGTGGGCATCGATCGGCTTCGCCACCGGTTCAAAGAACCCGACCAGGATCCGCCCGGTCTCTTCCTTTATGTAGGTGTTGCTGCCGGGATCTCGCAGCGTAGGAAGGCCATGACCTAGGTCTTCGATGTGTTCAGTGACCAGGTAAAAGTGTTCGCAGCCGTGCAGCGGAATACTGACGCCCGCCTTGGCTGCAAGGTGTCGAGACCAGAGCCCAGCACAGGTGACGACAGCGTCGGCAACGATCTCGTGGCCCTCAGTTGTTCGAACGCCGCTAGCTTTCCCACCAGCGGTGATGATCTCGGCGACACCGGTGTTCTCAAAGATCTGAGCGCCCATCTGCTTGGCAGCGTTGGTGAGCGCCATGGTTGTGTCGACCGGGCTGGTCTGGCCATCGCGAGGAACCCATACGCCACCGATCAGATCGTCGGTGTTCATCAAAGGCCAGTGGCTGGCCAACGTGTCGACGTCGATCTCCTGGATATCGATGTCGAAACAGCTGGCCATATCGGCGCCGCGAACGAGTTCTTCGAGCCGCTCTTCGTTGTTCGCAACAGCGATAGAGCCGGTGCGTCTGAACCCGGTCGGGTAGCCATCTAGTTCGAGCTGTTCGTAGAGCTCGGCGCCGTACGAAGCAAGCCGTGTCATGTTCTGCGATGCCCGCAGTTGTCCAACGAGCCCGGCGGCGTGCCAGGTAGTACCACTGGTCATCGTGTTGCGTTCGAGCAGCACGACGTCGGTCACGCCCTTGTTCGCCAGGTGGTAGGCAACACTTGCTCCAACGATGCCACCTCCTATGACGACGACCTTTGCTTCGGTGGGGAGTTCGCGCATTGACACAACGTTCATTAAACAACAGCTCATCAAACAACGCACCGGACATATGACGCCCATGTTGCGGGAGGAAGAATATTGTTAGAGATCTTCACGCGCAAGCTAGACGCTATAACAATTCAGTGATAGGTTCACGGCACCTTAAACGCGAGCGAATCCCCCGGGGGAGTGATGAATCCATCGACAAGCGAGCAGTCCAGAGCCCAAGCGCACCTGATGCCTCATTACACCAAGGGTTCTGCATGGAAAGCGTCCAATCACACGGTGATAGATCGTGGCGAAGGTTGCTACGTCTGGGACACTGACGGCAACAAATACCTCGACGGACTCGCCGGCCTTTTCTGTACCAACATGGGACACGGCCGAGCCGACTTCGCCTCGATTGCGATGAAGCAGATGGAGAAGCTCGCCTTCTTCCCTACGTGGGGCTACTCGAACCCTCCTGCGATTGAAGCCGCGACGTTGATCGCCGAACAGGCACCCGGCGATATCGACCAAGTCTTCTTTGTCAACTCTGGTTCCGAGGCTGTCGAATCGGCACTCAAGTTCGCGCGCAACTATCACGTGAGCCAAGGCGACACCGGCCGCTACAAGGTGATATCTCGTGAGTGGTCATATCACGGCACCACACTTGGTGCGCTTGCCGTCACGGGCGTCCCCAAGTTCAAAACGGATTTCGCTCCCATGATGTGGGACGGCGTTCGACACGTGATGAACACCCACAACGATGAGATCTCTATGGGCGGTACCGCTGCTGGTCTGGCCAGCGTGCAGGCGATCGAAACGCAGATTCTGGCCGAAGGCCCCGAGACGGTCTCGCTCGTTATAGCCGAACCTGTTCAGAACGGTCGCGGCGCACTGGTCCCGCCCGCTGGCTACTGGCAAGAACTACGCCGCATCTGCGATAAGTACGGCGTGCTCTTGTGCGCCGACGAAGTCATCAACGCTTTCGGGCGCCTCGGCCACTTCACCGGAAGCGAACGCTTTGGCGTAGTGCCTGACATGATCACATTCGCCAAGGGGGTCACGAGCGCATACCAGCCGCTTGGCGGAGTAATGATCCGCAGGCCGCTTGTCGAAGCCATATGGGACTCCGAGGCTGGCTTCTTCAATCACGGTTCGACCTTTGGCGGTCACCCCGTTGCAACCGCAGTAGCGGTGGCCAACATGCAGGCAATGAAGGAAGAAAACGTCTTCGAAAATGTCCTCAACAACGAGGACTATTTCAAGAGTCGACTGAACCAGATTATGGCGAACCACTCGTGCCTGGGCGACGTACGAGGCACCGGCTACTTCTACGCCCTTGAGTTCTGGAAAGACGGCCCGAACCGGGTGCCGCTGTCTGACGAACAAGCAAAGGCACTGCAGACCGGTGTTCTGGCTGGCTTCGTTCGAGACGCCAAAGTCATGATCCGCCCCGATGACCGAGGCGCCACCATGCTGGTTCTTTCGCCGCCACTTGTGGCGGATCGCAAGGTCCTGGACGATCTGCTCGGGCGTGTCGATCAAATCGTTGACCGCGTCGGCGATTGGCTCGCGGGCAACTGCTAAATGTCATCCTGGCGGATCGGTATTGGCGATGGCACAGCGGTGCGACTACTGATCATTGCGGCTGTCTGGATCATGATCGTCGCCGCACGTGCAGGAGCGGGGACAGTCACGCTCTCCAAAGTCAGAGCGGCATATTCGCTGGGTGCGTCCAAATGGCAGGTACGCAGTCGGGCGATCTTGCCGAACGCGCTGCCCGAGCTATTTACCGGTGCACCAGTTGCGCTGGGAGTGAGTTGGGGAACGCTGGTTGCTGCTGAACTGGTCGGTGCTGATACCGGACTAGGCGCGATGATCTTCGTTGCCCGCAACTTCCTACGCACCGATGTGGTGGTCGTGGGCATCATCGTGATCGCCGTGACCGGAGTGCTGATGGACATGATCATGCGTCTGCTCGGATCGATCCTGATTCCATGGCCTGGCAAGGGATAGTGGTAGCCCGTCTTGCTTGGCTGCGACTGTCGTCGGTGCCCGGCTCTTCGGTCCCGGCGAGTTGGATAGAGGAGATTGGAGTAAGAACGTGAGCGATGTTGTGCAGGGTTGGTACGAGCGAGCTCGTGCTAACCCAAAGCGGGTTGTTCTCGCCGATCAGGGTGATGACCGAGCCGTCCAAGCAGCAGCCCAGCTGCGTGATCAAGGGCTAGTCGTGCCGGTGCTGCTTGGCACTGACCTTACTGCGCTCTGCGACGCCGAGGACCCGATAGTGGCGTCGACTGCCCAAGGGCTCGTTGAAGCGTCGGCTCAGGCCGGGTGGTCGATCAATCTTGACGACCCGTTAGTAGTGGCCGCCATCCTGGTGAAATCCGGTTGGGCCGATGCTTGTGTGGCCGGCGCAAGCCGTTCGACGTCCGATGTGTTGCGGGTGGGTCTTCGCGTGCTCGGTGCTGATCCAGCAGTGGGCACACTCAGCAGCTGTTTCTTCTTTGTCCTGCCAGATGGCCAACTCATTGTCTACGGCGATTGCGGCGTGATCCCGGACCCGACAGCCGAGCAGCTTGCGTCGATCGCTATTGCCAGCGCAGCATCGTTCGAGCAGCTGGCTGATGACACCGCGCGCGTCGCAATGCTGAGCTTCTCGACCAAAGGCTCAGCCGAACACCCACGGGTCGACAAGGTTCGGCAGGCAACAGCGCTTGTGCAACAGCAAGCGCCTGACTTGGCGGTCGACGGCGAGCTGCAATTCGACGCCGCCTGGGTGCCAGCGATTGGCGCGTCGAAGGCGCCAGGGTCGGCTGTTGCGGGCCGCGCGAATGTGTTCATCTTTCCCGATCTTGACGCAGGAAATATCGCCTACAAGATCACCGAACGACTCGGAGGTGCTCGTGCATTTGGACCGTTACTGCAAGGCCTTAGTGGCGTAATGCACGATCTGTCCCGCGGCTGCACAGCAGACGACATCGTTAATGTTGCTGTCATAGCGGCGTTGCAAAGCGCTGATGGTTCGCGATTGTGATCAACGTCACTGGCGAAGAAATGATGAAGCCTGACGGCATCGTGGTATCACCTACCGGAGAGGTGACAAGGTTTGGCTCCCACTATCGCTGAACCTTCTGTGGCACGAGTCCCACTGGATCAAGAACAAGTCGTCGACGCTGCTGCCGAGCTGGCAGATGCCGAAGGGCTCGACGCCCTCACTCTGACCCGAGTGGCCAAGGAACTCGGGGTGCGTCAACCCGCTCTTTATCGCCATGTCGAGAGCTATCAAGATCTGTTGCGTCTGCTCAGCTTGCGCGGCCGCGAACAACTTGCTGCGGCGCTCAGCGAAGCGGCTATTGGCGTGTCCGGCGACGAAGCAGTCGGAGCGGTTGGTCGGGCATGGCGCTCAACAGTGTTGGCTAATCCTGGCCTGTACGAGGCGACAGATCGATACCCGTGCGCTGGTGACGAAGAGCTCGAAGAAGCCGTCGAACGAATTGTCGGTGTCATCGCCCAGGCACTTGCTGGCTTTGATCTCGACGACGACCATCGGGTGCATTCCGCTCGGGCACTTCGATCCGCGTTCCATGGCTTCTGTCATCTGGAATCTGGCGATGGTCATCCTCATCCCCATGAGTTGGATCACACGTTCGATGGCCTGATTGAGCTGCTCTGCGCTGGTATTCGGTCGCAAACCACCGCAGGGCAACGGGTTTAGCGCGGCGTCAGACAATCTTTGCGTCGTTCCGCCGTACCGGATCAGCGCTCGCTTCGTTGCCAACTCTGCACAGGGGACCGACCCTGGTGTCGATCCAGCGCCTAGCGACCCAGGATCCTGCCTCGGCGTCGACACCCAAACGTTGTCAGACCCGGCTCTAGCCCGTCGATCTGGACCTATTGGGGATCTATAGTTCAATCATGCAACTTGAGACTGATGGCAAGTTCACGGGCCCCGGCGCAATCCTTTTGGTCACTGGCGTAGTAGTGCTGGTCTTGCGAACTGTCGTTGATGGGATTCCATGGATCGGGGGACTGCTGTCCTTGGTCTGCCTGCTTGGTGGCATCTTCTCTATCATCGGCGGGATTTTCCTGTTGATCAAGAAGAGCGAACGCTGACATGGCGAGCACGAACGCTGCTGGACTAACCCGTATCGGCTCAGCGAGCTGGTAACACGCCGGTGATCGGGGCGCGTGCTGCCTTCCAGGCGACCCATGGTCTCGGCGCCATTGTGCGTGCGATACTTGGCCGCTTCAACGAGACGAACCTGCGTATTATGATGCAGGCCAAAGCCATAAAGGTGACGCCGACCTGACCCTAAACTCTGCGAGGTCGTAGTTCATCGGGTCAACGATGTTTCCCATGGTGTAGGCGCTGCCTGAGCGGAACCGAAAGGCCGCACTGTCGTGTCACAGCTCTGGGCTGCTGCTGGTTCGGGACCTCGACGCTTTGCTTGGCACCGTGGCCGCACTGGCCGGTGGTATCTGAGGCCACAACAGCGAGAACAATGTGGAAGAGTTCCTAGTGCAGCGCGATGCGTATCTCGACGTCGACAGTCTGGCCTCGTTCTGCAAGGCCTCAGCCATACTTCACCGCACCCACCCTTTTGACTGACCTAATCTGTGAGCGTCCGCCTGCGCATGACGCGGCCCTGAGGCTCGTAAATAATGGTGTAGCAGTTACCAGTAGCTGAGGGCGCCTTCGTAGAGCGTGGTCAGCACTTCCCGGTCGATCTCGATTGGTGCGTTGTCGAGCAGACGGCGCTGCGGGAGCGCACCCTCGACCAGAGCGGGTACATCGGCGGCCTCGTAGCCAACGCCGATCAGCCCGTTTGGCATATTGGTTGATTGCATGAGTTCGACCAAACAGTCAGCGAGTGCAGGGCCGGCTTCGGTCGGGCCGAGATCGGATGTGTCTACGCCAAGCCATTTGGCGCCGTCCATATGACGTTCGGGGTTGCCGCCTGAGGTGTGGCGAAACACCGATGGCGAGTTGACGATCACGGACATGCCGTGGGGAACCATGGGTTCGCCCTGTGGATAGCCAAGTGGGCAGAAGTCCTTGACGAGCCCAGCGACCGAATACGACATGCCATGAGGTGCATGACATCCAGCGTTGCCGAATGCGATACCAGCCAGTGTTGATGCCCACATCAGTTGGTGCCGGGCCTCGACGTCATTTGCGTCGTGCACGCCGCGCTCCATGAACTGACCAATCAGACGAAGCGCTTCGCCACACCCGAGGTCGCTCCAGGGGTTTGCGCCCTGACTCGATGGCCGCATGAACGGTGTCGCCGGCGCAGGACGCCGGGTGTAGGGGCGTGCGGTATAGGACTCGAGTGCATGACTGAGCACATCGAAAGCGGTTGCGGCCACCACGTTGGCCGGCAACGTCGCAGTTACGTTCGGGTCGATCAGCGCTCGCGTCGGGCGCAACATCTTCGAGGCGATGCCGGTCTTGGCCTTCATCTCGAGCAGGTCGAACACGGCGATGCCGGTGCACTCGCTGCCCGTGCCACTGGTTGTTGGGCATGCAATGTGTGGTTTGAGCATGCCGGGTACGGCGACGCCGCCGCCGATGGGAGCGTTCACGTAGTCCAGGAACTCGGCCGGATAAGTCGAGTACAAATTTGCGGCCTTGGCGGTGTCGATCACCGATCCGCCGCCAACCGAAATGAAGCCATCTACGTCGGCATCGTTCGCGAACTTGACGGCAGCCTTGAAAGACTCATCGGTGGGTTCGACACGCACCGCGTCGTATAGCGCCACGTCAATACCAGCGGCTCTGAGCGAGGCCAACACCGTCGCGACGTGTTCGGTGCCAACGAGGACATTGTCGGTGAATATTCCTATGCGCGTGATGCCGAGATTCTTTGCAATTTCGCCTGACTCGCGGAGACAGCCTGGGCCAAAGGTGATGTTTGAGGCGTCGATACTGAATGCGTCGTCGCCCGACTCGAGAGCGACGTCGTAGTAACTGCAGAGCATGTCAGTTCCCCCCATGTTGTGGGTGCCATCGCGGATGAATACGCGAGAGTGCTTCCGGTCCAGATACTACTCAACCTAGGATCTGCATTCCGTGGTCAGAAAAAGTGAGTCCGAGATGAAACAGCAGGTCACGTGGCGCACGGACCGTTTGACACGCACCGTGTACGCAACCGACAACTCGATTTATCAGCTCACGCCGAGTCGCGTTGGGCTACCCGACGATGCAGCACAGATTGCGGCGTCGCTGCGAGCGAATTACGCGTTGGATGCTCCGCAGCCGTTCGTTGCGCGAGGCGGCGGCACAGGAACAAATGGACAGAGCCTGACCGAGGCGACGACCGTTGATCTAAAGCGCAACATGAATCAGCTTCGTAGCGTCGACGTTGCGAACCGGACCGCGGTTGTGCAGCCCGGCATCGTCACTGCTGATCTCAACTCTCGAATTGCCGAGCACGGGTTGTTCTGGCCGCCCCATACCTCGACACTCAATCGGGCAACCGTGGGAGGAATGATCTCCACCGACGCGGCGGGCAAGGGATCACTCGTATACGGCCGGGCCCATCGCCATGTGAAACGTCTGGTCATGCTGCTCGACGATGGCTCCGAGTGGGTCGCTGAACCGGTGAGCGAGCCCGAAGCCGAACGGAGGGCGAGTGAGCCCGGGCGTGGCGCTCAGATATGGCGCGCGATCCTCGATCTAGAGCTTCCTGATGACGGAACTCTTGGTCTTCCAGAACTCGCCCGTGGCTTCAGCGGCTACGGCCTCGATCGGCTGCGCTCTGGCGGCATGGTAAACCCGATCGCTCTTGTCTGTGGGGCCGAGGGCACCCTGGGCATCCTGGTCGAAGCAACGATCGACCTGAGTCCCATCCCAGATCTCACCCGGCTCGTTGTTGCGAGCTACGCCAGCTTCGGTGATGCCCTCGAAGATGCTGTTGCGCTGCGCGAGACCGGTCCAGTGGCGATCGAGTCGTTCGATGAGACCACACTTGAGCGTGGTCGTTCTTCGCCGGCCTGGCCAGCGTTGGGTGACGCGATTGGCAACCATAGCGGCGCCGTGCTTCTGCTCGAATACGATGGCGAGGCGGCCACAGATCTCGACGCAATCATGGCGACCATCTCAGCTACAGGCCGAAGCCGTGCCCGCCAGGTCGTCGATGGGGCTGCTGAGCAGGCGTCGATCTGGAAGGTCCGTGCCGACGCGGTCGGCCTGTTGGCCAAGGTCGCTGTTGGTGGTCCTGCGCTGTCGGCTCGACCTACTGCTTTTGTTGAAGACTGCGCTGTCCCCGTAGCTGTGATGCCGGAATTCATCTCCGAGTTCCGCAAGGTACTCGACGATGCCGGCCTGATGTACGGCATGTTTGGCCACGCCGACGTGGGCTGTGTGCACGTTCGCCCAGCAGTCGATCTGACCGATTCCGGCCAGCGTGGGCTCGTCGCCGAGGTGACCGACAAGGTCATCGATCTTGTCACCAAGTATGGCGGCCTGGTGTGGGGCGAACACGGGCGCGGTTTTCGCGGGGCACACGTCGACCAAGTGTTGCCAGCAGCGACCGTCGTACTGATGCGTCAGGTCAAGACCGCTTTTGACCCGCGTGACATCTTCAACCCTGGCAAGCTGTATCGGCCGCTCGAGTCGAATCTTGCGCTCGTCGATGTGGCAGACCCGCCGATGCGTGGTGAAATTGATGCTCGGGTCGAGCTCACGGTGCGACGAGACTTTGACTCGGCCTTTGCTTGTAATGGCAACGGCCTGTGCCATCACTATTCCGTCGACGAGGTCATGTGCCCTTCGTACAAAGCAACCGGCGACCCGGCCTTGTCGCCGCGGGGCCGGGTTGACCTGCTTCGGTCATGGCTGAGCGATCGGGGCAGCGATCCGGACTTCGAGGATGCGCTGGCTGACAATTTACATCAGTGCTTGTCGTGTTCGGCGTGCAGCGGGCGGTGCCCCGTCGAGGTCAACATTCCCGAGTTGAAGTCACGGTTCTTCGACGACTACCACTCCCGAAACCGTCGCCCGCTGGGTCATCACCTGATGAGTCGCTTCGAAGAACTCGCTTCCTTGGCCGGTCGTTTCCCTCGCCTGGCCGGCCTTGGCCTGAAGCCTGCCGAGCGACTGCTTGGCCTGGTGGACCTGCCAGCGCCAAGAGCGACAAAGGTTTCCAACCTGCCAACGTTCACCGGTCAGGACGACATCGATGTCGTTCTCGTGCCCGACGTCTTCACCTCCGCGCTCGAACCCGAAACGCTGGCCCAAGCAGTGCTGGTGCTTCAGTCGTTGGGCTATGTCGCTGCGGTCAGCAAGTTTGTCGGTTCCGGCAAGTTCGACCATGTAAAGGGTCGACGTAGCCGCTTCGCAAAGGCGGTTGCTCGTCAAGCAGATCTCATTCTGTCGATCACAGCCGCAGGAGCGGTGCCCGTTGTTGTTGAGCCTGCAGTGGCTCTGTTGCATCGACACGAGTATCCAGCGACGATGGCGTCGTATCCCTCGGCTGATGTTCGATCGTTGGCCGATCTACTTCTCGAAAGGGTGAGCGAACTGTCAGTGGTTGGAGGGGGTGAATTGGTGGTCTTGCTCGGTCACTGCACTGAACGGGCGACCGAGCCGGCGCTCGCTGCTGGCTGGACGTCGGTTCTCCAGGCCGCCGGGTACCAGGTGCAGGCCCCCGAAGTCGGCTGTTGCGGTATGGCTGGTGTGTTCGGCCACGAAGCCGCAAATCAGCAAATGTCGAAGGACCTGTGGGATCTTTCTTGGGCACCACGGCTTGAGAACACGTCGGCGAAGCATCTTGTTGCCACCGGTTATTCCTGCCGTTCGCAGGCCAAACGGTTCTCTGACACGCACCTGGTGCATCCGTTACATCTGCTCACGCCGTAGTTCGGCGACTCAGACGTCGCGAGCTGTTCGTCCTGACCTGCAGCGGCATTGGTCTCGTGTCCGCTAAACCAGAGGTACGGCAAGTGTGCCGTCGTGGAATGACAACGGCCCGTGAATATCCATCTTGGCAATGAAGCCATCTCACGGTTTTGTTATAGGCTCTAATCAGTCTTTAGGGGGGTCGAGGTTGACAGTCGGCCCAGTTCTACAAACACCACACGCAAAGGATCTCAAATGACGCGAATGACACCCAGTGAGGCGTTCGTAGAAACGCTCGTCGCTCATGACGTGACCACCGCATTCGGCATCATGGGTTCGGCGTTCATGGACGCCATGGACATCTTCGCTCCTGCAGGCATCGAACTCGTGCCCGTGATACACGAGCAAGGTGCGGCCCATATGGCCGACGGCTACTCACGAGTGAGCGGCAAGCAGGGTGTTGTGATTGGGCAGAATGGTCCTGGCATATCGAATTGCGTGACGGCAATCGCGGCCGCATTCTGGGCGCACTCGCCGGTTGTCATCATCACGCCGCAGACAGGCACCATGGGCATCGGCCTCGGTGGCTTCCAGGAAGCCAACCAGCTTCCCATGTTCGAAGAGTTCACCAAGTACCAGGGTCACGTGAACAACGAACGCCGTATGGCCGAGATCACGTCTCGCTGCTTCGACCGTGCGCTCAGCGAAATGGGTCCGACCCAGCTAAACATTCCTCGCGACCGTTTCTATGGCGACATCGACGTCGAGATCCCGAAGCCAGCTCAGTTCGGTCGTGGCGCTGGTGGTGCAACGGAACTCGACGAGGCTGCTGACCTGATCGCAACCGCGACCAACCCGGTCCTGCTGTCCGGTGGTGGCGTCATCATGGGCGACGCAATACAACAGGCGATAGCGCTTGCTGAGCGACTCGGTTGCCCGGTTGTCAATAGCTACTTGCATAATGACTCGTTCCCCGCATCACACCCGCAGTGGACGGGTCCACTTGGGTACCAGGGCTCCAAGGCCGCTATGCGTTTGATCTCTGAAGCCGACGTCGTCATTGCACTCGGCACTCGCCTCGGCCCATTTGGCACGCTCCCGCAACACGACATGGACTATTGGCCAGACGATGCCAAGATCATCCAGATCGATGCCGACAACAAGATGCTTGGCCTGGTCAAGGCAATCTCGGTGGGCATACATGGCGACGCTGGCGAAGCCGCAACTGCTTTGCTCCAGCGCCTCGACGGCCGTGAACTTGCATGTGATGCGACCCGCGACGCTCGAGCTGCCAATACCGCCGAAGAGAAGCAGCGTTGGGAAGACGAACTCGACGCATGGACCCATGAGACCGACGACTGGTCTATGGAAGCGATCGAAAATGCCAAGGACATGCCTGGCGATTGGCTGCACCCACGCTCTGTTTTGCGTGAGCTTGAAAAGGCCATGCCTGCCCGGGTCATGGTTTCGACCGACATCGGCAACATCAACTCTGTCGCCAACAGCTACCTGCGATTCGAAGAGCCCCGCAGCTTCTTCGCACCCATGAGCTTCGGCAACTGCGGCTATGCACTGCCGACGATCATCGGCGCCAAGAAGGCCGCGCCCGACCGTCCAGCGGTGTGTTACGCCGGTGACGGCGCATGGGCCATGAGCATGACCGAGGTTATGACAGCGGTGCGCCACGACATCCCTGTGACCGCTGTTGTCTTCCACAACCGGCAATGGGGAGCAGAGAAGAAGAATCAGGTTGATTTCTACGGTCGCCGATTTGTCGCAGGCGAACTCGACGGTGACGAAAGCTACAGTGATATCGCTGTCGCTATGGGTTGCGAAGCAATCCGTGTCGACAAGATTGACAACGTCGGTGCTGCACTGACCGATGCAATCAACGCACAGATGAACGAGGGCAAGACCACCGTCATTGAGATCATGTGTACCCAGGAACTGGGCGACCCGTTCCGCAAGGACGCTCTAAGCAAGCCAGTCCGGCACCTCCCGCAGTACAAGGACTACGTGTAGCGGTGTTGAACCGCTCCGCTCGGGCCGACGTTCGTCGGATATGGCCTTCGCGGTTAGGTGCGGTTCCTTCGTCCCTCGCTCCTAACCGTGTTCTTCCATTAGGGACGTGTACCTGGTACACGTCGCTTCAGTTGGAACGCTTTCCTCGATAGGTTCACAAGGTGCAAAACCACGCCAATACGTCCGAACTGTTTGGGTTCGAGAGTGATCTCCGGCTTGAGGTGCTCGATGCTGGTGAGTTCGGCGACTACGTGCCCGAGGTTGACGACGCTTACCAGTTCGATCCAGCGGTAACCGAAGCGATCCTTGCCGGGTTTATGCACAATCGGCGAGTGCTCGTGCAGGGCTTTCACGGCACCGGCAAGTCGACACATATCGAACAGGTGGCAGCCCGTTTGAACTGGCCAACCGTGCGCGTCAACTTGGACGGCCACATCAGCCGCATGGATCTGGTCGGTCGTGACGCTGTGGTTGTTCGACACGGTCAGCAAGTCACCGAGTTTGTGGAAGGCGTGCTTCCGTGGGCGATTCAACGTCCAGTCGCATTGGTGTTTGATGAGCTTGACGCCGGGCGTCCTGATGTCATGTTCGTGATTCAGCGGATCCTTGAACGCGAGGGCCGCTTCACGATGCTGGACCAGAACCGGGTCCTGAGTCCTCACGCTGGCTTCCGGCTATTCGCAACCGCCAACACTGTGGGGCTCGGCGATATGACCGGCCTATACCATGGCACCCAGTTGCTGAATCAGGCCCAGGTCGATCGCTGGAACATCGTCGCCCGACTGGACTATCTCGAGGCCGAAGTCGAGAGTGCGATCGTGCTGGGACGAGTCCCCACGGCCAGCCATGTCGCCGAGATGGTGGCCATGGCAGACATGACCCGTCAGGGTTTCGTGGCCGGTGATATCTCGACTGTCATGTCACCCCGCACCGTGATCGACTGGGCCGAGAACACTGCCATCTTTGGTGACATCCGCCGAGCGTTCGAGCTGTCGTTTTTGAACAAGTGCGACGAAGCCGAATGGCCCGTTCTCGATGAGTACTGGCAACGAGCCTTCGGTTCCTGACCGCAATGAATAGAGCCGTCGAGCGACAGCGATCTGCAGCCGTTCGCGCCGTGGGGCGCGATCCCAAGGCCGAGTTTCGCGGTGGCCGGCTGACAAGCGGCAACAAGGTTGTTGACATTGCATCACCGTTTCTCACCCTGGCAGCAAACGAATCGCCGGTCATCATGCGTGGACTGGGCGACGCACTGGCGCTGATCCTGCGCCATACCGACCGCGAACTCCACCAATCGCTTGTGCCCGTCGACACGCTGCAACGGGTGATCTTCGACATGCTTGAGCAGCTTCGGTGCCAGGCTTTGGCGCCTGACCTGCGAGGGATCCAGCAGAACCTGGCGGCCGCATCAGACGCATGGTGTCAGAACGCACGTGCTAACGGTGTGGCCGAAAGTGGTGTGGGTCTGCTCGTGTACTCCCTGATGCATATGGCACGGGCACGGCTACGGCTGGGGATGACCGACGAAGAGGTCGACAACATCATCGAGATGCCACGAGTCCGCCTGGGGCGCCTGATCGGCCATGCGTTGCAACAGCTGCCGGGGCATATGCAGGATCAGGCCGCGTTCGCCGCCGACGCACGAGAGATCGCACGTCTGGTGGCGGAACTGGCCGAAGCGAGCGAGTTCGCAGATGGCACCGCTGGTTCGGCGCGCTATCAGATGCTGGTGCCCCCGGAATGGCTCGACCTCGACACAGGCCAGGACGATGGCATGAGTGGCATCGCCGTCAGTGCCGTGCCAGCGAACGAACGCGATCAGACACTCAACGAACTCGGTGACTATCGAGCGTTCAGCACCGAGTACGACGTTGTGCTGCAGGGGAGCGAGCTGTACCCCCTTGCCCAGCGGCGGCGGGCCCGGACCGAACTCGACCAGCTGATCCAGGCCCAGGCGGTAAGCGCCCATCGCATCGCGTTGCGGCTTCGTCAACTGTTCGGAACCTTTGAGCCCGATGAGTGGCGCTTTGGTGTCGAGGAGGGCATCGTCGATGGGCGTCGCCTGCCACAACTGGTTGCAAATCCTATGGCCCGCGAAGTATTCCAACGGCCGCGCCATGTCCTGCGCACCGACGCTGTCGTAAGCCTGCTCATGGACAACTCCGGTTCGATGAAGGCGCAGCGCTACGAGACCCTTGCCGTCTTGGCCGACACCTTGAGCCGGGCGCTGGACTTGGCCAATGTGCCCCATGAAATATTGGGCCACACGACGGCTGCATGGACGGGTGGCCGAGCCCTCGAAGACTGGCGTGCTGCTGGAAAGCCCGAGGACCCAGGACGCCTTGCTGAGATTTCCGGAATCATCTACAAGGATGCTGACACGACCTGGAAGCGCGCTCGGCATTCCTTGGCCTCGATGCAGCTCACGCACCATTTCCGAGAGAGCATCGACGGCGAGGCCATTATCTGGGCCCATGGCCGACTGATGCAACGCCCCGAGCGGCGCAAGATGCTGGTTGTGGTCTCTGATGGGGCTCCGGCAGAAGCGGCGACGAACAAGGCCAACCGCAAGGGTTACCTGTCTGATCACCTGGTCAACGTGGTCGACTTCATCGAGCGTCGAACGCCGGTCGAGATCGGCGCGCTCACGGTGGACAATGACGTGAGCAGTGTCTTCAGACGTTCACTGCCGATCGACCTGGACGCGACGCTTACGGTAGGTGCCTATGGCGTATTTGAGGAACTCTTTCGTTGACGAGTGAGTGACTGACTGATCGACTCGTTCTTAACCGCCATCATCTTTTTATACTGTTTTAGTGAGGCGAGACCAACATGGTCGTCGTTGCCCGCAAACCCAGCTGCTAGTCGCCGACCGAGGTGATTGAGCTACCGCAAGCTCACCTCGCCTTCAGCCATGCGATATCTCCGGCCCGCCATGTTCACGCGCTGGGTGCACCGAAACTGGCGCAGTCCTGACAGAAATGCGGGCCCGTAGGGCGGGCCTTTCATCTGGTCTTGTCATGATCTTGTCACGTTGTTGGCGCCTGCTTGCGTGACTGATGGTCTGCTTGTTGCACGAGACCAAACAGGAGTGCACGCCAGCATGGCCAGCAACGATCACGACACAACGGAACAGAATCCCCAGGGAGATCCCGCACAGAACGGGTCCCTCGGGACTCGTTCGATCAGCCGGCGAAAGATGCTTGGCAGCCTGGCTGTTGGTGGAGCCGTGCTGGGTGCGCCTGCGGTGGCTGTGGCCCAACAAGGCCGCCCTGGGCGCCGTGATGGCAGGGGCCGACGCGATGGTCAGCGCAACGCTGGTGGCCCTGATGGTGCCGCACAAACCCCAACTGGTCCTGGGGGTGCGACAGCAACATCGGGTTCGCCTGCCACATCGGCAGGCCCAACCCAGTTCACTCGTATCTTCAACGGCGTTGACGGTTTCGACGACGTTGATGACGAACTCGTTACCATGCTGGCCGAGCTTGGTGCACCCGGCGGCATTCTCGATGCCAAGGACCCACTCGATGAAGGACCGATCCGCCTCATCACCGAACCAGAGCTCAGCGCCAACAATGCCAACAACCCGACCCACACGGCGGGAACGACTTTCGTCGGCCAGTTCCTGGACCATGACATCACCCGAGATGCTGGCTCGACACTTGGCAAACGGACCTCGCTACGCAGAAGCACCAACTTGTGCTCTGCCCAGTTCGACCTCGACAGCGTGTACGGAGGCGATCCGTCTGATTCGCCTCAGCTCTACCAGAGCGACGACAACATCTTGTTTCGAGTCGAGAATGGTGGGCTGTTCGAGGACCTGCCTCGTGACAGCAGTGGTCAGGCCATCATCGCCGACGGGCGTAACGACGAGAACATGATGATTGCAGGCATCCAGGTTGCCTTCCTGAAGTTCCACAATGCGGTTGTCGAACGGGTGCGGACAACGACCCACCTCGATGACGACGCGGCCTTTGCCGAGGCCCGGCGAGTGGTGACCTGGCATTACCAGTGGCTGATTCTTCACCAGTTTCTGCCACAATTCGTCGGGCAATCCTTGGTTAACGACATCATGAAGAATGGCCGTCAGATCTACACGACCTCGACGCCAACCATTCCGGTCGAATTCCAAACCGCCGCCTACCGGTTTGGCCATTCGATGATCCGCCCGTCGTACCGGGCGAACCTCGCTGGAGATAACGGCGAGCCGTTCTTCGGCATGGTGTTTGACCCTGCAGAGTTTGGCAAGCGCGATCCGGGCGACATGGCCGGCGGCAGCCGAGCTCCGCGGCGTTTCATTGGTTGGCAAACCTTCTTCGACTTCGGTGACGGCGAGGTCAAGCCAAACAAAAAAATCGACACCCATATTTCGACGCCGTTGTTCCAGCTGCCAATGGGCACGATCGATACGTCTCGGGGTGAGCCCATCGGCCCGACATCTCTGGCCACCCGGAACCTATTGCGCCACATCACTTGGGCCATCCCGTCTGGTCAGCGAGTGGCCGAGCGAATGGGCGTAGATCGATTGACAGCGAAGGATCTGGTCGACATCAATGAGATCGTTCCTCGCCTTGCCGGAGAAACCCCGCTTTGGCTCTACATCCTTCGCGAAGCAGACCTGATCGAAGATGGACTGCACCTTGGCCCCGTTGGAGGTCGGATCGTCGGTGAGGTGTTCATTGGCCTGCTTCAGATGGATCCGAACTCGGTGCTCAACGCTGGAGCCGGCTGGCGTCCTACGTTGCCGTCCCGTGCGGGCAAAGGTGATTTTCTGATGGCTGACATGTTGACGGTTGCAGGTGTGGACCCCGACTCACGCGGCCAGTAACAAAACGAATGGGTTGGCACTCATGGGTTTGCTGCATTGGTTTCCACCAAGCCAAGCCAGCACCAGGAACCCTCTGGCACGGTCCTGCCAGAGGGTTCCTATTCGCTACTGTTGGACCGAGGACATGGGGACCAGGACTATGAATCAGCAAGTAGCGAAAGTGCTCGTCGCGGAAGATGACACCGAGATCCGAACTGCGCTCGAGCGAATTCTTCGCTACGAGGGTTATGAACCAATCACCGTGAACGACGGTGCCGCTGCGCTCGAAGCGATCACCGAGCACGAGCCTGATCTGATTGTGCTCGACGTGATGATGCCCTTCGTTGACGGGCTAACTGTCTGCCGTCGCATCCGCGAACGTGGCAACCGCACGCCGGTGTTGATGCTCACGGCCCGCGTCGAGGTCAGTGACCGAGTCGCGGGGCTCGACGCCGGGGCCGATGACTATCTCCCCAAGCCATTCGATCTCGAGGAATTGCTTGCTCGAATCCGGGCGTTACTGCGTCGGGTGCTTCCCGATGATTCAGAGCTGCTGACGGCCGGCGACTTGTCGCTGGACCCGCAGCGTCATGAGGTCACGATGGACGGTGCCCGCATCGAACTGACTCGTACCGAGTTCGAGATCTTGGCATTGCTGCTGCGTAATGTCGGCATTGTTTTGGAACGCGGCGTGATGTACGAGCGAATCTGGGGGTACGACTTCGATGGCGAATCTCGATCGCTCGATGTGCACGTGGGTTATCTGCGACGCAAGCTCGAGGCGAGCGGCGCTGATCGCATGATTGAGACGGTGCGTGGCATCGGGTTCGTGCTGCGTCCCTGATGGCATCCCAGCGACGACGGTTTGGGCTGGGTGCCCGGCTCGCTCTGGCGTTTACCTTGCTCGCAGTCCTGACAGCTTTTGTCACCGCTGGAGTCAGCGCGTATTCAACGAGTCGGCAGGTGAACGCCGACGTTGACCGCTTCCTCGAAGACAGGTCCCTGGACATTGCCGAAGGCCGTCGTGTCGACGTGCCCCGACAGGGCGGAAATCGCCCAGGCCGCAACAACGGCTTCCCACCGCGTCCGCCCGCCGATACTACGCCAATCGATGTGATCGACGAGATTCGATCGCTGGTCGAGTCCGATGCCGAAGTCCAGATTCTTAGCGAGGAAGGCAACGTCCTCGGGACAGCCGGAGTCGTACTGCCATTTGAGGCCTCCGACGCTAAGTTCCTCGTGCGATTCGAGCCGGTGCTCTTGCGCACCGTCGAAGTCGCAGGCGAGGAGTATCGAATGATCACGCGCCATGTAGAGGGCGGTGGCGCTGTCCAGGTGGCGCAGAGCCTGAGCACAACAAACGCACTACTGGGTGACCTCCGCTCCGAACTGCTGCTGGTCGGCGTGATCATGTCCGGTCTGGCAGCGCTGCTCGGTTGGGGAATAGCCCAGACCACGACCCGGCCGCTGCGCAAACTCACCCGAACGATTGAGACCGTGGCGGCGACCGAAGATTTATCGACCCCGGTGCTACTCGACCGAAGTGATGAGATTGGGCGCCTGTCCGAGGAGTTTGACTCGCTACTCAAGACGTTGGGATCAAGTCGTGATCAGCAGCAGCGGCTGGTCCAAGACGCCGCTCACGAGTTGCGCACGCCGCTAACCAGTGTGCGAGCCAACATCGACTTCCTCGGGATGGCTCCTGATCTGGACGAGGAACAGCGTCGCGCGACGCTAGCCAGCATCAAGGCTGAGCTCGGCGAGTTGAGCTCGGTGCTGGCCGAGGTCGTCGAGCTAGCAACCAAGTCACGTGGTCCGGCCAGTTTTGAAGAACTCGACCTTGCTTGGGTTGCCGAAGCGGCGCTAGCCCAGTTTGAGTTGAGGTCGGCACGGCCGGTTGTACGGAAGCTGACACCGTGCTTGGTCGCGGGTGATCATGGCGCCCTGGTGCGGGCCACTCAGAACCTGATCGGCAATGCAGACAAGTACAGCCCTGAAGGGTTGCCGATCACGGTGTCAGTGCTCAACGGATCGCTGTTCGTATCGGACGAAGGCCCCGGCATCGATGTCGGTGATCAAGATCGCATCTTTGATCGCTTCTATCGCAGTGACCGTGACCGATCAGCGCCAGGATCGGGATTAGGTCTTGCGATCGTCGCCAAGGCCGCAGCCGAGCATCAAGGAAACGTGTGGGCACGCGAGGCCAGCGGCGGCGGAGCCGAAGTTGGCTTCACCGTGCCCGTTATCTAGGACTGGGTGGACAGGAGCCGACACCGTTGATTTCGGGCGTGGCTGGTGGGCGGCCGTGGGCGCTGCAGGTTTGGCTGATAACGGTTCGGCTTCGCACCGACCAATGAGCGCTCCTACGCTCGCGGCCGTGTCGCTACCCGCATTGCCGTCTCCGCTCATAGCCGCGCTGGGGCGGCCAGTCTGGAACGAAGCGCGAGCCCCTGGTGAGCGCGCTCGTCTCGCTGCCAACCCGGTTGAGCTGAGGCCCGGTCACGGCCAGCGCGTGGTGCTCGTAACCGGCTACATGGCGGGTTCGGCGAGTGCCGCAGCCTTGTCATCCTGGCTTGAGGGAGCTGGCTACCAGGTGTATATCGCAGGCGTAGGGCGAAACGCTTCGACCAGCAGCAGCGCTGCTGAGCTAATTGGTCAGGCACTCCTGGCGGGCACAGCGCCGTCGATACTCGTTGGTCACAGTAGAGGAGGGCAGCAGTGTCGAGTGGTCGCGCAGCGACATCCTGAACTGGTGTCGCAACTTATAACACTGGCTGGGCCCGTTAGGGTCCACCTGCCGAGACAGATTGTGCTTCGGGTGTCGATCGAGGCGCTTCGTCTTATGTCCCACCTACCCGTTGGACCGAATGACGATCCAGTGGCCGATAGCGAATACGAAGCTGAGCTGCTTTCGCCGTTCGCCGTCAATGTGCCGTGGACGAGTATCTGGTCGAAAATCGATGGGATCATCGAGTGGCAGGCCTGCCTCGACGAGCAAGCAACCTCGCTTGAGGTGCGCTGCTCGCATGCCGGCATGTTGGGATCGGTGCCCAGCTTTCGGGCCATTGCTAGCGTCCTCAACAGCCATGTCACCCGTCGGGTCACTGCGTAACCAGGCGCTGACAGATCTTTTGTATCTGACGCAGGTTACGCAGACGACGCAGTTCGTCGCGGACGACAAGGGTTTCGAGCGTTGGAAAGGTGAGGTCTGCGATCAGGGATCACTGACCCGGATCTTCACCGGGTCAGCGCTATCCGGACGGATCGTGACCCAGCCAATCTATGAAGTCGCGGCGCCGCCATTGCCCTTTGTCTCGCGTTCAACGATCTTGTGGTGCCGAAGCGCCCTCGGGAAAAGCCCGGAACTTCAGTGGGAGATACCACACGTTCATGCAGTGCCCCGATGCGGCGGGTGCCACCTGTGATGCCGACCAAAGCCTGGTTGATGCCACCCAGTTCAACCCGCAGGACAAGACCGGTCTGCCAGCCGAGTCTGCACATCTTGAGCAACTGGCTTCATTTGTCTGAACGCTTGGCGCCACCGCTGCAACGCTGAGGCCAGGCTGGCTGGCTGCGATGCGGACCGCAGGGGCAGCCGAGTAGATTGCGGCCATGGCAATCGCAGCATTCATCGGTCTTGGCAACATGGGCTACCCAATGGCAGGACACCTCGCGACCGCGGGGCACGAAGTCAGGGTCTTTAATCGCACCCAGGCCAAGGCCGAACAATGGGCGAGCGATCAGGCAGGCACAGCGTGTTCGACCCCAGCTGAGGCCGCCGCTGGTGCTGACTTCGTTGCGCTGTGCGTCGGTGCCGACGCCGACGTGCGTGCGGTCAGCTACGGCGACGACGGCGCGTTGGCCACAATGGTCGAAGGCGCTGTACTTGTCGATCACACCACCGCCTCTGCAGAGCTGGCTCGTGAGCTGGGAGAAGCATGTGCGGCTAAGAACATCGGCTTCGTCGACGCACCGATTTCGGGTGGGCAGGCAGGTGCCGAGAATGGTGCGCTCAGCGTCATGTGCGGGGGAGCTGAGGCCGACTTCGCCAAGGCGCTGCCGGTGATCGAGGCCTACTCATCAACAGTCACACTCGTAGGTGGCGTAGGCAGTGGCCAACTGACCAAGATGTGTAACCAGATCCTGTGTGCCGGCGCAATCCAGGGCGCCGCGGAAGCGATTGCGTTTGGGCAAAAGGCTGGCCTGGACATGGGTAAGGTGCTGGCGGCGGTGACCAAGGGTGCGGCCGGTTCGTGGTATCTGAGCAACCGTGGCGAAACAATGGTGAACGACGAGTTCGACTTCGGCTTCGCTGTTGACTGGATGGCCAAGGACCTTGGCCTGGTGCAGGAAGAAGCCAGTGCTCTCGGTGCCGAAACGCCACTGACTGCATTAGTGCGCAGTTACCTCAAGGCAACGCAAGATGTTGGCGAGAATCGCATGGACGCCACCGCAATCGTCCGCCGCTACCGCGGGTAGTCCGGATTGGTCGCAGCGCTCCTCATCCTGTGTGAGTTGACTACGACCGAGGTGCCGGGGTAGTACGGCTTGCTCCGTTGCGTCTGCTTTCGGGCCACAGAGTCGACGGTCCCGGTCCGCAAGAAATGCCGCCAGGAGCGAGAGATAAGCGGGCGGAGGCGACGGAGAATCCGAGCAGCAAGGCGTGAAACCGTGTCCGACGAACGTCGGCCCGAGCGGAGCGGTGCAACACCGACGAACGTCGGCCTGAGCGGAGCGGAGAAACGCAGCGAGGCACGAGCGTGCAACAGTTGACCTATGACTTCTGAACAACGTTGGCTCGAGGGTGTCAAGGTCCTGGACCTGACCAGGTATTTGGCAGGCCCATCATGTACCCGACTCCTTGTCGAACTGGGCGCCGACGTCATCAAAATCGAGCACCCGCCCTATGGCGATCCGAATCGAGCGGGTGCACCACGAATTAACAAGCGGTCGGGCCTGCACATTCAGCAAAACCGCGGCAAACGAAGCGTATGCCTGGACATCTTCCAAAGTGAAGGGCAGCAGATCATCCGTGATTTGGTTCCGCACGTCGACATCGTGGTTGAGAACTTCAGCCCCGGCGTGCTGGAGCGCAAGGGTCTTGGTTATGAAGCCTTGTCGGCAATCAAGCCCGATGTGATCATGGCCTCGATCTCCGGATTCGGCCAGACTGGCCCGTTTTCGAGCCTTCCGTGTTTTGATCTGATCGCCCAGGCAACTGCCGGAATTATGCACATGACCGGTGAGCCTGACGGCCCACCGACTTTTGTTGGGCTCGGCATGGCCGACACGAACGCTGGAGTTCATGCCTTCGGAGCGATTGGTCATGCGCTGTTCCATCGTGAACGCACGGGCCGCGGCACGCACCTTGATATAGCGATGGTCGACGCGCTTTTCCATATGCACGACACTGCGGTGACCACCGTGTCGATGGACGACGGCAAGGCGCCCGAAGCCATTCGCGCTGGACGGAACTTCAACTCGCTGGCGCCAGCTGGTTCGTTCAAGAGCCCTGATGGCTGGATCATCATCTTGTGCACCGAACAGCAGATGCCAAATCTGTGGGATGCGTTGGGACAGCCCGACTTGGCGACCGACGAGCGCTTCCGGAACAACCCGACGCGGCTCGATAACCGTCAGGCACTGACCGACATCATCGAGTCGTGGATGGCTAGTTTGGGCAACGACGAAGCCGTAATTGCTGCACTCACCGAGGCCCGGGTTCCTCACGGCCCGGCTCTAACCATCGAGCAGGCAGTTGCTCATCCTCACTTCATCGAGCGGGGCACCGTCCGTACCGTCAGTGATCCTCTTGCCGGCGATGTCACCATCCCTGGCTTTCCGTTCCGCAGCAGCGATGACCTTCCGCCAGACGAACACCACACGGCGGCGCTGGGAGAACACAACGCCGAAGTGCTGCAAAGCTTGCTGGGTATGGACGACGAACAGATCAGCGATCTCCTAGACCGGGGCTTACTCGCGTCTAAGCCACACTGATTGGTCGAAAACGTGCAAGCGATGGGTGTGCCCCATACGGGTACACCCACCGCTGCGCGTGTCGCTTCGATGCGGTTCGTCGTCTGGGAACCGGGGGAACGTCGCGACGGCTTGTAAGAGATCTAGTTCAGGGCCGACAAGTTCAAGTCGAACCTGGACATCGGCTCCGGCCCCGTCTCCGAAGCCGAGCCGTGTGCACCGCCCGTTCACGATGATTTGGCCGTTCGGGCACGGCGGTCCGTGAGTCTGGCCCATCGGCACGAGGCGAAGCACCCATGTCGTCTTTGGAGAAGTTGTCTATAGGAGCGCCGACATCGTTGTTTGAGTCAACTAGTGCACGGGCAGCGGCATCGGCCAGTGTTACTTGCTGGGCCTGTGAGTCTTGGCAGTTCGCTGTCGTGCCGATCGCTGACCAGGCTTCGCCGTCAGGCGAGGCCAGGTCAGCGATCGGTTGAGCTGGCGGCGCACCCATGTATGCGACGACACCAAGTGCCGAGAGCAGGGCAACGGCGAAGGCAGGGATCGCTAGCTTGACGGTATATGAAGACGTCACAGAGGGCTTGTCTTGATGCAGTCCATCATGTTGACGCCGGGCTGGCCGGCCATTTGTCAGGGCAGCGATGCTGTTGGTGTGAACATCGTCATGCTGGCACGGGCGAACGTTCGTTCAAGGAGAATTCTCTGGAGAACATTGGTCAGACGCCGCTCTTTGCGAGCTGCCCCCAGCCCGAACGAGACTTGTTAACGACGATGCGAGTGCCGATGACGGTGGTGTCGGGTAACGGTGGTGTGCGCCAAGGTGACTTCGGCGCCACGATCGGCGTGATCCTCGAAGGCCGTGCCAGCGTGTGGAGCGATGGCTCGCATGTGGCGGACCTGCAGGCTGGCGACTGCTTCGGCGAATTGGCATTGTTCGCTCCGCCGAGTGATGGGGGTCACCGCACGGCCAGTATTTGAGCCGACAGCGATTGCCGGGTCGACACCATCAGCGAACGCGACCTGAATGTCGAGCTCTCACAGGGGCTGAACATCGCCCAAGCCCTGCGTGATCTAGCGGCTGACCATCGCCCATCGCGGCGCGCCATAGCGGCGCGCCCGTGTCACCCAGACGCGATTACATCTCGTCGCTTGTGCCAGGGTCATCTGTCGTGCCTGACACAGAGGGAGACATGGTGACGGCCTAGCGGAATTCGAGGCCCTCGAAGTCGCCAGAATTACGCCAGGCGTCGATGTATTCGAAGTAGGCGACAGGCCCATCGGGGTAACCCAAGAAGTTGCGATTACCTGAACCCTCGTCGAGCTGACCTTCGTTGTTGTAGTAGCCAGGTGTGCAGCTGGGGTCGTTGCCGAAGGTCCGTCCTCCGGACTCAAGTTTGGCGAGCCAGTTGGCCTCGGCGTCTGCGGTCGTCTCGACTTCGGTCGTGTCGCTAGCAACGGCATGGGCAACAATCGCAGCGATCGTGCGGCCCCGCTCGGTCAGATTATGGGGCACGTTCGAAATCAGGTTGGCACCTTGGTTGGGTCCGACAACAAACATGTTTGGAAAGCCGTGCACATGGATGCCATGCAGACTGGTCATACCGTCGACCCAGGCTTGGGACAATGCCAGCCCGTCACGGCCGACAGCATCGAATCCGCTGCGGCGTTCATAGGACGTGCCGACCTCGAAGCCCGACGCATAGATAAGGCAGTCGAGCTCGTAGTGCTCGTCGCCGACGAATACGCCCGTCTCGTCGATGCGCCGCACACCCTGGCCATCGGTGTCGATCAGATGAACGCGGTCGCTGTTGAACGAGTCCAGGTACTCGTCGTGGAAGCAGGGTCGCTTGCAGAGCTGGCGATACCAGGGCTTGAGCGCATCGGCGGTTTCAGGGTCGGCGATTATGGCATCGACGCGAGCTCGTATCTCTGCCATCTTCTCGTCGTCGCTGTCGTGATAGGCCTTGGTCAATCCCTCGGGAGAGAAGTCGCCGTTCTCGATCGCCTTGTCGCGAATTCGCTGCGAAATGTCGGTCCACCCATCTTTGACCAGGTCCTCGTCGGTGAAACCTCCGGTCTGCAGCGTGGTGAAGTTGACCAACCATTCTTCTTGCCAACCAGGTTCTAACGAAGCGAACCAGTCAGCATCGGTGTCCTGGTTGTTGCGGATATCGATCGACGAGGGTGTGCGTTGAAAGACAAATAGTTCGCCTGCGCTCTGGGCGACGTGCGGGATGCATTGCACCGAGGTGGCACCAGTACCGATGATGCCGACTCGTCTGTCGGCAAGATTTGCGAGGGGCGCCCCGCTCGGGCTCCCGCCGGTGTAGCCATAGTCCCAGCGGCTTGTATGGAAGCTGTGGCCCTGGAATGACTCGATGCCTTCGATCCCAGGAAGTTTGGGCCGGTGCAGCGGGCCGGTGCCGGTGGCCACGAATTTGGCTCGCATCTCGTCTCCGCGGTTGGTGCGAATGATCCAACGTTGGAGGTCCTGATTCCACGTCAGGTCGGTTACTTCGGTGGAGAAGACCGCATTTTCGTAGAGCCCGTAGTGGTTGCCGATCCGCTGGCAGTGTTCCAGGATCTCAGGCGCACGTGTGTACTTGCGACTTGGCATGTGGCCGGTCTCTTCGAGCAGCGGCATATAGATGAACGCGGCCGTGTCACACATCGCACCGGGGTAGCGGTTCCAGTACCAGGTTCCGCCGAAGTCGCCGCCCTTCTCGATGATTCGGACATCGTCAATACCGGCTTCCTTCAGGCGGGCGCCGGTCACAAGCCCGGCGAAGCCGCCGCCAATGAACGCAAAGGTGACCTCGTCGGTCAAAGGTTCTCGTGGTTCAGGCTCGGTATAGGGGTCGTCTAAGTAGTGTGCGAATTGGCCGACAGGTTCGATGTATTGCTCGTTGCCGTCGTCACGCAGTCGCTTGTTGCGTTCTTGGTCGTACTTCGCCCGAAGCGTTTCGGCGTCCATCGTGTTTGTCACGCACGCACACTACAAACCGCACCCGACGTAAAGAGAGACCAACGGACTATTCACGCATCGACGAACAACACCGGGTTGGGAACACCATGCTCTGTTAGAACGACCGGGTTTGGGAGCCCGGCGAAGAGTCTGATGCAAACAGGCTTGTCAACAACTACCTGGCGATCTGAATCGAAGGCGAAAAGGTTGCCGGGAAGGCCGAGCCAGGCCAGGACAAGCCGTAATGCGATGTCGGTGACTTGTTGACATAGCGACACGTCCGGGGCACACGCTGTCTGTCGAGGGAGGGGCTACCGAGACGGTGGGGAATGACCGCAGGCGGCGTTATCGCACGGTGTTCGTCTAACTGCTCTGGGTGCTAAAGCGCTCGCAGAAGTTTGACGACGTCGGACGGTACTGTTGCGACATGAGCGCCGGCTTCGGCAAGTGCCATCATCTTTGACGCTGCAGTTCCTTTGCCACCAGAGACCATGGCCCCCGCATGACCCATCTTCTTGCCTTCCGGGGCGTTCTGCCCGGCGATGAACGCGACGACCGGCTTGCTCATCGAGGGGATGAACTCGGCCGCTTCTTCCTCCATCGGGCCGCCCACCTCGCCGAGTAAGACGATCGCATCAGTGTTGGGGTCAGTTTCAAACCATTCGAGGGCATCGCGGAATGTGGTGCCAACAATGGGATCACCGCCCAATCCCAAGAACGCGGATTGGCCGAATCCGCCAGCCACCAGGTTCAGGTTGATCAGGGCGCCAAGGCTGCCGCTGCGAGAGACCACGCCGATGCGGCCGGGTGCAAATAGGCGGTCTGACCATCCTGGCATGATGCCGACGAAGTCGCGGCCGGGAAACACGATGCCAGGACAGTTCGGTCCGATCAGTTTGGCTTCGGCGCGACGCGCCAGGGCCAAGATCTCCATCGTGTCATGAACCGGAACAAACTCGGCCAGCACAATGACGGAGGGCACGCCAGCTTCGATCGCCTCGACGGCTGCGCCTTTGGCGAATCGGGCAGGCACGAAGACAACGGACAGGTCGATCGGGTGTGCGTGGAGGGCCTCGATGACGGTGCTGTAGACCGGGACGCCAGCGACCTGTTGGCCGCCCTTACCAGGGGTGCAGCCGGCAACTACCGAGGTGCCGTTCGCGAGCATCTGCTCGGTCCAGTACGTGCCTTCGCTGCCAGTAATGCCTTGAATGAGCACGTTTGGTTTCGACGAGATCATGGGCGGCTTCCTGTGTATGCCACAGCGTTCGCAATGGCCTCGCGGACTGCGTCATCCATGGATTCGTGGGGTTCGATCCCAAGTTCGTCTCGCACCAGTTGTTGTGCCCGATCCTCGCCCGTTCCATGGATGCAGAATGAGACGTCGAGCTCAGGCTTGAGCTCGTGGAAGCCAGCGATGAGGCCTTCGGCGATTACATCGGTGCGGGCATAGGCCCCGCACAGGTTCACGAGCAGGCTCTTCACGTTCGGATTCTTTAGCACCAGCGCCAGAGCGGGGGTTGCTCGTTTGTATGCCATGCCGCCGACTTCCAGGAAGTTGGCTGGACTTCCGCCATGGGCTGTCACCGCGTCCATTGTTGACATAGTCAGGCCGGCCCCATTCGCGAGCACGCCGACGTCGCCATCGAGTTCGACGAATAGGAAATCTTGTTCTTTGGCTTCGAGCTCTAGCGCAGTTCCGATATGTCGTTCGGGGCCGGCTCCTGGCTGCCGGAACACCGCGTTATCATCGATCACGAGCTTGCAGTCAAGTGCGACCAGCTCGCCGCTTTGGGTCACGGCCAACGGATTAATCTCGAGCAGTTCAGCGTCGTATTGGCGGAACAGCCCATAGAGCGTTAACAACATGCCAGCCAGCGGTACGTGCAGCTGTGGATCCAGATCGGTCCCAACGGCGAGATCCATTGCTTGCCCAGCGCCCAGGCCAGACTCGATGGCAATCTTTACCATCTGGACTTTGTCTGGCGAGGTGGCATGTACTTCTTCGATGTCCATTCCGCCTTCGGTAGACAGCATGAGTAGTGGCCCGCCCGAGGCAGGGTCGATGGTTATGGCTGCATAGAGCTCTTGGGCGATATCGGCACAACCTTCGACGAGGACGCGGTCGATCGTGAAGTCGCCGAGATTGGAACCGAGAAGGCGTTCGGCCGCCTCTCGAGCGTCGTCAGGCGTGTCGCACTTGATGATGCCACCGCCCTTGCCACGCTTACCAGTCGGTACCTGTGCCTTGACCATGACCGCGCCGCGAATTTCGTTCGCAACGCCATAGGCGCCATCAGGGGTGCGCACGTCCTGTCCCTGCGGGATAGCGATGCCACCAGTAGAGATGAGTTGTTTGGCATCGTGTTCTTCGACGAACACGTCAGCCGGCTCGGTTGTTACTAGTACGCATGGCTTCGGTGCTGCTATCTGAGTTTTGCGGTTCTGCGGTCCCGACACGCCGGCCAGACCGAGCAAGGAAGTCGCCGAAGAGCTCATCTTCGGTGGGCTCGGTGCTGGGAATTGGGCGGGCGAGATAGGTGTAGTTCAAGAAGTGCTTGTA
>MEHZ011570927.1_pt1 | contig 41785 bp, 42 predicted proteins | sample 897221 | NCBI WGS metagenome assembly MEHZ01 (sample SAMN05514161, study PRJNA337945) | marine metagenome | isolation source: marine surface water | place: Arctic Ocean | collected 2007-12-13 | reverse complement strand
TGCTGCAGTAACAGCTTCAGCTAGTGGTAACTACAAAATTGTATCTGGTGCCGAATATGTTACATCTGGATTTACCAATCAAGTTGGATCATTTAATACATCGAAAAACTATTTCGATGTGTTTCCACCAGCTGGTTATGCGATGTCTGATTTAGAAGCGTTTCTACCTTCTATAAACATTATTCATTTTGCTGGTGGAGTAGATGGCAATGATTCAATTAAGTGTAATCACAGAGTATTAGGAGATAGAATTAGAGTTAATGTTCAAGGTACTGAACAAAGAAGTAAACCAGCTGCTAGCTATATAGCAGTTTGGAGGAACTCATAAATAATAATATTATGTATTACGTTTGTATAGAAGATAACCAAGTAACATCAATCATTGATTATGAACCAAGTGTTCCTGATACAGTATCGATTGAAACAATAACTGATGCAAAATATAAAAGCATTGCAGATGGTAAAAGTTACTATGATGCAATTAAAAGAGAAGTGGTTAAAGTAGCTACTTCGATAATCAAAGGTGAAGAAAAATCGAAGAAGGCATTAGCATTTTTAAATAATACTGATTGGAAAGTATTACGACATATTCGAGAAATTGAATTGGGTATTGAACCAAGTCTTTCAGTTAAAGAATACGTTAAATTAGAAAAAGAAAGACAAAAACAATCTAAATTGGTTAAATAACAGTTATGGCATACTCAAGAATAATTCATACAAAGAGTGAAGCAGTTGGAGCTATTCCAGCTGAAAATAGTTTATCATACGGTGAAATAGCTATTAACTATTCAGACGGACATCTGTATATTAAAAAAGCAGATAACACTATTAAGAAGGTAGCATCAGCAGATTTTGCACCTCAGATTAGTACACTAACTTCTGAGGTTAGCTCTATTACTAGCACAGTAGGTTTGCTTAACTTACAATTTACTCAAGCAGATAATCTTGACTTTGGTAGATCTAATGTAAACGCTACTAAAGTTAATAATTCACTAACATACGGTCTATCTAATGAAATCGGTTCTAGCGCAAAGGATAGTTCGGTATTTGGTATATCAAATAAGGTCGTAGGAGAAAATACTATTGCTGTTGGTGATAATAATTTAGCAAACGGAAATAATTCCATAGTAATTGGATCTTATGTTAAAGCTCCTGTTAATGTTGCTGAATTTGGAAAATGGATAAACAACTCAACTCGGCAATCTTCTGTTCGTCTCGCAGATCAGAATGTAGCAATGACATTGAAAAATTCTGCTACAGCTATTACAGCTGGAGGTAATACAGGTGAAGAATTAGCGGCCACTCTTCCTTCGAACATGTATACGATTCGTAGAAACGTGGACGAAGTACTGGTCGATGTTAATATTGACGGAACAATAAAATCGTGTTCCTTGGGAGATGCAAGCGCCACACCTGGTTCATCTGTTCAAAATAATCGGCCATCAGCTGCTGAGACTGCAGCAGGCGAAATAATGGTTAAGACTATTCGTAAAATGTCGGAGGCAGCCTATAATACTTTAGTGACTAATGTTGAAGTTGACGCTAATACCCTTTACATTGTAACATAATTTAAACACATTCACATATGGCAATTGATAAAAAAATAACAGATCTAAGTGCTTTAGCAGCAGCAGACATTAATCTTGGCAATGATTCGTTGGTGATTGTTAACGCGAACGAAAGTAAAAAAATTACTCCAAATAATTTAATGTCTGGTCGTGTTAAAAGCGATGATGTTACCAATTTAGTAAAGCTTACAACAAGTCAATATGAAGCTTTGGTAACTGCTAGTACGGTTGATGCTAATACATTGTATATTATTACTATTTAATAGCTATCGTGAAAACTCTTTCGTTAACAAATTTAGATAGAATTACTAAATTAGATTTTAATAAAACTTCTAGTGTAGGTTCTGTTGGAGGTTCATTGAGTATAACTAAATTTAAAAATTTAGAAGTATTAAAAGCTGCTTATAATGATCTTAGTACTATAGCCTTTTCAACCGCTAATAGCGGAACAGTTAAGGAATTAGATCTTTCAAATAATTTGCTTACATCTGTGTCCAATCTTGGAAGTCTTACTAGCTTAGAAACATTAGATCTTTCAAATAACAGTTTACCATTAAGCGAAGTAGATAGCATATTAACTGCCTTAGACACAAGCGGATTATCGAACAGCACGGTTCAGCTTGGAGGTACTAATACATTACCCACTCTTGGAAATTATAATACCGAAAAGTTAAGTTTAGAAAGTAAAGGATGGACTGTAGGAATTGCAGGAGGTATTGATACATCATTCAATAGCTCTGAGGGATATTTGGCATATGACGGTCAAGCTCTTTCAACACATCCGGATTGGGAAGGAAAACCTGAAAGTGCTGATTTTCCAAATCAATGGAAAATCGACGCAACTAATAATACAATTACGTGTAATAACGATCGCAGCGTGGGCATCTCGATGAGGAACATAAGAAATGTTCATCCAATTAAAGTAAAAGTTGGTTCTAAAGTTAGAATACTTGCTGATGTCGATTTTGGAGCTGGGCAATCTCTCTCTACTGTCGATAATGTGAGCGCGGCTGTTTCAGGTCGTACGGCTGGTACATATACAATTAGTGCTACTGATTATAGCATTGCACCTTCTGTTGGTATAGGCGCAAAATTTAGTATTGTAGTTGATAGCAGCGGTGCAGCTACAATTACTGTTACTGCTGGTGGTAGTGGCTATTCTGTAAATGATACTATTACTATTGCTGATGCAAAATTGGGTGGCGGCGGCGCTGCAGCTTTAACATTTGATGTAGCAACAGTTCAAAATGGATTTAGTCTTGCCGGTACCCGAACTTTTATGTTGTCTTTATCTGATATGGCAACTTACGAACTTGATAACGAATATGTATTGACTCATCCTAATGAATCATTTATGATTACTTTTCGGCCGAATGGTCCAGGAGGAACAAATTCGGCACGGCTTTTCCGAAGAATGCCGCAGATCAATGGCGTGAACCAAAATAGTCAAGTGATCGGAAACCTCAATCTTAGTACTATAGCTAACGACACTATTCGATTGCAGCTTGATTTTGATATTGGAGCAAGTGCTGCAGAGACCACTATAACTGTTTTATATAAAAATCTTACTAACAATCCTCCTATAACTGCTGTGAATAATGCAGTTATAACTGGAGTAAACGCTCCTATTTATGCCGCTTTAATTAATTCTAATAACGATATTAAAATTAATATACAAGCAGGAGAACTTGAAGATAGCGGGATTGGAACAATAACGGTGCATAAGGCTCAAGCATTTAGCATTAATTAATATACGATTATGATTTTATACGACGCAGTAAACTCAAAAGTCGGTTCGACTGATGTATCAGAAATTCGTTTAGGATCTGATTTAGTATGGACCGGTGAAACAGGTACTGAAGGAATATGGACATTTAATAATCCTTCCGCTGGAGATACAGTTATATTAAAAGCTACCTTTGCTGGAAAATCAACCGCGCATTGGGATGATGGAAATACTGACGAGTTAACTTCAGATACATCTATCACGCATACGTATTAAAGTTATAAATAGATAATATGGCAACCTATTCAAATTTGTATATCGATCAAGGATCTGATTTTAACTTTACTGTTGATCTTACACCTACTGTTGGGTCGACTGATTTAACCAGTTATACACATAAAGGACAATTGCGTAAGACATACACTTCTACGAATGCAATTGATTTTGCTATTTCTATAAACAATACCAATAAAAAACTTACTGGTTCTTTAACTGCTGCACAAACTGGATCACTCAAAGCCGGAAGATATGTCTACGATATTGAAATACGTTCAGGAGATGCTACTCCAATCATAACACGCGTTGTCGAAGGTCAAGTTGATATCACACCTCGAGTAACTGTTGCATAATATATAAATAAAAGAAAGAAATTACAATGGCTAAAATTTACATAGGACAAACAATAGTATCTGACGATAATGCAATAAAAAACCAAATAATTGGAGGTGCGCCCGATTTATTAAACACACTAGATGAATTAGCGGCAGCGCTTGGAGACGATCAAAATTATGCTACTTCAACTGCAACGTTACTTGGTCAAAAATTAGTCATAGCAAATAATTTATCAGATTTAAATAGTGCTACTACCGCACGAACTAATTTAGGATTAGGCACTGCGGCAATTACTAATGCATCTGCTTATGCTACAGCGGCTCAAGGAACAAAGGCAGATAGTGCTGAAGCATTTACTTCTAATGTAACTGCTTTTGGTAACAGCCTGGTTAATGATGCAAATGCCACGGCCGCAAGAACAACTCTTGGACTAGGCAGTGTTGATAATAAATCTTCTGCCACAATACGCGGTGAAATTGTTGATGGTGATATACCAAGTACTATAGCAAGAGATAGCGAACTAACAGCACACACTAGTTTAACTAACAATCCTCATAGTGTTACTAAAGCACAAGTTGGATTAACTAATGTTGATAATACAACTGATGCTGCTAAACCGGTTTCAACCGCGCAACAAACTGCTTTAAATTTAAAAGCTAATATCGCATCACCTGAATTTACTGGTAATGTTGGTATAGGTTTAAGTGGCTCACCGTCTGAAGCATTGGATATAGACGGTCACTTTCAATTAAACATATCATCTGCAAATCGTACAGCAGGGAAAAGTGTAGCTTTAATTAAAAGCGATAATAAGACTGGTGCCAACTTGAGAGTTGAAGGACCGATTGCTGCCACTCATGATTTGTTTAAAAACAGTGGAGTAACTAATGGGTTTGCAGATAATTCAAATCACTTTCATACGATACAAAAGATTAATCGTATTACTCAGCAATCCGGTTCAGGCACTCCAAACGAAAGAGTACAAGAACAATATTACGCGATTGCGGATAATAATCTTAAAAATAGCAAAGCTGCATTTTGGAATTGGCATCGAGTAGCAAGAGAAATTCCTAATACTGCTGTAGCTTTAACTAATCTAGTTGGATGGAACGTCTCAGGCATCCAAGATAGTAGTAATAGAACAGCTACATCGCAGGTATCATTTCCAACAGGAGGTGCTGAAGCCACTACATTTACGTTTGACACGGCTGGTAATAATCCATTTACGTTAAATGACGTATTACAAATAGCAATTAGTATAGATTTTGAAGGTGCGATTGTAGCAGCAACGCTTTTTGCTAAAGTTACCGCAGTAAGTGGAGCAACTGCTACAGTTGTTCTTTATGGTGGTAATTATAAATCAACAGATGAGGTTGCTGATGGAAATAGTCAAACTGCTCTTACAAATAACTTTACTGTTGAAAAAATTGATACAACACAATATATGGCGCTCTCGAGTGGAACTGGTATTGATGTGTTAAGCGACTCTACAAGAACAACAACCACAGATACTTTTTCTCTTACCTTTGCATCTGCTCATAGCCTTCAATTAAATGATACTGTCACAATTATTACCGATAGCAGTGGAGGATTTCAAGCTGCTGAAGTAGCCTTCGTAAAAGAAGTTACAAGTACTACTGCAGCTAAGTTTGTCTATGGTAGAGTATTTGAACCAGCATCTAGATTAGCTCTAAGTGATATTGCTGCTGGTTCAGTTGTCGGAGTATTGAGAGGAAGTCTCGATGGTCTTCATAGATTTACTGCTGGTGATCAGTTAATGCACTTTAATGCAGATAACCAAGGGCGATACAAAAGTTATCAAATAGGACCAGGCTCTGAGGTTGGTGCAGATTGTATTGCAATTGGAAAGAACGTTTATAATAAAGACGCTTCAACAATTAAGATCGGTTACGATAATAATATGTTGAATATTGATTCTGCTGGAATTGATGTTGCAGGAACAATTAATGCTACTGGAAATATTACAGGAACTCTTGGAACTGCAGCTCAAGCAAATATTACAAGCGTTGGCACATTAACAAGTTTAACAGTTTCTGGAAACATAACCATTGATTCACAAACACTAACGGTCGATTCAACTAATGATCGAGTTGGTGTGGGGGCTGGCAGTGCACCTTTATCGAAATTACACGTAAGAGACACATCGAGTGGTAATCTCGTTCGACAGCTTCGATTAAGTAATGAATCGGAAAGCGACGGCACGGGAGCTGGTATCGTATTTAATATGACTCAACTGGAAAATCCTCCAGTGCCTTATGTTAACGCTGCGATAGACAGTTTTAAAGATTCATCGAGAAGCGGGAATCTAGTATTTTCTACTAGAGAAACTAACACTGGTGGTGATGCTGCTGTTATTGAAAGAATGCGTATTAACGGATCAGGTGAAGTTGGCATTGGTAAGACTGCTACTGCAGGAGTTGAATTAGATGTTAATGGTGATATTAAAGCAAGCGGAAGTATTACACCAGGAATATTTGCAGATGCAAGTGCGAGAGATACAGCTATTAGTTCACCCGCAGCTGGCATGATGGTATTCTTAACTGCAGGTACTAAATTCCAAGGTTATACCGGTTCAGCTTGGGTTGATCTTAATTAAGCACACCTAGTCTAATCATCACTTAATGATTAGTTCGTAATGTATAAATAGAACCATGGCTAAACCTAATTCAAGACAAACATTAATCGATTATTCTCTTCGAGCCTTAGGTGCTCCGGTAATTGAAATTAATGTTGACGAAGAACAATTAGAAGATCGTGTTGACGAAGCTTTACAGTTTTATCAAGAGTATCATTCTGATTCTATAGTGCGGAATTATCGTAAACATCTTGTTACAGATTCTAGTTTAACGGTTGCAGATTCATCGGTTTTTACAGTAGGTAATGCTGTAAAAGGTGAAACATCTGGAGCTATAGCCGTTATAGCTTCTATTCCAGATTCTACAACATTGCGCTATACCGACGTTACTGTAAACGGAGCTGGATTTGTTGTAGAAACAATTACGAACGGGTCAGAAAGCACAACAGTTTCAGTCGTAACAAAAGGTGATGTTGAAAACGGTTATGTCGAAGTACCTGATTCGATGATATTCGTGAACAGCATATTTCCAATTCAGTCGAGCTCATCACAATCGGGAATGTTTTCAATTGAGTATCAAATGCATTTGAATGATCTTTATAATCTCCGACATCCTGGAGTTTTGATTGATTACGAAATGACAAAGCAATACATGTCTTTGATCGATCTTAAAATTAATGGCATGAGTCAGAAAAGTACATTTTCTCGGCATCAAAATCGAATCTATATTGATGGAGATGACATGAAAGCAGGACTGTTTATTATTGTTGAAGGTCATGAAATTTTAGATCCTGATACATATACAGATGTATACAACGATATGCTTTTAAAGAAATATCTTACAGCTCTCATTAAACGCCAATGGGGATTAAATCTTATTAAGTTTGAAGGAATGCAACTTCCAGGTGGAGTCACACTTAACGGCCGTCAAATCTATGATGATGCGACTCAAGACATCGAAAAGATCGAAGAAACAATGCAATTAACTTATGAAAAACCAACTGACTTTTTTGTTGGATAATGTATTATGCCAAGAAACGTTTATTTTTCTCATGGTACTCAAGGCGAGAAGCATCTATATGAAGATATAATTATAGAGAGTCTTCGTATATATGGGCATGAGTGCTACTATATACCAAGAACTATCGTAAATGAAAGCTCTATCTTTAATGAAGAAGAGTTGAGTAAGTTCGGAGAAGCATACATGATTGAAATGTATGTCGACAGCGTTGATGGTTATGAAGGCGATGGCAATCTTTTAAGTAAGTTTGGATTAGAAGTAAGAAACCAAATCAGTTTTGTTCTATCGCGTAAACGCTGGGATAATTTAATTGGTAAATTTGGCAATGCTCCTAATGAATTAATTAGACCAAATGAAGGAGATTTAATTTATCTACCTCTGGTTAAAGGTCTATTCGAAATTCGATATGTCGATGGTGATACACCATTCTATCAACTTCAAAATATGCCGACGTATAAACTTACGTGTGAGCTGTTTGAATATAGTAATGAAGCGATCGATACTGGTGTAGAAGAAATTGATTTAATCGAAACAAATTTTGCAAGTCGGACAACACTTACTCTTGGAACTGGAACTGGTTCGTTTATCGTAGGAGAAAATATTACACAAACATTAAGCAGTTCTCCAGAAGTTATTATTAATGGAGAAATAGCTGAGGTAAGAAATAACGAAGTTGACGTAGTTGGTATATCTTCAAGCGATGGAACGAATGTATCGTTTAGTATAACAAGTGGTATAGTTGGTAATTTAGTAGGAGAAAGGTCAGCTGCATCCTATCCAATTACTCTTAAAGATTCATTCACACCAATAGATACAAACGATGCATTTGCAGATAACGAAGAATTCGAATCGATCGGCAATAACTTTATTGACTTTTCAGAGATTAACCCATTCGGCGAGGTAAATATTAAATAATATGTTAGACGGAGTACATTTTTATAATCAGACATTAAAGAAGTCTGTAGCAGTTTTCGGAACGATATTTAATAATCTTAAAATCGTTAAAACTGGAGCATCTGAAACTCGTGTGCCTTTAGCATATGGACCAAGGAGTAAATTCCTTGCACGTATCAATCAAGACAGTAGTTTAGAAGATCAGAAACTAGCGATTAAGTTGCCGCGTATGAGTTTTGAAATTACATCTATTGATCGTGATAGTTCATCTGCTTTAAATAAGGGTAACTTAAAAAGATTTGATATAGCAGGAACAGAGCTAAGTAAAAATACACTTAGACAATCAGTGCCGTATAATCTTGGAATGCAGCTAAATATTATGGCTAAAACTCAAGATGAAGCTTTACAGATATTTGAGCAGATTCTACCAACGTTTGTTCCTGAGTATACCGTTGCTATTAAAGATATGGATGGTACTGGAAACTCTGTCGATGTACCAATTATTTTAACAGGAACAACATTCGAAGATGACTATGAAGGTGATTTTAGCACACGTAGAACAATTGTTTATAGTTTAGAATTTCAAATGAAAATTCGCTTTACCGGTAGAGTTACAATCAAGCCAGTTATTAGAACGATTACAGCAGACTTATATAATAGTTCAACAGCAAAATCTTCACAGACAGCAATTGATCGAGTGAAGACCGAGTTAGGTACAGTTAATGATACTCCTGGCAATTTTACAACCAATACTACATTTGGATTTGATGATGCATAATACTAAAAAAGATATTTTAGCAGCCCTTGAAACAAACCTTCCACAACAATTAAAAAAGATAAAAACTGAGGTAGCTCAGGCAGAAATCGTTGTTGATACTGAGGAAGATTACGCATACTCAAGAGAGAAAATAAAGGACCTGATTGAAAAGGCTGAAGAAGCTATTGATAATATGATGGCTCTTGCAAGTGAGACTGAACACCCAAGAGCATTTGAGGTTCTTGCAGGAATGTTTAAGACCACGACTGATATGATGGATCAGCTTATAACTTTACAAAAGAAAAGAAAAGAACTAACCCAATCTGAAGGACAGAAACCTGGCGAGTCAGGTAATACTACAAATAATGCGATTTTTGTCGGTTCTACTACTGAACTACAAAAGTTTTTGAGTAATAATAATGACAATAATTAATGGTGAATCTGGGTATTTGGGAAATGCTCTCGTTAAGAGAGACGGTATTAACCAAAACTTTACAGAAGAGCAGGTATCTGAATATGTGAAGTGCATGAAAGATCCTATATACTTTGCTGAGAAGTATATTAAGGTGATATCACTCGATGATGGTCTTGTAAAGTTCAAGCCCTATGATTATCAAGAGAAGATGTTTAATCATTTTAATGATAATCGATTCTCTATTATTCTGGCGTGTAGACAATCAGGCAAATCTATTAGCACTGTCATCTATATTCTATGGTATGCTATCTTTCATCCAGAAAAAACAATTGCTATTCTAGCCAATAAAGGTGCAACTGCGAGAGAGATGCTATCACGTGTTACACTTGCACTCGAGAATCTGCCATTCTTCCTTCAGCCTGGTTGTAAAGCACTTAACAAAGGTAATATAACATTCGCGAATAATACAAAGATTGTTGCAGCTGCGACATCTGGTTCTTCTATTCGTGGTCTATCTGTAAATCTTCTTTTCCTTGATGAGTTTGCTTTCGTTGAGAATGCTGCTCAGTTCTATACATCTACATATCCTGTTGTTTCAGCAGGTAAAGAAACAAAGGTGATTATTACATCAACTGCGAATGGTGTTGGCAATGTGTTTCATAGGTTATACGAAGGAGCTGTACAAAACACAAATGAATTTAAAGCGTTTCGTGTTGATTGGTGGGATGTTCCTGGTCGAGATCAAAAATGGAAAGATCAGACAGTATCAAACACATCAGAATTACAGTTCGAACAGGAGTTTGGTAATTCATTCCACGGAACTTCGAATACACTTATATCATCAAATACTCTTTTAAACCTGAAAGCACACGCACCACTAAATATTAGGAACGATGTGTCTTTCTATGAGAATCCAATTGAAAATGGTCGATATATAATGACGGTTGATGTTTCAAAGGGTAGAGGTCAGGACTATTCTACATTTAACGTTATTAAAATGGATGAAGATGGGTTCCATCAGGTGTGCACATATCGAAACAACCTGATTTCTCCGATGATCTTTCCAGATATAATTGTAAAAATAGCATCTTTATATAACGACGCGCTTGTGATTATAGAGAATAATGATGCTGGTCAAGTTGTGTGCAATCATGTATATTACGATTACGAATATGATAACACGTTTGTTTCGTCCTCAGTTAAGTCAAATGGCATTGGCGTAATGATGACAAAGCGAGTTAAAAGAATTGGGTGTTCGAATCTAAAGGACATTATTGAATTAAGCAAGTTGCGTTTAGTTGATGCTGATACAATTGATGAGTTAACCACATTTGAAATCAGGAAAGGAAGCTACTCAGCAACTGTTGGAAATCATGATGACTTAGTTATGAACTTGGTTATGTTTGCATGGTTTGTATCTTCCGACGCTTTTGGTGACTTGAGCGACATAGATCTCAAATCTTTGCTATACGAAGATAAGGTAAAACAAATGGAAGAAGATATTACACCGGTTGGTATCATTGATGATAAACCATTAGAAGGAAGTCAGTCTATATATGAAGATATGGTTAACGACCTCAATACGTGGAAAAATCTCTAAAAAGCTTTAAGTATAAATAGAAATCTAACCGATTTGAATTACATCTTATTATGCAACTTATCAATCAACAATAACTGAAAAAAAAGGAAAAAACATGGGTTTTCAAGTATCACCTGGAGTCGAGGTTAAAGAAATCGACTTAACTAATGTAATACCAGCAGTATCTACCTCTATTGGTGGATATTCAGGGTATTTTCGTTGGGGTCCAGTAAATCAGATTGGCCTAGTAAGTTCTGAAAAAGAACTTGCTGGTAAATTTGGTTCACCAGACGCCGCACACACACAATCTTTCTTGACTGCTGCTTCATTCTTGAAGTATGGCAACGCACTGAAGGTCGTTCGCGCTGGAGACAGCACTATGAAAAATGCATCTGCTGGCACATTTGAAGTACCAAGCGGTGGCATTGAAGGAGTAGCAATTGCATCTATACCATCACAATTTGTGGGTGTAGATGGAACTGAAACATTATCAATCACAGAAACAACTACATCTGCTGGCTCTGGAGCAACAATTGCACCACGCTATGATGTAGGTACACCGACTGGAGCTTCTGGTTATAAACTAGCAGCCGGAGATGCTGTTGACGTAGATAGTTGCACAGGCGGAAACACACCTGCTGGAGCAACTAATTTTACAGTTACTGTCCAAGGTGTAGACGTGTTGATTACAATTACTGGTGGAGATAACTTTTCGACAGCTACTGCTGTTGTAGCATCTACTCAAGCTGATGTTTACCTTCCTTCTAACAACAACTCACCATTCACTATAACAAGTGGTTCAGATACTATTACAGGCGGTCAGATTGAGAATACTGTTCTCAATGCTGGTGCAGTGACAATTACAACTGCAACTGCAGGTGTAGCTGTTGGTAATATTATTACTGTTTACACAACGGACGGTGTTACATCTTCTCCTTCCTTTACTGTTATTGTATCGGATGCTGATGGTTCTGGTGCTGGAGTTGTTCCTGCATTTACTCTTAATAGTGGTGTTGCGACAATCAGTGATTTCGATACATTCCCTACTAGAACTACTGGACTTCAAGCATTTACTGCAGCCGGTGTTCTAATTCCTGGATTGTTATTCAGTGCTACATATGATATCGGAGGCATCGCTTCAACAGCTGATGGTACTGGATATGTTGTAGCTAATACATCTGTTTCTTTCACTAAAGCTAGTGTTACAACAGATGTTGGTGCTGGTAACTTCTCGTTCGATGAACAAGAAAGCGAATTCAACAATGCGAGCGGAGTAATCACAATCAACAACGAAGATGCTTTTGAAGCTCTTAATCCTACAGCTGGTTCTCAACTTCCTGGTTTGCTTTTTGCCCGTTATCCCGGTGCTCTTGGTAATTCTCTTGGAACATACGTTATTGATGCTGCTTCTTGGACAGCTGCCCCGGCAGCTATTAAAGCTCAGTTTGATGCAGCACCTACAGGAACTGAAGTTCACGTATATGTGTACGACGAACTTGGTGCTATCACTGGTGTTGCTGGATCCGAACTCGAAAAGTGGGCATTCCTTAACACAACAGTTGGAAATAAGCTTGCTGACGGTTCAAACAACTACTATAAAGATGTCGTTAATGCAAGTTCTGATTACATCTATGTTGGTCGTGATACTGCTGGTAGTTCTACAACATACAGCTTTGCTGGTGGTTTAGATTCTGCTACTCCTGGAGTTGCAGTTGCAGCAGATATTGTAGCTGGTTTAGAAGAGCTTGCTGATTCAGAAATAGTAGATGTAAATCTACTCTTCGCACAAGTTGATCCTACAAGTTCCACAGCTATTGCTAGCAAACTACAAACGATTGCAAGTACTCGTAAAGATGCAGTGGCATTTGTTTCAGCTCCGCTATCTCTTACAACCAGTGGCAGTACAGCTGTAGCTGATGTTATAAGTGGAGGTGCAGGCCAAACATTAGCACGCGGCATTGAAGGTTCATACGTAGTATTTGATTCAACTGCATTATACGTATACAATAAGTATGCTGATAATTATGTTTATATCCCTGCTTCTGGCCACATGGCTGGTCTTTGCGCTAAGACAGATGGAATTGCAGAACCTTGGTTCTCACCAGCTGGTTATAATCGCGGAGGTCTATTAGGTGTTACTAAGCTTGCTTTTAATCCTAAGAAGGCTGAAAGAGACGAGCTTTATAAAGCTGGTATCAACCCAATCGTATCATTCCCTGGACAAGGTATCTTGCTCTTTGGTGATAAGACTGGTCAAGCAAAGCCAAGCGCGTTTGACCGCATTAATGTTCGCAGATTGTTTATCGTTCTTGAAAAAGCGATTGCAACAGCTGCTAAGTATCAACTATTCGAATTGAATGATGAATTCACTCGAGCGATGTTCAAAAATATGACAGAGCCTTTCCTACGGGATGTTAAAGGTCGTCGTGGTATTACTGACTTCTTGGTTGTATGTGATGAAACCAATAATACAGGTGAAGTGATTGACACTAACCGATTTGTTGCTGACATCTATATCAAACCAGCTCGTTCGATTAATTTCATTACGCTTAACTTCATTGCTACCCGCACTGGTGTTGAGTTCTCTGAAATCGTTGGTAAATAATTATAAATAAAAGAAAGGAAATAAACAATTATGGCTAACGTAGATAATTTCAAATCAAAACTAATCGGAGGAGGCGCTCGCGCCAATCTCTTTAAGGTTATTATTAATAACCCACCCGTTGGAGCTGGTCTCGATACAGAGTTGCTATCATTCACATGTAAGGGAGCACAGCTTCCTGCAAGTGTTGTAGCTCAGATCGATGTACCATTTCGTGGTCGTCAGTTAAAAGTTGCTGGTGATCGCACATTCGAAAACTGGACAATCACTGCTTACAACGAAGATTCAAACAATGTAAGAAGCGCATTCGAAAGCTGGATGAATACCATCAATCAGCATGTTAATAACGAAGGTGCTAAACAACCTTCTACCTATCAAGCGGACCTTATCGTCCAACAACTTGATCGCGAAAACAAAGTAACAAAAGAATACACAATTCGTGGAGCATTCCCAGTGAATGTTTCAGCTATTGATCTCAGTTACGATGCTAATGATGCAATTGAAGAATTCACAATTGAGTTCGCTTATCAGTATTGGGAGTCCAATACAACAAGCTAACTTATAAGAATAAATGAACTATCCCGCTAGGGTCTAAAACCTTAGCGGGATTTTTATTATAAATATTATATATGGAATTATTTGGATATCAGATCACTAAAAAGATTGGCTCAAAAGAAGTAAAACAGGAAAAGGAAGTAATTTCTTTTGCCCCGAAACCAGAAGATGATGGAGTTGCATCGACAGTTGCAGCCGGTGGATACTACGGACAATATGTAGATCTAGACGGTACAGCATCTTCTAATGACAGAGATCTAATAGTTAAATATAGAGAAGCATCTCAACAACCCGAATGTGATTCGGCGATCAGTGATATTGTTGATGCTGCAATTGCTTCTGCACACCAAAGTGCGCCAGCTAAACTTGATCTGACCGATTTAGATCAAAACGACAATATCAAAAAAACAATCACTGAAGAATTTAATAACGTACTATCGCTTTATAAGTTTAATAAACAAGGCGAATCTTTCTTTAAGAAATGGTATGTTGACGGACGTATATATTTTCATGTTATTATTGATGATAAAAATCCGAAAAGGGGAATTTTAGAGTTACGCCCCGTTGAATCTCTCTTTATGAAAAAGATAAAAGAGGTTAAAAAGATAACAGATCCAAAGACTGATACTACTATACAAAAGATAGTTAATGAATATTATGTGTATTCAGAAGACTATAGCGGTACAGGTGCTGGTGTTGTAGGAAGAACAAGAGAAGGACTTTCAGGAGTTAAGATATCAAAAGAAGCAATTATTAATGTAACATCTGGTCTTTTAGATGCTACACAAAAACGAGTAGTATCATATCTGCATAAGGCGCTGAAGCCAGTTAATCAGCTTCGAATGATGGAAGATTCATTGGTGATGTATCGTTATTCACGTGCACCCGAGAGGAGAATCTTCTATATCGATGTTGGTAATTTGCCAAAGGGTAAAGCAGAAGAGTATGTCCAAGGTATTATGAATAAGTATCGTAATAAACTTGTTTATGATGCTGCTACTGGAGACATTAAAGATGATCGTAGACACATGTCTATGTTAGAAGATTTTTGGCTTCCACGTAGAGAAGGTGGAAGAGGTACAGAGATTACTACTCTTCCAGGCGGAGAAAACCTTGGTCAGATTGATGATATTCTATTTTTCCAAAAGAAATTGTATAAGACTTTAAATGTTCCTCTTACACGTCTCGAGTCAGACGACTCATTTAATCTTGGTAGATCTTCTGAAATATCACGAGATGAAGTAAAGTTCCAAAAGTTTATTGATCGTATTCGTAAGAAATTCTCAACCATATTGATTGAAGCTCTTCGTATTCAGCTTATTCTTAAAGGAGTAATTACTGAAAGCGATTGGAAAGAAATCGGAGAAAAGATTAATATTGACTTTATCGAGGATAACTATTTTGCTGAGTTAAAAGAGTTTGAAATTATGAGAGAAAGATTAGATATGGCTTCTCAAATGCAAGACTTAGTAGGTAAGTATGTATCTAATAAGTATCTTCGTCAAACAGTTCTAAAGCAATCAGACGAAGATATCGAAAGATTGGATGGAGAAATAGGTGATGAAGGCACCGATAAAACAGATGGTGATGAAGATAACGATGAAGATGCAGATGCAGATCTTGAATCGACTGAAGCACCAACACAACCAGATAACATAGATGAAGATAATGAGGTTCGTAAAACAGAAATACACGAAGCTCAACTGAAAATGATTGACAGTATGAGTAAAATACTGGAAGAGTAATTACTATGTCGAACTTAGATAATGTAAATGGTGCATTTTCTGCGGCGGTATACAAAAAGTTGCAGAAACAAATAAGTCCTCTGGTTGAAAAGTTAACTCAACTCGAAGAAGATACTCGCTTAATCGAAACTACTCCTGGCCCAAAGGGTAATAAAGGAATTAAAGGCGATAAGGGTATTACTGGTCGCTCAGGCGAAAGGGGTTTAATTGGTGAACAAGGTCCGCAGGGTATTCAAGGAAAGAATGGCTCTGAAGGAACAAGAGGCAATATCGGACCTCAAGGCATTCAAGGTGATCAGGGTATTCAAGGAGAAAGCGGAGAGCAAGGTATTCAAGGAGATGTTGGAGAAAAGGGTGATACTGGTCAGCAAGGATTAAAAGGCGAAGCTGGTCAGCAAGGATTAAAAGGCGAAGCTGGTCAGCAAGGTATTCAAGGAATATCTGGAAATCCTGGAAAAGATGGTCAAACCGGACCTCAGGGTATTCAAGGTATTCAAGGAGAAAGCGGAATTAACGGTGAGAATGGTAAACATGGTGAGACTGGAGAAGCTGGACCTCAGGGTATTCAAGGAGAAGCTGGACCTCAGGGTGAAACAGGTTTAAAGGGTGAAGATGGTAAAGATGCTGAATTGCCAGACCTCGATAAAATAATCGAACCGCACTTTGTTAAAGCAAAGGTAGAATTAGATTCCTATGTAACAAAATCTAATAAGGATTTTACTAACTGGAAATCAGTAATAAACAATCAGATTTCTAATAACTCTGGTGGTGGTGCAGTTAAGATATCGCAGTTAGTAGATGTCCAACAATCTACTGCTAAAGTTGATGGCAATTTTCTAAAGTATGATGCATCACAAAAGAAATGGGTTGGAGTTGATATTGTTGCGGGTGCTCCTGGACAATTAGATACATTAAATGAATTAGCTGAAGCTCTTAATGATGATCAAAATTTTGCAGCGAGTGTTACAAGTAGTATTGCCGCGAAGGCGAGTCAAACAGATTTAGATACACACACCGGTAATACTAATAATCCCCATAGCGTAACTGCGACTCAAGTTGGATTAGGTAGTGTTGAAGATAAATCGTCTGCCACAATACGTGGTGAAATAGTTGATTCAAATATACCAAGTACTATTACTCGAGATAGCGAACTAACTGCACATACTAGTTTAACTAACAATCCTCATAGTGTAACTAAGGCACAGGTTGGATTAACTAATGTAGAAGATAAGTCAGCTGCTACGATCATAGGAGAAATAGTTGATAGTGATATACCAAGTACTATAGCAAGAGATAGCGAACTAACAGCACACACTAGTTTAACCAACAATCCTCATAGTGTAACAGCTACTCAGCTTAGTCTAGAAAATGTTACTAATGAATCAAAGGCGGTCATGTTTACAGACCCGACATTTACTGGTACTATAAGCGGATTGGTGGGCAATGGAAGTGGACTAACCGCTTTAAATGCTTCAAATATTTCAAGTGGCACTATTGCAAATGCTAGGATTTCGAGTGGAAGTGTAACACAGCATTCAGGTTCTATTACAAGTGTTGGTACATTAACCGGTTTAGGTGTAAGTGGCGCTATTAATTTTGGTGATAGGTCAAGTAATGATACACTTATAAATGTTGAAAGTGATAGCGGTGATTTAACTTTATTTAGAGCTGCATCATTTGCAGACGGTGTAGGTATTAACATAAAATATATAGGTTCAGGTGGTGGAGATGAAAATATATTTGAAATAGCGACTGATGGTGGTGGTTCATTTAAGATGGATCAAAGCGGCGATGTAGGTATCAACACTGCACCTATAGATGGTGTTGGTTTGTCTACTACTAGTGCTCACATCGTTGGTAATGTTGGTATAGGAGTTACACCATCTACTGCAAAATTACATGTAAAAAATACAAGTTCAGGTAATGTTGTTCGTCAACTTCGATTACATAACGATTCGACCACTGCTGGTACTGGTACAGGCATAGCATTTACTAATAGCTCATCTGAAACTTTCGTTGGCGCGTCTATAGATTCTGTTAGAACTACTTCTACTGCAAATGGTAATCTAGTATTCTCTACTCGAGCAGATGCCACTGCGAATGATGATAATGCCGTTGTTGAAAGAATGCGCATCGATGAAAATGGTAACGTCGGCATAGGAGAAACTGCTCCAAATGTAAAACTACTTGTTAACGCAGGAGCCACCAATAGCATAGCAATATTTCAAAGCTCAGACGATAAAGCGGTTATTCAGATAAAGGATAACGATACCAATGTTCACTTAATTGCTAAAGACAATAAGCTTGCTCTTGGAAATAGCACTACTGATACCGATAAATTTAATGTAGATATTACTAATGGTGATGTTATTTCGGCCGGTGTTGTTAATGCTAAAGGAGTTTCATTAAACGCAAATACGTTTACGGTTGTATCGACTACCTCTACACTTGCTGCAGCAACAAATGGATTAACAGTGATATTACAAAACACTGGCCCGATCACTATCACACTTCCAACATTGGCAGCGGGCCACGTAACAACATTTATCTCAGAGACAATCCACGGAGTTACATTTGTTGGTGATACAGGAATTGCAATAAACTCGTTTAATGGTATGAATACTACTGCGGGAATATATGCTCAATGCCAAGTAATATATAAAACAACTGCGATCGCATTTCTTGGAGGTAATCTAGTATGAGTTTTTTACCATCATTAAGTCCAGGCAATGTTAAGCAGAGGCTACCAGCTGCGGTAAAATTCGACAATGATCTTAGATGGACACGGCCAACTGAGTGGCTCGATCTAGGAATAACTGCGGCGTATGGTGCTGATACTGTACCAGAAAAAATTAAAGGGTTAGTTGCTGTTTATCCAAATGATGAGGCGCCTGCACATAACTATGTGGCTCTTCACCTCGACACTACGAACGACTCTTCATATGTTGTTAATTGGGGAGATGGCACAACTGAAACTTTATCTGAAAACACGACTCATCATCATGTTTATGACTATGACGCAATAACATCAGATACAAGCACAGCCAAAGCAACTCCATTTAAGGGATACAAACAAGTAATATTCGAAGTTACGGTAACTGGCTCTGCTAAGTTCAGTCAAATATCATTTGATGTCGATGGACCATTCACAACCGTTACTAGCTATTATTATAGAAGAGGTGCGCCAATATTAGATTTATTTGTAAGTTCGAGTAATTGCACTAATATAGAAATAAGTGATTCAAGACCACTTATTTTGTGTGAGCAGATAGAGGTTAGGAACACAACATCAAACAGAATAACAACTCCTCAAAAGCTTTATGCTGGTGCTAAGTCTCTTCAATCAATACCATTTGTTCCTTGGATTTATAATGCTTCGCACAGAGATTATTTGTATGCCTTTGCGTATTGCCAATCATTAAAATTCTTACCAGATGATTTTGCTAGCCAAGATAAATTTTGGTTTAAAAACTGTAATAGACTTCAACAAACTTTTGATTATTGTTTGGATTTACAATATTTACCAGAGGGTTTATTCGGTGATTCTGTACAGAGTAGTTGCTATAGTTTTTATTTGATATTTAGAGATAATCGAAAGTTAAGATATATTCCATACTTAGGAATGAGAACTGGTTCTGGCTCAGACACACGAGTAGATTACATGTATTATAATTGCTTAGCTTTAGAAAGCATACCAAAGGGATTTTCTGCTCAACGAATGTCTAGCGCTGGAATAGATCGTATTTTTTACAATTGTAGAGGTATAAAAGATTGGTCTACTGTCTTTGATGGAACTAGCGCTTGGCTTCAAACTATCAATTATAATAGCAATATTGATATGACCCAGTCATTCGGCGGATGGTATAACTTATTAGAGTTTCCGTTTATAGGACAGTTTACTAATTGTAGTGACGCACAAAGTATTTTATCGGGCAATGTTCATATACAAGGATTTAATTCTGCATACTCCCATTTAGATTTCACTAGGGCAATAACTCTTAAAACCGCCTTTACTAGTAATTACAATATGCGGGAGGTTCCAGATATATACGTTGGGTCATTATTAACGGAGAACAACTCGCTCGATTCAGTCTTTTATAATTGCAGAATGTTACGATCAGTCAAATTTTTTGGAATGAGGGCTGGACCAGCAAATGGAGAATATTACAGAATGTTTGTTAACTGCTACGCTCTTACTATAATTGAGGGTGTTGATTTTTCTTTTGCTACAGAAACTTCTGACTATTATCAAATGTTTCATGTAACCCGTGATATTAATGCTATAAAATTTCCTGGCACGTTTAGAGCTGACTACCCAAGCCCAAGAATAAATGTAACTGTTAATGGTAATGCAGCTTTAAGTGGTGAGTACCATCTGACAATGATTTTTGGTGACGCAACTTCTCCTGCATCCGACTTTGAATGGAGCCAAGCAGGTACAGCAAATGGTGGCATTCTTCAGCGCAGTGGTAATTCTAGTAGTGGATATGTATGGAATTTTGTAGATACTAATGACGGCGACCCAGATATTTCTTCGACTGCTGAAACTACTACTGAGTTTACTCCACATTTAGCAACTTGGCCAGCCAATACATTAACGTTCTCAGAAGTTATGACAGGATTTAAATATACTGTAAGCGGAGGCTCTGGTGATGGCTTACGCTATAGTCCTATTAAACGCACACAGATGCTAGAAATTTTTAATCAGTTACACACAGTAAGCTATACCGCCACACTCGATGTAAGAAACAACACTTATACTGCAGATTTAACCGATGCAGACAAAGCAATAGCAACAGATAAAGGTTGGACTTTATCATTATCGTACTAATATTATGGAAGAAGAAAAAGGATTTTACAAACTAGAAGTAGGCGCCAAAAAAACATTAATGATTCATGGAATACACCTACTCAATAAGAACTACACATTACATATATCTCAAAAGGATACGTACACTTATCCAGTAGATGGTTGGACATACTTTGATACTTTATCAGAAGCTTGTACGTTCTTTAACGTAAACGAAGAAGAACACAGAGAATATCTGTTTCCTTCTGAAGAAGAAATCATTGAAATAATTTAACAACTCAAAAACAAAAAAAGTATAAATAGAATCATGAAAGCAGCAGACGTATTTAATAATATCATTACAGACAATAAAGAAGGTTCCGAAAGAGCTTTCCAACAAGTAATTCAAGATAAGCTGAAAGATGCTCTTGAAGTTCGTAAGGTTGGTCTTACAGCAACAACTTTTAACACAACAGAAGAAAACTAATATGACTATTCAACCCCTATCAAGCGCCGCAGCAGTGACAGATACAGCAAGTAATATTGCTGGTGCGCAAATTGTATATCTGTATAATACTAATGCTGCCGGTGTTGTAGTTACAGTAAAAACCGGTTCTACTACAGTAGGCACATTTTATTCTCCTCCTAAAGTTGGAATCAACGTAAAGAAGACAAGTGCTGATACACTCGAAGTTGCAACCGGAGATGCTAATAAAGTATACGCAACCAAAACCGGATTTACAAACTAATGAAATTAATTACAGAACAATTAGAATCGGTAGAATATATTACCGAAGCAAACGATAAAGGTGAGAAGAGTGTTTTCATCAAAGGCGTTTTTATGCAAGCGGAGCAAGAAAATCGCAATAAAAGAATTTATCCTAAAGACGTACTGTCTGAAGCAACTGCTAAGTACGTTAAGGAGCAGGTTAAAACTGGAAGAGCTGTTGGTGAATTGAATCACCCAGAAGGCCCACAGATTAACCTTGATAAAGTTTCGCACAGAATTACTGAACTCAAATTTGAGGGTAATGATGTTGTTGGAAAAGCACTAATCCTTGACACACCGATGGGTAAAATCGTGAAAGGTCTCGTTGAAGGTGGCGTTAAGCTTGGTGTTTCAAGTCGTGGTATGGGTACTGTTGAGAGAAGAGAGAACAAAACGTATGTTAAGGATGATTTTATTCTTAACACGATTGACATTGTTCAAGATCCCTCTGCACCGTCTGCCTTCGTTGAAGGTATTATGGAAGGTGTAGAATGGGTTTGGGATAATGGTCTTCTAAAACCTCAGCAAATTGAAGAATATGAGACAGAGATCAGGAAAGCATCTTCAGGTCGCCTCGCAGAGGCACAAGAAAATGTTTGGCAAGATTTCCTCTCCAATCTCTAATCTAAAAAGAAAGTAAAATATATGTCACAAGAAGATATAATCGAAGACATCACTGAAGAAGCTTTGCTTGAAGATCAGGAGCTTGTGCAGGATACTGCCGAAGAAGTTACTGAAAATCAAAGCTATTCTGATGCAATTAAAAGTGTTCTTCTAGGAGAATCCAAGTCATCTAAGAAAGAATCCGAGAAAAAGGATGAAGACGAAGACGGCGAAGAGGAAGACGAAGAAGAAGACGAAATGGAAGAAGGCTACATGAAGGCTTCTAAATCTAAGAAGAAAATGGAGGATGATGAATCCGAAGAAGAAGACGAAGATGAAGAAGATATGGAAGAAGCCGTCTCCAAAAAAGAATCCGAGAAATCTAAGAAAGAAGAAGACGAGGATGAAGATGAAGAAGAAGACGATATGGAAGAACAAGCTCCAGTGCCTACTGCTTCTGGTAATGCTACAGATGCGGTCGTCGTAAAAGATGGTCCAGCCGAAGTAGAAAAGACTGTCAAAGATATTCAAAAATCAGAACCAAAAGCTGCTGCTCAACCAAAAGGTAAAGGCGATGCTAAAAAGGTAAAAGGTACTGACGAAGAAGATTCTGTAAAATCAGTTGAAAAAGCCGCAGACACTAAGCCAAGCGCGAAGCAAGAAGATCTCGATCTACTTATTTCCGCTGAAGCAAACCTAACAGAAGAGTTCAAAGCAAAAGCATCTACTCTATTCGAAGCAGTCGTATCCCAAAAGGTCGTTGCAGAGAAAGAGCGTTTAGCAGAAACTTATGAGCAAAATCTCGTTGAAGAGGTTACTGAAATTAGAGAAAGCCTTATTACCAAGATTGACGACTATCTTAATTATGTCGTAGAATCATGGGTTGAGGAAAATCAAATTGAGGTTGACTCAAAGCTTCGTACAGATATCGCTGAAGGTTTCATTAGTTCTCTTAAAAATCTATTTGTTGAAAGTTACATTGAAGTACCTGCAGCAAAAGTAGATTTGTTTGACGAACTGGAAAAAGAAGCTTCTGAAGTTAAGGAAAATCTTGAAGTAGCTACTAGCGAAATAAGCACCCTCTCTGAAAAGCTTGAGGTTCTTACTCGCGAGAAGATTATTTCAGAAAGCGCTAAAGATCTTGCTGCAACACAAGTAGCAAAGTTACAGGCACTAACCGAAGAAGTCGAATTTGTATCCGAAGAAGCTTTTGCTGAAAAGGTTGCAACCATTAAATCATCTGCATTTTCTTCAACAACGACTGAAATCGTAGAAGAATCTGATTCAGAAACTGAAGTTATTGTAGAAGGCGACCAAGAGATTAAAGAAAACATATCGAAAGATATGCAGAACTATCTCTCTGCTCTTACACAAATCAAAAACAACAATCCCAACGGTAAATAATTTACCACACTCACAACAATATAAAGAAAGAAATTAATATGTTTAACGCAGAAAATGATATCAAAAAGTGGGGCCCCGTGCTTGAGCACGCTGACGCACCCGCAATTCAAGACAACTACCGCAAGGCTGTTACAGCAAAATTACTCGAAAACACTGAAGTAGCTCTTAAACAAGAGTCTGCAGCGTTCTCCGGTTCTCTTAATGAAGGTGCTAATAATGGTACTTCAGCTGTATCAAACTTCGATCCAGTTCTCATCTCGCTTGTACGTCGTGCAATGCCTAACCTTATTGCTTATGATGTAGCAGGTGTCCAGCCAATGTCTGGTCCTACTGGTCTTATCTTCGCAATGAAATCTCGTTACGGTGATAATACAGCATTCGGCCCAGTCGTTGATGGTACACCATTTGACGGTACTGCTTCTGGAGTCAATCAACCTGAAGCTCTCTTCGACGAAGCTAACACAGCATTCTCTGCTGGTGGCACCGACGCAGCACCTTCTCAAACTACACCTACACCTAACGCAACCGGTGGTGCTGCTACTGGAGTTGGTGAAGCTTTCAGTGGTAACGAATTCGGTGATATGGGTTTCACAATTGAGAAAGCAGTTGTAGAAGCTAAGACACGTGCTCTTAAAGCTGAATACTCAATGGAACTTGCTCAAGATCTTAAAGCTATCCACAATTTGGATGCTGAGTCTGAGCTTGCTAATATCCTATCGACTGAAATCCTTGCTGAAATCAATCGCGAAGTTATCGGTTCTATCAACAGCGTAGCAAACGTTGCTCTAGTTGGTTCCCAAGCAGGTGACGCAACAGCTGATAACACATTCGACCTTAAGTCTGATGCTGATGGCCGTTGGGCAGTTGAAAAGTTCAAGAGCCTTCTATTCCAAATCGAGATCGAAGCAAATAAGATTGCTAAAGCAACTCGTCGCGGTAAAGGTAACTTCATCATCTGTTCAAGTAACGTAGCTTCTGCTCTTGCAGCTGCTGGTTCTCTTGATTACACACCAGCTCTTTCAGCTAATCTACAAGTAGATGACACTGGAAACACATTCGCAGGTGTTCTTAATGGTCGCATGAAGGTCTATATTGACCCATATGCAACTGGTACAGACTCCATTACAGTTGGCTATCGTGGATCTAATCCATACGATGCTGGTATGTTCTACTGCCCATATGTACCACTCACTATGGTACGTGCAGTTGACGAAGCAACCTTCCAACCGAAGATTGCTTTCAAGACTCGCTATGGTATGCAACAGAATCCATTCGTAGGCACTGCGTCTGGTATCGGTACAGCCGGTGGAAATTCTTACTTCCGTAAGTTCCTCGTTGGTTCTATCAACGTAGGTGAGTAATACTTAGTAAGTATTCAAACTTCTTAAGTGGAGGTCTTTCGGGACCTCCACTTTTTTTGTATAAATACATGTATGACACAACTAACAGATAACTTTAATATGCTTTCCCCTACAGGGTTTAGGATAACAATCGAATCTCCTAAATTTTCGAATTTAGAATACTTTATTAGCTCTGTCAGTCTTCCGACAGTTTCTTTATCAGAAGCAGAAGCTAGTTTTAGGAATTATCAGGGGTTCCTTCCTGGTGATAAAGTTAATTATGACGCGCTTGATGTATCGTTTGTACTTGATGAAGATATGAAAAACTATACTGAGGTGTTTAATTGGATTAAAGCAAATGCTGATCAAAATCTTCCAGCAAAACACGATCTTATATTATCAATTCTGACAAGTCACAATAATTTAAATAAACAAATTAGGTTCGTTGATGCGATGCCAACCTCTTTAGGAGGAGTTGAGTTCAGTACTCAGGTTGATACAATTGACTACTTACAAAGTACAATCTCTTTTAGATACGACCGCTTTGAAATAATTCGATAAAATTTAAACTATAAATAATTCTATACTATGATACTTGATGATATACTTAAAATGTGGGGTGAAGACGTTAAGATTGATGATCTTAACCTTGATTCAGAAACGGTGAAGTCTGCTAAATTGCATTCTAAATACCTCGAACTCTTTTCTTTAGCGAAGCTCCAATTGAGGAGAAACGAGATAGAGATGGATAAAGTTCGTAAAGAGAAATGGCTTTACTATAATGGTAAAATGTCAAAAGAACAAATTGATGAACGATCCTGGAAATACGATCCATTCGATGGAATGACTAAACCACTCAAGTCAGATATGGATATGTACTATAAGACTGATGAAGACATAGTTCGAATACGCGGCAAGATTGAGTATCAAAAAGCAGTCGTAGAAACACTCGAAGAGATTATGAATAACCTTCGGTGGAGACACGGCCACATAAAGAATATTTTAGATTTCAAGAAGTTTACTTCTGGTGTATAATGATTAATGTCAGAAAAAAAGACGAAGCTCACTTAGTTATAGAGTCAGAGGATTCTGGAATACTAAGAGAGTTGAGCGAATACTTTACGTTCTTCGTTGAAGGATATAAGTTCATGCCTGCATATCGTAATAAAATGTGGGATGGAAAACTTAGGCTATTCGATATGCGTTCTCAGCAAATACCGTTTGGTCTTTTAGGTAAAGTAGATGAGTTTGCACGAGCTCGTAAGTATAAAACTACAATAGATCCTACAATAAAGCCAACATTAAGTGCTACTGACGAGGAGCTAGATGAGTTTATTGGATCTCTATCACTATCTTTAAGTGGTAAAAAAATTGAAGCTCGTGATTATCAGATTGATGCATTTAAAAAGGCTACGAAATCACAGAGAGCTATTCTAGTTTCTCCAACAGGATCTGGTAAATCTCTTATCATATACATGTTGGCTAGATACTTTTTAAGTAAAGACATGGATAAGAAGGTACTGATCGTGGTTCCTACTACATCTTTAGTTGAGCAAATGACGAAAGACTTTGCAGATTACTCAGGTTGTGATGACGAATTTGATGTAGATGAAGATGTCCATAAGATATATTCAGGTAAAGAAAAGCATAATATCGAATCAAGTATTGTGATCACCACATGGCAGAGTGCGATTAAACTGCCTCTCGATTGGTTTAGATCTTATGGAATGATTATAGGTGATGAAGCACATACGTTTAAGGCGAAGAGTTTAACCACTATAATGAATCGATTGAATCAAGCATACTTCAGAATAGGAACGACTGGTACTCTTGACGGTGGTGTTGTTAATGAATTAGTTCTCGAAGGAAGCTTTGGCCCAACATACCAAGTAACCACTACAAAAACTCTGATTGATTCAAACACTCTTGCAGACCTAACTATTGAAGCATTGGTACTTAAGTACTCAGATGAAGTTAGAAAGTTAATGTCACGAGCCAAATATCAGGATGAGATTAACTTTATTGTTCTGAATGAATCTCGCAACAAGTTTATTACAAACCTTACATTGGATCAGAGCGGGAACACTCTTGTCCTATATAACCTTGTAAACAAACACGGAAAAGTCCTTTATAACATGATAAGTAAGAAGGCAAAGGGACGAAGTGTCTTCTTTGTATCAGGCGAGGTGAACGCTGAGGAGAGAGAACGTATACGAGAACTAACCGAAAAAGAAACTGGTGCTATTATTGTAGCGAGTGTAGGAACATTTAGTACAGGTATTAACGTTAAGAATCTGCATAATATTGTATTCGCTGCACCAACTAAGTCTCAAATTCGAGTCCTACAGTCCATTGGAAGAGGATTGAGAAAGTCTGATTCTGGCCAAGAGACGATTGTCTATGATTTAGCTGATGATCTTTGCTGGAAAAAACATAAAAACTATACGCATAACCATGCTATAAATAGGATTAAGATATATGCTAAAGAAGGTTTCACATACAATATTCACCAAGTAGACATGCCATAATGAATGAATTTTACGAAGATATGTTTTCAGAGAATCTAGCAACTTATAGGCTGACAGATAGCAGTTATATAGTAGCTGAGGAATTAGAGATCGATCCGGAGACAGGATCTATATACGTAGCAAACCCGCTTGAAATGATTAGAGAAAACGGAGGCATGCGTCTTCGACCATGGATACTCGTTGATACTGACGAGATAGTTGAGATTAACTCAGCAAATATAGTGTGTCGAACCGAAGCTCCGAAGGTGATATCTAAGTACTATTTAAAGTATATAGCTTATGATAAACTTATAGACAATATACAAAAGCTTGATGACGAAGATGATCTAGATACTGATGATGAACTTGATAATCTAGATTCTACATATAACTTCTTTGATAAGCTACACAAGCCGAAAGAATCAAGATGGGATTGGAAGGCTAACTGAGGCTTTCTTTTGGTTGAATAAACCTATTATAATCTTTTTTGCGAAATAAGTAAACCATCAAATGAGCTTTTTAGTAAATACTTTAGCTATTTAAATATGTACAAAATTGATAAAACATTGTATAATATACATTATGAAAGAACAAGAACCAGCTAAAAAACCAGCTAAGAGAGTACGTCGTGCCAAAGAGCACTATGTCAATAATAAAGAATTTTCCCAAGCAGTAGTCGATTACGTTAAGAGTGTTAATGAATCTCGTGCCGCAGGAAAAGACGAAGCAATCATTACTGATTATATCGGTAGATGCTTTTTAAAGATAAGCGATGGTCTGTCCCATAAACCAAACTTTATTGGATACACATATAGAGAAGAAATGGTGATGGATGCAGTAGAAAATTGTATCAAAGCTATTATGAATTATAACGTTGAGAAAGCAACACGCACAGGATTACCTAACGCGTTTGCATACTTTACTCAAATATCATACTACGCCTTTCTTCGAAGGATCGCAAAAGAAAAGAAACAACAGGATATTAAAGAACGATACATCGCCTATGCAGGTGCAGACTGTTTCGCTGACTTTGATTCTGATATGCCGAATGTGCAATCAGATAATATCATTGGTTCTATTCGAGCAAAGAATCAATCGATTAAAAATAAAGATTTAGCTATTAAAGAGTTTAAAAAGAAAACTAAAAAAGATAGTAAGAAAACAGATAATCCAAGCGGTATAGAACTTTTCTTTTAACATTACATTATGAGCAAAATTGCTGTTTTAAATGACACCCATTTTGGTGTTAAGAATGGGTCGGCTATATTCATGGACTATGCCTCGAAGTTCTTTGATGAGGTATTCTTTCCATACTGTGTAGAGAATAATATAAAGCAAATTATTCACTTAGGTGATTTCTTTGATCATCGTAAATACGTTAACTACAAGGTATTAGAACATTCTTATGAGTGTCTTGTATCAAAGTTGTACGAGTATGATATGACCATGGATATTATTCCAGGGAATCATGATGTATATTGGAAGAATACAAATTCACTGAATTCACTTGAGACAATACTCAAACAATATTCTGATCGGATTAATATCCACATGCATCCGAATGATAAAGAGTTTGATGGACTAAGCATTGGCTTTCTTCCATGGATAACTCAAGACAATCATGAAGAGTGCATGAACTTCATCGCGAAATCTAAATCTTCTATCATAGCCTCGCACCTTGAGCTACAAGGATTTGAAATGGGTAAAGGTTTGCCTGTCGCTTCTCATGGATTGAATAGAAGTTTGTTCTCTCGTTATGAAATGGTTCTATCAGGTCATTACCATACTCGCTCATGCCAAAACAATATACACTATCTTGGAACACAGATGGAATTGACATGGTCCGATGCTGGAGATCCTAAATACTTTTACACACTTGACACTCAATCACGAGAGTTGACACCGATAAGAAATAAGCATGTACTTTTTCGCAGAATAAGGTATAATGATACAGAGACAGAAGTAATAACAAAAGAAGACGTGCAAGGAACATACGTCAAAATAGTAGTAGTTTCAAAGAAAGACCTATATGAATTCGATAAATTTATTGATCGCATCCAATCTTATGAACCATTTGAGATCAAGATTGTTGAAACCTTCGACGAATACGCAGGAGAAAATGTCAACGATGATACAGTATCTACACTTGACACACCTACATTGCTTAATACCTATGTTGATTCTTTAGAAACAGATCTTGAGACAGATAAGTTAAAAACAATGTTACAAGAACTATTTGTAGAAGCACAACAAATCGAATCTATATAATGCTTATATTTGAATCTATATCATACGAGAATTTCCTCTCGACTGGTAATACACCTACCGTCATACCTTTAAATAAAGACTCTGCAACTCTTGTTGTTGGATCGAATGGTGCTGGTAAGTCTACTATGCTAGATGCGATATCATACGCTCTGTTTGGTAAGCCTCATCGTAATATCAATAGACCACAACTTGTCAATAGTATTAATAATAAAAAGCTATTGGTTGAAGTAAAGTTCTCAATTGGACCAAATAAGTATCGTGTTGTACGTGGCATGAAGCCAAACATATTTGAGATATACCATAACGATAATCTTCTTAATCAAGAGTCGCATAGTCGTGACTACCAAAAGGTTCTAGAAACGAATATCCTCAAGTTAAACCATAAATCATTTCATCAGGTTGTTGTTCTAGGTTCATCTAACTTTATTCCATTTATGCAGCTTCCTTCGCATCAGCGGAGAAACGTTATTGAAGATCTACTTGACATTGGTGTGTTTACTAAAATGAATACTCTTGTCAAAGATAGATACTCAAAGACGAAGAGTGATATACTTGACACTGACCAGCAGCTCAATATCGTTAAAGAACAGATTGCTCTACAGAAGAAGCACATCAACGATCTAAAGAATATCGATATTCAGCAATCTACAAAGGCGCTTAAGCAGATTGATACGATGCAGACAGAGGTTGACTTGCTTGAATCTCGTAATGAGGAACTACAAGAAAAGTATAATTCTGTCGAACCAGAATGTTTGAGTTGTAAGAACACCGCAGCTGGTAAACAATCTTCGCTTAATGAATATAAGATTCGAATTAGCACGAATATTAAAAAGGTTGTAAAGGATGCGAAGTTCTTTGAGACAAATGACTGTTGTCCAGTATGTGACCAATTGATTAGCGAAGAGTTTAAGCTTACTAAAAAGAAAGAATCACAAGAGAAGGCACACGAACTCAGTGAAGGTCTAAAAACACTGGAAGATAAGATTAAAGATATTAATTCAAAGGTTGAAGCAGCAAACAACGAGTATGCAGCAATTCAAGATATACTATCAGATATCAGATCTAATCAGAATCTTATCAATAACTTGCATAAGCAAATGACTGGTCTCAAAAAGCAAAACAATTCAACCAATGAATTGACAGATACCAAAGAGGCTGAATCAGATTTAGACGAAAGAAAGGTCCAATACGAGGAGATGTTAGATAACAAATCATCACAGCTTGAGACTCGTACATATTACGAAGCGATAGGCGAAATGCTTAAAGATACTGGCATCAAGACAAAGATCATTCGTCAGTACCTTCCAGTGATGAACCAGTTGATTAATAAGTACCTTAACATCCTCGACTTCTTTGTCAAGTTTGACTTAGATGAATCATTTAACGAAACGATTAAGTCTCGCCATAGAGATGAGTTTAGTTATGCTTCGTTCTCAGAAGGAGAAAAGACTCGAATCGATTTGGCACTTCTGTTCTCTTGGAGGCAGATCGCTAAGATGAAAAACTCAGCGAATACCAATCTTCTTATTTTAGACGAGACTTTCGATTCATCTCTTGATGTAGATGGTGTAGACAATCTCCTTAAGATTCTATATAGCCTAAAAGAAGATAGCAATGTCTTCATCATATCTCACAAGAAAGATGTGCTTGATGGCAAATTCCCAAGTAGAATCGAGTTCGAGAAAGTAAACAATTTCAGCAGAGTATCAAAAAGTGAATTACTATAATAAAGACCTCGCTAATAATCTAATTGGTATTACGCACATAAAGCAAAAGCAAGATCCACAACAGATTGATGATGAAATATTTAAAGGATATTTTGTTTCATGTTTAGCTCCACAGATCAAATCTGAGTATAATGTTGTCATTGAATATGGTACATATCAGCATATCATAGACCAAATTTGTGATATTTTGAAGAGCATTTCGCCCAAATCACCTAAGTAGTTGGTATTCAATAAGATATTTAGGGTGTACATATTGCTGGTTTATGGTATAATAGATCCATAGTTAATTATGGAAAGTATATTAGATCTTCAAAATCAGTCCTCTCTGGCCAAGCTATTGGCTACTGAGAACATTACAGTCACTCACAACAAGACTTTATCGACAGCGTACTTCGATGTTAAGAATCGTGTGCTTGGTCTTCCAGTTTGGAAGGATCAAGGTAAGGTTGTATATGACATGCTTGTAGGCCACGAAGTCTCACACGCATTGTACACTGATCATTACGAGTTCGAAAAGTTTCTTAAAGACGAAGGTCGTTCTCACTTTGATATCCTCAACATTGTTGAAGACATTCGCATCGAGCGTTTGATCAAACTCAAATATGCTGGAATGCCACGCATTTTCAATGGAGCTTACAAGAAATTGGTAGAAGGTGACTTCTTCAAAGTCGAAGGTAAGAACATTGAAGAATTAAACTTTCTCGATCGTCTCAACCTTAAAGCAAAAATTGGACCTCACGTTGACATTACTTTGTCTGACGAAGAGCTTGCGATTTTCAACAAGTGTCTAAAGGCTGAAACGTTCGAAGATGTGGTTGAACTTTATCACGAGATCAAAGCATTTATTGCTGAAGAAGCCAACAAGAAAAAAGAAGAAGACTCTGACGAATCTCCTTTTGACAATCAAGAAGGTGATGAAGGCGCTGGTGAATCTGCTGATGCTGACGAAGCTGAAGGCGAAGAAGCTGAAGGTTTTGGTTCGGTTGGCGATGGTCAAGAAACCGATGATGATTCTGACGACGGCGAAGAAGCTGAAGGTGAATCTGCTGAAGGTGACGAAGGTGAAGGCGAAGCATCATCTGAAGACATTAAGTCTGATGATGACGAAGAGTCAAGTGGAGAAACAACTTACACAAATGGCGCTGGTGATGCTGGTGACATAAACGAAGACGAAGATCTTACTGAAGAGTACAGGTCTGAAACTCTTGAATCTTTCGAAAACAATATTCAAGAAGAAGCAACTCGTGAAAGCTACAAGACTGATATTGGAATGATGCCGCTTAAAGCCACTATTGACAAGTGCATTATTCCTTATCGCAAAGTTTTAGCCGCACGTCCAAATATCGATGATGTTTTAACCAATCGCCCTACCGCTGACGATCACAATGGTCGTTACATCAAGCTAAAGAAGCTTGTTAACAAAAGAGCTTCTATATTAGCTCGAGAGTTTGAGCGCCGCAAAGCATCATTCCAATACTCACGAGCTAAAGAGTCTCGCAACGGTACTATCAATGTAAACAGCTTACACAAGTACATGTACGATGATCAAATCTTCAGCACCACAATGACTTTGGCTGATGCTAAGAGTCACGGCATGATATTCTTTATTGACTACTCAGGCTCAATGAGTGCAGTTCTTAAAGATGTATTAGAGCATACTCTCAATCTAATTCAGTTCTGCAAAAAGGTTGGAATTCCATTTCAAGTCTATTCATTCACTTCTCTTCACATGCACAGCAGACTTGATCAAAACCCAGCTGAGTTCGATATGTCAAACCTTGTTATTGCTGAATTGTTCTCAAGCGAGATGAAGAAAGCAGAATATGACCAAGCGTTCAAGACGGTTGCATATCAAATCCTCTTTTCACACGCTCGCATCACTGATCAGTTCACTTCAAAGTACGAACAACTTGGTGGCACACCTCTTGATCATACCTTAATTGCTGCTCACACGATTGTTAAGAATTTCAATAGAAAGCATGCAGTTCAAAAAACCAATGTAGTGATACTTAGCGATGGTGATTCACATCACTGCTGGCCAGAGAGTAGCAAATACACGTCAAGCAAGCTTGTCTTCAGTGTTAATAGAAAGCAATACTCGATCAATCGCTATGGTGCTACTAACCAACTTACTGAAGTCCTTAAGAAAGCAACAGGAGCAACTCTCATTGGTTTCTTCCTTCCAAGCGGAAGACCAGCAATAAACCAAAAAGTTCGCGAGATGGGTGGATACGATGCTCATAAGCAAAACATGAAAAAGTACAAGAAAGATGGTTACTTCCATTCGACTGAGTGCAAAGGCTATGACTCATACTTCTTGCTTCCTGACAATATCGAGATCGATGAGAACGAGTTTCACTTCGATACAACTGAAGTAGCAAACGATCGTACAGCTCAGAACCAACTTGCTAAATCATACGCAAAGCATAACGTTAAGAATCGCCAAAACCGCATCATTCTTACTAAGTTTGCTGAAATGGTTGCTTAACATTTTTTAAATTTTGGACCTTATTATACAAAAAACGCATAAAGCATTGAGTGTCAGATGTATAAAAAAGTGTACAAATACCCCAGATATGGTATAATATATCTATAACAGTTAATTAGTATACATTATGAATATAGTACAACTCACAGAAAAACTCAAGTCGCTCGATAAGACGACTTTTAAAAACCAAGAGATTCTTTCTCTTGCTGCCGAAAATGGCATCGATCATAACGAAGCGTATAAGGTTATACGTTCCATGCACAAAGTTGCTCGCGGTGTTTATTCATTCGTTGCATCTTCTGCTCCAACACCTACAGCAGAACCTACGCCTTCGACGTCGATCGCAAATCACGTCCAACTTCGAGGTGTTTCTTCTGTCGCTAACGATGAGGTTTACGTTCCATCAGTAGATCCTACATACATCAAGTGGGGAGAGTATAACACGATAATGAAAATTATCAAGTCGAAGCTCTTCTTCCCAGTGTATGTCTCTGGACTTTCTGGAAATGGCAAGACCATGATGATCGAGCAAGCGTGCGCTAAGGCAAAACGCGAGTACGTTCGAGTGCAGATTTCACCTGAAACCGATGAAGACGATTTGATCGGTGGTTTTCGCCTCATCAATGGCGAGACAGTTTTCCAAAAAGGACCAATCATCAAAGCGATGGAACGTGGTTGCCTCTTGCTCATCGACGAAATCGATCGTGCTACGAACAAGATCATGTGTCTGCAAGGTGTACTTGAAGGCAATCCAGTTCTGCTCAAGAAAACTGGTCAAGTGATCACTCCTGCTGATGGCTTCAATATCATTGCCACAGCAAATACCAAAGGTCGTGGTTCTGACGATGGCCGATTCACTGCAGCTTCTATCATTGACGATGCATTCCTCGAACGATTCGTATGTTCGATTGATCAAGAGTTTCCATCTCCGATGATCGAGAAGAAAATCGTGATGGCTCACATGAGCAAGTTCGGTGTAGAAGCTGAAGAGTTCTGCGATAAGCTAATCGCTTGGTCGAACGTTATACGCAAGACCTTTGAGGCTGATGGTGTTGAAGAGATTGTCTCTACTCGTCGTCTATGCCACATCGTTAAGACATACTCTATCTTCGAGGATCGCTCTAAAGCAATCGCGATGTGCATCAATCGCTTCGACGAAGAAACACGTACAGCGTTCCTCGACCTCTACACCAAGATTGACGAGAGTCAATTGACTGAAGATGGCGAGATCATAGAAACCCCAGAGGTTCTAGAGAATTGGATTGAAAAAGATCTGCCATAACAATTTGTAACGAGAGTTGCATTCATAACTAACTAACTGAAAGTCCTACCTTTGAGCCTCATAACCTTGAAGGTAGGCAAATTTTTATTAACACAATGACTGAAGAAAAACTAAAAGAGTGGGCAACATTGGCAGAGTCCGCAAAGAAACAATCTGCCAATGGAGGAATTAAGTTTGATGACAATAAACCTGACTACTCTTTAATACCACCTAATGCATTAGAAGATGCTGTGAAGGTGCTAACGATCGGAGCAAAGAAGTATGAACGCCACAACTGGAAAAAGCTTGACAACATTGATGATCGTTATTTTGCTGCAGCTCAGCGTCACCTTTGGGCATTAAAGAAAGGCGAAACATTTGACGACGAAACTGGCATTCATCACGGAGCACATGCGATTTGTTGTATGATGTTTTTAGTTGAATATTATTATTTACAAACAGACAAAAACAAAGTATAATATACATTATGAAAATTAGTAAAGAAACACTAGATGTGCTGAAGAACTTTTCAGCTATCAATCCGAACCTCGTAATCGAGCAAGGTAATAAGTTATCGACCATCGCAGAAGCCAAGAATATTATGGCATCATGTGAGGTTGCAGAAACATTCGATAAGGACATTGGCATATATGATCTTAATGAATTCTTGTCTGCGCTGTCCCTCATTGAAGATCCAGAGTTTGTCTTTGGTGATCAGTCAGTCTCTATCAAATCAGATCTTACATCTCTTACATATCGATATGCTGATAGATCTATCCTCACCTCTCCAGAAAAAGGCGTTAATATGCCTGAAGCAGATGTCAATGTTCAGCTATCAGCTGAAGTTATTAATCACATCCGCAGAGCTGGAGCAGCGCTGAATCATCCTATTGTTTCGATTACTACAAATGCCAATGATACCAAGCTATACCTACAGGTAAAAGATCCAAGTAATAGCTCGTCGAATATCTTTCAACATGAGATAGATGCAAATTATGATGCTGATTCTACATTTGATTTTCAGTTCCTTATCTCAAATCTAAAACTTATCGGTGGCGATTATGAAGTTTCTGTAAGTTCTAAATTAATTTCACACTGGAAATGTATAAATAACAGTTCAGTTGAATATTGGATTGCTCTCGAGAAGACATCCGTTACGTAACAAACAAATAAATAATAACATATATTAAATCATATGAGTGAAGAAGTAAATACACAAGAAGCTCCAGCAACGGAGCCCGAAAATAACGAACCGCAAATCAGTCTAGCTGATTTCAGTGCAACATTGCAAGTAATCGATGTATGTACTCAACGTGGAGCATTCCGCGGTGAAGAGCTATCATCTGTTGGTCAGCTACGTGATCGAATCAATGCATTCGTACAACATCACGCTCCTGCCAAAGAAGAAGGTGAAGAAGCTACTGAAGAAGCTACTGAAGAAGTGGTCGAAGAAACCGCTGAGTAATACTCGCGCAGACCTGAGCAAGTCTTAACAACTGCTCATCTTTTTTTATTTACAAGTACTCTATCTTAGGGTATAATTATATTATGACAAATCAAAATGAATTCCTGTGGGTTGAGAAGTATCGTCCAAAGACTATTGAAGAATGCGTTCTTCCACAGTCTCTAAAGGAAACGTTTACCGAAGTAGTTAAGCATGGCGAATTGCATAATATGCTATTAGCTGGTACTGCTGGATTAGGAAAGACCACAGTTGCAAGAGCATTGTGTAATGAGCTTGGCTTAGAATATCTTCTAATCAATTCATCTGAAGAAAGTGGAATTGATGTCCTTCGTTCAAAGATTAAACAGTTTGCTTCTACTGTCTCGTTGCATGGTGGAAAGTATAAGGTAGTTATTCTTGATGAAGCAGATTATTTAAATCCTCAGTCTACACAACCAGCGCTGCGTGGCTTCATTGAAGAGTTTAGTTCTAATTGTAGATTTATCCTTACGTGTAACTTTAAGAATCGTATCATTGAGCCTCTGCATTCTCGCTGTTCAGTGATTGAGTTCAATACCAATAAGAAGCAGCTCGCAGGTTTAGCTCGAGACTTTATGGTTCGGCTGCAGGATATTCTCGATAAGCAAGGCATCAAGTATAATAACAAAGTGCTTGCTGATCTGATTATGCGCTATGCTCCTGATTGGCGCAGAGTTCTTAACGAGTGTCAACGATACTCTGCCTCTGGCGAGATTACTCCTGATATTCTAATAGATATGTCGGACCAAAGCGTGGCTCAGCTTATATCGTATCTGAAAGGCAAAGACTTTAAGAACATGCGAAGTTGGGTAACAAACAACTCTGACGTTGATTCAGCTGTCATATTTCGTAAGATCTACGATTGCTTATATGATTATGCTGAAGGTCAATCTATTCCTTCGATCATTCTTATTCTCGCTGACTATCAATACAAGGCAGCATTTGTAAGCGATCGAGAATTAAATATAGTTGCTTGCTTAACTGAAATCATGGTGTCGGGCCAATGGAAATAACATGGATAAAAAATTATCACCATTTGATTTCATTAAAAGTATTAATGAGCATAAGCCAAATCTGTTAAAAGACTGTAAAGCATACAATGGCGAAGAGATGATAAGTCCCGACGATCCATCTAAGCAGTATGTTCCATTCATAGTTAACCGAGGACTATCACAATTTAACGATACAGTACTACTTGTAAATGAACTCAATATTCGTCATCAACTACCAGCAAAGATGCAATATGATTTTCTGTTCTCTGCAATTAGACCACGCAAACGCTTTTCAAAGTGGGCAAAGAAGATGAAAGATCCTGCTGACCTACAAACAATACAAGAGACGTATAACTATTCAAAAGAAAAGGCTGAGCAAGTCTATTCGATGTTTAGTCAAGATGATCTTAAAATTCTACGTAAACGATTAAACAAAGGAGGCGCCGTATAAACGAAAATGTCTAATGTTATAAATAATACTTTAACAATGTATTCGTAATATTAGACCAATGATTGAACAAGAATTAGCCAAGTGGGATCCTACAAAAATGTTAGAGATCTCTTTAGAAGAACCAGATGACTTTCTGAAAATAAAAGAAACACTTACCCGTATAGGTATTTGTTCGAAGAAAGAACATAACACTCTATTTCAGAGTTGTCACATCTTACACAAACAGGGCCGATATTTCATTGTTCACTTTAAAGAACTATTCCTACTTGACGGTAAACCAGGAAACCTAACGGTTGACGATGTTCAAAGAAGGAATTCAATTACAACACTCCTGTCAGATTGGGGACTATTAAATATAGTTAATCCTGAACAAGCAGAAGACAAAACCACATTACGACACATTAAAATAATTTCTCATAGAGATAAAGCCAATTGGACATTAGAAACAAAATATTCAATTGGTAACACAAAAACTGTATAAATAAAGCTTTAGTATCACACGAAGTGATATTAAATGAGATGCCTTCGGGATCTTACAATACATAACCCCTGCCTAATGGAGGAAAACAAATGAATAATACACATACATGGCCCGGTTCCACATGGACCGTCGGTTTCGATTCTATTTTTGATAGACTCGAAAAATTAAATACACAACAATCTGGTTATCCGCCTCACAATGTAGTGAAGCATGAAGATGATCGATTTGAAATCGCGATTGCGGTTGCTGGTTTCAACGAAAAAGATTTATTCGTTGAACAAGAAGAAAACGTTCTTACCATCGCATCGAAAGATGTTGATCTAAACGGTAATAAAGAGTATCTTCATAAAGGTATCGCAACTCGTAAATTCAATAAGGCATTCACACTTGGTGAATATGTCGAAGTACAAGAGGTAGCTCTTGTTGATGGTATTCTCTCTGTATATCTCGAAAAGAATATACCAGAAGAAAAGAAACCAAAAACATTCGCTATCAATTCGAAGCCAGAATTCTTGGCAGAATAAACAATCTTAGCACGGGAGTGTACTATGCTCCCGTGCTTTTTAACAAACATAAATAAATATGAACACAAAAACAATAATCAAATGGATCGTAGGCGCAATTGCTGTCTACGCAGCATACACATTCTTCTTCGGCGGATCTAAGGTCGAAGCCCAAGAAGTGGTAGCAAAGACTTGGCAAATTGATGCCGAAGTTGGTCAGTACGGCAAACGTATTGACACTGGTGCTTACACTGGTGATGATGCTAGTTACGTAAAAATGGGAACTGATTTGGGTGTCTTTGGTGGACTTTCTCTTGTCGGTGATCTTGAGTATGTAGCTACAGATAATTACCAACTATACACAACTGTTGGAACAGTACTAAGCACACCTATCGGTGCTCTTGGTGTTTCTGCTCAGTATACTGCGTTGGAAGTTAATAACAACTACTTCGAAGTCGGAGCATCTTACGGATTGAATCTGTTTGGTCTCGTCTCAGTGGTCGATGTTACAGTTGATGAAAATAGTCAATATTCGGCAGAGATTTCCTCTGACTTTGTTGTTTATTCAACAGACGTAGTTGAAGTATCAGTTGGAGGAGTATATGGTCAAACATTCGAAACAGTGGATGATTATAGCTATATGTGTGGACACGTTCGCGCAACAGCTCCTCTTGGAGTAGCGAATCTATTCGTACAAGTGAACTATCTTAATAGCGATGCTGTTAATGGTACTGATGGAGAATGGGCAGCTACTACCGATTTTGGTGTAGCGTTCAGCTTCTAATTTAAAGGTCTTTCCCTCTTTCGCCTGAAGTAAAGGGGATTTTTTTATAAATAGATACATGAGTAAAAGTATATCGATAACTAATCCAGACAAAGTGGTATCATTAGTTCTTGAACCAACTGGAAGCGGTGCTAAAATAGGAGGAAAGTTAGATCTTTCTATTTTTACCAGTGCCACTACTATAGATGTTTCAGATCTCGCCATTACAGAATTAGGAGAGTTACCTGCAAATTTAGTTTCATTTAACGGATCAGGTAATAAGATAACAAATATTCCAAATGGGTTTGTTGTTCCAGATTCAATCACAAATTTTGACTTGCGTAATAATGTTTTAACTACAACGGATATTGAACGAGTACTTACAGCATTTATATCTAAAGGTGATGTTACAGCAATTACTCCTGATCCTGTAATTGATATATCGCAATTCGGCAATGCAGTGCCTAACACAGCTGGAGATGGTTACATTAATACTTTAGAAACCAATGGATGGAATGTAAAGTATAATCCTGGAGAGTATGTTTTATCGTCTGCTGTCTCGAGTGTTTCAGAAGGAGGACCAGCTCTTACGATTAATATTAGTAGAACCACTAGCAATATTGCAGATGGCACAACTGTTGGTTTTACTGTATCAGGTATACAAGCAGATGATGTTACTCAGAGTCTTACTGGAAACTTTACAATTACTAATAATGTTGGATCTGCTACATTTAATCTTGCAGCTGATGTAGGAGTAAGCAAATATTTAGAAGGAGAAACATTTATTCTGACTCTCGCGAGTCCGAATCAAGTATCATCAATCAGTGTACCAATCAGTGATACTACTATTGTTCCTTATAGTTTAACAGCTGTTAATACAAACAGCGAAGGACAGAGCTTTAACATTGCTATTAGCACAACAACAGGAACCACTGTAACTGATGGCACGACTGTGGCATATACTATATCAGGCATTCAAGATGCTGATATTTCTGAATCTCTCAGTGGAAACTTTACTCTTACAAATAACGTTGGAACAATTCCTATTACACTTATAGCTGATGTAGATTCGAATGAGAACGAAACAATGGTAATTACATTAGACGCACCATACGCCTCAGTAAGCAAATCTATAAGAATATTCGACCAATAAGATTATTTGGTTTACATATCGCGCTATGTGTGGTATAATTACAGTATGATTTTGAATGGATTCTACACGAGCGTCGATCGATACGGCAACAGTTTATTATATCGCGGCTATGGAGCCAACGGTAACAAGATCTTCCAGAAGATAAAGTACAAGCCTACTCTCTACATCTCGTCAAAGAAGACAGATACCAAGTGGAAAGCTCTCGATGGAACTCCAGTCGAACCTATGCATTTCGATTCGATGCGTGAAGCAAAAGAGTTCGAGACTACATATGCCGATGTTCCAAGCTTTAAAGTCTATGGAAACAATCGTCACATTCCTGCGTTTATTCAGAGTCAGTTTCCTAACGAGATTGGATATTCTCGTGGCAGTGTTGATGTTGCCTCTTTAGATATCGAAACCTCGTATGGTGATGGTTTCCCAGATGTTGACAATCCTGTCAATCAGATCCTTACGATCGCTTACAAAAGTTCAAAGGATGATACGTACCGAGTATGGGGAATGAAACCCTACGATTCTGAAAAGACTCAGCTCAACGGTGTCAAGATTGACTATCGTCAATACACTGCTGAATCTTCCATGCTCGAAGCATTCATCACATTCTGGTCCAAAGAAGAAAACGTTCCCGACATTATTACTGGTTGGAACACTCGCTTCTTCGATATACCTTATATGGTATCTCGTATGGTGTTTTTACTTGGTGAAGAGAAGGTTAAAGAGTTGTCTCCTTGGA
>MEHZ011423970.1_pt1 | contig 41956 bp, 44 predicted proteins | sample 897221 | NCBI WGS metagenome assembly MEHZ01 (sample SAMN05514161, study PRJNA337945) | marine metagenome | isolation source: marine surface water | place: Arctic Ocean | collected 2007-12-13 | reverse complement strand
CCGATTCAGATGCCATCGAAGCGCGGGTCCGACACTTCATCGACAGCGAGATGCGCCCCGCAATCAAGGCGCTCAACACGTTGGCGGATGTTTCGATCCAGCCGCTTGCCGCGGTGCCACCAATGCGGCCGGATCCGGACTCGCCGGCCGAACGGCTGGCCCGTCATCTGACCGGCGCAAACACGACACATACGGTCGCCTACACCGCCGAAGCGAGCCAATATCAGGAACACGGCATCCCGACCGTACTCTGCGGACCCGGCGATATCGCCCAGGCGCACCAGCCCGATGAATGGATCGCCCAAAGCGAACTCGACGCGTGCAACGTCTTCCTCGACCGGCTCCTGGCGTGGGCAGCCTCAGGGAACCCGATTCCCTAGCGGATTACGAAGGGGCTCAGGAACTGCGCGATCGCCCTGTCGAGCTCTCGATCAAAATCGACAATCAAAGATTCCGTGATTTCAAACCACACTTTGTCTCGTTCGTTCAGGGAAAGATTTTCCGGCACCGTGCGGCTGCGCGTGGCCTCGGCGGACACCTCGCCCGTGCGCTGCCCGGTACCATCCCGGATTTCGATTTTGGCCGCCAGCCGTCCATCATAGCGTTCGGACTGGTCATTAGTGACCACACCGCGCACGCCCTTTGTTAGGGTGAGGGGTGTTTCAAGGACCGAACCATCGGTGATCGTGAACACAACAACGCCACCCTTTCCCGATGGCACAAGGCGGTCACGCGCCCATTGGCGCGCCACCACGACGGGGGGCACAGGCATTCCCTGCGCCACATCATTGGCCCGGCTGGTGTTGGAATAGCGATCCACAATCTCGAGCGCGCCGACATCCAGGCGGATTGGCGCCAGATGGGTGAAGGTGAGTTCGGGAAATAGCGGGCTGGGCGGTGGCGTATTACAGGCGGTTAGCACCAAGGCCGACAGGCCGGCCAGCATGGCGCGGCGGTTTATTTCGAACATCATAGTGCCTCCCCGAAATTTCGACGTGGGTTCTGAACTGCCTACTTTAACGATGATTCGGGCGAATTCGTGGCAACCCCACGTTCTTCCACCGCTTCCGGGGTAAACCGATAGGTTTCATTACAGAATTCGCAGGTGACGCTGAGCCAGCCCTCATCGGCGAGGTCGAACAGTTCGTCGTGTGTCAACTGCACCAAAACATTGAAGACACGATCTTCCGAGCACCGGCAGCCACGCGACACGGGACGGGACGGGGTCACTCGAACGCCTTCTTCGTGGAACAATCGAAAGAGATAACGCTCGGCGGAAAGTTCGGGGTCCAGGATTTCGGCGTCGGTGCCTGTCGCCATGAGCATCATGACGCGGCGCCACGTATCGGCTTCGTCATCGGGCGGATTGTGTATATCCGGATTATCGGCAATCCGCTGCACCATCATGGCGCCCGCACGCCAGGGCGAATCTGCCTGTCCGCCGACCCGGCCGGCCGACACCATGATCGCGGCATCCATCTGTTGAGACTGGCGAAAATAATGCTGTGCACATTCCGCCAGCGTGTCGCCGACGAGTTCAACCATGCCCTGGTACCGATCCGTATGTGCCCCCTGATCGACGGTCAGGGCCAGATAGCCCTTTCCCAGAAGCGCGCGCGCACCCGCGCGGCCCGCGACAGCCTCGGCGTCGTAATTTGCATAACCGCGCACGACATAACGTTCGCCACCGTCGAGGGTCTGAATATCGGCGAGCAGCAGCGAGACCGGTCCGTCCCCCTGCGCCTGAAAGGTGAATATGCCGTCAAACTTCAAAGCGGCAGCCAGGGTCGTGCTAAGCGCAATGGCCTGACCCAACAGTTCGGCCACCGGCTCGGGATAGTCGTGCCGGTTGAGCACATCGTCGACAACCGGACCCAGATGCGACATTCGGCCGGTCAGGCGGGCTTCCCCATGCCCACCGGATTCGAGCTGAAACGGCTGAACGAGATTATCGTTCGAGCGTGCAGGTTCGCGATCGGGCACCGATCCCGAATCAGGCAAGCCCCTCGCCCCCCAGCAAGCACCACAGAAGAATACTTCTCTGTGCATGCAGCCGGTTGCCCGCTTCGGTCCAAATCACCGATTGCGGCCCATCCACCACTTCGGCAGTGGCTTCATCACCGCGATAGACCGGCAGGCAATGCATGAAGATCGCGTCATCCGACGCTTGAGCCATGAGCGCAGCATCGACCCGGAACGGCTCGAGCGTGGCGCGACGCTTGTCGGCTTCGGCATCTCCCATCGAGACCCAAGTGTCAGTGACAACACAATCTGCACCGGTCACAGCGACAACCGGATCATCACTCACACGCACAGATCCACCATTTTTCGCGGCCCAATCCAGAATATCAGCTGGCGGCCGGAAACCTTCCGGCGCAGCAATCCGCAACTCGAACCCGAACCGGGCCGACGCGTGTATCCAGGAATTCGCAACGTTATTGGCGTCCCCGCACCAGGCCACAACCCGACCAGCGATCGGCCCGGAGACTTCCTCGAAGGTCATGACATCGGCCATGATCTGGCAGGGGTGGGAACGATCGGTTAGTCCGTTGATGACCGGCACAGTGGCCGCGTTTGCCATATCGATTAATTTGTCCTCGGACGAGGTCCGAAACATGATTACATCGACATACTCGGAAAGAATTCGTGCGGTATCAGCAACCGTCTCGCCACGGCCGAGTTGTGAACCTTCAGGCTCAAGGACAACCACTTTACCGCCAAGAGATTGCATCGCAACCTCGAACGACACGCGGGTCCGGGTGCTCGGCTTCTCGAACACCATAGCCAACGTCTTGCCCTGCAAGGCGGTCTCGTTGCCCCCCACCGCTTTCATACGCGCGCCAGCCGTGAGCATCGTCCGAAGTGAATCGGCGTCGACCTGATCAAGATCGAGAAAGTGATGTGCTTCAGTCATGGCCCGCACTGACCACGGTCGCACATGCCTTGTCGATGGCGTCGATGGCTTCTTTGATTTCAGTGTCTCCGATCACCAGCGGCGGCAGCATCCGGAGGACATTGCCACCGGCCACAACCGTAAGCAGCCCAAAGTCGCGGGCCGCCGCACCAAGAGCGGCATTCGTATAGGGCTCTTGCACGATCATCCCGATCATCAGCCCCTTGCCGCGCACACCACCGAGAACGGTGTCGTGCTTTACGGACAAGGCTTCCAATCCTGACATCAGCGCTGCGCCCGAGCGCGACACCGTGTCGAGGAAACCATCTTCGGTCAGCACATCGAGCGTTGCATTAGCGACCGCCATGGCGAGGGGGTTGCCCCCAAACGTACTACCATGGGTTCCCGCCGTCATGGTCTCGGCAACCGCCTGAGTGGCCAGGATCGCACCACAGGGGAACCCCCCGGCGATGCCCTTCGCACAACCCATGATGTCCGGAGTTGCGCCGGACCATTGATGGGCGAACATCCGCCCGGTCCGACCAAACCCGGTTTGCACCTCGTCGAACACCAGCAACAGGCCGAATTCGTCCGCCGCCGCCCGAAGTTCCTTCAGATAGGCTTCTTCAAGCGGTAACAGGCCCCCCTCACCCTGGATCGGTTCGATTACGATCGCCGCGGTCTCCGGCGTGATCGCATCGCGCAGGGCGTTCATGTTGTGGACCGGCACGATGTCGAATCCATCAGCAGGAACGCCAAACCCGTCGAGATGTTTGGGGTTTTTCGACGCTGACAACATCGCCAGGGTTCGCCCGTGGAACGAGTTCTCCAGCGTGATGGATCGCCACTTCTCCGGATGCCCGTTCGCCGCATGGAATCGCCGCGCGGCCTTGACCGAGCCTTCCATCGCCTCCGTTCCCGAATTGCAGAAGAACACCGCATCCGCAAAGGACAGATCACACAGACGCTCCGCCATGCGGACCTGATCCGGAATGTTATAAAGGTTCGAGACATGCCAGAGCCGCTCGGCCTGATCCTTCAGCGCGGCCACCTGGTGCGGGTGGCTGTGCCCCAGCGAATTGACTGCGATCCCGGCTGCAAAATCGAGATATCGGCGCCCTTCCGTGTCGAACAAATAGGCGCCTTCACCCTTTTCGAACGAAACGGTCGGGTGACCATATGTCGGCATCACCGCATTCATGATCTTAGTCTCCAGTAGATGGGTAGCGGTTGCGTGAAATCGCACCGTGAAATGGCGCTGATAATCGAAAATGGGGCAGCGGAAGTCAACGGCGCAGGCAGATCAGGTTTTCATCCTATAACCGACTGAAAAAAGTCGATAACTCAACCCCCACAACACGACCACAACAGCAAGGCAAACCCCGGCACCGAGCAGTGGATCTGCGTCAGCCTGTCCGGTCAGGGAAAACCGTATTCCGTCCACGATGTAGAACACCGGATTGGCCCGTGCAAAGGGCTGGAGCCAGGCTGGCAGGGCGTCGAGAGCAAAGAAAACCCCGGAAAAATATACAAACGGCAGGAAGATAAAGGTCTGCACTGAGTTGATGTAATCCCATTTCCGCGCCCACAATCCGGCAATTTGGCTGAACAGGCCGATCAACAGGCTGCCGATAGCGACAAAGAATACCAGCGTGAACGGATGCAGCGGCACTACCCCGCCAAACGGGAGCAGTGCTGCCCAGACAACCGTACTGACCATCAGACACCCGCTTACCGTTGACGCGGCAAACCCGAGCACGATCTCGCCCGGGGTCAGTGGCAGCATCGCGAGGTCGACAAAGATACCTTCCACCTTGTCGTAGACAATCGAGAACGCGCTCGATTCAAACGCACGCTCCAGAGCCGCGGCCGCGATCAGTCCTGGAATCAGAAAGCTCATAAACGGCAACCCGCCCATGGTCGCGACCGACCGGTCAATCGCCAGACCAAAGACGCTCGCAAACAGCACCGCCCGCATTGCCGGCGCGGCGAGTGTGATTTTCCAGATTTTGAAACTGCGCGCCATTTCGCGCCCGTAAAACGTCGCCAGGCCGCGCCAGTTGAACAGGCCGAATCGCCGGGCAACCGGGGTGCCGCCAAGCAGGGTGTCGGGCGGTATCGTCATCATGCCGTCAGGATTTGAGCTTGTAGCCGGTCACAAGCATCCGATGCACCACCAGAAAGAGGACCAGATCAACACCGATCATCACCAAGGCGCCCAGCCAGAAGGGCACATCGCCCTGCCCGATAAAACCGTAGCGAAACCCGTCAATGGCGTAGAAGAACGGATTGAACTGGGCCACATATTGCCAGGTTTCCGGCAGCCTCTGGATCGAATAGAACGTCCCCGAAAGAAACGACAGCGGCACAATCACGAAATTGATGATGGCAGCCATATGGTCGAATTTCTCGGCCCAGATCCCACCCATCATTCCCAACAAAGCCAGCATGACCGACGCCGACAACGCGAAAAACACAATGGCACCGGGGCTATGGAACGGAAAGTCAACCAGGAACAGCATCGCGATGGTGGACGACACTCCGACAATCATGCCCCGCGTAACGCCCCCACCAATAAAACCGCACAGCATCTCGAGCGGGCTGATGGGTGGCATCAGCACATCAACAATGTTGCCTTGTATCTTCGAGGCCATCATCGAAGACGACGTGTTGGCGAACGAATTCTGCAAAATGGTCATCATGATCAGGCCCGGTGCCAGAAAAACCGTGAACGACGTCCCGCCTACAGTTCCAACACGATTCTGTAGCGCGACACTGAAGATGGTGTAGAACAAAAGCGTGGTGACGACCGGGGCCGCCAGTGTTTGGGTAAACACCTTCAGGAAGCGTTTGACCTCACGATGATACAGCGTCCACAACCCGCGCCAATTGACTGCTCCGAACTGCCGCGCGCGCGGCGGATTCGGCTTGGCGCGGACTGCCGTATCGGCGCCAACACCGCGGTTTTCTGCAATTCCAGACATTCCATTCTCCGTTGGCCGGACATTAGGCGCGCATCCAACGCCGGGCAAGCCACGCACCAATGAGTGAGGAAAAAACCCCGCACGAACGTCGAAAACCCAAACCTGCGACCAAGGAGCGTCTGCGCAAGGCGGCGCTCTATTACATTGATCGTTACGCCACCCCCGCCGGGCATCTGAAAACCGTTTTGATGCGACGCGTCTCCCGATCCGCGCGCCTGCATGACACCGATATCCGAGAAGGTCAGGCGTGGATCGACACCATCGTCGCCGATCTGGTGTCACGCGGTCTGGTGGACGACGCCGTTTTTGCGCAGAACAAAGCCATCAGCCTGCACCGGGGTGGGGCCTCACGGCGAAAAACCTCCCTGACACTAAAATCCAAAGGTGTCGGATCCGACGATATCGAATCCGCCTTGCGTGCCCTCGAGGACGCCCACGCCAACGCCGAACTGGCGGCGGCGCGAAATTACGCTCGCCGACGACGGTTCGGTCCCTGGCGCAACGACGCCGAGCGAGCAGGCAGGCGCGACCGGGACATGGCCGCGATGGCGCGTGCGGGATTCGGATTTCAGATGGCGCAGCGGGTGATCGATGCACCCGATATTGATACGCTCGAACGCGAGGTCAGCGAGTCTGACTACTGAGCCGGGGGCGTGAAGGCTTCCGGCGCGCCGCCCGGCACGGATTCCACATAGAGCGTACGACTGGGAAAAGCGAAACCGGAACCGGCACCTTCGACGATCCCCTTGACCTGATAGGCCAGCGCCTCTTTCACTTCGAGCCACTCCCCCCAATTCGTCGTCTTGGTAAAGCAATAGACCATGATGTCGATGCTGCTGTCGTTGAAGCTGTCGATGCGCACGAAGGTCGCGACATCTTCCGGGCTCGCAAAGGCCTCGTCCCCGTGAATATAGCCCTCGATCCCGTCGCGAATCTGTCGCAACTGGGCTGCACTCGTGTCGTAGAGAACGCCGATCTTCCAGTAAATCCGGCGGTGGGTCATTTCGGCAAAATTGACGACCGCCGTATCGGCCAAGGTCGCGTTGGGCACTTGGACCATCGCCTTGTCGAATTGTCGGACCATGGTCGAGCGAAAACCGATCGAGTGGACGGTGCCTTCAACCACGCCGGAAACCTTGATCCAGTCACCCGGGTGGAAACGTTTTTCGCCGAGGATCAGAACACCTGACAATAAATTCTTGAACAAATCCTGTGCAGCGAGCGCTGCCGCAAGGCCGAACAGGCCCAGGCCGGCCACCAGGGGTCCAATCTCGATTCCCCAAAGCTGGAGAATCGCTGCCGCCCCGATCACCGAAAGTAATATTCGTATCGCCTTGAGGATCCATTCGCGCATGGTCGGCGAGAGGATATCGCGCAACTGACCGAACATCAGTGAGACCGGCTCGACCAGAGCGAGAGTGCCCCAGAACAGGGTGAAGACGATCAGGGAACGGGTTACCCTCAAAGCGAGCGTATCGAAGGTCCCTTCGAGCTGGAGAACTTCAGTCGCAACAAAAAAGCCCAGCACAATCGGAACAAACCGAATCGGCCTGTCCAGGGCTGCCACCATATGGTCGTCGATCTGGTTTTGTGTCCGCTTGACGAAGCGTTTCAGCCAGCCAACCACAAATCGTGAGAAAAGCCCCCGCAGAACCAGCAAGACCCCGAACACGACTATTGCGATCAGCAAACGGCCAAAACTTGTGCCGAAGGCCGTATTATCAAGGACGTCTTGGGTAATCGTCCAGAAATCCGCAAAAGGCGTCCAGAGTTCGTTGAGAACTTCCATCGCAATCCTGCACCGTATTGGGAATGATCAGGCCACAAGCTAAGGCCCGACGGCGAAAAGTCAAACGCGATCAGCGATGTATACGCACGATAACGCGTCGATTCCTGGCTTGATTCTCGTGCAGTGCTGCGCCATCACCGTCACGATTGAGGACTTTCTGCTGGGTATCTGCAAACGCCACACCGCGCATCCGGCGCACGGGAATTTCCTGCGTTGCAAACAGACGCACGATGTTAGTGGCGCGCGCGCCCGATAATTCCCAATTGGAAGCGAACTTCGCGTTAGAGATAGGGTTGTCGTCTGTGTGGCCCTCGATGGCGATCCGAAACTTGCTATAGGTCGGATCGCGAAGCGTCCCGGCAAGCCGTTCGAGAACCGGACAGGCTTACGGGCGCAGGGTCGAGGACCCCGGCAGATAGAACGCATTGGAAGCCAGTTCGAGAACGATTCCGCGCTCGCAAATATTCACGCTCACCGCATCGGCAACACCGAGGGAATCCACCAACGTATCCAGTTCGGAACGCAGCTGCGCCGCGGGGCGTAAAATCGATCGTTGCCCCAGATCACGGGCAATGCCGGCCTTGACCTGTTCGAAGGTGACGATGTCGACCTTCGAGAAACTCATCATCATCACGAAGAAGGCGAGCAACAGCGTGACGGCATCGGCGAAGGTCAGCAACCAGGCATGGCTGTCATCATCGACCTCCCGGCTGAGGGGACGGTAGAAAGATTTACGCGGTCCCAACATCGCGATCAGGCCGCAGCGCTGGTGGGTTTGGCCTTCTCAGCAGATTTGCCACTCGCCACGGCGGCACGACCCTTGAGTTGGCGATCGATATCGCACCAAATCGTCGGATCGAGATAGCTGTTCATATGGTCCTGGATGTGGCGCGGGCTGGCCTCTTCAGCGAGCATCGAAAGGCCTTCCACGATCATGAAATTACGAAACCAAAAAATTTCTTCCCGTTGCTGCAGCTTCGCCGCCGCCGGGGCAAACACCAGCCGGGCCAGCATGATTCCATAAAGTGTTGTCACCAACGCCATCGCAAGTCCGGCGCCGAGCTGGCTCGGCACGTCACCCATATTGTCGAGCATGATGATCAGGCCGATCAGCGTGCCGACCATGCCGAAGGCCGGTGCGGCCACGGCCATGGCGCGCAGCACCTGTGCCCCCACCATGTTTCGCTCATAAGTCGATTCAATCACATTGCCGAGGATCGACTGCACCTTTTCACCGCTATAGCCGGTGGTAATCAGCTCGACGCCGAAGCGCAGAAATCCGCCATCCCAGCCCAGGGTTTTCTTTGCTTCCGCATCCAGGCTGACGGTGCCTTCCTTCTCGACCAGATAGGCCCAGCGGATCACGCGGCCGACCTCGGTGTTCAGGCGCGTACGCCGCGACAAACAGGCCAAATCCGACAAGGACGGCCACGAGGGTATTTAACGACATGCCGTATCACTCCGCTCCACCCGGAATAATTCCGGGTAAGAACTAGAATGTTAGAACCCCACGACTTGCAATTTGGTTAACAGCCGAAGACCTGTTTTAGCCTTATAACTCGGGCGCCTCAGCTCGGCGCTCACGTGAAATCACCCGCTGCGCGATGAGGGCTGCGGTGAGGATGTAGGCGATAAAGGCGATGGACATCCATTCAATCGTCGCCCCCGCATCTAACATCCAGCCAACGGTCGCCGGTGCAATCGCCGCCGACAGGACAATGCCCGCGATCGACATCGCCCGGATACTGCCCAGATTGGCCACCCCGTAGCGTTCCGCCAGAACCGCGGACAGAATCGGTTGCAGCATGCCAATGCCGACGCCGAACAAGCCAAGGTAGATAAAGGGCACCAGGATGCTATCGGAAACTGCGAGGGCGAAATACGCAGCTATCCAGGGCAGCGCCGTCGCCGGCACCAGAATGGTGGCGCCAAATCGGTCGATCGATTGCCCCACAATGAGCGACGTCAGCACTTTCATCGCGGCCAAAACTACAAACCCGACCGCGATCACCTCAATATCCCAGCCTTTCACATCGGCGACAAAGGCCTGATGAAAGAGCACCCCTGTCGTGGTGAACGGATAGGCCATAAGAAGCGCCAAAATGACCCGAAACCCCGGGTCTCCCAGCACATCCCGTCGCGTCCAAAGGCGTTCCGGACGATCACTTTTCGCCGTCAGCTCCAGGCGTTCGACATAGGCCTGATGTCTCTCGCTCTGGCCTTTCAGGAAGACCGGCAACAGCGCCAGGCTGAGCAACGCAAATACAGCGGCCGTGACCCACCATGAATCCCGCCAGCCAATTCCCGCGATCAAGGCCACGGTCATGCTCGGCAGATACGCTTCCCCGATGGCCAGACCAAGTCCCGAGACGCTCAGCGCCTTGCCACGATTTTGGACAAAATAGCGGGCCATACAGGTGCTTGCGATATGGATACAAAGCCCCTGCCCACAGAACCGGACCACAAAGATCGCAAGCCCGAAGAGCAAGATTGATGTCGACGCTGAAAGCAGGACCATGCCCGCAAACAGGGCCGCAAGACTGGCCGCCGTATAAACCCGAATATCGACCCGGTCGATCTGTTTACCGAGCCAGATAAGCGCGCCCGCCGAGGCGATACTCGCAATCGAATACAGCGCCCCAAACCCGCCATTGCTGAGTTCGAACTCGGCGCGAATATCGGCACCATACAGCGCGATGTAATAGGTTTGTCCAAAGCTGGACACCATCGTGAGAAACGCGCCGAACCCGACAAACCGCCAGTTATCACGCAGAAAGGTCAGGTAGGACATGAACGAAATCCAGACGATCGATAGCAGCGAAATAGCACGTTCAACCGATCCCGTCCCCATTGATGGGTATGCTATAAGGCGCGCCGAACAAGGCGGCATCACACGCAGTGGCGCCGGTCGAATCGCGTAATTCTTCAGGAGCATTCAAATGAGCAAACGTATTGGCGTTGTCGGCCTCGGCATCATGGGTTCAGCCATTTCGGGAAATTTCCTGAAATCCGGCTACGACGTTGCCGGTTTCGATGTCAGCCCACAGCAGATTGAGGCCTTCACAGCGAATGGTGGCACCGCGCTGGGCTCACCCGCAGAAGTCGCTGCGCAGTCGGATGTCGTACTGACCCTGTTACCGAGCATCGCGGCGCTGGACGCGGTTTGCACCGGCGCTGACGGTTTTGCCCATGCGGGCATCACGGATTTTATGGTGATGGAGTGTTCGACGCTGCCCATCGAAGACAAACAGCGTAACCACGAAGCGTTGAGCGCGGCGGGGATCACCATGCTCGACTCGCCCCTCTCCGGCACGGGCGCACAGGCCCGCGAAAAAGATCTCGCCGTCTATTTGAGCGGCGACGAAAACGCGGCCAAAGCCTGCACCGAGATCATCGAGGGGTTTGCCCGCGCCCATTACTATGTCGGCCCGTTCGGCAGCGGCAGCAAAATGAAATACGTCGCCAATCACCTGGTCGCCATCCACAACATCGCCGCCGCGGAAGCCTTTGTCCTCGGCATGAAGGCCGGGCTGGACGCCCAGACCATCTTTGATGTGATCGCCGACAGCGCGGGTACATCCCGGATGTTTGAGGTCCGGGGCCCGATGATGGTGTCCGACGATTATTCGGATGCGACCATGAAGATCTCCACCTGGCAGAAGGACATGGGCATCATCGGTGACTTCGCAAAGGGCCTCGATTGCCCGACGCCGCTCTTTGGCACCTGCGCCGACATCTATACAGCCGGCATGGCCCAGGGACGCGCCGACGAAGACACTGCGGCTGTCTGCGCCATTCTCGGCGAAGCAGCACGGCTGAAGCGCTAGAGACAGCATCGTCCAAAATACAAAAGGGCCAGCAATTTGCCGGCCCTTTTTCTGTGAACCAACAGGTACCTAAAGCGGCACGACAGTCCATTCAATATGAAGATCAACGCCAGCATCCCGGATCAAATTGCTTACGGGACAACGTTGCTCGACGTTCTTCTTGAATTTCGCGATGCGATCCTCAGGCTCATTGGTCTTGATGGTCTTTTGCAATGTGACCTTCTCAAAATAAGGCCGCACCCCCCTGCACCCCACGCACGCCGCGGGTGTCGATTTCCGCATCGCACAGATATTCGATATCGCCATATTCGAAATCGAGTAGCTCAGCGACCATTCCCGTAATCACCGCATCACAGCCACACAGGCCACCCATCACGGTTTCGACCGGCGTCGGCCCGCCATTGGTCCCACCGCGGCTGGTGGGCTCATCCGTGACCGTCCCCGGAGTATCGCGCACGGAAATTGCGGTACGACTGCCGCCGGCATTGAGGGCGACAAGGTTCCGATAGACCAGATTCTTGGTCTCAGGATCCACGGTCGGTTCGATTAGTTCTGCCTGGCTCATCACATTCTTCTTCAACATTCTGCATCCATACATTTTGAGAGACTATTCAGCTTCGCGTAGTCTGCAAAGCCAACAGTCCATACACGACACAGGGGCAGGCCATGACGACCACCTACACCGAGCTCAAGCTCGACATGCAAGACAGCGTTGCGACCATCACCTTTGACCGCCCACAGGCCCGCAATTCACTGGGTGGCGCCATGCGCGAAGAATTCGGCGAAGTGGTCCGTGACATCAGCAAACAGGCCGGTGACACCATCTCTGCGGTCGTCCTGACCGGGGCAGGACCTGCCTTCTGTGCCGGTGGCGACCTCAATGTGTTGCAGGAAATCTCCGCAAAGGGCCCAGATGCCATGCGTGCGCGCATGCAGGAATCCCATGAAACTCTGGTGCAATGGCTCGACCTACCCATTCCCACCATTGCCGCGGTCAACGGCGCCGCCGCAGGTGCCGGGTTTTCCCTCGCGCTGGCCAGTGATTTCACCTTCGCCGCCCAGCGGGCGCGTTTCGTGATGTCCTTCGGCAAAATCGGGTTGGTCCCGGATTGGGGTGCCATGTACCTGTTACCCCGCCTCGTGGGCCTGCAACGGGCCAAGGACCTGATCTTCTCGTCCCGCATGATCGGTGCCGAAGAAGCACTTTCATATGGCCTGGTCATGGAGGTGGTCGAAGACGATGCCCTCCTCGGCCATGCCCAGGCTTTCGCAGCACGATTCCAGAATGCGTCTCCCCAAGCCATTGGGCTGGCTAAACAGATTCTGGGAAATGCGTTCGAAACCGGACGCACCGAAGCCCTCGATGCCGAGGCCAGCGCACAGGCAGAAGCGAATAGCAGCGCGTATCATCGCGCGGCCGTGGAACGTTTCCTGGCCAAGAAGCCAGCGTTATTTGATTGGGACAAACAGGTCTGACCCGAGATCAAGCCTGCTTCTTTTTCGCCACGACATGGAACACATGCCAACGTTTCTTCTCGCCACGCGGCGTGACGGAATCGTCCTCTTCTTCCTCGAAGAACTCGATATTAAACCCGTCTAACAAGCCCTTCACCTCGGCCCGGGTGTGGAAGGTCATGTGAGGGCGCCCCGCCCAGCTATCTCTGGGGCCAAACAGTTGCCCAGCAAAACGCCCGCCCGGGAGCAATGAAACACGAATGCGTTGCCACAGTTCATCGAAGACCGCCGGCTCGCAAAACGGCAGAGCGAAACTTGAATTCACGAGATCGCATTGTGGCAATCGGGCATCTGCGTAGTCACTGATCACGGTTTCCAGCACCGCGTCCGGGAACGGCGCAGCGCAGGCGCGCAAAGCCTCCACTGTGGTTAGCTCGCTATCAACAGCATGCACCTGCCAGCCGCGACGGAGAAGTTCGACCACGTCCCGACCGCCGCCGGGCCCCAGATCAACGACACGGCGCGGCGCGATACGCTCCTCTTCTTCGAAGCGATCGAGGGCGAAGACCAAAGTCGGCCGTGGTGGTCTTCCCGCTGTCTTCGCGTAATAGGCCGTCCAGCGGCTCGAGGGTTCAGTGGGTTGCGTCACGCCAACGGAGCGAGGCGGATCTCCCCGACATTCAGGCTTTCACCCAACACGATTTCACGTTGCGTGGTTTCAAAACCGAGGGCCGAAACCTCCAGCATGTAGCTGCCACTTTCCCCGGCCAGCCGGTCAAACTTGAAATCTCCATAAGCATCGGTCTCCTGCCCGGTCGGGTCACCCGCCTCCCCGCGTAAGGTCACCTGGGCGCCCATCAGACATTCCACGACGCCCGCACGCTCCACACTCACTGAGCCGGCGATAAATTCATGCGTATAGCGCCAGAGATTTTTGTAGTGCACCCGCGGCCGGGTCGTAAGGTCTGGGCGCAGCGGCTCGAGCGCCTCGTCCTCGGTCATTTTTTGCATCGTGGCGTCATCGCTCTTCACCGCGCGCAACGCGCCTGTCGGACAAACGCTGACACAGCGGGGTTCGCGCCATCCGGTATCGAGAAGATGGGCATCGAAGAGCCAGTGCTGCGGCAAATCCAGCGCATCATTCCAATGCACCGCGCCGTAAGGGCAGGCTTCAACGATCTGCGTTTGGCCCTTGGCCTTGTCCGGATCAATGATCACGATCCCGTCGTCACGCTTGTAGACAGCCCCATCGCGTGCGGCCTTGATGCACGGCGCATCGTCACAATGGTGGCACATGGTCGGAACATAGGCGACGTCGACCATCGTCCCCTGGCCACGCTCGCGGCGCTCGATATCGATCCATTTGTGACCATGCTTGGGCATCTCGGCCGCGTATCCCGGGAATTCATTTCCGACATGCTCGTCGTGAACCGCAAGCGTGCAGTTGTTGCAGTTCGTGCAATTGGCAACATCAACGATCAGGTTCCATTTGCTCATTCTGCCGCCGCTGACATGGCGCCCCCCTCGGTCAAAGGCGTTTTCCGTTCGAAGGAAGCATCACCATCCCAGGGCACAATTTCGACCATCGCGGTGCCATTGGCCATGGAATGGGAGTTCTTGATTTGCGAACGTCGCGGCGAGAGCAGGTTCAAGCAGCCCCCCCTGTCCACGGAACGGCCCGGCTCGCCCATCGGCTCATAGACCGCCGAGGATTCGTATCCATGAGCAACCCCGGTGCGCAAGCGTTCGGTCAACAAAGCCGCACAAAGCACCGCGCCACGATCGTTGAACACCTTGACGAGATCACCCGTCGCGATCCCGCGTGTGCGGGCATCTTCAGGGTTCAGCCGCAGGACCCAGTAATAGTGTCTATCAATAAGCATCCGATGATCGGCAATATCGTTCAAGAAGCTGTCCTTGCCATCCCCCTGGGTGTGGAAGCTGTAACGCGCATGCGGCGTGATCAGCTGCAACGGATACGCAGCCAGTTCAGGAACCCCCGGACCTTCCCAGGAGGGGGTGTATTTAACGATCGGGGGCCGCTCGGGATCATCGGGTGCATATCGCTTGAGGCTCGAGCTCTCGAATTCGAACTTGCCTGACTGGGTCTGCAGACCCTCGAGAAACTGTTCGGTGTAATCCCCGGGCAACGGCATCGCTTCGGGCAAATCCTTCTTGCGGCCTTCGGCAAACCACCGATAGGCCGTCGGGGGCCGCGTTTCGGGTTTCTCGGGCGGCACCACAAAATATCCGCGCTCGATAAACTTCTTCCAAGAGATGTTCCGGGGCAGATCAGAGGCCTCGAACATGCGTTTGACCCAATCCAGTTCGCGCATGCCCTCGGTGTAGTAGGAGCCGAGCCCCAGGCGGCAGGCGAGGCCCGAGAAGATATCGTAGTCGGATCGGGATTCACCGATCGGCTCGATGCACTTAGCCTGATAGGTGATAATCCTGTGATTGATCTGCGAATTGAAATGGGCGCCATAGCCACCCGCGTTGGCCCATTCGCTGATATCCTCGCGTTCCAGATTAGTGCAGGCCGGCAGGATCACATCGGCAAACTGCGCGTCGCCTTCATCCCATATTGATTGGTTGACCACAAATTCCAGGTTCGGTGACCGGTACATCGCCACATAGCGATTGGAATCATTGAGAGTGCCGAGGATCGCGGTCCCGTAGCGATAGAGCATGTGGACATTGGCGTGCCCCTGCTTGGGATAAACGATCTTGGAGAATTGCCCCTCCATGGTCTTGGCGTCCCACAGAAACCCCTCCGCATGGCCGTCAATAATCGCTTCGGGCAGTCGCAGGCGCGGAATCAACTGGGTCGACGGGTTCATCGTCGGCAATTGCGGCATCCGCTGGTACAGCGCGGCGGCCATCGCAGTGTTATTCAAATCACCTGAAATGCCACCATCTGCATAGCCGGGGAAATAGAAGCTGAAGTCGAGCGGCACGCCGAGCTGCAGATTGCCGACATTCACGCCGGGCTTGCCAAGCCCCTGCATGCCCATGAGGCAAACCATGGTCCGGGTCCACTGGGTCCCGTTGGTGTTGCGACAGGCCCCGCCAAACGTGTTGCCCATCCCGCCTACGGCCAGATAGGTGCGTTTGCTACCCCACTGGCGCGCCAGGGCGCGCACATCCTTGGCCGGGACACCGGTTTCGGCCTCCTGCCATTCGGGGGATTTCGCCACGCCGTCTTCACTGCCCAGGATGTAATCCTTCCAGGCATCAAAACCCTTGGTGCGGGCCTCGACATACTCTTTGTCGTAGAGACCTTCGGTAATCCAGACATGGGCGATCGCGAGGGCCAGCGCCGGTGAGGTGGTCGGGCGCGGGCTGATCCACTTGCCGCCCAGGAACTGGGCCGTGTCGTTGTAATACGGATCGATATGGACCAGATCGATATCGAGATCGCGCAGCCATTGGCGGCGCACCGTGCCTTCCTGCCCGCCATAAACGCCGCCAGTGGCCTCCGGGTTGCTCGACCAGAACACCACCATTTCGGCATTCTCAAGACAATCCTCGATCGTACCAAACAATTCGCCGCCGCCCACACGCAGGCTCCCGCCCCAGTGGTGAAGCGCGCCCCAATACCAACCTTCCCAACTGTCGGGATTGTGGTGCACTTCGGTGGTCCCGATGGCGTTCATAAAACGCAGCTTGGCGCTCAGGTAGTAGCCAATATTGCCCCAGTTGTGATGCGAGCCATTGCTCGACGCGATCGCCCCGGTGCCGTAATCGCGCTTCATCCGCTTGATCTCGGAAGAAACAATATCCAGCGCCTCATCCCAGCTGATGCGTTCGTATCCCGAGACGCCACGATTCTGGATATTGCGTTCCCCGTCGGGATCAAAGTCGACCCGCTTCATCGGGTATTGCAGCCGGTTCGGCGCGTAGACCATCGACTTCCAGTTCAACCCGTGGGGTGAGATCGCCCCACTACGCGGCGGCGAGAACTCCTTGCCCCGTGCTTTGATCGTCCAGGATTCCGGATCGTCCGAATCAAACTCAACCGGTGTTGTGCGGATGATTTTACCGTCCTGCACATATACGAAAAGCGGACCGCCATTGGTCATGGTACAGTAACGACGAGTCCCATCGGGCATTTTTCGACCAAACTTCCACCCGGCCGTCGTGGCGCTCATCACCGTTTGGGCAAACCAGACGCCGTCCTCGTCAGGACCTTCGAGGTGCATCAGAAAATTCTTGAGCGCGTTGATTTGTTCGAGCTGGTCGATGGGCGGCATCAGCAGACGCGCACCGATGGCAGCGGACTTGAAAATCAACGCGACTGTCGGGGCGTCATGGAGGCCTGCACGTGAATGAATCGCGCCGTCCCGGAACTCGATATATCGACCTGAACTGCTGTCGGCGGTCCGAATCTGGACGACAATATTTCTCTCGGCCAGACGCGCCTTGAATTTGGCAGAGCGCCAACAGGCAATGCGCAGGAGCCAGGGAAGCGCGCAGAGAATTAGCTTGAACAACATCTCACACCATCCTTCGGTTCTGCAGAACCGTCCTATTCAGCGGTATAGCCGCCATCAATATAAAGTGTGTGTCCGGTCACATAATCAGACGCCGGCGAAAGCAGATAGACCAACCCGCCAATCAGATCCTCCGTTCCCGACAAGCGACCCACCGGCACCCGTTCAAGCATCGCCTCGCGGGTCGCCTTGCCCGGGTCCTCATCCGAGAACATCCACTCGGAGAGCGGCGAACGAAACACCGTCGGGCCGATCGCGTTGATGTTTATGCCCTTGCCGCCCCATTCGCAGGCCAGCGCACGGACCATGCCATCGAGGCCCGCCTTTGAAGCGCAGTAGCCTGTATAGCCGGTCGGTAACCCATGCCGTCCACGGGTCGAGGATACGACCACGACCTTGCTACGGCCACGGTCGGCCGGCTGCTTGGCGAACTGCCGTCCCGCGGCCTGACAGGCCAGCCAGTAGCCATCGAGATTGGCGGTCATGACCGCACGCCATGTTTCGTAGGGCTGGTCTTCGATAAGCCCGACATCGTTGAACCCGGTGGCCACGAACATCATGTCGAGGCCGCCATAGGTGTCGGCCGCTGTGGCAACGATTTTCTCCGCCGCGCTTTCGGAATTGGCGATCTCGGCGACCGTCGTCACCTTCCCGCCATCTGCTCGCAGTTCATCCGCAAGAGCATTGAGTTTTCCGGCGTCCATGTCTGCGATCGTCAGATCGCATCCCATCTGTGCCAGGGCACGCGCGCCGGCAGAGCCGAACGTACCTGTCGCGCCGATCACCAACGCGGATTTACCCGTTACATCAAACATTGAAAGTGGCGTGTTCACGGCCATGGTGGACCTCTCCTGCTTACATTTCCTGTTGATAGAAACGTACACCAACCTGTGGCCCTGTGCCCTCCTCACTTTGAGAATAACTCTGTGGCGTCACACGGGAATTTCGTAGAGCAAAATTCTTGCTAGGATTAGAGCAACCTGAACTATGAGATGAAAATCCAAGATGCCCGGCTTGCAACCCATACGCGCGATCGAACGCGGCGTTTCAGTGATGCGCGCGCTGGAGGAATTAGGTGCTGCCAGTCTGCACAATTTGCACAATTTGCACAAATCGACCGGCCTGCACCGCACCACATTGCTGCGAATTCTGCTAACTCTCGAGCAACAGGGCCTGGTGCGGCGTAGACTTTCGGACGGAATGTACCGCAACACATTCCAGCTGCGCCGCATGACCGACACGCTGGACGAATTCGATCGGCTTGCCGAAATCGCGGGACCCGTGCTCGGCCGATTATGCACAAAGGTCAAATGGCCCACCGATCTCACCGTGCGCAACGGCAATTGCATGGAAATCAAGGAAACGAGCCGCGAACAAACGCCGTTCATGGTCAATCGGGATGAGGTCGGGCACCAGATCGCATTTCCGGTAACAGCTGTCGGGCGCGCCTATCTCGCGTTCTGTCCTGATGCGGAACGCAAGGAAATCATCGCCGCGTTGAATGCTGCCGGGCACCCGGCGGATTAGCCCACCCAACACCCCAAATCACTGACGGCAATGCTGGAGGATGTCCGCACCCAGGATTTCGCGATGTGCGATCAATCCTATCGGGGCGGCAACTACTCCGACGGGTCCTTCTTCGACGATGGCAGCGTGATTACCTTCGATGGACTGGAACGAATCGAGTGGTAGGTCACATCGCCAGAATGTAGTGACCAGACGGTCTACTCACCCGCAAACACCAAACGACCCGGGCGAGGTAATTCCGCCAAACTAACATTGTTGCGCCCGGCCACTTCGAGAATGATCTTCTTGAGAACGGCAGCCTCGAAACTTGTGGTGGCATCAACCGTCACGACAAACGCCAACGGCACGCCACCGATATTGCCGGCATCAGCAGAGACATCGATCACCCGCCGTAGCCCGCGATAGACATTCTCCGCGATCAGCTTTTAAGAATAGACGATGGCATTGCTGATCGAGTTGAAGCCCCAGGCCTGGCGCGGTGCGCCGACCAGAGCTTTACCGAAAGCTGCCGCAGTTTCGGGACCATCGATGACCGTCCAGTCCACGATTGTATGTTGGGATTCCGCGCTTCCCCATTCCACATAGGTGATCACGCTCTTGGCATAGATGCCACCGGTCAGAGCCTCCAGGACCCGTGGGTTTTGTTCCGCTCGGGCATAGCCTTCGCGCTGGAGGCGCAGCTCTCCGTCATCGATTGAACCGGAACCATCCGCGGCCAAAACGAGCTCGAGGTCGACTGGTTGCTGGGCCAGTGCAGATCCGGCCCCAACAATAAGAAAACCGAAGACCAACGCCACCCGGCGGGTTTGAACTGAACCACGTCTCATTTTTTGTCTCCCGCCTGCGTGCCGACAACGTTCTGATCGCGGCGTGCGTACTCGAATCCATCGCGTCATTCGGCCCCCCCCGAACCTCCCTTTGCCGAAAGATGAGGATTGCAGCGCCCGAACGAGGAGATATGTTGGGGGCAACAACAACCCACAATCAACAACCGTATTATCAGGGGAACAAACTCATGCGTATTTCACCGACCGATCCAGACAAGCTGAATGCCGAACAGAAAACCATCTACGATCGGATCGCCGGTGGCCCCCGCGGCCAGGTGCGGGGGCCCTACCACGCCTTCCTGCTCCATCCCGGCGTCTGCGAGGGCGTCGAGCGCATGGGACATTTCCTGCGCTTTGCCGCGATCCTGCCCGGCAATGTGCGTGAGCTGGCCATTCTTGTGGTGGGCCGGCACTGGCGGTGCGAATTCGAATGGTTCGCCCATGCGCCCATCGCCATCCGCGAAGGGGTTTCAGAAGACGTCGTGGCCGCGCTGGAGGCCGATGAAACTCCAAATTTCAGTAATGATACCGAGGCCGCCATTTACAGTTTCGTGCGCACTCTGTTGCACACCAGCCGCATCAATCAGGCCGCCTATGACGACATGAAGGGCCGCCTGGGCGAAGACGGCGTTGTCGAGCTGATGGGCATCATCGGCCACTACACCGGCGTCGCGATGGCGCTGAACACATTTGAAATTGTGCCCCCGGACGGGGAACGCCCGGGCTTCGGCGATCAGGCCTAGTAGACCTCGAACAAACCCGCGACGCCCATGCCGCCGCCGACACACATTGTGACGACGGCGTGCTTGGCGCCGCGCCGGCGTCCCTCGATCAGGGCATGGCCGGCCATCCGACTGCCGCTCATCCCGTAGGGATGACCAATCGAGATTGAACCACCATCGACATTGTATTTCTCAGGGTCGATCCCCAGCTTGTCACGGCAATAGAGCGCCTGCACGGCGAACGCCTCGTTGAGTTCCCACAGATCGATGTCGTCAACGGTCAGACCATTACGCTCGAGCAGACGCGGCACGGCGAAGACCGGCCCGATTCCCATTTCATCGGGTTCACAACCCGATACGGCCAGCCCCATGAAGCGACCAAGCGGCTCAAGTCCACGTTGCTCGGCAAGTTTTTCGTCCATGATGACAGCCGCGCTCGCCCCATCGGAAAGCTGGCTCGCATTGCCCGGCGTTACCGAGCCGCCCTCGCGCACCACACCCAATGACGCCAAACCTTCGGCATTGGTCGTCGGGCGATTGCATTCGTCACGTTCCAGGGTCACCGCCTGTTCGGTAATTTCGCCGGTGTCCCGGTTCTTCACTATCATCGTTGTTTCGACTGGAATAATCTCGTCGTCAAACTTGCCCGCCTGCTGCGCCGCCGCCGTGCGCATCTGGCTCGAAAGTGCATATTCGTCCTGCGCCTCACGGCTGATGTCGTAACGTTTGGCGACGGTTTCTGCCGTGTCTAGCATGACCATGTAAATTTCCGGCTTGATCTCTCGCACATGCGCATCCTCGACCCGCATATCCGCCTGATGCTCGGGCGGCAGCGCACTGATCGACTCGATGCCCCCAGCCACAGCGACCGGCACCTTGTCCATCACCAAACGGTTCGCCGCCATCGCGATGGCCTGCAACCCGGACGAACAGAACCGGTTTATCGTGGCCGCACCGGTGGTGACCGGAAGCCCGGCCCACAAGGCAGCATGGCGGGCAAAGTTCTGACCGGTTGCGCCTTCAGGCATGGCGCACCCCATAATCAGATCCTCGATCATGTCAGGATCAACGCCCGCGCGTTCGACGGCGTTCTGGACGGCAATTCCGCCCAGCATCGCCGGCGTGGTGTTGTTGTACGCGCCACGATAGGCCTTGCCGATCGGCGTGCGGGCGGTGGATACGATAACGGCATTGCTCATGTGAATTCTCCTCGTGGTATCGGCTCAAACATGGCCGAAACGCCAGCGTTCGATCGTAAGACTGCGGCCATCAGGACCAAGTGACAAGGGCTCCCCGGCGACAAAAGCGTCAGCGGAATCCCGGTCCGCCACATCAATCACATACAGGGCGCCGGTGCAGATTTCCCCATCGTCATCCACGAGCATGCCCGCAAAAATCAGGTGATCGCCGTGGGTGGCGAGAAATTCGGCCATCCGGCCATCCGGAACCGCTGCGGCGGCACACGGATCGGTGCGCGACACGATAATAAACTGCGCGTTACCGTCGATCTGATCGTGATCGCATTGCCGCAGATCCGTGTAGGGCAGCAATCGTTCAATATCAATTGTCTGAAAAATACCGGCGGTGGTGTACGGGTCTGTGTCGATATAGGTCGTGGTTTCACTGCGGGTCGGAAAGTCGATCACCCGAAAGCTGCCATTGGCGTTCGAGGCGTCATCAACCATCATCGGGCCGGAATACCAAGTCTCTGTCTTAAACTTGTCGAGATGCGCAACGTGAGCTTTCAGGGTCGCCGCCCGGCGTTCGACCATGTCCGGCTTGGACACGCATTTAATCATCCATTCCATGCGCCAAATCTCCGTGCTGTCTCTAATCGTCCAGGTGTTGCCTAGGTAGACTGCGGTACGGCGCGTGCCAGCAACGGGGCGACACCGGCCATATGACGGTCATAGCCCGGGGCGCCTGCCAGCAACATACCAACGGGCATTTCGCCGTCACCCAATCCAGAAGGCATCGAGACAACCGGTCCGCCCAACGCAGTCCAGGGTGCAATATACCGGCGGTCGCCTGTCCACTCCAAACCCAGGGGGGCCGTCGCCGGCACGGCCGGCCAAAGCACAATATCGGTCGGGCTGATCACATCGTAGAAGGCCGCCCGCATGGCGTTGATAGCGTTCCGGTCACTGACATAGGTCTCGTCTGTGATTTCATTTCCGTCGATGACCGCCTGGCGCAGCACGATACCGACTTGGTCTTCCGGACTTTCGAGCAATGCGGCATGAACCCTTGCCAGTTCATACGTGGTGGTATTGCCCTGCAATTCGCACAGTCCCTCCATAGAGACCGGAGAATTGATTTTCTCGACCGTGTGGCCCGCCTCCCGCATTTGCGCGGCGACGCGATCCCGTGCGGCGATGATTTCATCGTCGGCATCACCGAGGAACGGATCGTCCAGCACCACCACCCGCGCCGAGGCCAGGTCGGTCACAGAGGCATGGGCGTGGGGCGGGCAGATCGCATCATAGACGGCCACCGCATCCGCCACGTTCCACCCATAAACGCCCGGTGTGTCGTACATCGGAGCCAGCGGCGCGATGCCATAGGTGCTCATACTGCGGGCCGACGGCTTGAACGCCGAAATGCCGCAATAGGCCGCCGGTCGACTGACCGACGCAACCGTCTGGGTGCCCACCGCCATGGGCACCATGCCCGCGCCCACCGCCGCACCTGATCCGCTGCTCGACCCGCCGGGCGTGTGCCCGATATTGTGCGGGTTGCGCGCGGGAGATGGATCGTAATAGGCAAACTCCGTCGTGTGGGTCTTGCCCAGAACGATGGCACCCGCCGCTCGAAAGGCCGAAACAATTTCGGCATCCGCCGTGGCCGCTCCCACATGGGCACGGGTGGCGCTGTTGCACCGGGTCGGCCAGCCGGCGACATCGCAGATATCCTTGATCGCGACCGGCACCCCGTGCAGGGGACCGCGGAAAACGCCCTTTGCCGCTTCCCGGGACATTTCGCTTGCCGCGGCGAGAGCCCCGGCTTCATCGACCGAGACCCAGGCATGAACCGCACCATCGACCGCTGCGATCCGATCGAGATAGCCCTGCACCACGTCGCTGGGCGTCGTCGCCCCAGTGCGAATATCTACGGCGATTTCAATGACGCTGCCCGGTGAGGCTGCGAAGGAGGTTTTGCCAGAATTTGTCATGCTTTCGTCCCCGTATTTTCGTCGCACGCTAGCATATCGGCCTGCAGACATGCAGAATTGTCCGCATCTGCAAGCAACCCGGCGTTCCCCCATGAAACTCGCAACCCTCGACAATGGCAACGCTGGTCACCCTGCCGTTCTCACATCCGATAACGAATTTCTCGATCTTTCGGCATCCGGTTTCGCCGCCCATGTCCCGGCAGAAGTGTCCGACATCCTGGGCAGCGCAGACGCACTGGCCGGCGTACAAACCGCTCTCGATCATCTCGACACGATGTCGGATGACGCGCGTCAGGCGTTGCGCCAGTCCGGCAGCCTGATCCCATTCGGCGAGGCAGACCTGCTCGCGCCCGTGCCACGCCCAAACCTGATCCTTTCCGTGGGGCTCAACTATCACCGTCACCTGGCAGAAATGGCCGGCACCCCGGCCCCTAAATTCCCCTCGGCCTTCATGAAGACCGGGGTATCTCTAACGGGGTCGGGCAAATCGATCGTCGTGCCACCACAATGCCCGGACATGATCGACTACGAGGCCGAGTTCTGCTTCGTGTTCGGACGCACCTGTCACAATGCAAGCGAAGCTGAGGCGATGGATTACGTGGCTGGCTACACCATTGCCAATGACGTCTCGGCGCGCGACTGGGTGAGTGATGTCTTTACCGTAACAGAGCCGTTTCCCGCGATCCTGGCCTGGGAGCGCAACATCATGGGTAAGCTGTTCCCGACCTTCACACCTTGCGGGCCGGTGATCACGACCAAGGACGAAATCGACAACCCCCATGATCTACTGCTGGAGATGCAACTCAACGGCGAGACGATGCAATCGACCCGCACCGACGATCTGATCTTCAACATCCCCCAAATTGTCTCCTACTTTTCAAAATGGTATCGGTTCGAACCCGGGGATATTGTCACCACCGGGACCCCCGCCGGGGTGGGTGCTGGCCGCAAGCCACAGGTTTTCATGAAACCCGGCGACCGGGCGGAAGTTTCACTTGAAGGCGTTGGGGTACTTTCGAACCCGGTGATCGCAGGGTAAAAGACACATACACTGACACCACATCAGCCAAGGCATATCTGAGTTTCACATGATGGCGAAAAAAGTTTCCAGCCTGGTTCGTATTCCGAATCGATCCCGATGGATGTGTATGGGGGCGATCGTGTTCCTGTCCGCGTGCACCCATGGACGTGACTGGGACACAAGTGATGTCACCATCATCACGAACCCGCCCGGTGCGGAATGCACATTCGAACGCAACGGCCTGAAGACGACGGCTCGGGCCGTCACTCCTGTCAAAATCACACTCACGCGCACCGGAACCGATATCAGGATTGTCTGTTCCCGCTCCGGTCACGCATCAGCAGTGACGACATACTCGCCATTTTTTCCCGAGACAGGATTTTCCTGAACCTCACACCACAGATTTAGATCCGGTGCTTAAGTCTCGTCGGATAAGTGTCCGTCGCGTCGCGCGTAGAGATCGCCATCCGCATAGCCCATAGTGTCGGGCTGACCACGTCCCAGCATCACCTGAAACCAGACCGGCTCCAGACTGGCGTTGTCGTATCCGTGGATCACGCCCGGCGGGCAAGTGATGCACTCCCAAGGGCCGAGCCGGGTTTCGAGGCGGCGACCGCTCTCGTCCTCCACAAACACGTCGAGCAATCCCTTGAGCACAAAGAACGTCTCTTCAACCTCGTGGGTGTGGGCCGCATTACCCTGCCCGGGTTCGACATACATGATGCTCAGCGTGTGTGCGCGCGCAGGGATGGCGTTGGGGTCGCCATGCTTGCCCGATCCGCCAGCCCCGATAAACCGATGCTGGGCGCGCTTGTAACCATCAATCTTGGCGTCTTCAAACGCTTCCCAATCGGGCACGCGATCGCTGAACCGCGCCACATACGTATCCATGATTTCTTCAAGCGAGGTATCCGCCAATTCCGGCGGCCGGGGGTGTCGAGCAACGCTCACAGCCTATCTCCTTCTGGAAAACAGTTTCGACCGAAACCCAACCATGACGGCGAAGAGCGGTCAATCAGGGTAGACGTTATCGGCTCGGTCTAGCGTGAACGAGCCGCGCCGCGTCTGGCTTCAGCGAAGTTTCCGGCGTTAACACTGCCGCCTGGCTTATTGATCGAATTCGAGCCCGCATCAAATTTACCGGGACGGTTGCTCGTCTCCGTTTGACTGGCTTCGGACTTGCGCTTGAGCGCCTTCTGCCCGGCTTTGGCCTTTGCCCGTTCCCGGGCTCTCGCTTTGGTCATCGCTGCATTACCTTTCGCGTGTCGCATATCTGCGCAGAGGAGACATCACCTATACACCTGGCATGTAGGCCGCGCGAATGCCGTCCTCAGACAAATTGTCCGCAAGCATGACCAGATGACCAGGCCCATTGGAAATTAAAGCCGCCCAAATGGCCGGTGACATCAACCGCCTCACCAACGAAATAGAGGCCCGGCACCGCGCGCACCTCCATGGTCTTCGAGGACAGTTCCTTTGTATCCACCCCGCCAAGCGTGACCTCGGCTGTGCGCATCCCCTCGGACCCGTTCGGGGTGACCTGCCAGGAATTGACGTAGTCGGCCAGACCGCGCAGGTCCCTGTCAGGTGTTTCTGCCAAACGCCCGGTGCAGTCGTGCCATTCGACTAGGCGTTGTGCCAGTCGATTAGGCAACATCTGCGAAAGGATCGTGCCAACAGCTTTCCGCGGCTCAGCTTCCTTCGCGGCCTTCAGCACATCAAACAAATCCGTCCCCGGCAGCAGATCAAGGGTGACCGTGTCACCGGTGTGCCAATAGGACGAAATTTGTAAAATCACAGGTCCGCTGAGACCGCGATGTGTGAACAACAACGCCTCCGAGAACGACGTCTTATCGAGGCTCGCGCGCGCCTCCAGCGAAACACCCGAAAGTCCGTCCAGACGGGCTTTCATGGCCGGATCAAACGTCAATGGCACCAAGCCGGCGCGCGGCTCGATCACGTTCAGACCGAACTGACGCGCAATCTCATACCCGAACTTGGTCGAACCCATTTTCGGAATGGACGGTCCGCCGGTTGCAATAACCAGTGATTGCGCCGTGTAAGCGCCGCGACTGGTTTCCACAGCAAAGCCGGTTTCGTTTTTCGAGACCTTCGTCACATCGACGTTGGTTTCAAAGCTGACCCCCTGGGCTTCTACGATCAGAAGATCGATAATCTGTTGCGCGGAATCATCACAGAAAAGCTGACCATGATCACGCTCGTGATAAGCGATGTTGTGCTTTTCCACCAAACCGATGAAGTCATGTTGGGTATACCGGGCCAGCGCCGAAACACAGAAACGCGGATTGTCTGACAGGTAATTATCCGGCGTGGCGAACAGATTGGTGAAGTTCGCTCGTCCGCCGCCGGAAATGCGGATCTTCTCACCCATCCGGGCCGCCCGTTCGAGTAACAACACCCGCCGACCGCGCTTCTGCGCTTCTCCCGCGCACATCAGGCCGGCCGCCCCGCCGCCAATGACAATGACGTCGAACCCGATCACCCGATCACGCCCCGCCGTGACACGAAGCTATCGCTTCTTGGTGTTGCGCGGCTTTTTCCGCTTCATTACGGCAAAGCCCCCTTCTTCGGGATCGCCGTCCTTGCCGCGCTTGGTGACGGATTGCTGGTCGTACTTGTAGGCAGGCTTGTCATCCGGCTTGTCGGACAGAACGAGCTTTTTTGGCTCACCCCGGGGTGGTTTTGGCTTCGCCGCAGCAGGTTTGGCCGGGCCCTTACTTTTCGCTTCATAGGCCGGGCGACCGCCGGGAGCGGTGTCATCAAGTTTGCCATAGGTCCGTTTCGGCTTGCCCTTGGCACCAGATCCTTTGCCGAACTTGACCGGCTTGGCGTCGTCGTAACGGAATTCACCCTGCTTCGTGTCAGCGGTTTTCCGTTTCGGTTTGTCATAGGGCTTGGGAGCATCATCAGGCTTCGGAGCGGCCGCAGATTTCGGCGCCGCCGTTCCGTCCTTGCGCGACAACCCGTCATAATTCTTCTTCACATACGGCTTTTTCTCGTAGGGCTTCTTTTCATAGGAGCCGCCGCCTCTCTCGGGCCGGCCTGTCGAACGGGGCGGTCCCTCGAGTTTCGTCACCGAGATGTTTTTCTCCAGCATCCGGTCCGGCCCAATGGCCTCCAGGAACCGGTCCACACCCGCCGGGGCAATTTCGAACTGGGTTTCATCGGGATGCAGCTTGATCGAACCGATTTCGGTGCTGGTCAGCTGACCCATGCGGCAAAGCATCGGCAACAACCAACGTGGTTCGGCATTTTGATTTCGGCCGACCGAAAGTGAGAACCACACACCATCGGAAAAATCCTCGCGACGCTTCTTGTTCGGCTCCCGAATTTCAGGGTCGCGCAGTTCCTCAGGTGCCGACTGGCCAGCACCGTGCATCCGCAGGAAGGCTGCCGCGATTTGTTCGGGCGTATGACGGGTCAGCAGTTCACTCACAAACACCGTCTCTTCGTCACTCAACGGTGCGGTCAGGCTCGGATCCTCGAGCATCTTCTCACGGTCCCGCCGCTGGATATCGTCGGCCGAGGGAGGGTTTTCCCAGCTGGCCGTAATATTAGCGCGCTCCAGCAAGCGTTCGGTTCGACGGCGCTCCTTGTGGGGCACAATCAACGCACACACACCTTTGCGCCCGGCCCGTCCAGTTCGTCCGCTGCGATGCAGAAGGCTCTCGCGGTTTTTGGGAATTTCCGCGTGGACCACGAGTTCCAGATTGGGAAGATCAAGTCCGCGGGCCGCAACATCCGTAGCGACACAGACCCGGGCACGGCCATCGCGCAACGACTGCAGCGCGTGGGTGCGCTCGTTCTGACTCAGTTCACCTGAAAGCGCGACCACCGAAAATCCACGATTGGCAAAACGGCTGGTCATCCGATTCACGGCCGCGCGGGTTGCACAAAACACCAACGCGTTTTTCGCATCGAAGTAGCGCAACACGTTAATAATCGCGTTCTCTTCATCGTTGTTCGCCACGCTCATCGCGCGGTAGTCGATATCGAGATGCTGCTCACGCTCGGCCGTGGTGCTAATGCGCACCGCATCGCGCTGATAACGGGTCGCGAGGGATGCGATCGTGCGCGGCACCGTTGCCGAGAACATCAATGTGCGCCGGCTCTCCGGAGCCGCACCAAGAATGAACTCCAGATCATCACGGAAACCCAGATCGAGCATCTCATCGGCTTCGTCGAGCACAACACCCCTAAGGTCACTCATATTGAGGGAACGCCGTTCAATATGATCGCGCAGCCGACCGGGCGTGCCCACGACGATATGAACGCCCCGTTCCAGAGCCCGGCGTTCGGCGCGCATATCCATACCGCCCACACAGGACGCGACAGAGGCCCCGGTACCGGCATACAGCCATTCCAGCTCGCGTTTGACCTGGAGGGCGAGTTCGCGTGTCGGGGCGACAGCAAGCGCCAGCGGGGTTGCCGCATGGGAAAAGCGGTCGGAGTCCCCGAGCAAGGTCGGCGCCATCGCCAGGCCGAACGCAACGGTCTTCCCCGATCCGGTCTGTGCCGAAACCAGTAAATCCTTGCCTGTCAGCTCATCTGCCAGGACAGCAATCTGTACCGGAGTCAGGGTCTCATAGCCGCGCCCGGTCAGGGCGGCGGCGAGCGTCGGTACGACGCCTTCAAAATCTGTCATGTTCTTCGATCCGGCTTCAATGCCTGGGAAACTACGCGCCCTGCGGACCGCAAAAGCGATCACGCGGCGACAATAGGCCGGGTTCTAGCACCGAGTGTGCTCAGGTCGAAAGGACTATCGGCAGTGTTATTTGGCCGATCTAACGCCCATCAGATGCTCGCATACCATTCATAGCCCCGATCGGGCCAAAACCCGCCCTTACCTTGCCCGAGATGGGTCAGGCGATCAGTCACTTCGATGCGCATCAGGTACTTGGCGTGCTTCTAACCAAGCTGCCGCTCGACCCGCAGTCGCAACGGGGCCCCATGGGCGACCTTGAACGGCGCATCATTCATCGTGTGGGCAAGGATAGTTTGCGGGTGGAGATCAACGCTTTCATAGTACCGCGCAGAGCCGTCGTCCGAGGCGTAGTAGCTATCCGCGCAATGGAACACCACGTAACGGGCGTTATCGGCCAGTCCGGCTTGCTCCAAAAGATGCGCCAGTGGCACCCCCGCATTGAAACCGGGCGACACCGTCAGGCCCGTGAGCACCATGAGCAGCAGCAGAATAGTGACACCCAGATAGGCGCCTTTCTGGAGCACGCGGTAGCGCTTGGCGTCCTCACCCTTCGGAAGCTTCAAACGCGCATGGTTCCAGATGTCCTGGAGGGTATGCTTGGGCTTTATCTCGCTTTTTGTCGGCAGAAGATCACGCCGAAAATGTCCGTTGACCAAATTGGCGCCCACATAGAGCAGCCCATTGATGACGAAAACCCAGGCGAAGAAGAAGTGCCAGCGTCGCCCGGTTGCCAGATCCCGGAAGCTCGGGATCGTCGCCCAACCCGGCATGGCGATGGCGCGCACATCGCCGTCACCGTCGCTTAAAACCCCGAACAGACCGGTCGTCTCAAGCGTGAGAGACCCCACCCGTGTCAGCCCGACCAGTTCATCGCCATTGTGGATGGCCGAAAATTCGATAAAGGCCCGGTCGGCATCGGCCCTGAACTGCCCCAATAAAGTGCTGGATGGGCGTTCAGAATTTGCGGACCGCTCATCAACAAGACCGTAAAGCAGACCGCGTTGACCCAATGGGTGACACGGGTGGTCAGTTTGTGTCGATAAATGACCTCACGAGGCTGTTGTCCCTGTGACACTGTCTCGGTCATGGTTTCGTTCTTCCCGGAACATCGGTCAGGCGCGCGCGCCCGATTCAGGAACACAAACGCCCGTTTGACGGAGAAATTCCCTCGACAGGGAAAGTTTAATCGCCCCTGCCGCTACGCAATGTCCTGCAACAGCACTCCAGAGGCGAAAAGCGTCGCAATTTCAGCCTCTGACAGGCCCAGCAATCCCCCCAGAACCGTCGATGCCGAACTGCCGAAGGGTGCGATCCAGTCCTGCGCGCCCACCGGGGCGTCCGAAATATTGAACGGGGGGTTGGGCACTTGAAAACTCCCCGCCCCATCCGAGACGGTCGTAAACGCCTCCCGGTGAGACAATTGGGCATCCTCAAATAATTCGTGCACTTCGCGGTACCGCGCGCAGGGCACCTTGTTTTCCATCAACACTTTTTCACAATCTGCTGCCGTGCGAACCGATGTCCACGCCTCAACGAGCGCCATCATTTCCGCGTAGTTTCGACTGCGATCGGGATGGGTGATAAAGCGCGGATCGTCGATCCACTCCGGACACCCCATCGCGCGGGCCATGCTCTCGAAAGTAAGCTGCCCGCCCGGCGCCACCATGACGAACCCGTCGTTCGAGCGCACCGGCCGATAATAAGCGCGCGGCGATTGATCGGGAAACTGCGCGGTTTGAATTTCGTAAACCAGAAGCCAGATCACGCTTTCCAGAAGCGACACATCGATGAACCGACCCGCACCGGTTCGCTCGCGCGCGAACAATGCGGCGTTGATCGCCCCAAAGGCCTGCACCGCGGCCATCACATCGGCGAGGAACACACCGATAAAGCCCGGGCGAGTCATCTCCGGCTGCTGTTCGAGATTGGTCATTTCGTAACCCGACGCCGCTTGCACGACGGGCGCATAAGCCGGGTTCTGGGCGGACGGGCCGGTCTGGCCAAAACCCGAAATCGAGCAATAGATCGTATCGGGCTTCACCGCACGGATCGCATCGTAGTCGAGGCCGAGCCGCGTCATCACCCCGGGGCGCGCATTCTCAACCACCACATCACACTGGCGCGCGAGATCGCGCACGATCCGCTGGCCTTCAGATGATTTCAAATCGACCGCAACGCTGTGTTTGCCGCAGTTGAGATGACCGTAGACCGCGCTTTCCCCGTCCCGGATTGGGGCGGCGCGACGGTTCTGCTCACCGCCGGGAGCCTCGATCTTGATGATCTCGGCACCCATATCGGCGAGCTGGCGGGTGCAATAGGGCCCAGCCATCATCGTCGTGAAATCGAGCACCCGAATTCCGTCGAGCAATCCTGTCGTGGTCACGTCACGTCCCCTGTTCTTCTATTTCAACAAGTCGCGGGCGATCAGCATGCGCTGGATCTGGTTGGTACCCTCGAAAATCTGGGTCACCTTCGCATCGCGCATCATGCGTTCGACGGGAAATTCTTTCATGTACCCATATCCGCCCAGGATCTGCACCGCATCGGTTGTGACCTTCATCGCCGTATCGCTCGCCAACGTCTTCACCATCGCCGACAGGGCCCCATACCCATCCATCTCGCCGGAATCGTAACGCTTGGTGACCTCAAAGAGCAGCGATCGCGCCGCTTCGATCTGCATCGCCATATCGGCCATCATGAACTGCAGGCCCTGAAACTCGGCAATCGGTTTGCCGAATTGCTCCCGCTCCTTGGCAAAAGAGACGGCCTGTTCGAGCGCACCTTGCGCGATGCCCAGCGCCGACGCCGACATGGCCGGGCGATTGAACTCCATGCATTTCATGGCTATGGCAAAGCCTTCGCCGTCACCTCCGACCATCGCGTCGGCGGGGACGCGCACGTCTTCAAAGAAAAAATCGCAATTCGGGGTGGCGCCATTATAGCCCATCTTCTTGTTCTTCGGACCGCGGGTGACCCCGGGAAGCGACGTGTCGACGATGAACGCGGAGACGCCTTTGGCCCGGGGTGCATCATTGCTGCGCGCGAGCACGAGAATGTAATCGGCGACCGGGCCACAGGTGACGAAAATCTTATTCCCGGTAATTAGCCAGTCGTCACCATCACGCACCGCGCGGGTGCGCAGCGCCGCCGCGTCCGAGCCTGCTTCCGGTTCGGACAGGGCAAAGGCCACGAGAGTTCGACCCTCGGCCAGCATTGGGAAGTATTTCTGCTTCTGCGCTTCGGTGCCGCCAAACAACAACGGCAGCGCCATGCCATTTCCGTTTTCGCCCACCATCACCGACAGGGACAAGGAGTAGCGAGCCAGCTCTTCGCGCGCGATGCACAGCATGGTCAGGGACCCCTCGGGGCCCCCATAGGCTTCCGGGACGCTCCATTGCAGCAGGCCCATATCGCCAAACTTTGGAATGACCTCTGCCGGGAACCGGTCTTCGTGGTCGATCTCGTCGGCGATCGGCGCCACCTCACGCTCGGCGAAGCGACGAATCTGATCACGGAAGATGCGATCTTCCTCGGTGAAGTGAATCGGGGTGAAGCCCATATTTCAGCGCTGAACCGAATCCGTCACGTCGGAAAACTTAATCCGACCGCAAGGGGTCCCGTTCGCCTTTTCCAGTTTTTGGTGTCGGTGCGACGGTGCGTACCCGATTGATCACACACCGGTCTGCCGGAGCAACTAAAAACGCAAACGTGGGAACAGGGACGAACGCCCAACTCTCCTGAGATATGGACTGAACCGGTGCACGTGAGGGATGGGCGTGTCACACCGATCGCAGGAGAATTGGGCGAACGAAGGCGTTGGGTCCGGCATTACCGACCGTGCAGGACGGGATAGCCCTGTACGTAAACCCAATCTGTTTTCTGCACCGGCACATGGCAGGCGATGCAATCTGTCTTGTAGTTGGTGGACGTTGTTTTGGTGCGATCCGCAGCATCGAAGAACGACCATCCCCAGCCATCGCCCCATAACGAATTGTCCGGATAGCGGTCGCCGGAATCCTTCACCATGACGAACCAGCCGACAACGTCCTTGGCACGACTTACCGTCCCGGTGGTCATGGCTTCCGTGGTCGTCGACAACAACTCTTTGATCAACACCGCACCATCAGGAAACGCCCCATCCTTTCGATAGACCGCGACGGTTTCGGGCTGGGTGTAGACAACATGAATCCCCTTGGAGCCTTCATCCGCATCTGCGGCGACAGCCCAGGTCCCGAGCACCGCCCAATCCTTGCGATAGTCGACATCGGGCACATGGATGACGCCGCTGGCATCAACCGCCACCTGAAAACCATCGACCGGCTCGGCCTGCCCGACACCGCTGACGAAAGAGAACGTCCCTGCCGCCAGGACACACGCACCGGCAAGAATCGCCAGGCGTGTGCCGAGTTGCATCCGCCGGCGCCTCATTGTGGCTTGGCGGCCCGCAGGACCGGATAGAACTGGGTGAAGACAAAGTCGTCAGCTGCCGCGCCCTGATGACACGCGTTGCAGGATTCCGTCGGGAACGCCTTGGCCGTTTTCGCGTAGGGCACGTCATGCCCGAAACTGAAATACGCCCACCCGCCCGGCTCGGATGCGAACCTCTTGGTGTCCTTCACGGTCAGTTCCAGACCGGTGAACTCACCCTGAAAATATCCGACTCCCTAAACTTCGTTGGTCGACCCATCCGGGTTCATCTCGTCCTTGTCCTTTGTGCGGATAAAGACGAGCTCCTTGGCGATCTGGGTGCCCTCGGCGAACTCGCCGGTCTTCTTCCAGTGGGCATAGGCGCTGGGTTCAATGTAGACGTTGTGAAATTCCGGAAACGGGGCGCTGCCGCCGTTCAGAGCGTTAGGGGTCAATGATGTTCCAACGAACACCCATTCCCGCCAACCGGTCGGGATATTTACCTGCCCGTCGCTGTTGAAACTCGCCTGCCGAATATCCTGGGCGGCGGCCCCGACCATACCGTAGCCGGCAACACCGAAAGCCACGACACTGGCGAGGATGACGGATAGAAGAACCTGTCTCATCGCTGCATTCCTTATCTATGAGCTTGATTTTGCGTTCCCGACATAGTTAGGTTCATTCGAATTTACAGTTAAATATCAATAGGTTATTGCACTCTTTCCATTTGGTTATAGTCCAGAATGAGCCATCAGAAAGTGCGCCCACATGAATTTCAGCCAGATCCGGTATTTCCTCGCCGTCGCCGAAACTCTGAACTTCACCAGCGCAGCCGAATCCTGCGCGGTGTCCCAACCCCCTTGTCCAAAGCGATCCGCAATCTGGAAGATTCCCTCGGCGCGACCCTGTTCGAACGAAACGCGCAACGGGTTGAGCTGACCGATTTCGGCCGCACCATGCGGGTTCATTTCAAACGCATCGAAGACACCCGCCGCAAGGCTCTCGACGCTGCCAAAGTGGCCGCCGGCACCTCGATCGAACGCCTGAATATCGGGGTCATGTGCACAATCGGACCGCGCCGCTTTGGCCGGTTTCTCGAGACACTGGGCCAGGACCACCCGGAGATCGAAGTCACCTTGCACGGCGTGACCTCGATGGTGATCCCTGAATTGCTGCTGAGCGGCAGTCTCGATTGCGTGTTCTACGCCAGGGCGGCCCGACACGACCAGCGCTTCCAGGCGGTCGACCTGTTCTCCGAATCCATGGTGGTCGCGTTTGCAGACGGCCACCGGTTTTCCGAACTCGAGACCGTGCCCCTGTCCGAAATTGCCAAGGAGCCCTATCTCGACCGCGTGCATTGCGAATTCAGGGACGACTTCCTGGACTTCACCAAAGGCAGTGGCCTGACCCTCAACATCGCCTTACGCAGCGAACGGGAGGACTGGATTCTCGAACTCCTGCGCGCCGGTCCCGGCGTCCGTGTGATGCCGACAAATTCGATCATTCTCGACGCGGTCGACCGCCGCCCCGTCAGCGACCTGGACAATATCCGGAACCTGGAACTGCTGATGTCTGCGGAAGCCGCCGAATCGTCTACGCTCGCCGCGTTCCGGGACACGGCGGCAGCTTTCGACTGGGGCTAGGTCTCAACACACTCGGATAATTTGGTGGTGACCGTGACTGAGGATCGAAAAGCAAAAATTTGCGCGTTGCTGAAAAGCATCGAAACCGGTGACCCGGCCCCCATCGCGGTGGTCAACCAGGACAAGTACATACAGCACAATCCCCAGACCCATGAGGGCTGCGAAGGGCTGGAGACGTTGTTTGCCCGGCTTTCGAAAACCTCCCCACGGGTCAACATCGTGCGCGCCTTCGAAGATGGCGACTACGTGTTCGCGCATACGGAGTATGACTTCGCAAAATCAAATATAGGGTTCGGGGTATTTCGGTTCGAAGGGGATCACGTTGTCGAGCACTGGGACAACATCCAGCAGCGCCACGAACCCACCCCATCTGGTCACAACGTGATCGACGGGCCAACAGAAGCAACACACCACGCCCTGACCGAAACCAACCGGCAGATTGTCCGGAATTATGTCGAAGATATTCTTGTACGCCGCCATCTGGAAAAGCTGGAGAATTACATCAGCGGGTCCGGCTTTATTCAACACAGCCCACAGCTGACCGGTGATTCTGGAGCATTGCGAGAGGCACTGGGACACGGTTGAGGCGGTCACTCCGCGCAGCGAGTGGAAGAACGATAACGGTAAATTATAGGCGCAGCCTGCAGCACACGCGACGTCAGGCGTCTGCCTGAGCCTCATTGTTCAACTCGACAGGGTCGCCATGGGGTGTCGATAAATAGGCTCCCGTCCACGCCGCCCGCAATTCATCGAGACTCCCCTGATCCGCATGGTCCTGCTCGATGAGAAAAGTCTCCAGCGCCACAAGCCAGACATCGTAGTAGTCCGAGCCGTCCGTCGGGCCACTGGCTTGCTGGGCCAGATCGAGCGCGTTGCCGAAATGCGCCACCCATTCAGGCCAGGTGAAATTACCCCTGGCCGCCATCGCATGGGTCAGTCCAAATATCTGCGCATGCCAGGGTTCGGCAAACGGGCGTTCGGGCTCAGCCGGCCGGGACAAGATAGGTCTCCCAAAGATCCGCCGTTACGGAGTGGCCCGGCTCTGCCGCGTCCCCCCATATTTCACGACCGTTAAAGCGCACCGCGTAGAGATGTTGGGGCGCGTCCCCTGCCATGGTTGCGCTGACATCGGGAAAAACATGGCCCCCGTGATGCAAAACGATTTCACCAATCTGGTCCCGCAAATAGCGTGGCAATCTTGTGTGCCCCGAATGCATATGTCGGGCCGTGCGAACCTTATCGCCGGGCACAAAAGCCGGCGCCGCGTCGATCTCACGATTTGCCGGGCGACCCTTGGGCAAAAACGCGATAACCCCCGCCGCATCCACCGGTGGGGTCACGGGTTCTGTATCCGGGTCGCGACGTCCGGCCTGAACCTCGTCCCGGGTGATCAATCCCTTTTCAACAGAAAGGTTCACCACGCCGGCGGCCCATTTCTCGTAATAGCTCATGGTCAGATAATCGCCCGGCGGGAGCTGCTCGAGGGAATGCCGGTTGCCGTCGATGTTCCAGCGTCCCCAGAACCCCATGAGAAACCGCAACCCCAGCACACGGCCCTCCCAGGCTTCATGGAAAACCGGTTCATCGGTCTCTGTTGGAATCGGCCCAAAGCCTTCCACACCGCCAAGATCATGAACGCTGTCCATCACTTAGCCTCCGGGTTCAATGCAAAACCGGTTCCGATCATCGAATCACGGGTGACCAGATCGGCCAGGTCGGCTTCATCCAGGGGATCAGACCCGGTGGGACGCTGCGGGACAACGAGGTAACGAATTTCCGCGGTTGAATCCCAGACACGTATCTCAATGTCGTCGGCAAGATCGAGCCCAAACTCCGTGAGAACCGCGCGGGGCTCGCGAACCACACGGGCGCGATACTCCGGCGACTTGAACCAGACCGGTGGCAGGCCCAGGACCGGCCACGGATAGCAGGAGCAAAGCGTACACACGACAACGTTGTGGACCTGGTCCGAATTCTCGACCGCCACCATGTGCTCGCCCTGCATACCCGAGTAACCAAGCTCGGTGATCGCCGCCGTCGCATCCGCCAGCAGACGCTCACGATAGGCCGGGTCGCTCCAGGAACGGGCGACAACGCGCGCCCCGTTCTGCGGGCCAATGTCATTGGAGAACGTATCGACGAGCGCATCCACCGCGGCCGGGTCGACAAGACCTTTCCCCACAAGAAGTGTCTCGAGCGCCTTGGCACGCAACGCCGGTTCTGACGGCAGGAGCGTGTGAGCATGACCGTGGTCGTGATCGTGATGCGGTTTTTTCGTCATATCCAACCCAACAATTTCAGTTCTGAACCTATGCTGCCCCAGTTTTTCGGAGAGCCTGACGCCATGATTTTCCCCAATGGAAACCCATGCAGGGGCACTGCTCGTTCCTACTATTCAATAAAACCACCCGGAATTCAAAACAGCGCGGCGCAGCGTGGGAATTCCGATGAAGGGTTGTTGGAACATGCGAGGCCACATCATTGAGCCAGCCGGAGATGCCGCCTCACCCCAAACGGCCTGACTAAGCAGCGGGCGACGAAAACGATATCCGGAAAACCTTGGCGCGCCCGGGAGGATTAAAACTCCCAACCTCCTGATCCATAGTCAGTATTAGAGATGACCCCGTAACTGCCCATGAGGCGAAAAACGTCGGTTACCAGGGGTTTTCTGTTAGATTTGAATGCCCGCAAAATCCCAGTTTTTCCCGGCTCAACCCGTACAATTTGGATTTACATTGTCTCCCTTCGTTACAAGCGGGAATTCGTTGACGTGGAAGACGTGCGGTTGTACGTATCTCAGAGTCGTTCGCTGAAAAGATCAAGGCGGCGCTAAAGGAACTGATCGCCGGTCATTTCGGCCTATTTCACGGTTTGGTCGCGGTCAAAATCGGCAAAGCTGAAAAGGAATGTGTCGGGCCGTTGGTGCGCTAAAAAGATATTAGGGGCCTCTGCGACCACCTACCCATCTTCAATGGAAGGATATGTCGTTACCTCTGTTGCCATTCTGATGCTCCTTTTGCCCCAATTTTACGATGAGGTCTGAAACTTCAAAAGAACACCTGGGTGCGTTAGAATGGTGGCATGACCTGCCTGCGATCGATTGTCGTTTCAGTGCAATTCCGAGCAAACCATATGCGCGCCTACGCTTCTCCATGTCGAATTTGGTTCATTGCCTTATATGCGTTGTTTTCCGGCTCTGTTCAGGCGGCGGAGACCGATGTGCGTAACGCCCACGACTTCAGCTTCATAGCAATAGAGGGCGATCCGCTACCTCTCGCGCAATTCGCGGGTAACGTCGTGCTCGTGGTGAACTCGGCATCTCAATGCGGTTTTACGCCACAATATGCCGAGCTCGCTGATCTTTGGGTGCGTTTCCGAGACAAAGGACTCGTGGTTTTGGCGGTGCCCTCAAACGATTTTGGAGGGCAGGAGCCGGGCACTGAGGGCGAGATCAAACAATTCTGTGAAGTTAATTACGGAATCGATTTCCCGATGACTGAAAAGGTTCATGTGCGAGGCACAGAGGCGCATCCGTTTTACAAATGGGCGGCCACCCATTTTGGCCCACTGTCGAAGCCGCGCTGGAACTTCCACAAGTACCTAATCTCTCCAGACGGCGAATTGGTCGGGTGGTTTTCATCCATAACCTCGCCTACATCGGACAAGGTCGTTAGCGCCATCAAGAAGCAACTTACCCGCGCAAACGCATCGCCTTAACTTTTCGCTGTTCACGCGGGGAAGGCTGGGCGATTAACGCCTAAAAGATGCGCGATCGGTTGTGTTTTCTTGCGCGTAAGCATTGAGCACCCGCTCAACGGGCGGGGTCTTAAACCCCGCTTTCTGAAGCGCCGTCAGTAAATTCCGTTCCATTTCTTAGCGCGTCATCGATGCGTCGAACTGGTTGAGGCACTTCAGTAAACACAAGCTGATTGGTTGGCCCTTTCCGTGGTCGCTAAACTGCCCCAATGACCTCCAAACGACCTATCACCATCAGTGCCATCTCCGGCCTTGCCGAGTTCGGCATGACGCTTGGCCTGCATTGCCAGCAATGCGGACGCTGGGATGAAATCATACCGTCCGAGTGGCTGGACGACGGGCGACCCGACGTTGACTAAATCCGGCAGCGGTTCACCTGCTCGGTGTGCCGCGGCAATCCGGCGGGCGGTCTCTATTGTAGATAAAGAATTAAGATCGGGTGCTATCATGAATATTCCATTCTACGACACAGGGAGGGTACCCAGCTACTTAACCCGTGGTCTTGGCGACTTTTAAAACTGTTACCTGCCAGTCGGTTAGAGCCTCATCGTCTTCGCATGGCTGAGTAAACGGTTCGAGACCTTAAACTCCTGATTGTCATACGGAATGCACCACCCAGTGCATCGTATGTGCGGAATACCAAGATGCAAGTTATTCTACTTTTTTATCTTCGACTCTCGTGGCGCTTAAGGGGCGGCGAAGTGAATTTGGTGTGATGCCAGCTTTTATTGCGGTCATCACGCCAACGGCTTCCCAGTAGTTATCCACTATGTGTAATTGGCCTTCTTCCCAAGGGAGAAGGGTTAGGTCATTTTCCATCAAGTTTGTGTTTTCACGCACAGCTATGACTGGGATACGTTGGTCGAGTGCCGCTAAAGTAGGAAGCCCAACGCATTTATCCGAAATTACAAGGCAAGATACATCTGCCGCGGTCAACAACCCTGCTGCCTGCATCGCATTCGGATCGGTAATAATACGGGGGCTGCGTTGCAAACCCTTAAACATACATTGAACAAATGTCAGTGAAACCGCTTCTGCAGCAAGGCGTGGATCAACGATCCCGAGATCAAAATTAGCGACCTTATGACTTTCAAGCATTGGAGAATGTGCTGTTGGAATTTCATAAAGCATCGACACTGTATGTGTAAGCATCGCTTCCACGCCACCCCATGGATTGACCATTTGACCATCACAGTGGAAATATTGTTCGTGGTATTCGTCTTCACACTCGATAACTGATGCGATTGCGACGGCGTCATACGTCCCCTTGTTTTCATCCAACACAGCACGAATGCGGTCGATCCCTTTAACCTTACCCGCAGCCCGCCCTGATTTCGCAAATTCAGCTGTCATGTGGAGCGGAGGATTAAGTTTCACGACTTTGGGGCAATTGAAACCATAGGTCGCACGTGCAGCACTCACCGCATTAAGAGTATCGTTCGCAAACATCTCAATTTCATGGTCATCAATGATAACTAGCACACGGTTTGACCGCACCTGTTGCAGAGCGGCAGTTCCCATCATCATACGCGTTATGGCGCTACCCTCTACGTAAAGAGCATTTTCTGGTATTTCGTTTAAATCTGATGCATTCACGACATTTGGATGAGTGATCAATCGATCGCACGCTTCGGCCAATACCCGTGCCGTCGGCGTGGCGTCTCCGGCGTGGCCCCCGATTTCGGAACCTATTCCCGTTGGAACTAAAAATACCGCATTAAACTCATCCGTGCGTTCGAACTTTCGGGGCTGAAATCGAAAGATAGATTCTAGTCTATTAGCAGTCGGCGCATCCACACCACTCAGCATTCCAAATTCACACTGATAATTATTTTCATCCATACTAGTGATAGCAAAACGAACGGGGATTGTTCCATCCTCTAAATGCAGACTAATAGAATTTTGGATTTTTGCGATCATATTTAGATGATCAGAAACTGCAGGAATTGAAATACGTCGTTCAGTCAATTGCAGGGACATAATTTAAACTCGATCTAAAACTCTAGCGGAACATGCCTTGGCATCAAACCATTCAACTGAAAATTTCTCTGCAACATCGGGGTCATACTCTTTGCAGGAAAATATATTAATATATACGGCCTTAAGTTGATCCAGTGTGTGGATGACAATTGAGCTGGTGAGAATAAACTGCACCGCTGATGTCCCTTGGGTGTGAGGGGACGTTTGCCTGTCTTCTTCTGAAAGGCCTTCATCATCCCAAAAATGCAGGTCTTCACGTTGCATATCAATTAGAACACATAGACGTTCGAAATACATGGAAATGCTGGAGCGAGTAAATTTTTTTACATCGCAGTTGTGTAGGTCTAAGACTAGCTCAATACCGTATTTACCCGGCATTAATCCTCGAATATTACTCACTGAATTATCTTTGACGCTCATTGTCATTTCATGCCTCTTATGCGCTAAAGTATTTAATCTAGGATGATATGAGGAACAAAACGAGAGTCTGTGCCGGTGACTAGTGTTTTATCCTCTCGGATACACAATCCAGCCGATTTTCCCGCAATCATCCAACACCCGACGAGAGGAAAATGTCCGTCATATTCAGGTAAGGGCTGAAAGCCTTGAATAATATGAGAATTTTCGCTATACGGCCCATCACTTTTGTACTGCGTTTGACCGCCAGTAACAATCTCAACATTAGCCCCTTGGCGCGATAACATTGGCTTGCGAACATAGTTTCCAGTGCTCAC
>MEHZ011501251.1_pt1 | contig 42234 bp, 37 predicted proteins | sample 897221 | NCBI WGS metagenome assembly MEHZ01 (sample SAMN05514161, study PRJNA337945) | marine metagenome | isolation source: marine surface water | place: Arctic Ocean | collected 2007-12-13 | reverse complement strand
GTGTCTGGGTTCCTGAAGAGTTGCCAGGGGACAAACGCTGGCGTGACCCCCGATTAGCCAACAGCCCTGAACGCCTGAACGCAGGATCGCTTGGGTCCATTCTGGAGAGACTCAGCGATATCGTACTGAACAGGGGTTGGGTCTGGTAAATTGAGGTGTTTCCAGATCAGGTACAGGAATTTCCTAAAGTCGTCTGCTACGATGGCTTCAGGCGTCTGCTGAGGGGTCTTCTCAGGGGTCTCTGGTATCCCTACACCAGAATGACCCCTGTTGCTCTGTATGGGCTTCTTAGGGGCTTTACGGGGCATATGTGGTTATGCAGTGATATTCAGGGCTGCTGTGTCAGTCTTTCTCTTTGCAGGGGTACTGCTCAGTGATAAGCGTCCGGCCTGACTGCTCTACCGCTGAGGGGTAGTGTTGGATAGTGTCCACTTGGGTGTGTGAACCTTGCGTCACAGTAAAGTTCACTTGGCTAGGCGCGATCCCATAATTGCCGGTGGTACCGAAGGTGTTCGACGAACATCAGATGCCCCCTCCCTGTCAGGAGTTGATCACCAGTCCCCTCGATGCTCAGATCGTCACGAATAAATAGCCCGCCATTATCGAAGCTTTTGTGATGATTTGGGCACAGGCACAGTAGGTTTCCTCGAACGTCTGGCCCGTTTTAACAGATACACTTCAACCGGTTGTCGACTGCAGTGCAGGGACAGGAGATCTCTGGGACAGTATTATGGGTTTCTGGGGTGACTAATCGCTTAACTGCGCTGGCAGTTAGCTAAGACAGACGAACTTTGTTCCCAACAATAATTCAGCCACTTTTGACTGTGCAAGATCTCCAACGACCGAGGCAGAACAGAATAACAACCCACCCACCTTTTCATGGTCCCTTCGTGGTCCTCGGAGCAGATAGGACGGCGAGGTAATAAATAATATTAGCTATTATTCCAATGGCTTAGGTGAGAAGAGGCCTAGCTCCTATATTCTCCCGTATTGGCACAACAAAAAACCGCTAACCCATTGGATTAGCGACTATATTCTTGGTTTCGGGGGTAGGATTTGAACCTACGACCTTCAGGTTATGAGCCTGACAGGCTGAAAAGCTGCTCCGGCCCCTTTTGATTTCACCGAAAAGAGGGTCCCTTGCACTTAATGTGCACTTACGTTTCGGTACTCCGGACGTTGAGGTATGCTAAGTCCTTGAAAAGAATGGTAGGCCCGGCAGGACTCGAACCTGCGACATAACCGTTATGAGCGGTTCGTTCTAACCAACTGAACTACGGGCCCTTCGTACCAAGCTTCGTAAATTTCCTATACCACAACGCGGCAGAAAAAAGAGGCCGGTTCGAAAACCGGCCTCTGAATAATTTGCCTTGGAAACCCCGGCCTAATGGTCGAGGAAACTGCGCAGTTTGCGCGAGCGCGAAGGATGTTTGAGCTTGCGCAATGCCTTCGCTTCGATCTGGCGGATACGTTCGCGAGTGACCGAGAATTGCTGACCAACCTCTTCGAGCGTGTGATCGGTGTTCATACCGATACCAAAGCGCATCCGCAGGACACGTTCCTCACGCGGGGTGAGCGAGGCCAAAACCCGGGTTGTAGTTTCGCGCAAATTCGACTGGATCGCTGAATCAACCGGCAGGACTGCGTTCTTGTCCTCGATGAAGTCCCCGAGATGAGAATCTTCCTCGTCGCCAATTGGCGTTTCCAGGGAAATCGGCTCCTTGGCGATCTTGAGGACCTTGCGAACCTTCTCCAGCGGCATGTGCAAACGCCCGGAAAGCTCTTCGGGGGTCGGCTCGCGACCGATCTCGTGCAACATCTGGCGCGAGGTCCGCACCAGCTTGTTGATCGTTTCGATCATATGCACCGGGATACGGATCGTACGTGCCTGATCAGCGATCGAGCGGGTGATCGCCTGACGGATCCACCAGGTGGCGTAAGTCGAGAACTTGTAACCGCGACGATATTCAAACTTATCGACCGCCTTCATCAGGCCGATATTGCCTTCCTGAATGAGATCGAGGAATTGCAGGCCACGATTGGTGTATTTCTTGGCAATCGAAATCACGAGGCGCAGATTGGCCTCGACCATTTCCTTCTTCGCGCGGCTGGCTTCCTTCTCGCCCTGCTGGACGGTCTGGACGATGCGGCGCAGCTCGGTAATCGGCAGGCCAACACGCACGGAGATCTCCATGATCTCTTTGCGAATGGCGCGAATTTCGTCACCGTTCGTTTCGACGAATTTCTTCCAGCCCTTGCGCTTGAGGCGGCCAACGCGGCTGGCCCAACGCGGGTCTAGCTCGTTGTCCATATATTCTTCAAGGAAATCAGCGCGGGTCACACTGGCATCGAGTGCCATGCGCAACAGCTTGCCTTCGAAGCTGGTGAGGCGACGGTTGAGCCCGTAGAGCTCATCCACCAGAGCTTCGATCCGGCCATTATTGAGCCGCACCTGCTCCATATACTCAACCAGCTCAAACTGCAGCTTGGCGTAGCGCTTCTCCTGCGGGCTGGAAAGCTGATCCGACTTGTTCTTGAGGCCGGCCAGGCGCTGTTCCTGGAGCTTGCGGAGCTTCTTGTAGGTTTTATCGATCGTGTCGAAGAGTTCAAGAACTTCCGGCTTGAGCTTGGCCTCCATCGCGGCGAGCGAAAGGTTCGCGCCTTCATCTTCATCGTCGTCGTCATCATCCGCGTTGTCATTGTCCGCGGCGGTCTTGTTCTTGGCTTCTTCGGCCTTTTTCTTTTCTTCTTCAGCTTTTTTCGCGTTCGCCCCGCCATTGGCGGAGTTGTCTTCACCTGGGCCACCGCTATGGGTCGCATCGAGATCGATGACGTCGCGGAGCAGAATCTGTTCCTTCTCCAGCGCATCCCGCCACGCGATGATCGCGCGGATGGTCAGCGGAGATTCACAGATCGAGCTGATCATCTTCTCGCGGCCAGCTTCGATCCGCTTGGCAATCGCGATTTCACCTTCACGCGAGAGCAGTTCGACCGAACCCATCTCACGGAGATACATCCGGACAGGATCATCGGTACGCCCGAGATCCTCTTCGCGCGTGGTGCGGGTCTTGGTCGGGACCGTGGTCGCTTCCCTGGACGTGCTCGCGGCATCCGCCTTGGCGTCGGTCGATCCCTTGCCCGTCTTCTCGCCGGCGTCTTCTTTCTCTTCTTCTTCGACGACGTTAATGCCCATTTCCGAAAGCTGGGCGAGGACGTCCTCGATCTGTTCGGAAGAGACCTGTTCCTGGGGCAGCGTCTCGTTGAGTTCGTCATAGGTGATGAACCCACGCTCTTTGCCGCGTGCGATCATCTTCTTGACGCCCTGAACCGAGCCATCCATCAGCGGACCGTCGGAGTTTTCCTCCCGGTCCTCGGTCGTGTCTTCCTGGGCTTCGTTTCGTGCCATAAGTATCCCTCGCTGCGGCGCCCGCTATGCGGCGCGCATCGCCCGATCAAAATTCTGAAAGTTACAGACCGCCTGCACCCGATTCTTCGCGGACCAGATTTAGCAATTTATTGCTTTGCGGTTCGCGCATATCGTCTGCCAGTTCCTTCTTCGCTTCCGCGCGGTCGGCGACCATTCGTGAGCGGCCGTAACGCAGCAACATTTCGTCCAACGCCAAGCGCGCATCTGCAACTGTTGCATCCGGCGCCGCGAACGACGCCTGACGATACACCTGCACATGCAATAACATCTCAAGCAGCCTCTGATGGCCACAGTCGTTCAAATGGCGTTGCAAGTCCCGCGTGTCAAGCACCGGGGTGGTGAAAGCGTGGTTTAAAATCACCTGAAGCAAACTGTCAAGTTCCCTGCTTTGCAGGGAGATTTCATTAAGGGCCTCAATGGAATCATGGAGCAGGTCAGGATGATTGACCAATGTGGCGATCAAAATCCGCTCATTAAGCGCCGTCATGGCTCCGATATCGCCCCGCGGGCCCAGTCCAGGCGCCAAAACCGGCGATTTTCGTCCGAAATCGGAACTGTTTTTACCCTTACCACCGGTGCGCGGCTGGAAAAACAGATCCCGCAGACGTTGTCGGAAGTTTTGCTGATAGTGATATTTTACACCTCCATCCCCGATCGCCGAGAGACGCCCGTTGACCCGGCGCTCCAGATCGGCGCGCCGTTCGGGGGTGTCATGGCGTCCGGCTGCGACTTCGGTCTGCCAGATAACGTCACCAAGCTGGCGGGCGCTGGCCATCAAATGGCTGAAACCTTCAGCGCCGCGCGACTGCACCAGGGAGTCCGGATCCTCGCCCGAGGGCAGCCCCATGAAGCGCAGGGTCTTGCCAGGTTTGAGCAGCGGCAGTGCCCGTTCCGCGGCCCGAAGGGCAGCGCGTTCCCCCGCCGTGTCGCCGTCAAAGCACAACACCGGTTCATCGGCGACCCGCCAGAGCAAAGCGATCTGCTCTTCGGTCACCGCGGTGCCCAGGGGCGCAACTGCGTGGGGCAGGCCTGCCTGCGCCAGCGCAATAACGTCCGTGTAGCCTTCGGCCACGATGACCGTGCCCGTGGTTCGCGAGGCTTCGCGGGCCTGGGCAAAATTGTACAGGTTGCTGCCCTTGTGGAAGAGCGGGGTTTCCGGCGAGTTCAGATATTTCGGCTGACCATCGCCGAGGATACGCCCGCCAAATGCGATCACCCGGTCGCGGCTGTCGGTGATCGGGAACATCACCCGATTGAAAAAATAGTCCCGGGGATCGCCGCCGCCCTCAGGCATCTTGATCAACCCGGCCTCCACCAGCTGGTCGCGACGGATGCCCTTGGCCTCCATGGCCTGCAGCAGACGACCACGACCATCTGGCGCGTAGCCCAAACGGAACCGGGCAATAGTGTCGTCGGTGAACCCGCGCCCGCGCAAATAGTCATAGGCTTCGCGCCCACCGGATTGGCGCAGATGATCCTGGTACCAGGCGCAAACCTGCTCCACGACGTCATAGAGGGTGTTTCGAACCTTCGTTCGCTCGCGTTCTTCCGGCGAAGACTGTGGCACCTGCAATCCGGCCTGGGTCGCGAGCCGTTCCACCGCCTCGGGAAAGCTCTGGCCTTCGGTCTCCATCACGAACGTGATGACGTCGCCATGCTGACCGCACCCGAAGCAATGATAGAATGCCTTGTCGTCGTTCACGGTGAAGGAAGGCGTCTTTTCATTGTGGAAGGGGCACAGGCCCGAGAACTCGCGTCCCTTGCGCGTCAGGCGCACCTTTCTCCCCACAACCTCCGATACCGGAAGCCGCGCACGCAACTCATCAAGAAATTGCGGCGGAAAGGCCATGTTGCTTCTTTTTGTGGACAGAATGTGCTGTGCACACTACCCCGTCTCGGAGTCGCCGACGATCACTGAATAACGGGGATAAAACTGGGTTGGGGCTAGCCGCCCAGCCGCGACTTCACAAAGCCGCTCGCCCGGCCGAAATCCATCTGGCCGGCGTAGTTTTCGCGCAGGGCGCCCATTACCCCACCCATATCCTTGAGGCCGGTCGCCCCCAGATCAGCGATGGTTTTTTCGACAGCGGCTTCAGTCGTAGTTTCATCGAGCTGTTCGGGCAGAAAACGCTGAATGATGACGATTTCCTCAGCTTCCTGCTCGGCCAGTTCAAGCCGCCCGCCCTTCTCATACATCGAAATCGATTCCCGACGCTGCTTCACCATGGTTTGCAGCATCGCGAGAATTTCATCATCGGGAATGCCATCCGGATTGCCTTTGCCACGCGCGGCAATATCGCGATCCTTCAGCGCCGCCATGATCAGGCGAAACGTCGAAACGGCACGGGCGTCTTTCTCTTTCAACGCAGCCTTTAGCGCATCGGGAAGTTCTTCGCGGATCATGATTTCTTGCCTTATTGAGAAGCGCAGGACGGTAACGGATTTGCCGATTGAGCGCAACGAAACCACAAAACCGTTAAGCAATTGTTTTTATGCATACTTTTCATCGCCAGTCTTGCTTGACGACTCTGACCCTGTGGCTTAAGTACCCCCCAATTTGCGCGCCCCCGCTGGCGTGCGCCGGCTGCGCAACAGTCGGCTCAAAACCTAAATCTTTCCCCGGTGGTCCACCCTGCGTGTCGGCCACCATCCTGAGGATCGGCGCGATATGGCCGCTACCGTACCAGAAGACGGGAACCAGCCTGAATGGGCGACCGGCGCATTGGTGCTGCCCGACGGAACAGTGTTCTGGGGACGTGGCATTGGCGCCACCGGCGCAGCTGTCGGTGAAGTTTGCTTCAACACGTCGCTGACCGGCTACCAGGAAATCATGACCGACCCGTCCTATGCCGGGCAGATCATCAATTTCACCTTCCCCCATATTGGCAATGTCGGCGCCAATGACGAAGACGTCGAGACGACAAACCCAGCCGCGCGCGGTTGTGTGCTGCGCGCCGATATCACCGACCCGTCGAACTGGCGGGCCGTGCAACATCTCGACGCCTGGCTGAAATCAATGGATCTGGTCGGGATTGCCGGCGTCGACACGCGGCGCCTCACACGGCTCATCCGGGACAGCGGCGCCCCCAATGGCGCGATCGTCCATCAGGCCGACACCCCCATCAACACCGCCACCCTGCAGGCTGCTGCCAGCGACTGGCGCGGGCTCGAAGGCACCGACCTCGCCAAGGACGTTTCCTGCACCCAAACCTATGACTGGACCGAGACCGACTGGGCCCTGGGGCGCGGCTATGGCTGTCTAAAAAAACCCAAGCGCCACGTGGTCGCGGTTGATTTCGGCGCCAAGCGCAACATCCTGCGCGCGCTGGCCGGGATGGATTGCAAGATAACGGTGGTCCCCGCCTCCACGACGGCGGCCGAGATCATGCACCACAAGCCCGACGGGGTGTTCCTGTCGAACGGCCCGGGCGATCCGGCAGCGACCGGCGAATATGCCGTCCCTATGATCCGCGAAATTCTCAAATCCGGCACGCCAACCTTCGGCATTTGCCTCGGTCACCAGATGCTTTGTCTCGCGCTGGGCGCGACCACAGAGAAAATGCATCACGGCCATCGTGGTGCGAACCATCCGGTCAAGGATCTGGCCACCGACAAGGTGGAGATTACCAGCCAGAACCATGGCTTTGTGGTGCTCGAAAAATCTCTCCCTGCCAATGTGGAGATGAGCCATCAGTCCCTGTTCGACGGCTCCCTCGAAGGCATCCGTGTCAAAGACGCGCCGGTCTTCTCCGTCCAGTACCACCCCGAAGCTTCTCCGGGCCCCCATGACAGCCACTATTTGTTCGAGCGGTTCGTCGAAATGATCGACGGACAACGCTGAGATGCCCAAACGCACAGACATCAAGTCCATCATGATCGTCGGCGCGGGGCCGATCATCATCGGTCAGGCCTGCGAGTTCGATTATTCAGGCACCCAGGCGGTTAAGGCGCTAAAGGATGAGGGCTACCGGGTTGTCCTGGTAAACTCGAATCCTGCCACCATCATGACCGACCCGGCCTTTGCCGATGCGACCTATGTCGAGCCGATCACACCGGAAATAGTGACCAAGATCCTGGAGGCCGAGCGCCCGGATGCGATCCTGCCGACCATGGGTGGCCAGACCGCGCTAAACACCTGCCTGACCTTGGCCCGGGACGGCACCTTGGACCGGCTTGGGATCGAGATGATCGGCGCCAAGGCCGATGTCATCGACAAGGCCGAAGACCGGCTGAAGTTCCGCGAAGCGATGGATGCGATCGGGCTGGAATCACCCCGCTCCATGGCGGTAAACAACCGGGCAGATGCCGAGAAAGCACTCGAGGCCGTGCGCCTGCCCGCCATTATTCGTCCGTCCTTTACGCTGGGCGGGTTGGGCGCAGGAATTGCCTATAACCGGGAAGAGTTCTTCGACATCGTCGACGGCGGCATCGATGCCTCCCCAGTGAGCGAGGTGCTGGTCGAAGAATCCGTCCTCGGCTGGAAGGAATACGAGATGGAGGTTGTCCGCGACAAAGCCGACAACTGCATCATCATCTGCGCGATCGAAAACATTGACCCGATGGGCGTGCACACCGGTGATTCCATCACCGTGGCACCAGCACTGACCCTGACGGACAAGGAATACCAGATCATGCGCAACGCCTCGATCGCGTGTCTGCGCGAGATCGGGGTCGAGACCGGCGGGTCGAATGTTCAGTTCGCCATCAACCCGAAAAACGGCCGCATGGTCGTGATCGAGATGAACCCCCGGGTCAGCCGTTCCTCCGCACTGGCCTCCAAAGCCACCGGGTTCCCGATTGCCAAAGTCGCGGCCAAGCTTGCCGTTGGCTACACACTGGACGAGCTCGACAACGAGATCACCGGCGTGACCCCGGCGAGCTTCGAACCCACCATCGACTATGTCGTCACCAAGATGCCGCGCTTCACCTTCGAGAAGTTCCCGGGCACAGACGCGACCCTCAACACATCGATGAAATCGGTCGGCGAAGTGATGTCGATCGGACGGACTTTTGCCGAAAGCCTGCAGAAGGCCTTCCGGTCGATGGAAACCGGGCTCACCGGTCTGAACGAAGTCACGATCCCCGGCGCGCGGTCGCGCGGCGAGGGCCAGAGCATCGACACGGATGCGGTATTCGCCGCCCTCGGCCAGCCCACGCCGGAACGCATTCTGGTTATTGCCCAAGCCTTCCGACTTGGCCTGTCGGCCGAGGAAATTCATCGGGTGACAAAATACGACCCGTGGTTCCTCGAACAGATTTCCGCGATCGTGCAGACCGAGGCCCGGATCCGCGATCAGGGCCTACCGGAAGACTATGATAAGCTCATGAAGCTCAAGAAGATGGGCTTTTCCGACGAGCGCCTCGCCGAGCTGACCAGCGCGAACGAGGCCGATGTCGTGGCGCTGCGGCGTAAGCTCGACCTGCACCCGGTGTTCAAGCGGATCGACACCTGCGCGGCCGAATTTCCGAGCCAGACCCCCTATATGTATTCGACTTATGAAGGGGATTCGACCCTGCGCGGCGAATGTGAGGCCGAGCCGACCGACCGCGAGAAAATCATCATTCTCGGCGGCGGTCCAAACCGGATCGGCCAGGGTATCGAGTTTGATTATTGCTGTGTCCACGCCGTCTTTGCCCTGCGCGAGGCGGGCTACGAAACGATTATGGTCAACTGCAATCCGGAAACCGTTTCAACCGATTACGACACATCGGATCGGCTGTATTTCGAACCCCTGACCGCAGAAGACGTCGTCGAGATTTGCCGCCTGGAAATGAGTGTGGGTAATCTGAAGGGTGTGATCGTGCAGTTCGGCGGTCAAACCCCGCTGAAGCTGGCCGATGGTCTGCAGGCCGCCGGCATTCCAATTCTTGGCACATCCCCCGACGCGATCGATCTGGCCGAAGACCGCAAGCGCTTCCAGACCCTGCTGCACGATCTGGGACTGCGTCAGCCCGAAAACGCGATTGCCGAAAGCGCCGAAGAAGCCCTGGCTGCAGCCGAAGATCTGGGCTTCCCGCTACTGATCCGGCCGTCTTATGTGCTGGGCGGTCGCGCGATGGAACTGGTTCACGGGATGGATCAGCTAACGCGCTACATTAACGAAGCCGTGCGCGTATCGGGCACCAGCCCGGTTCTGCTCGACCGCTATCTGCAGGATGCAATCGAGGTCGATGTGGATGCCCTGTGTGACAAGGACGGCAACGTTCATGTCGCCGGCATCATGGAGCATATCGAGGAAGCCGGAATCCATTCCGGCGACAGCGCATGCTCCCTGCCGCCTTATTCGCTGAGTAGCGACGTGATCGAGGAAATCCGGCGCCAGACCGAAATTCTCGCGCGCGCGCTCAACGTGCTTGGCCTGATGAACATCCAGTACGCAGTCAAGGATGGCGACGTTTATCTGATCGAAGTGAACCCGCGCGCCAGCCGCACCGTCCCCTTTGTGGCCAAAGCGACCGGCGTGCCGATCGCCAAAATCGCTGCCCGGATTATGGCCGGTGAGATGCTTGCGGACTTCCCGCTTGACCAGGGCCCCCTGACGCTCGGTCATGTGGCGGTCAAGGAAGCGGTCTTCCCGTTCGCACGGTTCCCCGGCATCGACACCATCCTCGGCCCAGAAATGAAATCAACTGGCGAGGTCATGGGCCTCGACCGTGATTTTGGTCATGCCTTTGCCAAGTCTCAAATAGGCAGCGGAACTTCCGTGCCGGTCGCGGGCAAGGTGTTTGTCTCGGTCCGGGATCGCGACAAACCCGCCATGGTCGAGGTATCACAGCGACTGATCGAGATGGGATTCGAGATTGTGGCCACCAGCGGCACAGCCCGGCATCTCGCAGAACAGGGCGTTGCCGTCGATACCATCAACAAGGTTCTTGAAGGTCGCCCGCATATCGTGGACGCCATCCAGAACGGTGATATCCAGCTCATCTTAAACACGACAGAGGGTACAAACTCGATCGCGGACAGCTACAGCCTTCGCCGATCGGCCCTCACGCAGAAGATTCCCTACTACACAACAGTCGCCGGTGCGCGTGCCTCAATACTGGCAATTTCAGCCATGCAAAGTGGTGGCCTTGAAGTCGCGCCGTTACAGTCCTATTTAAAAGGGGAATTTTGAACGGCTTAACCCACCGGACGTTCGCCACAGGCCGGAAATACTGACCTGAGACGACCAGCGGCCGGTATTTTAGTCTGTGCAAGCCATAATACCCCAACCAGCCAGTCCTCCGGGGCGGCGATTGAATGAGCAGTCTGACCCATGGATAAGCTCCCGATGACCACCGAGGGCCATGTTGTCCTGCAGGAAGAGTTGCGCAATCTCAAATCGGTCGAACGGCCGAATATTGTGAAAGCGATTGCTGCAGCGCGTGAGCATGGCGACCTCTCGGAGAATGCCGAGTATCACGCGGCGCGTGAACGCCAGAGCTTTATCGAAGGACGTATCGGTGAACTCGAGGACGCAGCCAAACGCGCCGAAGTTATCGACACATCGAAACTCAAGGGCAAGACGGTGCGCTTTGGCGCGACGGTCAAGGTCATCGATGAAGAAACCGATGAGGAAATCACCTATCAGCTCGTCGGTGAGCTTGAGGCGGATATTAAGCAGGGCAAGATTTCAATTGGATCTCCGCTCGGCCGGGCGCTGATCGGCCGTGAAGCCGGTGATAATGCCGAAGTGACCACGCCGAACGGTGTGCGATATTTCGAAGTTATCGGGGTTCGCTTCAAGTAGCGACCACGTAGCTTACGGGTGGCTTATTCGCGGCCGCCTATACGCCAGGATCGTCGACTGGCACGCTCGAAGCGTATTTCGAACTCCGGATCACCTGGAACGTTTGCACCGTTGAGACATGCGGGGCTGAGGTCAGCCGCGCGGTCAATTCGTTTTCGTGCGCGGTGTTGCGTGCAACAATGCGCAGCATGAAATCACCACCGCCGCGGATCATGTCGCAGCGCCGCACTTCCGGCCAGGCGGTCATATGGTCCTCGAACCCGGAAAGTACGGCTTCGGACTGACTGTTCAGTCCCACCAGCGCGTGGAACGCGACTTCGTAGCCAAGCAATTCGGCATCGAGCTCAGCATGATAATCCTTGATGTATCCAGCCTTTTCCAGGGCCCGCACCCGACGCAGACAAGGCGGCGCTGAAATGCCGGCCCGCCGGGCGAGCTCAACATTTGTCATCCGCCCTTCGTCACGCAGATTTCGGAGGATCCGTCGATCAATGGCGTCGAGCTTTACCTTGCGGCGCTCGGGACGTTTTTCGGGCGGCTGCGCGCCACCCACGTCCTCGGAATTACGATCCTTCATGCTTGGGTCATCTCCAAGTCGATGCACATTGCATCGCGTTCAGGGGCCCGTGGGAATCAGCTGGGCGCGCCCCTATAGTTGTCATTCTCGCCGAACGGCGATGCTAGCAGATTGAAATTATATTTCAAACGAACACCACCGGTGTTTGCCTCATTCCATGGTCGTATATCCGTGAACCAAGCCGCCGAACAGAACATCACATCCTGCTGGATCCTGACCGATGGAAAAATCGGGATGGTTAACCAGTGTCGCGGGCTGGCGGAAGTGTTGGAGGTCACCCCGGTTTCCAAAGTCATTGACCAGCGCGCGCCCTGGCGCTGGCTGCCACCGGTGCTGACCCCGGCCTCACTCGGCGTGACCAGCGCATTGTCTGATCCGCTCGCACCGCCCTGGCCACACTTGCTGATCGCGACCGGGCGTAAATCCGTAGCGCCCGCACGTGCCATTCGACGCGCCAGCCGGGGTGCCACCTTCTGCGTTCAGATACAGGATCCCGGCGTGTCGCCATCGGCCTTCGACCTCGTCGTGGCGCCGGCCCATGACGGACTATCGGGCGCGAATGTGATCTCGACCACAGGATCGCTGCACGGTGTGAACGCGGCAGCGTTGGACGCGGCACGAGCGCAATTTTCTGATCAGGTCGCGGGCTTGCCGCGCCCCCTGCTCTCCGTGCTGCTCGGCGGTGACAACGCGGTCTACCGTATGACCCAGGCCTTTAGTGATCAGCTCGCCGAACAATTGCGGGTGCTCGCACAGGAATACGGCTGGGGACTGGCGATCACCGCGTCGCGTCGCACACCGGATCATGCGCGCGCAGCCATCTCCAGGGCGCTGCAGGGCACGGACGTCGCGTTCTGGGATGAAACCGGTGCCAACCCCTATCTCGGGTTCCTCGCCCATGCGGACGCCATCGTGGTGACCGGGGATTCGGTGAATATGGTCTGCGAGGCGACGGCCACGGGCAAACCGGTCCATGTGGCCCATCTGGAAGGGGGTTCGGCCAAGTTCACCCGCTTCCACCAGAATATGGAAGCGCGCGGATGGACCCGGCCCTTCGACGGCAGCCTTGCCCAATGGGACTACGACCCTCCGGATGACACGGCCAAGGTGGCCGCCGAAATCCAACGGCGGATTGCAATTGCCTGAACCGCGATTTATGAGACGATCATGCCCGTTATAAACTCCCAGGCGCTTGAGGCCGCACAGCTCGCGCGCGACCCCTACAATCACGTGCTCGTGCCCGGCGTTATCACCAAGGATGCGCTGGACGCCGCAAACGCGGATTTCCCCGTGATCGACCGGCCCGGCAGTTTCCCGACTGGACAGCTAAAATACGGCCCCGGCTTTGCCGCGCTGGTCGACGCCCTGGAAGGCCCCGAACTCGCCGCGGCACTGGGCGCGAAGTTGGGAATTGAGCTTACCGGCAAGCCCACCATGGTCACCGTGCGCGGGCGCGCGCGGCCGACCGACGGACAGATCCATACTGATTCTTCCGGCAAGCTGGTCACCGTCCTGCTGTACATGAACCCGTCCTGGGAAGAATCCGGCGGCCAGCTGCGCCTCTTGCGCAGCCCCACCGATCTGGAGGATTACGCCGTCGAAGTGCCTCCCGATGAAGGTACCCTGGTTGCCTTCCCGTGCATCGAGAACGCCTGGCACGGACACCATCCGTTTGACGGTGAGCGGCGCACGATCCAGTTGAACTGGGTCAACAGCCATGCTTACAAGAAGCGTGAACAGATACGTCACTCGATTTCGGCGTTCTTCAAGAAGCTCAAGGCATAGGCAGGCGAAGCGCATGGCGCTCGACATCAACACCTTTTCCAACGTCCAGGGCGGCTTCCCGTTCTTCAAGGCTGCCGGGCATCCGGCGGTAGCACCCATGGCGCAGGCGATGGTGGCTCGGCTGGCCGGTATGCCGTCGATCGCGATCTACGACCCCTCTGGATTTGCCCCGGCCTTTGCCCAACTTTATCCGTTCGACGCCATGTCGATTTCTTATGTTTTTGTCCAGGACATCTCCGCACTCGGCGAAACTGTGCTGGGCCAAACCACCCAGCCTGTCACTGACCTCGCCGCAGCAAAGGTCTCGGCCTTGCTGGTGATGGCTTTCGACGCGGAAAAAACCGTGCGCGACATCGCCCACCTGGTTCCGGCGGGCACGGAAATCGTTACGCTGGATGAAATTCGCCTGTCCGATGACCGGCTGACCAACCCGAAGCGCTATCTCGACCCGGTGAATTTCGCGACCAATTTCGCCTTTTTCCGCGAGGCCCCCGATGGCCGCGACGGGCAGCTCCACACACGGATCGCGACAGCAAATTACTGGCACCGCTATGGCGCCACCAATGTCACCTTGTGGCTGAGCCTGATCGACACCTCCGGGGTGACCATTGGCCAATGGAATCTCGACCTTCCCGAAACGCCGGGCGGGATCACCATCGACAGCGCAGAGGTCTGCGCCCGGTTCGGGCTCGAGGAATTCACCGGTCAGCTCTTCATTCACGCGATCGGCGTGAAGGGCCACGACATCGTCAAATACGCGCTCGACACATACGGCGACGATCCGCGCGATCTTTCCTGCACCCATGACGCCAATGCCTGGCCCGCCGACTTCTATGGCGGCTTGCCCGCACCGCGCGACCACGAACGGGTGCTGCTCTGGATTCAGAACAGCCATCCCTGCTCGATCCCGGCGGGCATTGTCGGCCTGAACCTGATGGGCGACGATAAAACCGCCTGGCTGGATCACGAAATCCCCGCCTTCGCAACGTACGCCCTCGATGCTGCCGATCTGCTTCCCGATGCAGCCTGGCCTGCGCAGATCGAAATCCACGCCGGCAAGCATTTCGTGCGGCCCCGTTACGAAGTCGAACAGCGCCGCGACGGCCAGGTCGACCGCCGCCGCACCGCCCATGTGAATGTGGAACGCACGGATTTGCAGCCCAACCCGAAGATCGCCGAGATCGGCAATCTGATGGGCAAGGGCTTCCTGCTACCCGCCCCGCTGCTGCCCCGCGACCAGTTCCGTTCGATCGCCTTACCCACGCCGATGGCGACAAGTCAGGAAACTTTGCCGGTCGTCGCGCTTGTGTTCGACAAGACCGGCCGTGAGATCGCCCGCCACGATTATGGTGAACTCTCCCGATCCGACAGTGTCGCTCTCGATATGGACGACGTACTCAATGGGACCGATGCCCTAAACAGCGACGCCGGGCATATGGAGTTGGTCTATGATTTCGCCGTCGCCTCGCGCGGTGTCGATGGGTGGCTGCACGCGCTTTTCCGTTACGAAGCCCGGAGTTCAGGCCATGCTGCGGAGACCAGCTTCGGGGCGCATATTTTCAACACGGCGCTGACCTGGGAAGGCGAACCGCAATCCTATTCCGGTGGCCCGCCCGGCCTCTCGACGCGGCTGTTTCTACGTACCGATCCGGCGATGGCTCTGGGCCGAGAAGATCACGACACGTTCTGTCACCTGATCTATCCTGCCTCGACCCCCTGGCACCCCAAATCCGAAACCCAGCTGATCCTGCATGACGGGTCAGGCAACGTCGTCGCCGAGCACAGCATTGCGATTGATTGCGGGGGATCGTGCCATTTCCGCCTGAGCGAGATGTTCGACACCGACGCCCGCACCGCCGCCGCCCGGGCCGGGGCCGCGGGTACCGGCTATGTGGTGATCCGCGACACGACCTGTCGCCTGTTTGGTTATCACGGCATCATCACCCATGACGGCTCAGCGTTTTCCCTCGACCATATGTTTGGGTTCTAATACAACAGCACCCTAAGCAACCCTGCCCTCAATGTTGGGCTGCAGCTTGGGTCCATTCCGGATCTGGTCTTGGGGGGTCATCATGATTTCGAAATTTTTCGCGCCAGCTCTTGCTGTTGTCGCGTCGCTTGCTTTGCACGGCACAGCCGCAGCCGAAACACCGCTCGAACGTGTCGTCTATTTGATGACGTCCATCGTTGCCTGCGGCAACTGCCACACACCCAAGGGCCCGACCGGGGATGTCCCCGGCATGGAACTCGCGGGCATGGTGCCGTTCGAGAAAAACTCCGGGATTTGACGCCAATGCGCCAAACATCACGCCTGACAAGGAAACCGGCATCGGCAACTGGACCGATGCACAGATCATCGCCTCAATCCGCGAAGGCAAACGTCCGGATGGCACGATCATCGGACCATCAATGCCCATCGGTTTGTATTCTGACATGTCGGATGACGACGCGAATGCCATCGTCGCCTATCTGCGGCAGGTCAGGCCGATCCGAAACAAAATTCCGCCTTCGGTCTATCGCATTCCGCTTCCGCCAGCTTATGGCCCCCCGTGGTCAGCGTTCCCGAGACAGATCACAGCGACAAGGTCGCCTATGGAGCCTATCTCGCCGGACCAGCCGGGCATTGCATCGAATGCCATTCACCCCTGACCAAGAAAGGCCCGGACATTGCAAATAATCTGGGTGCAGGCGGTTTCGAATTCCACGGCCCTTGGAGTGTCAGCGTTTCATCGAATATCACGCCCACCGGACTTGGCGATCAAACCAATGATGAGATCAAGGAGATGATCACCAAGGGTATTCGCCCGGATGGTTCGAGGATGCTGCCGCCGATGGCCTACTCCTACTTCGCGAATATCAAGCCTGAAGACCTTGATGCTATAGTGGCGTATCTACGGACACTGCCAGCGAAGTAACTCCATGGAACGTGAATTCGACGTCACCACACCCGACGGCACCATGCCGTGTTTCGCGGCATGGCCGGATGCGGACGGCCCGCATCCGGTGATCGTGATGTATATGGATGCGCCGGGTATCCGGGAAGAATTGTACAATTTCGCCCGCCGGATCGCGGCGCAGGGCTACTACGCCATCCTGCCCGATCTCTACTACCGGCTCGGCACCCATCGCTTCAATCTGTCCAACCGCACCGAGAAGATGACCGAGATGATCTTCGCGGCCTGGCACAGCCTGGCCAATGCGGACGTGGTCAGCGACACGGGCGCGCTGCTCGAAGCCCTGGGCGAGGATGATGCAGCCTCAGACGGGCCCATGGGTTGCGTGGGCTACTGCATGAGCGGGGCCTTCATCACAGCGGTGGCCGGCACCTTCCCGGATCGCTTTGCGGCCAATGTTTCGCTTTACGGAGTCTGGATTATCACGGACAAGGAAGACTCTCCGCATTTGCTCGCGCCGCAGATTGAGGGCGAGATGTACTATGCGTTCGCCGAACATGACCGCTGGGTCCCCGGCGGGCTGACCGAGGCACTGGCCGCCACTCTGAGCGAGAACAACGTCCCCCATTTGATCGAGACCTTCCCGGGCACCGAACACGGCTTCGCCTTCCCCGAGCGGGAGGTTTATCACGAGCCCTCAGCCGAGGTGGTTTGGGAGAAGATGTTCAAGCTCTATGCGCGGGTGCTGGGGTAGCGAATTCAGGAGAATCTGATGCTGAATAAACCCGATCCTTCGTCAGGCTCAGGATGAAGCATCAGAAAGTGCCCTCACGCTGAGCCTGTCGAAGTGTGAGAGCACGGAACCGCCAATATTGCACTTCGCACGCTTGCACTCCCCGCTTCGGCTTGGGACACTCTGTGGCATACGAATCACTATATTTCGCCTGCTCCGGAGAACTCACCATGCAAACCCGCGCTGCCGTTGCCCTTGAGGCAGGAAAGCCGCTTTCGATTAAAACCGTAGACCTTGAAGGCCCGCGGGAGAGCGAGGTGCTGGTCGAGATCAAGGCGACCGGCATTTGCCACACCGATCAATTCACGCTTTCTGGTGCCGATCCCGAAGGCCTGTTCCCGGCCATTCTGGGCCACGAAGGCGCGGGCGTGGTCGTCGATGTGGGCAAAGGCGTGACGTCTGTGAAGAAGGGCGATCACGTGATCCCGCTTTACACGCCCGAGTGTCGCGAGTGCAGCTACTGCACTTCAGGGCGCACAAATCTATGTCAGGCGATCCGAGAGACCCAGGGCCAGGGCGTCATGCCTGACGGCTCATCGCGCTTCTCCCTGAACGGCGAGAAACTGTTCCACTATATGGGCACCTCAACTTTCGCCAACCACACCGTGCTGCCCGAAATCGCGGTGGCGAAAGTGCGCGAAGACGCCCCATTCGAGAAGATTTGCTACATTGGCTGCGGCGTCACCACCGGCATCGGCGCGGTGATCAACACCGCCAAGGTCGAGCCCGGTGACAATGTGGTCGTGTTCGGCCTCGGCGGGATCGGCCTGAACGTCCTTCAGGGCGCGCGGCTCGTCGGTGCCGACAAGATTATCGGTGTCGATATCAACCCGGCTCGCCGCGAGATCGCCGAGAAATTCGGCATGACCCATTTCGTTAACCCCCTCGAAGTCGAGGGAGATCTGGTGCCCTACCTGGTCGATCTGACTGATGGCGGTGCGGATCACTCCTTCGAATGCATCGGCAACGTGGATTTGATGCGTCAGGCGCTGGAATGCTGTCACAAGGGCTGGGGCAAATCGACGATCATCGGCGTGGCCCCGGCAGGCGCGGAGATCGCCACCCGGCCGTTCCAGCTGGTTACCGGCCGTGTCTGGCAGGGCTCAGCGTTTGGCGGCGCCAAGGGCCGGACTGACGTGCCCAAGATCGTCGACTGGTATATGGACGGCAAGATCAACATTGACGATCTGATCACCCATGTACTGCCCCTCGACGAGATCAACGATGGCTTCGAGTTGATGCACAAGGGTGAATCGATCCGCAGCGTCGTCACTTACTGATGACAAAGCTCTCAACAGCTGTGAGCGGAGGTCGCTTGCCTCCACGGCTGCTGCCGACTATCTAACTCTGACGACGTGTCCCCCGCGGGGACCCCCGCCAAAGGAAAATCCCATGCCCGAAACCCATCATTCCAAGGTCCTCATTCTCGGCTCCGGTGCCGCCGGTTGCACCGCGGCGGTTTACGCCGCACGCGCCAATATGAAACCGATCATGGTGGAGGGCATGCAGCCCGGCGGTCAGCTGACCATCACCACGGATGTGGAGAACTATCCGGGCTTTGCCGAGCCGATCCAGGGCCCCTGGCTGATGGAGCAAATGGTCGAGCAGGCCAAGAATGTCGGGACGGTAATTTTCAGCGATTTGATTGTCGACGTGGATTTCAGCTCGCGGCCCTTCAAATGCACCGGTGATTCCGGTGATATCTACACCGGGGACACGGTCATCGTGGCGACGGGCGCTTCGGCCCGCTGGCTGGGCCTGGAAAGCGAGCAGAAATTCTCCGGCTTTGGCGTGTCAGCCTGCGCCACCTGCGACGGGTTTTTCTACCGGGAGAAGCCGGTTGCCGTCATCGGCGGCGGTAACACCGCGGTGGAGGAAGCCCTGTTCCTCACCAATTTCGCCTCCAAGGTGACCCTGATCCATCGCCGCGACGAGCTCCGCGCCGAGAAGATCATGCAAGACCGCCTGTTCCGCCACGAGAAGATCGATGTGGTCTGGGACACGGTGCTCGACGAGGTTGTTGGCACCCAGGACCCCCCAGGGGTGACCGGGTTGCGGATGAAGAACCTCAAGACCGGCGAAACTCAGGATCTCGAGGCTGACGGTGTCTTCATCGCCATCGGGCACGATCCCAACACCAATATTTTTCAGGGCAAGCTGGGCATGGATGATGAGGGCTACCTGATCACCGCACCGGACAGCACAGCGACCAACATTCCCGGCGTGTTTGCTGCCGGTGATGTAAAAGACAAAATCTACCGCCAGGCGGTCACCGCAGCGGGCATGGGCTGTATGGCTGCCCTCGAAGCCGAGAAATTCGTCGCCTCTGCCGAGGATTCGGAGACTCGCAACGCCGCCGAGTAGCCTGTATCGACACGCCGCACAGGCACCAACGCCTTTTGGGGGGCCGGCTGCATGGCCATGGACTGGGATAAGCTCAGAATTTTTCACGCCGTCGCAGATGCTGGCAGCTTTACCCATGCGGGTGAGACGCTGCATCTGAGCCAGTCGGCTGTCAGTCGCCAGATCAGTTCCCTGGAAGACAGCCTGAATGTGCGCCTGTTTCACCGGCATGCGCGCGGCCTGATCATGACCGAACAGGGGGAACTGCTCTACCGCACGGTCCACGATGTATTCGCCAAACTGACCATGGTCGAAGCCCGGCTATCGGATTCCCACGAGCAACCCAAGGGCCCGCTCAAGATCGCGACCACGGTAGGGCTCGGTTCGCTGTGGCTCACGCCGCGCATCAAGGAATTCATCGAGCTGTTTCCAGATATCGAAGTGACCCTGGTCACCTCGGACGAGGAACTCGACGTTTCGATGCGCGAGGCCGATTGTGCGATCCGGCTAACACCACCGACACAGGGTGACCTGATCCAGCGTCGCCTGACCCGGGTCCACACCCATGTGTTTGCCTCTCCCGCGTATTTGCAGAACAAGGGCATGCCCGAAAAGGTCCGCGATCTCGCTAACCACAACATCATCGCCTATGACGAAGAGCGGACCATGCCGGTGCCGAATCTGAACTGGCTGGTGAACGCGATACGGGACGCGACCAACGAAGAGCCGATCAAGGTTCTGACCCTCAACAATCTCTACGGCATCCTGCGTGCGGTTGAAGCCGGGGTCGGCATGGCCGGGCTTCCCGACTTTCTCGCCCGGGAAACCCAAACCCTGGTCCGCGTTCTGCCCGAACTCGAGGGACCCGGCAACGACGCCTATTTCGTCTATCCCGAGGAACTCCGAAACTCCCAGAGAATCCGGGTTTTCCGCGACTTCCTGCTGCGCAAGGTCGCCGAAACCCGGTTCTGATCCCGGTTTCAAAACAAGGCAATAACGACTAAATCATGGCGAGGCATGCAATTATCGCATGTCTGATTAACGGTTTAGCGACCTGCTCACGACGCAGTGCGATCCCTATTTATGATCCACACGAGGTGTTACGTGCTCTAAATCGTCTCCGGGACCCTCCCAATACCGTGGACGATACATATAGAGGTCCCTGAACAAGGCCTCGACGCCTCCCAAGGCAAAACCTCCCTGTTCCACCTGCCGGACCCTTCGGGGTCCGGCTTTATTTTTGCGGGTTTGTTTTAGGCCTGGGACTGCTGGATTGGCGGGCAGGCAACCGTGCCGTAGGAGCAGAAGACGCAGCAATCGCCCTTGAGCGGGCGTAGCAACGTCGTGCAGCCCTCGCATTCATAGAAGAACTGACAGGCATTGTCTCAAGCTTGCGATGCCCGCATTCAGGACAAGTGATTTCAGACTCTAGTACGACATCAGTCATCAAAGGGGTCCGACCTAGCGGAAGTAAACTTCGCCCGCATCCTTGGGGTACATATGCGCGACCTGTTCGCCGTAGCCGTTAAACAACCGGGTCGGAACTCGTTCGCTCTGGCGACCGCCGAGCTGCCATTCTGTGGCTTGGCTCCAGCGCGGATGGGGCACCTCCGGGTTCACATTGGCCCAAAAGCCATATTCCTTGGCTTGGAGTGACTCCCAGAATGTCTTTGGCTTCTGATCGGTGAAGGTGAACTTGATGATCGACTTGATCGACTTGAAGCCGAACTTCCACGGAGCGGCGAGGCGCAGCGGCGCGCCGTTCTGTTTGGGCACCGGCTTGCCATAGAGACCGGTGACCATGAACGCCATCTCGTTGGTGGCTTCCTCCATCGTCAGGCCTTCCTGATAGGGCCAGGGGTTCCAGAACTGCCGCAGGCCTGGCATCTGGGCCTTGCTCTCGGCGATCGTGTTCATGACCACATATTTTGCACCCGACATGGGCTTGGCCAGTTCGACGAGCTGCTTCATCGGGAAACCTGACCACGGCACGGTCATCGCCCAGGCTTCGACACAGCGATGGCGGTATACCCGCTCTTCCAGGGTCACCTGCTTGAGCAGATCGTCGATGCCGATCTCGAATTCCTTTTCGACCATGCCATCGATAACGATGTTCCACGGCCGGATCTCCAGGCGCTGGGCGGCCTTGGATATCTGCTTGTGGGAGCCAAATTCAAAGAAATTGTTATAGGTGGTAGCGTCGTGCGGAGCCGTGATTGCCCGCTCAACGGTGTATTTCTTGTTGCGCGGTACCGGGTAGAGATCGGCTGAAGGCTGATCGCCCTTTACCGCAAAGGCCATGCCGGCGGGCAGCACACTTGCGGTCGCGGCGATGGCGGGCACGATACCCAGCGCTTTCACGATCTCACGGCGATTCAGAAATACATCTTCGGGTGTCACCGCACTCTCGGGCAATTCCCATCCGCGTTTTACCTTGATCAGCATGCTAACCTCCATTTGTCTCTCGGCGTCCATACGATGGGACCGCGCGGACAGGTTTACGAGTCACGCCTCGTTGAAAACCGGCAAACGAAATAACTCTCCTTTTGCGGTGTTACGCGTTAAAATTCAGGCGGTTTGCGGGTTCAAAAGCCGTTCGACAGGCTGATCACGGATCGGCCAGTGCAGGGCCGCGGCGAGCAGTCCGAGCAGGATCGAGGTGTACCAAACAGCGTTATAATTACCGGTAACATCGAAATTCAGACCCCCGAGCCAGGCACCCAGGAACGCGCCGATCTGGTGGCTGAAGAACACCAGTCCGAACAGCATGCCGAGATGACGGGCGCCGAATAATTTGGCGACCAGCCCGCTGGTCAGCGGCACCGTGGATAACCACAAGAAACCAAACACGCCTGAGAAGATGAAGATCGTCAGCTCGGTCTTGGGCATCAGCATCAGCCAGGCGATCAACGCCGCGCGGGCCAGATAAATCAAACTGAGCAGATTTTTTTGCCGGAACCTGTTGCTGAGAACGCCCGCCAGATAGGTACCCATAATATTACCGCCGCCGATGATCGTCAGTGCGGTACCCGCTACACCGACGCCGAGGCCACACCAGGCGACAAAGCCTGGCAGATGGGTGCCAATAAACGTCACATGGAAACCACACACGAAGAACCCGGCAACGAGCAACAGATAGCCACGGTTTTTGCGGGCTTCGCTCAGCGCCTCGGTCCAGCTTTGCGGGGCCTCGGTCCCATCGTCCTCGGCCTTACCGCGCATCATCCCGCCGAGCGGAATCATCAGTGTCACGATGACCGCCGTCGCGATCAGCGCGCCGTACCAGCCAAAGTCGCCGATCACCACCTGGGTCACCTTCGGCAACACGAATGGCCCCAACGCGCCGATCGTGCTGACAATGGCCAGAGCATAAGTCCGGCGCTCAGGCACGACCAACCGCGCGACCGCGCCATAGACCACGGAAATGCCTGCGCCGCTCATGCCCAGACCGATCAGAACGCCGCCGCTAATCAGAAGTTCGGTCGGGGTGACCGCGCTGGCCATTCCGATGACGCCGATCGCATAGAGCAGCCCCCCGCCCATGATGACGCGACCGGATCCGTAGCGATCCGCCAGGCCACCAGCGATCGGCTGGAACGCTCCCCAGATCAGGTTTTGTAGCGCCATGGCGAGGCCAAACAGCTCGCGGCTCCACTCCAGGTCGATGGTCATCGGCACAAGGAAAAAACCCATGCCCTGTCGCACGCCAAGCGCAATTGCCAGCAAACCTGCGCCAGCACCCATCACCATCAGCTGCTTCCGGCCTAAAACCTGTCCCATGGGAATTCCTTATCAATATCTCGGGTGTATTAAACCCGGATTGCATGTTTCGATAGCATCACAATAAAAGGATATGTGTGCAACGGCTCTATATCACGGGACCCGCACGATCATGGCATGCACACCGCAGACATCACGCATGCAGGCTTCTCGGAGAAATATGATGGCAAAGACAGTACGGATTCACGAATTTGGCGGCACCGACAAACTCAAGATCGAGGATGTTGATATCGGCGAGCCCGGCCCCGGACAGGTACGCCTGCGCCACGAAGCCGCTGCTGTTCATTTCGCCGAAACCCTTGTTCGCGAAGGCATCTATTTTCTGAAGCCTGAACTTCCCTCGGCGCTGGGCCTGGAAGGTGCGGGTATTGTTGAGGCTGTGGGTGACGGAGTGAGCGATTACGCGCCGGGTGACCGCGCGGCCTATCGCTTCAATCTCGGGGCGCATTCTGAAGCCCGCCTGATCGCAGCCGACCAGTTGCACCACCTGCCCGATACAGTCGACGCCCGCACGGCCGTGGCAGCCACCGTGCGGGGGATGACGGCCCAGTATCTGGTTCGTCAGATTTATCAGCCCGAGCCCGGCGAAACCGTTCTGATCCACGCAGCGGCCGGCGGCATGGGAACGCTTCTTACCCAGTGGGCCAAGCATCTCGGCGCCACTGTGATCGGCACCGTCGGCAGTCCGGAAAAATCCGCGTTCGCCCGCGAAAACGGCTGCGACCATGTGATCGACTATCGCGCGGAGGATTTCGCAGCACGGGTGCTGGAGAGCACCGATGGCCAGGGTGTCCCAGTCTGTTACGACGGGGTCGGGGCCCAAGTCTATGACGGCACCGTGGAATGCCTGTCGCCGCGCGGGTTCTACGTGAATTACGGTCACTCATCGGGCTTCCTGCCGCCGATCGACGCGATGGTGCTGAACCAGAAATCCCTGCGCTTCACCAAAGCTTCTCTGAAGGACTATATGCGCGAACCGGAAGCCGCCAAGGCGATGCTCGACGAAGTGTTCGAGTTGCTCGGCGCCGGCGTGCTCGACCCCCGGATCACGGCTGAATATGCCCTCGATGACATTGCCGAAGCCCATCGCGCGATTTCATCACGCGACACTACCGGGTCCATTGTCATGGTGATGTAGGGGCAAAGACCCCACAGAGACCTATAGGGGGCGTCCGCGAACTTCGTCTTCGAGCTTATCGGCCCGACATTCCCGGGTGCACCCTCAGGGCGCCCTCGAACGCCTTGAGTGCGGCGTCCCCGTTGCCGCGCAGCAATTCAATCTGCCCGAGGCCGCTCAGAGCCCCGAAATGCCGGGGCTCCAGCTCGAGAGTCCGATCCACGTCCTTGACCGACAGGGACAGATCGCCTATCGGAAAATAGACAGTGGCCCGCTCGTTCCAGGCTTCCGCGTAGTCCGGGGCTTTCTGGATAAGACTTGAGAATATCCCGATCGCCTGATCATAGCGCGCTCCCCCATGGCCTGGGCGCCCCTACGCATCAGGCGCTCATATTCGGTGTTGTCGTGCTGCAGCCAGGTCGCCCAGATCAGGTTCTCCGCGGCGCGAAGCTCGATCTGCTGGTCGCTCGATTGCAGGATCCTGAAAAGATTGTCGAGACGAGGGTCGGTCTGGTCAGCCAGAACCGGAGACACACTCCATATTCCCGCAGATACCAGCAAAACTAAAAGTAGCAATCGCATGGCCAAATCATGCGCCAATCCACGTCCCCCGCTCAAGACCGGTCATTTGGTCTGCACACCGTTGTGAAACTTGTTCGGATTAGGGTTTTCATGGAATGTGGATGCCACAGCCTTCTTCCATTCCATTACGAAAGCCCAACCTATGTCCCTTCCCCCCGAAGACCTGATCGGTGCCTGGCACCTCGTCGATAATTACGTCGAAAACCCCGACGGCACCCGCACCCCGACCCGGGGACCCCATCCGACAGGCCTGATCATGTACACCGCTGACGGTTATATGAGCGCCATCACCCGCTGGCGCGATCGCGATCTTGGTGACGCCACCGCCGCCGACAAGGAGCGTATGTTTGATACTTATTTGAACTATGCTGGTCGCTGGTCTCTGGAGGGCAACACGGTCACCCACCATATCGAGCATGCCCTCAATCCGAACTTCGTCGGTAACTCACGCGACCGCACGATCGACCATCAGGGCGATCGCATGGTGTTCTCAGGTCTCGGATCCGACGGTGTGTCGAACGCGATTATCATCTGGGAAAAGAAGGCCTAGCGGCCCCGGTCACCCGTCCAGGTGTTTGGGTTTCGGCCCGCCGGTTGCCCAGTCGAGCAGTTCGACCGTGTGCACCACCGGGGCGTCGAGGGCGCCGGCGAGCTGGGTCATGCAGCCGATATTACCGGTTGAGACCACATCCGGGGTCGTCTTAGAGATATTATCCGCCTTACGGTCACGCAACTGGGTCGCCAGCGCGGGTTGTAGAATATTGTAGGTGCCAGCCGACCCACAGCAGAGATGCCCCTCCAGCGGCTCCTGAACCGCAAATCCTGCGGCCGCCAGAAGCGCCTTCGGCTCGGTCCGGATCTGCTGGCCGTGCTGCATCGAACAGGCTGCGTGATAGGTCACGCGAACATCCACGGCATCCGCAAACGCGGTGATCTCGGGATCGAGTTCACACAGATACTCGCTAACATCCCGAGCCAGGGCGGAAACCCGCGCGGCCTTCTCCGAATAGGCCGTGTCCTCGCGGAACATGTAACCGTAATCCTTCACCTGGGTGCCGCAGCCGCTGGTGTTGATGACAATCGCATCAAGGCCACCGCGATCCGCCTCGGCAAGCCAGGCATCGATATTGGCGGCCGCCTGGGCGTGGGATTCGTCGGTCCGGCCCATATGGTGGACCAGGGACCCGCAACAGCCCATACCCTCAGCCACAACAACCTCAACCCCAAGCCGCGTCAGCAGGCGGATGGTGGATTCATTAATCTGTGGTGCAATCACCGTCTGGGCGCAGCCATTGAGCAGCGCCACCCTTCCCTTGCGCACGCCCTCGGCAGCAAAGATCTGCGGCTTGTCGACCGGCGACGGCGGCCCCAGATCCGTTGGTGCGAGATCGAGCATGGCGCGCATCCGGCCCCGGAACAGGCCGCGGAACGGACGGGCGAGCAAAGCCCCGGCCAGCATCACCCGGAAACGGCCCGGATGGGGGATCGACCAGGCCAGCAATTTACGCAGCATCCGGTCCATGAACGGCCGGGTATAGGTCTCTTCGATATGCTTACGCCCGTGATCGACCAGATGCTGGTAATGCACCCCGGACGGACAGGTCGTCATGCAAGACAGGCAGGACAGGCAACGGTCGATATGGGTGACCACCTCTTTGGTGGCCGGGGCGTCGGCCTCGAACATCTGTTTCATCAGATAGATGCGCCCGCGCGGGCTGTCGAGCTCGTCGCCCAGGGTCACATAGGTCGGACACGTCGCCGTACAAAACCCGCAATGGACGCAGGCGCGCAGGATGTCGTTGGTGGCAGACATATCCGGATCGGAAAGTTGCGCCAGCGTGAAATGGGTTTGCATCGCCTAGACCACTTCGTACATACGGCCGGGGTTCAAAATATGCCGCGGGTCGAAGCTTTCCTTCACCCGCTGCGACAGCGCTGCCAACGGGGCAGGCTGGGGCTGGAACACAGGAACCGTGCGACGATCACTGTCTGCCGCACGGATCAGGGTCGCGTGACCTCCCCCAAAGGAGGCCATCGTTTCGCGGATCGCGGTGGTATTCTGCGCCGGCGATGCAGACCAGATCAGGCCACCACCCCAGTCCAGCATCGCGGGACCTCCCATTGACGCAGCAATCCCCGGCGCTTCCGACGGCGTGACCGACAAGCGCCACAGCGGCGCCTTGGACCCGACAAAGGGTTCCACATCGCGCACCGCATTCCAGAATGCAGCTGAGGCCGCCTTGTCGAGGGTCGCGACCGCCCCGACATCGCGCAGCAATTTTTGCAGAGATTCGGATCGTGCACCCACGGAAGGCACGAAGCCCTCCACGCGGATCGCGGTCACAGCGGCACCATCCGCGCCCGGCACCGCTTCCACCAATTCCGCTGGAATATGAACGGCTGCCGAGACCTCATGGCTCGAATTGAGGGCCAGAGACATGGCGCGCACTGCGTCGGCAGGGTCGAGCCCCGGCACGATGATGGTTTCCACCGTCTCGGGCGCTGGCAGCACCTTGATTGTGATTTGGGTCAGCGCTGCAAGTGTGCCGAACGAACCGGTGAGCAATTTCGAGATGTCGTAGCCGGTCACATTCTTGACCACCCGGCCACCGCTTTTGACCAGCTCGCCGCGGCCGGTGACAGCCTCGATCCCGAGGATATGATCCCGTGCCGCACCCGCCTTGATCCGACGGGGGCCGGCCAGATTACACGCGATCATGCCACCCAGCGTGCCACCCTCTTCGCCGTAAAGCCGGGAGAACCGAGGCGGCTCAAAGGCCAGCATCTGGCCCTGCTCAGCCACCGCGGCCTCAATCTCAGCCAGGGGCGTACTGGCCCAGGCCGAGAGCACCAGCTCTTCGGGCTCATAAAGCGTGATGCCGCTCAGTCCCGACAGATCAACCACATGCCCGACGGTACGGTTGCCGTCGCCCATCGGACGCCCAAAACCGCGCTTGGTGCCGGTGCCCCGAATCTCGATCGGAGCTTCCTCGCCGCTGGCCCAGGCAATCGCCTCAACAACCTGCGCGGAGGTCTCTGGTTTGAATGTTTCGACCATGAACGGCCTACTCAGAAACGGGGAATGTCGGGAAACGGCAGCTTGCCGCGTTGAATATGCATGCGGCCCAGCTCGGCGCAGCGATGCAGGGTCGGGAAGACCTTGCCAGGATTCAGCAGCTGATTGGGATCAAACGCGCATTTGACCCGCTGCTGCTGCTTCAGATCATCCTCGGTGAAGACCTCAGTCATCAGGTCGCGTTTCTCGACCCCGACACCGTGCTCGCCGGTCAGAACCCCGCCCACTTCGACACAAAGCCGCAGAATGTCCGAACCGAAATCTTCGGCCCGTTCCAGCTGACCGGGGATATTGGCGTCGTACATGATCAGGGGGTGCAAATTGCCATCCCCGGCATGGAACACATTGGCCACACCGAGCTCGTACTTGTCCGAAAGCTTCGACATGCGCGCCAGCACTTCGGGCAGCTTGTGGCGCGGGATGGTTCCATCCATGCAGTAATAATCCGGTGACAACCGCCCTATCGCCGGGAACGCTGCCTTGCGGCCGGCCCAGAACTGGAGACGTTCTTCTTCGTTCTCGCTGACCCGCATCGAGACATAGCCCAGCGCCTCAGCGATTTCGCGCACCCGTTCGATCAGGTAGTCGACCTCTACCGGCGGCCCATCAAGCTCCACCAGCAGCAACGCTTCCACATTGAGCGGATAGCCCACCTGCACAAACGCTTCGGCCGCCTTGATCGCCGGACGATCCATCATCTCCATGCCGCCGGGGATAATGCCCGCGCCAATAATATCGGCGACGCACTGGCCGCCGGCCTCGCTCGAATCGAATCCGATCATCAGCGCCCGCGCCGTCGTCGGCTTCGGCAGGATCCGCACTGTCACCTCGGTGATCACACCCAGCAGGCCTTCGGACCCGGTCATCAGGCCGAGCAGGTCATAGCCTTCCGAATCCATATGCTTGCCGCCAAGGCGCAGAACTTCGCCATCGGGCAGCACCATCTCGATACCGAGAATGTTGTTGGTGGTCAGTCCGTATTTCAGGCTGTGCACGCCGCCGGAATTCTCCGCCACATTGCCGCCAATGGTGCAGGCGATCTGGCTGGAGGGGGCGGGGGCATAATAGAAACCATCGGCTTCGACCGCCTGGGTGATTCCCAGATTGGTCACACCAGGTTGCACCCGGGCACAGCGATTCTCGTAATCCACTTCCAGCACCCGGTTGAACTTACCGAGACCAAGGGTGATGGCATCAGCAGCGGGCAACGCGCCTCCCGAAAGCGAGGTTCCGGCCCCCCGCGGCACGATTTTCACGGCGTGGTCGTTGCAGTAACGCATCACTTCGCTGACCTGCGCGACGGTTTCCGGCAACACGACGATCAGCGGCAACTGGCGATAAGCTGTCAGCCCGTCAGATTCATACACCGCCATTCCGGTTGCATCCGCGATCACCCCTTCGCCGGGCACCATCGCGTGCATCGCCGCCAGAATCTCATCGCGGCGGGCCAGAACATCAGCATCCGGATCGGGCATCTTCATGAGGTCACTCCATGATTACGTTGTCGAGTATAGCGAGATACGGGCAACAAAAAACCGCGCATAATAGCGCGGTTTTGCTACTCCGGCATTATCGTCAGAACCGTTAGCCCTGACGCGCCTTGAAGCGAGGGTTCAGCTTGTTGATCACGTAGATGCGCCCACGCCGACGAACAACCTGGCAACCGCGACCGCGCTTCTTGAGAGTCTTCAGTGAACTTGCGACCTTCATTGGACCGCTCCCGTCATAAAAAATACCGCCTATCAGAGCGGAGACAAGCGGAAACTACCCAGCAGGTGCGGCACTGTCAACGGCGTTCGCGCCGTAAATCGCCGATTATCGTGCCTTGGTGTGATATTCCGGGTTCGGCATCCGGTCGAGGGCAGTCGAGACCCGGTTTGTCATATTGAAAAACCCGGAAATGCAGGCGATATCCATGATATCCCGCTCGTCGAATCCGACCTCGCGCAGAGCCTGTCGGTCCGATTCTGCCAGTTCAGCGGGACGATCGGTCGCCTTCACGGCAAAATCGAGCATCGCGCGCTGGCGCGCGGAAAGCCCGGCGGCCCGATAGTTGATGGCCATCAATTCACCAAGCGCTGGATCGCCGGATAATTCACGCACCCCCGCCCCGTGGGCAACGACGCAGTAAAAACACTTGTTCTCACTGGAGACGACCGTCGCGATCATTTCGCGCTCGAGGCGTGACAGTCCCGATTCCGACAGCATGAGATCGTTGTACATGGCGATGAAGGCCCGCAAGCGCTCAGGCGCGATCGCGTAGCTACGCAACACATTGGGCACCATGCCCAGCTTGTCCTGGCAAATGGCGAAGTATTTTTGCATATCCTCATCGAGCGCGGCGGTCTCGGGGATCGGCAGATCAAGGGCGTGGATGTGGTCGGGCTGTGCGCTCATCATTCGCTCATGCTGGTTTGCGGGTTCGAATCCACAATTACAGCCGTGTCCAAAAAGAAAAGTGTGCTGGTGCCGAAGATCGGTGCCAACGCGCAAGTTACTTGGAGAGTGGAAAATGCGAAAAATCAGAAAATGTCGTAATTGTCGGTGAGATCGTTGTAGGCATAATTCACACGGGATACGCCATCGTGCAGGGCAATCTCACTGACCTCGCCAGCGGCGAAAGTGATGTTGCCATCGCCATTCGGGTTCTGGGTCAGCGGATCGACGAAGCCGATGGTCCAGGTGCCGTCACCATGATTGGTGAACGTCACATCAGTGGTTTCGACGCCGTCTGTGCGCCGGTAGCCGTTACTGTCAAAACCTTCAAAGATGACCAGGCCATTGGAATAACCCGCCCCATCCGCACCATTACCGTCAATGATCAAATCATTGCCGTCACCGCGCCCAAAATAATAGACGTCGTAATCAGCACCACCGACGAGGATATCGTTACCGTGACTGGTGTAGATATGGTCGTCATATCCTCTGGCATGAGTCACGCCATCGTTCTCGCCACCAAAAATCACATCGGTACCGTTCGAATCCTCGACGCAGATATTGGCGCCCGCACCGCCATCAAAGAAACTGCTGGAGGTGAAGTTCGCGTTGTCAAAAATCGTCTTTGAGTTCTGCAACGGATCCCAGGTTGCCGTGTCCTGAACCTGAGCCTGGGTGAGCACGACCGTCTGGGCACCGCTTTGGCCGGTAAAATTCAGGGTCCACGATCCGGTTCCCACATCGTAGGACGGATGGATATGCGCCAGGCTCTTATCCGTCGTGTTCACACCAAAAGCGGAAATTCGATCGTCGCCATCACCACCATCGACATAGAACGCGTTAACCGAAACGCCGCGCTCACCGGCAAAAACGTCATTGCGGCCGCCGAGCTCAAAATTCTCGAAATTACCCTGCCCTCCGGCGAACGCCGCGTCAGCCATGTCGAAATAGCCGCCGCCGCTGGTGCCCACAAGAGTGTCAAAATTGCTGCCGCCATCAACCAGCGTATCGGCAATCGCATAGACGTCGAGGCAACTGATAGTCACCAGCGTACCCGCATCGAAGAAGATCCTGTCGTTGCCGCTATCACCCTTGATCGTGTCAGCGCCGTCCCCACCGTCGAGGATGTCGTTCCCGCTGTCGCCATCGACATAGTCATTTCCGGTGCCGCCGTTCAGCGTGTCATTGCCGGCCCCGCCCCAGAGCCGATCGTAATCGTCGCCACCAAACAGGACGTCATTGCCGCCATCGCCGTAAAGCTTGTCTTCGCCGGTGCCGCCCTGCAACTCATCATCGTCATTACGACCGCGAATGGTGTCGTTGCCAGCACCACCGAGCAGAATGTCATTGCCGTTGCCGCCATCGGGCGTGTCGTTGCGATCGCCACCATCGAGCGTGTCAGCGCCGTTCTGGCCGGACAGAATATCGGGCCCCAACCCCGCCTGGAGAGCGTCGTTGCCACTGCCGCCGTAGAGGCGGTCATTGCCGTCATCGCCATTGAGGATGTCACGACCGTCCTGGCCGTAAAGCCGATCCGATCCCGTGCCACCATTCAACGTGTCGTTGCCGTTGCCGCCGTAGAGCTTGTCATTGCCGGCATCACCGTTCAGCAAGTCGTTCCCGGCATCACCATAAAGACGGTCGTTGTTGTTACCGCCGTTCAGGGTGTCATTGCCGTTTAGCCCGTTGAGGACGCCTTAGCCCGTTGAGGACGTCGTCGCCGTCATAAGCGCGAATGGTATCGCCACCCAATGTACCGTCGAGGGTGTTGTCATCGTTATCGCCGTTAATCGTCGCCATGATCTCTACCTTCTAATTTTTCGACCGCCCGGACTCTCAAAATGTGTCTCAAAATGCAGATTTGAATCTCATTTCGCATATTCTGATACCGTTTTTGCCGTCGAACCTCTGTGTTTCTAATCGAGCCAAACCACGACAAGGCGTTGTTAAAAAATAATTATATAATTTCCTCTTTCTCCGCGTCTCACCAGATAAGCTATATCCACGTGACGCTCGAACTTGTTCATGAATTATTAAGGCAACAAACATGCCGAAAAATAAATATCGGTGGTTTGACACTCGGACAGTCAGGGTCGCATCCTTGGTCATCGATATCCGGATTGCCGCCCGATATTCCAGAAATCACCTGCAACCCGTGCCTGGGACAAAACCATGAGCGCACAAAACGAATTCCAAACCAAATCAGACATCCCGGTCCTCGATATGGGGCCGTATCTTGCCGGGACGGAAGGCGCGCTCGAGGTGCTCGCGCAGCAGCTGCGCCACGCCCAGGAAAATGTCGGTTTCTACTTCATTATCAATCACGGTGTGCCAAAGCCTCTGATTACCCGGGCCTATGACGCGCTACGCGGGTTTTTCGCACTTCCGGACGACGAAAAGAAAAAGGTCAAACTGAACGCCGGACGAATGGGCTACGTCCCGGCCAAATCCTCGGTCTATGTCACCTCAAACGTAAACGAGAACACAAAGCCGGACCTGAACGAGGTGCTCCTTTATGTCCGGGAACGCGCGGCCGACCACCCGGAGGTGGCAGGCGGCCGAAGCTTCCACGGCCCCAACCCCTGGCCTGACAGCAAAATTCTGCCGGACTTCAAGGCTGACCTGACGGCCTATTACGATTCGATCGAACGGCTCGGCTTCAAGATGCTCGCGGTCTATGCCCGCGCGCTTGATCTGCCCGCTGACTATTTCGATCCGTTCTTCAAGGACCCAATGTGGACGACCCGTAATGCGTTCTATCCCGGCTCGCCGCAGGCAGAAGAAAACCAATTCGGGATATCCCCCCACCGGGATCACGGGTTCATCACCTTCCTGCCGTTATCCCAAGAACCGGGCCTGCAAATCCAAACCCCGGCAGGTGAGTGGATCGCAGCTGAACAGGTCAAAGACGCGATCATCGTGAACACCGGGGAGTTCATGAACCGCTGGACCAACGGCCGGTTCATCGCGACCCCGCATCGCGTGATTCCGCCGCGCAACGATCGCTATTCAATAGCGCTGTTTTTCAACCCGACCTGGGATGCCGAAGCCGTCCCCCTGGAAACTTGCATCAGCGAAGACAATCCCGCGAAGTTCGACCCGATCAACATCCACGACTACCTTGATTGGTACATCAACAAGAACTTCAACAAGGATGGCGGCGGGCAACAGAGCAATTCGGAATAGGCAACCCGCCCATGAACGTTCCTTTCCAAACTTGCAGTTCACCCGATAATCCACCCCGGTTCGAAGCAATGAGTTATCGTGGGGTTACGTCCGCCTGTGCCGAGGGGAACTACCTCCATCAGGCAAAGTTCGCCGCCACGGCCGCGACGAACTAAACGATCGCCCTCGGAGTTTATCGCGTGACCGAACCCCATCCGTGGAATTTGAGCCTGGGTCGACACCCCAACCCTGATGAAGTGACCTTCGATCTCAAACGCACTCTGTCATCCGTGGTGTCGCTACGTTCGAATGTGCCCGACGACGCGTTCACCGCCCCGATTTTGGGTACCGAACGCGAAGGCCAGGGTGTCGTCATCAGTGACGACGGGCTCGTGCTGACCATCGGCTATCTGGTCACCGAAGCCGAGGAAGTCTGGCTGATCGGCAATAACGGCATCGCGCGGCCGGCCCATATTGTCGGATACGACCAGGAAACCGGGTTCGGCCTCGTGCAATCGCTCGGTGCGCTCGATCTCCCGCCTATCGAATTTGCAGACTCCGCGCCGATCACCGCAGGGGATTCCCTGATTGTAGCGGGACAGGGCGGCCGGGATGCCGCGATCAACACCCAGGTCATTTCCGTCCGCGAATTCGCCGGCTCATGGGAATACGTCCTCGATCAGGCAATCTTTACCGTCCCAGCTCATCCGCGCTGGAGTGGCGCTGCCGTGATCGACTGGTCAGGCCGCTTGGCGGGAATTGGCTCGCTGTATATCCAGCAGGCCGCCGGTGACGACGACGAAATCGATGGCAACATGATTGTGCCCATCGACCTGCTCAAACCAATTCTCGCCGACCTTGTCGAACGCGGCGCCCGTGCTCAACCGCCACGGCCCTGGCTCGGCATGACCACAGCAGAAGCCGAAGACTATCTTGTTGTGGCGGGGATCGCCGAGGGCGGACCGGCGATGCGTGCCGGGGTAGAACCCGGCGACATGGTGCTCGGCATCGATGGCGAGCGAATCTCAGGGCTGTCAAAGCTATTTCGTAAAATATGGTCTCTCGGGGACGCCGGCGTATCGGTGCCTCTGACGTTGCACCGCGACAGTCAGGTCATTTCCGTAACGGTTGAAAGTGCCGCCCGCGGTGATTTCCTGCGCAAGCCGCGCTTCAATTAGGCCCGAACGCCTCGAACGCAAACATCGTTGGCGCGTCCGGATCAATCCGCACACGGACTGCGCGCATATCGGCTGCCCCCGGTACTTCTAGGCGAAACACGTTTTCCAGAACCTGGCCCTGCTGCGTCTGAAAAGGTGTGTCGATTGTGTATTCATGGCCGTCACCATGAATCAATAGAACCGGTCCGCCAAAGGCCGCCGCACCCTCTGCAATCGCATTGATGGTTCGAATAAGTCCGCCGCCAATTCCATATTGCAAAAATGGGTCACCGTTGATGACCAGCACCACAGCCATTGCCTATTCATCACGCGCCATCGCAAATGAATTGCCGATCCACACAATATTGGCGTCATCACGCACATGGTATTCGGCAACCGCGGCCGGGTCCTTGGGGTTTAATCCGTTGTTTGATCCGACAACATGGGCGGTCACAAAGCGGACTCCGCCCTGCTGCCAGCGTGCATTTTCAATCAAAATCTCGAATGGCGGCCCGGCCTGTGCCTGCTGTCCGATCGTCAGAGGGGTTTGCCCCAGGCTCCGTCCGGGGACGAAAAACGTCTGCCGGAGAAATGCCGGACGTTCCAGCGGATCGTACTGCCCGGCCGACTTGCGGTGACAATCAGTCCACTCATTGTCACCCGGCACGTAAACCAAAGGACCCGCAACCGGATTGAGGTAGTCCCGCTGTTGCGTGAAGACCTCATCACTACAGGGACTTCCGCCACCCTTGATATCTCTCACATGGAGGGTGATGTCGTGCGGGGTGTCATTAAACGCCTGCAACAAGGCTTCAAACGCGGGCAGATCCGCCGGACCGCAGGGCATGTCTCCGAATGCCAGCAGGGTCAATGGCGCGCGCGCCTCCCCGATCGCGTGCCCCATCGGTACAATCGTCAGGCTGCACACGAACAAAATCATCGAAGCACCTAGCCTCAATATCGAGAATCGCCAGTTTAACTTTCGAGACCGCACGCTTTTCCTTCGCAATTTCAGTTTACGTCAGTTGGGAGGCATTCTCGCCCCTGGGATTCAGCTTAGTGTATGAAACTTCCGCATTCCGAAAAACCGATTGCGACTTTCGATGCATATCAGTTGGGATGAGAATTTTTTATAACCCTGTTGTCTGTTTCGCCCCAGTAAGGGCAGTATTCCCACAATAAAAAATAAGACGACGAGTAAACGGGGGAACACCCCCGTGGAACCACATCAGGGAGAAAACATCATGAAAATCAAACTGCTCATCGGGATCGTTGCTGTTGCGGGCGTTCTGGCCGTCCTCGGTGGCTACATGGCCCTTAACATCGGCGCCAATGATGTCGCCAACAATGTCGGCCCGGCGCCTGCCTACGCTGCCACACTGGACGACGTACGCGCGGCCGGCGAACTCAAATGCGGCATCAACACCGGGCTGCCCGGCTTTGCCTTCACCGATGACAAGGGTAACTGGACCGGCTTTGACGTCGCCTATTGTCGCGCACTCGCGGGTGCCGTCCTCGGTGACCCGGACAAGGTCAAATGGGTCAACCTGACCGGTAAGAACCGGTTTCCGGCACTGACCTCCGGTGAAATCGATGTGCTGTCGCGCAACACCACCTGGACCCTCTCTCGCGATGTCGATCTGGGCTTCACCTTTGTCGGCGTGAACTACTATGACGGTCAGGGCTTCATTGGCCGGACCGCATTGGGCGCTAAGAACCTGAAGGAACTTGATGGGGCGTCGATCTGCATCCAGACCGGCACAACCACCCAGCTGAACCTCGCGGACTTCTTCCGGGTCAACGGCATCAAGTATGAGCCGGTTCCGATCGAGACCAACGAGGAAGCTCGTAAGGCCTATGAAGCCGAACGTTGCGATGTCTACACAACCGATGCTTCAGGTCTCGCGGCAACCCGTTCGACTTTCCCGGATCCGAAGTCACACATGATTTTCCCGGAAATCATTTCCAAGGAACCTCTTGGACCGCTGGTACGCCAGGGTGATGATCAGTGGGCCGATGTTGCCCGCTGGACCCTCAACGCGCTAATCAATGCCGAAGAGTTCGGCATCACGGCAGCCAATGTTGAAGAACTCGCCAAGGGCGGCGACAACCCGGAAATCAACCGGATGCTCGGTTCTGAAGGCTCGCTCGGCGCTATGCTGGGACTGTCCAAGGATTGGGCGGTCAACGCCATCAAGGCCGAAGGCAATTACAGCGAAATCTTCGAGCGTTATCTCGGAAAGAACACCACGCTGGCTCTCGATCGTGGCCTGAATGCCCTGTGGAAAGACGGCGGCATTCTCTACGCACCGCCGATGCGCTAAGCAAGTTCGACTTGGCCCGCGGAGCTCACCCTCCGCGGGCCATCGTCCTTTCTGACCAAACGAATTCAGGCAGCCCGCTTTGGCTCATCAGAACGCGCATGAACCCTCGGGGGGCTTTAGCCTCACCCGGTTCTGGAGAGACGAGCGCGGACGCGGGATCGTCCTGCAGTTTCTCGTTCTCGCGGGGATCCTTGCCTTCATTGGCTTCATCACCTTCAACACGATCAGCAATATGCAACGGGCCGGACTGGCCTCCGGTTTCGGATTTCTGGCCGATCCGGCCTTCTTCGACATCAACCAGCCGCTAATCGAATACAACTCACAATCATCCTTCGCCCGCGCCCTGCTTGTCGGTCTGTTGAACACCATGATGGTCTCGGCACTCGGCATCATTGCCGCGACCGTCATCGGCTTCACCGCCGGTGTCCTGCGGCTCTCCAACAACTGGCTTGTGAGCCATCTGGTCACGGCGTATGTGGAATTCACCCGCAACGTCCCGGTGCTGCTCCAGATCATCTTCTGGTGGGCGACCCTGACATCCCTGCCCAAAGTGCGTGACAGCATTTCGATCGGGGACGCGGCGTTCATCAACAATCGCGGCATCCGCATGCCGGCCCCGATGCTCGAACCGGGCATGATATCGGTGGGGATCGCCCTCATCCTCTGCATCATCGCCGCATTCTTTATCCATCGATGGGCCCGCCGCCGCCAGGAACTGACCGGACAAACCTTCCCGTCGGGCTGGTGCGCTGTGGCGCTGATCATCGGCATTCCGGTGCTGGTCTATCTCGCCCTTGGCCAACCCCTGACCTGGGACATTCCCGAACGCTCTCGCTTCAATTTTCGCGGCGGCCTCAATATCACACCCGAGCTCATCGCCCTCTGGCTCGCCCTGTCGACCTATACCGGGGCATTCATCTCGGAAATCGTGCGGTCCGGGATCCTGTCCGTAAGTCGCGGTCAGAGCGAGGCCGCATTCGCGCTTGGCCTGCGTCCCAACCTGACCACGCGCAAGATCATCCTGCCGCAGGCGCTCCGGGTGATCATCCCGCCGCTGACAAGCCAGTATCTCAACCTGACGAAAAATTCCTCCCTCGCCATTGTCATTGGCTTCCAAGATTTGGTCTCGATCGGCGGATCGATCCTCAACCAGGCCGGACGCTCCCTCGAAGTGGTCGCGATCTGGATGGTGGTCTATCTGAGCCTTAGCCTGGCAACTTCGGGCTTCATGAACTGGTACAACAAGCGTATCCGGCTGGTGGAACGGTGATGTCGGATTCATTCTTCCGCAATCAGACCGATATGATCGGCCAGCGTCCCCCGCCTGTTGTCGCACGTGGGGTGATCGGGTGGATGCGCGCCAATTTATTTGCAGGCATTCCGAACACGGTGCTGACACTTGTGTCGATCTACGTGCTTTGGCTCATCATTCCCGCCTCGATCGAATGGGCGTTTATCGATGCCACGGTCACCGGAGATGACCGGTTTGGCTGCACTGGGGAAGGTGCATGTTGGGCTTGGCTCGACCAGCGCATCGGCCAGTTCCTTTACGGCTTCTATCCGTCGGAAGAGACCTGGCGCATCAATATCGCCTTCGTGCTGCTGTTTCCCGCTCTGGCACCCTGGCTGATGGAAAACGTGCCCGGCGCGCGTTACCTGCGCTGGTTTTCAATCGCGTATCCGTTTCTGGTCGCGTTCCTGCTGGTCGGCGGCCTCGGTCTTGAGACGGTCACCACGGACAAGCTAGGTGGCTTCAGCCTCAACCTCATCGTCGGGCTCGCCGGGATCGTGCTCTCGTTGCCCGTCGGTATCGTTCTCGCCCTTGGTCGCCAGTCCCGTCTGCCTCTGATCCGCTGGTTTTCGATCATCTTCATCGAGGTGGTGCGTGGAGTGCCCCTGATCACCCTGCTGTTTGTCTCGAACATCATTCTGCCGATCTTCCTGCCGCCGGATATGGCACTGGATTCAGTCATCCGCGTGATTGTCATGGTCACCGCTTTTGCGGCGGCCTATATGGCCGAAGTCATTCGTGGGGGATTGCAGGCCATCCCCCAGGGCCAATATGAGGCGGCCCAGGCTATGGGGCTGAGTTACTGGCAATCGATGCGCCTGATTATTTTGCCCCAGGCCCTCAAGATTTCGATCCCGGGTATCGTCAACACCTTCATCGGGTTGTTCAAGGACACCACGCTGGTCATCGTGATCGGCCTGTTCGACATTCTCGGCATCGCCAACGCCATGGTCTCCAACCCGGACTGGCTGGGCCTGTCGACCGAAACCTATGTCTTCGTTTCGCTTTTCTTCTTCGCCGTTTGCTTCTCCATGTCCCGCTACTCAATCGGACTGGAACGCAAACTTGACACCGACCGTCGCTGACGGGAGATCCAGATGTCTGTTACCGAAACCGCCACCCCTTCCCAACCCGTTATCGAAGTCGAGGGTTTGAACAAGTGGTACGGCGCCTTCCACGTCCTGCGGGATATCAATCTGAACGTGAACGAAGGCGAGCGGATCGTTATTTGCGGCCCGTCAGGCAGCGGCAAGTCGACCCTAATCCGCTGCATTAACCGGCTTGAGGAACATCAGGAGGGCCGGATCGTGATCAACGGCACCCGCCTGACCAATGACCTCAAGAATATCGATGCGGTGCGTCGCGAAGTAGGCATGGTGTTCCAGTCCTTCAACCTCTTCCCCCACCTCACCGTTCTCGAGAATTGCACCCTGGCGCCAATCTGGGTGCGCAAAACCCCAAAGGTCGAAGCCGAAGCGATCGCCATGGAGTATCTCGAGCGGGTCAAGATCCCCGAGCAGGCCGAGAAGTACCCCGGACAGCTCTCCGGCGGACAGCAGCAGCGCGTCGCCATCGCCCGTTCGCTGTGCATGCGCCCCAAAATCCTGCTTTTTGACGAGCCGACATCCGCGCTCGACCCGGAAATGATCAAAGAAGTGCTCGACGTCATGGTCGACCTGGCCGAAACCGGCATGACCATGCTGGTCGTCACCCATGAAATGGGCTTCGCATCGCAAGTCGCCGACCGGGTGATATTCATGGACGAAGGCCAGGTCGTGGAGCAGAACACGCCGGACGAATTCTTCAACAACCCGCAATCCGAGCGCACTAAGCTTTTCCTCAGCCAGATACTCAGCCACTAGTCAGACGACCTGCCGCGCACGGCCCGGGCAGCTACAAATTCAGAGCCCACCATGTTTCAAACCTTCCTGGCGCTTGCCCCCATATTTGTGCTGATCGCCATCGGTTGGGCGACCAAGCAGTACTGGCTGCGCGAGGATGGCCTGTGGCGCCCGATCGAACGCCTGGCCTATTTCCTGTTGATCCCCGCTCTGGTGATCCACGACCTCTACAACGCCGACCTGCAATCCCTGCCCTTTGCGCGGATGACCGTTGCCCTGCTCGGTGCGGTGCTGATCGTCGCCACCGTGATGCTCGTGCTGCGACCTGTCCTGTCACGGTTTCTGGTGCAGAACGATGCCGGTTTTACCTCGGTTTTTCAGGGTTCAATTCGCGCCAATTTCTTTATCACCCTGGCCGCGGCCCCGATCCTGCTGCCCGCCGACGGAGCTGCACTGGTCATTATTGCGGTCGCATTCTTTACCGTCCTCGCCAATGTCCTGAGCGTCCTGGTGCTGGCGCGTTGGGGCACTCAGGGTGATGCCGCGTTGGGCACTCTGGCCAAACGCCTGGCGACCAACCCGTTCATTGTTGCCACCCTTCTCGGCCTGGCGATCAATCTCAGCGGGTTGCCCGTGCCACAGGTCATCGACAGCAGCTTCGCCATGCTCGCAGGCGCTGGTGTTCCCTTGGCCTTGGTCACCGCGGGGGCCGGACTGAGGATCGCCTCCATCGGGGTCCATCTTCCGGGCATCCTGGTGGCAAGCGCGGCCAAGCTAATCGCGATGCCGGTGATCGCCGTGGGTCTGGGCATGCTGCTCGGACTGGAGGCCTCTGTGCTGGCCATGCTGGTGCTATTTCACAGCCAACCCACCGCGGTTACCTCTTACGTGCTGGCCCGTCAGATGGGCGGGGATCACGAGCTGATGGCCGCCACCCTGACCTGCCAGACCGTGATCGCGATCGTGACCGTCCCGGCGATGATGGCAATCTTCGCCTGAGCGTGATTGGCCTGCCTGCGCGCGCCGGGTAGACTGCGTGATCAGAAAAACGGCAGGCAGCAGGAATTCATGAATATTGAAACCATCGACCATATTGGCATCCGCGTGGCGGATCTAGACCGGGCCATGGCGTTCTATGAATTGTTCGGCTTCACGGTCGTCCACAAATCCGGCAACGACCCCGTTGCAGTGGTGAAGAACGCCGACGATGTCGAGTTGAACCTGGTGTTCAACGCCAATGATGACAACGACGGCGATAATATCCTGATGGATATTCCGACCAAATATGCCGGCTTCACCCATGTGGCGTTTCGGGTGAACTCGATCCTGGAAACCGTCGGAATTCTGAACGCCAACAACATTGAAATCACCCAGGGCCCGGTAAAATTCGGCCGCGGCGGTCATGTCTCCGTGTTCGTTCGCGACCCGGACCGCAACACGCTGGAATTCCGCGGTCGGGAAGAAGACCTGTCCGCCATTGGCGGCGTCGAGACTTACGAAAACGAAAACTAGAATCCAACAGGACGTTCGGAAGGAACTTAAACTATGCAGCTGATCGATTTAGGCGGTGAGATTTTTCACAAATGCCCAACTCTGCCCAACCACCCGCCAGCGGTCATCACCGACTGGAATACCCATGACACCTTCCGGGAAGCCGACGGGGTGAAATTCTCTATCGCGTCAAAATACATGTCCTTCGGCGAACACACGGGCAGCCATGTGGATGCGCCGGTGCATTTCGATGCAGACCCGAACGCGCTTTCGGTAGATCAGATGCCGCTGGAGGATTTCTATACGGAAGCCGTGTGTCTCGACCTCTCCCATGTGGAACTCAAAAGCCGTGTCGATGTCGCAGAGCTTGAAGCCGCCGAGAAAGCCGCCGGGATCGACATTCGACCGCGCGACACGGTCCT
>MEHZ011546868.1_pt1 | contig 42301 bp, 41 predicted proteins | sample 897221 | NCBI WGS metagenome assembly MEHZ01 (sample SAMN05514161, study PRJNA337945) | marine metagenome | isolation source: marine surface water | place: Arctic Ocean | collected 2007-12-13 | reverse complement strand
GGTTCTCAATTCTATACCTGTCATTAAATAGCAACCTTTCCTTTGATAAGTGGGTAAGGATCGTAATTGATGAGCTCAAAATCCTGGAAAGTAAAATCAAAAATATTTTTGATTGCTGAATTTAAACGCATCTCTGGTAATGGCTTTGGTGTTCTTGAAAGCTGCTCTCTTATTTGTTCAAAGTGATTAGAATAAATATGTACATCTCCAAAAGAATGAATAAATTCTCCTGCTTCATATCCGCAAACTTGAGCTACCATAAGAGTGAGTAAAGCATAAGAGGCAATGTTAAAAGGCACACCTAAAAAAACATCAGCACTTCTTTGATAAAGCTGACACGATAGTTTTCCGTCGGCAACATAAAATTGAAAAAATGCATGGCAAGGCGGAAGTGCAGATTTGTTATTGGAAACGTTTTCAGCAAAAGAAACTTTAGTGTCAGGCATAACACTTGGATTCCATGCAGAAACTATCATTCTTCGACTGTCTGGATTGATTTTAAGCGTATTGATAACTTGCTGAATTTGATCGATTCCTTCACTATTCCAGTTCCGCCATTGATGACCATATATTGGACCTAAGTTTCCTTTTTCATCAGCCCATTCATTCCAAATACGTACCCCATTTTCTTTGAGGTACTCGATGTTTGTATCTCCTTTTAGAAACCAAAGTAACTCATGAACTACAGATTTAACATGAATTTTTTTTGTGGTAACCAAGGGAAATCCTTTGGAAAGATCAAATCGCATTTGGTAACCAAACACACTTTTAGTTCCCGTTCCTGTTCGATCTGTTTTTTCAGTCCCTGTGGTGAGTATGTGATTCACCAAATCAAAATATTGTTTCACTTTTTTCTATTTATTCAAAAATAGACGCATTTAATTTATTTGTCTTATTTTATCATCGAAAGGTTATTAAAAAAAATTAACAATAGCGAAGTTTAACTTTTACGTTTGGAGATTTCATCTCTAACTCTAACTGCTTTTTCGTAATTTTCTTGAGCCACCAGTTTTGAAAGTAAAGTTTTTAATTTGGAGATTGACAAGTCTTTTAATTCTTCAGAAATATTAGTTTTTTCACTTTGTTTGGTGACAAAATTTTGAATCCAATTATCTTCAGAAAGTTTTTTCTCTTGCGATGTCAAGGCAGCGGTAAAACCAGCCTTCTTTAGAATTGAGTCGTATATGAAAATTGGGGCTTTATATCGGAGGGCTAAAGCAATAGCATCTGAAGTTCTAGAGTCGATGATTTCTTCAATTTTATCTCGACTACAAATAATACTTGCATAAAAAACACCATCTACAAGTTTGTGGATGATCACTTGTTTTACATGGATTGAAAAACGTTCTGCGAAACTTTTAAATAAATCATGGGTTAACGGTCGAGAGGGTTTAATCTCTTGTTCTAATGCAATTGCAATAGATTGTGCTTCAAACCCCCCAATTATTATTGGGAGTTTTCTGTTTCCGTCATTTTCACTCAATATTAAGGCGTAAGCACCAGTTTGTGTTTCACTGTAGGAAATTCCGTTAACCTTCATCTTAACCAACTTCATGATTTTATTTGTATTTAATCTAATTTATTGAGAGTTTATTTTTACAAACGTAGATTTTCATTCTTTATTGAGCAAAGTAAATAGATAATTATTGATTAAATTTGTAACTGAATTAATTTCACAGATGAAGACCATACAATTTAGACAAGCTATTGCGGAAGCAATGAGTGAAGAAATGAGAAGAGATAAATCTATCTTTCTGATGGGAGAGGAGGTCGCTGAGTATAATGGTGCCTATAAAGCATCTAAGGGTATGTTGGATGAGTTTGGAGCGAAACGTGTTATTGACACTCCAATTTCAGAGTTAGGGTTTTCAGGAATTGGAGTCGGCTCTACAATGACTGGGAATAGACCTATAATTGAGTTTATGACCTTTAATTTTGCATTAGTTGGAATTGATCAAATCATAAACAATGCTGCAAAAATTAGACAGATGTCAGGAGGACAGTTTCCTTGTCCTATTGTATTCAGAGGCCCAACAGGCTCTGCAGGTCAGTTAGGAGCTACTCACTCTCAAGCTTTTGAGAGTTGGTATGCAAATTGTCCGGGACTTAAGGTTATTGTTCCTTCAAATCCCTATGATGCAAAGGGTCTATTGAAATCTGCAATTCGTGATGATGACCCTGTTATTTTCATGGAGTCAGAACAAATGTATGGTGATAAAGGAGAGGTGCCTGAAGGAGAATATACTCTCCCTATTGGTGTAGCAGAAGTTAAACGTAATGGAAAAGATGTGACACTTGTTTCTTTTGGGAAAATATTAAAAGAAGCAATTATCGCTGCAGAAGAACTCACCAAAGAAGGAATTGAAGTTGAGGTTATTGATCTAAGAACAATAAGACCATTAGACTATGCTAAAATTTTTGAGTCTGTTAAAAAAACTAATCGCTTAGTTATTTTAGAAGAGTCATGGCCTTTCGGGAATATATCTACTGAGATCACTTACCAAGTACAAAATAAAATTTTTGATTATTTAGATGCGCCTATTGAAAAAATTAACACTGCAGATACACCCGCTCCTTATTCACCGGGTCTTTTAAAGGAATGGCTTCCTAATCATAAAGATGTAATTAAAGCAATAAAACGCGTTATGTATCACCAATAAAACTCGAACTAAAAGCACACAAATTGAAGTTTAATTACTCAATTCTACAGGCCCTTTTTAAGGATTTTGTATTCTAGTTTGTTTTACTATTTTTACCACACTTTTAAAATAACAATTTAAACATGGAATTAATCATAAATTTTTTACCAGCCTTCGGGATCTTGGCTCTATTATTTGTCTTTTTAAAGAATAATTGGGTAACCAAACAAGAGGTTGGAAGTGAGAAAATGGCAAGAATTGCCAAAAACATTGCCGATGGCGCAATGTCATTTCTTAAAGCAGAATACAAAGTTCTTTCAATATTTGTAGTGGCAGTTGCAATTCTATTATTTTTTAAAGGAAGCAACGAAGAAGGTTCAAACGGCATGGTTGCGGTATCCTTTGTAGTAGGAGCAATCTGTTCAGCACTTGCAGGGTTTATTGGAATGCGAGTTGCAACTAAAGCTAACGTAAGAACGACTCAAGCGGCTAGAACTTCTTTAGGAAAAGCTCTAGAAGTAGCTTTTGCTGGTGGAGCTGTAATGGGCTTGGGAGTTGTTGGCTTAGGCGTATTAGGACTAAGTAGCCTTTTTGCTATCTATCAAAATATTTGGCCTGGAGCGGAAAACCTTTCCATGGTATTAAATGTATTAACAGGATTTTCTATGGGAGCTTCTTCTATTGCTTTATTTGCAAGAGTTGGAGGAGGTATTTACACGAAAGCAGCTGACGTAGGCGCCGATTTAGTTGGAAAAGTTGAGGCTGGAATTCCAGAAGATCATCCTCTAAATCCCGCAACAATTGCAGATAATGTTGGCGACAACGTAGGAGATGTTGCTGGAATGGGAGCTGACCTTTTCGAATCCTATGTTGGTTCTATCATTGGAACGATGGTTTTAGGAGCCTTCATTATTACTCCTGACTTTTCTGGACTAGGAGCGGTTTACCTTCCTTTGGTTCTTGCTGCAATTGGAATTATCATGTCTATCATTGGAACATTTTTTGTGAAAGTTAAAGAAGGAGGAAATCCTCAAAGTGCATTAAATATTGGAGAATTTGGATCCGCTGGTTTGATGGTAGTGGCATCTTATTTTATTATCAACACAATGATTCCTGAATCTGTAGAAGGATTGCCTTTCGGAGCAATGGGTATCTTTTGGGCTACTATTGCTGGTTTAGTTGCTGGTTTAGGAGTAGGAAAAATAACAGAATATTATACAGGTACTGGAACTAAGCCGGTACAGACTATCGTAGATCAATCTGAAACAGGTGCAGCGACTAACATTATTGCAGGACTTGGAGTTGGGATGATGTCCACGATGATTCCAATTCTTTTAATTGCTGCAGCAATTTTAGTATCGCATCATTTTGCTGGACTTTACGGAATTGCAATTGCAGCTGTAGGGATGTTGGCAAATACAGGAATTCAGTTAGCAGTTGATGCTTACGGTCCTATATCAGACAATGCTGGGGGTATTGCTGAAATGGCAGAACTCCCTAGTGAGGTAAGACAACGTACAGACACCTTAGATGCTGTAGGTAACACAACAGCTGCAATTGGGAAAGGTTTTGCAATTGCTTCGGCTGCCTTGACTGCATTAGCGTTATTTTCTGCATTTATGAAAGTTGCTAATGTAACAAGTATTGATGTTTCTCAACCGCGTATTATGGCTGGATTATTAGTAGGAGGGATGTTGCCTTTCGTTTTTTCTGCATTGTCTATGAATGCAGTTGGAAGAGCAGCAATGGCAATGATTGAAGAAGTAAGAAGACAGTTTAAAAATATTCCTGAATTGAAAGCTGCCCTAGAGGTAATGCGAAAGTATGATTCAGACATGACAAAAGCTTCAGATAAAGACCGAGCGATATTTGATGCCGCTGACGGTAAAGCAGATTACCAAAAATGCGTTGAAATATCGACTAATGCATCTATCAAAGAAATGGTATTGCCTGGATTGCTTGCCATCGCGGTTCCTGTTGCAACCGGATTTATTGGTGGAGCGGAAATGCTTGGAGGTTTATTAGCAGGGGTTACTACATGCGGTGTCTTAATGGCGATCTTCCAGTCAAATGCAGGAGGTGCTTGGGATAATGCTAAAAAAATGATTGAATCTGACGGAAGAAAAGGTTCTGATGCACACAAAGCTGCAGTCGTAGGAGATACGGTTGGAGATCCATTTAAAGACACTTCGGGGCCATCTCTTAACATCCTTTTGAAGTTGATGTCTGTTGTAGCTTTGGTAATTGCTCCCAGTATCGCAATGAATAGCGATGCGGTTGCAAACTATGCAACCGAAAAAAGCGAAAATCAAGTCACAACAGAATTAGTGGTAGTTCCTAGTTCAGATGACATTAAGGTTAAAATTAATTCAACAAATGAAGATAAAAATAGTACTATTGAAGTTTCTCTTGAAGCAGAACAAGCTTCAGTATTAGAATCTTTAAATGGATTGACTACTGAAAACTAATAAGATTTTGGAATAGTTTTTCCCATTAAACATAAAAAAAGCGGCTCATTTGAGCCGCTTTTTTTATGTTATTTATTTTGATAATTTATCATCGACGATTTTGATTACCTTTAATAAATCTTCATTATTATCCACAAATTCCAGGGAATCTACATCAATAATAATTAGTTTTTTAGAATCATAACTACTAATCCAGGCTTCGTAACGTTCGTTCAGACGGCTTAAATAATCAATACTAATTGAGTTTTCATAATCTCGTCCCCGCTTATGAATTTTATTCACTAAGTTAGGAATAGAACTACGCAGGTAAATCAATAAATCAGGCCCCTGTATGAGGGATTCCATTAAGTCGAAAAGGCCTTTGTAATTTTTAAAATCACGCTGATTCATAAGCCCCATTGCGTTGAGATTGGGAGCGAAAATATGTGCATCTTCATAAATTGTTCGATCCTGAATAATGGTTTTTTTATTTTCTTTAAAAGAAAGCAGTTGCTCAAACCTACTTTTTAAAAAATAGATTTGAAGGTTAAAAGACCAACGCTCCATATGATTATAAAAATCATCTAAGTAAGGATTGTCAATTACATCTTCATAGTGAGGTTCCCAGTTATAGTGTTTGGCTAAAAGTTCTGTCAGGGAGGTTTTTCCTGCCCCAATATTTCCGGCAATTGCAATATGCATTATCTATTTATTTGTTTATGGAACTGCAAAGTAGTAGCTTTTTTGAAAAGAAAAAAGTGAAGCAAAGATTAAAACTAGCATTTTTTAAAAGTTAAAGATTTGGGTTTGTTAAAAAAAAGTCTACATTTGTTATGTTAAACGAGGAAGGATTTGACTGATTGCAGCCTCGATAAAAATTGCTAAAACAGTGTTGCTTATTAAACAACCGTTTAAATCCTTCCGTAAAAGCAACATAAAATGTCATATTTTTTTACCTCAGAATCAGTGAGTGAAGGCCATCCAGATAAAATCGCTGATCAAATTAGTGACGCATTACTTGATAACTTTTTAGCTTTTGATCCAGAAAGTAAGGTCGCATGTGAAACACTTGTAACTACTGGACAAGTCATATTAGCAGGGGAAGTTAAAAGTGCAACCTATTTAGATGTACAGTCCATTGCAAGAGAAACTATAAACGCCATTGGTTATACCAAAGGGGAGTATCAGTTTAGCGGAGATTCTTGTGGCGTCATTTCGCTTATTCACGAACAGTCTCAAGACATCAATCGTGGTGTTGATCGAGAAGAGAAAGAGGCTCAAGGTGCAGGAGATCAGGGAATCATGTTTGGTTATGCTACATCAGAAACAGAATCTTTTTCTCCTTTAGCTTTAGATCTTTCACATAAAATATTGATTGAACATGCAGCTTTAAGAAGAGAAAATAAAGAAATTATTTATTTGCGCCCCGATGCTAAATCTCAGGTAACTATAGAATATGACGATAAAAACAAACCTTTGCGAATAGATACCATAGTTCTTTCAACACAACACGATGATTTTAATTCGGATGAAGTGGCCATGTTAGAAAAAATTAAAACAGATGTTATTTCTATTTTAATTCCACGAGTGAAGAGCACTCTTCCTCAAGAAATTCAAGCTCTATTTGGAGACGACATTATCTATCACGTAAATCCAACAGGGAAATTTGTGATTGGTGGTCCTCACGGAGATACAGGTTTAACGGGCCGTAAAATTATAGTAGACACTTACGGTGGAAAAGGGGCCCATGGGGGAGGATCCTTTAGCGGAAAGGATCCCAGTAAAGTAGATCGAAGTGCAGCCTATGCAGCACGCCACATGGCTAAAAATTTAGTTGCTGCAGGCGTTGCAGATGAGATTTTGGTACAATTGAGTTATGCCATTGGTGTTGTAGAACCCACCTCAATTAATATAAATACTTATGGTACAGCAAAATTATCACTTTCTGATCCTGAGATTGCTGAAAAAGCAAAAGCTTTGTTTGATATGCGTCCTTATGCTATTGAACAAAGATTAAAACTTAGAAATCCTATGTACTTAGAAACCGCATCATACGGTCATATGGGGCGCCAGCCTCATAAAATAAAAAAAACGTTTGAGTCCCCTTATAACGGAAAAGTATCGAAGGAAGTAGAGCTTTTCACTTGGGAAAAATTAGATTATTTAGAAACAATTAAAAAAACATTTGAATTATGAGTACAAAACTAGCTACTAAAGCATTACATGCAGGGCATGATGCTTCAAAATCACAAGGAACACAAGCTGTTCCAATTTACCAGACCACATCTTATGTGTTTAAGGATTCAGAACATGCTGCGAATTTATTTTCTTTGGCAGAGCCAGGATATATTTATACACGGCTAAATAACCCTACAAACGATGTTTTGGAACAGCGACTTGCCGCTTTAGAAGGGGGTGTAGCCGCTGTAGCGACTGCATCAGGCACTGCTGCTATTGCAACCACTCTAATGGTCATTTTGAAAAACGGAGATCATATAGTGGCGTCGAGTAGCTTATACGGTGGAACCTATAATTTATTAGCCAATACCCTACCTCGATTTGGAATCACAACCACCTTTGTAGATCCTGATGTTCCAGAAGAATTTTCAAAAGCTGTGCAACCCAATACTCGTGTATTTTTTGCAGAGTCTTTAGGAAATCCAAAGCTTGATGTGTTGGATCTAAAAACTATTTCTGATAAAGCAAAAGCAGCTAAAGTTCCATTTATTGTTGATAATACTGTTGCTTCTCCGGCTTTGTTAAATCCCATTGATCATGGTGCAAATATCGTGATCCATTCACTGACCAAGTATTTGACTGGTAATGGAACATCCCTTGGAGGAGTGATAATCGATGCAGGAACATTTGACTGGGCCAATGGATTATTTCCTGAATTTACGGAACCTAACCCGAGCTATCACGGTTTGAATTATCACGAGGCTTTGGGAGCTATTGCTTTTATAGCTAAAGTGCGTATCGAAGGGTTGCGTGATTTAGGAAGTGCACCTAGTCCATTTAACAGTTTTCAAACTATTCAAGGAATTGAAACTTTAGATATTCGAATGAAGAAACATTCTGAAAATGCTTTAAAACTCTCAGCTTGGCTTTCTAAAAGAGAAGAGGTTTCTTGGGTAAACTACCCAGGATTAAAAACTTCAAAATATAATGAGTTGGCTCAAAAGTATTTACCGAAAGGACAAAGTGGAATTGTAACTTTTGGATTAAACTCTGGCTTTGAGGGAGGTAAAAAAGTAGCTGATCACACAAAACTTTTTTCACTTTTAGCCAATATTGGAGACACTAAATCCTTGATTATTCATCCTGCAAGCACAACTCATCAACAGTTAGACAAAACAGCTCAAAAAAATGCCGGTGTAACACAAGATCTCATTCGTTTGTCCGTAGGCTTGGAAGATATCGAAGATTTAATCGAAGATTTAGAAGCTGCTTTTGCAAAACTTTAATTTGTGATAGCTACCATACCGATTTCTGATTTTAAGACTCAAACCGGTGTTTCTTATGACTTAATTGACTTACATTATCATCAGTTTGGTCAAGTCCTAGGTACAGCACCGGTGGTATTGGTTAACCATTCTTTGACTGGCGATTCTGCTGTCTGTGGAGCAAAAGGATGGTGGAATGAAATCGTTGGAGAGGGACAAACCATTGACACCCAACACTATTGCATTCTGGCATTTAATATTCCTGGAAATGGAATATTGAATCAAACTTTTCAAAATCCTGAAGACTTTCATACTGGTGATATAGCAGCACTTTTTTTAGAAGGATTAAAAAAGTTAGGAGTAGAAAAGTTATATGCCCTTATTGGCGGTTCTATTGGTGGAGGTATAGCATGGGAAATGACAGCTTTAGCACCTGACATAACAAAGTATTTAATCCCCGTTGCAGCAGATTGGAAAGCCAATGATTGGATTATTGCTAATACTTTTTTACAAAAAAGAATTTTAGAAAATTCTAAGAATCCACTTGAAGATGCTCGAATTCACGCTATGCTAACATACAGAACTCCAGAATCTTTTGACTACCGTTTTGGAAGAACTCGCAATGAAGAGCTTGGAACATTTAATATTGAAAGCTGGTTATTGCACCATGGTAACAAGTTAGCTAAACGGTTTAGCCTAGAAGCTTATCTGATGATGAATCATCTTTTAAGCACCATCAATATAGAACGATCGGGAAGAACTGCGACTGAAATTATTAAAGAGATTACTGCTGAAATACATCTGATTGCCATAGATAGTGATTTATTTTTTACTGCTGTAGAAGATCAGAAAACTTTTAAATTGATAAAACCAGTTAAAAAAAGTATCTTTTATCATGAGCTTAGATCTATTCATGGACATGATGCTTTTTTAATTGAGAACCAAGCTATCGATGAAATATTAACTCCAATTTTTAATCCTTTAAAAGAAACAAATGAAAATAGCCTTAGAACGCATAAATGAAGACTATCTTTTTCAAGCCACAAATCCTAATGGTCATAATGTTTTATTAGATAATAAATCAAAAACCACTGGAGAAGTTCAGGGTATCAGTCCAATGGAATTATTGCTAATGGGTATCGCAGGATGTAGTAGTATTGATATCGTGGCTATTTTAAACAAGCAAAAAATAAATCCAACTTCTTTGAAAATGGAAGTGGAAGGCTTGCGTCATGAAGGGGCCGTTCCGGCCTTGTTTTATCAAATTGACATAACCATTCATCTGGAGGGAGATTTCTCTGCTGAAAAAGCGAAGCGGGCAGCACAACTATCCTTTGAAAAGTACTGTTCTGTTTCTAAGACTTTAGAGCCAACGGCTAAAATTAATCATTATATCATTCTAAATGGAGAGTCGTTATGAGTAAGAAATTTGAGATTTACGCAATCAGAAATTAGATGGAGTGCTCCCAATGTCTGGGAAATATAAAATTACTTTATTTAACTTCTAGTATTGTTTTGAATATGTCGAATCTCCGTATCTTAGAGTATTACTCCACTTGAAAATTCAATAGTATAAAGAAAAAACGCAAAGGCTATTTTCTAAACTGTCAATTTTTTAAACAACTGCTCTAGACTTTCGTTTTTTAATTGAAGATTAAGAATTTTCAATCCGTTGTCATGGGCAAAGTCAAAGACAGAGGGGCGCATATCCTGGTTTCCACTGATTGTTAATTCATAGTCAAAATCATGGGTATTGACCACCTTTTGGACATTAAGGATTTTTTCTAAAGCAATAATTTCGATGCGGTAATCAAAGCTCACTTCAATAATTTGTTCTTGTTTGTTTCGCAATTCTGCTAAAGCTCGATCAAAAACAATTTCGCCTTTATTGATGATGATGACTCGATCGCAAAGCGCATCTACTTCTTGTAAAATATGAGTAGAAAGTAAGACTGTTTTATCTCTTCCCAACTCGCGAATTAACTTCCGAATAGAAACTAATTGATTGGGGTCTAAACCGGTGGTGGGTTCGTCTAAAATGAGTAATTGTGGATTGTTTACTAAAGCCGCTGCTAATCCTACCCTTTGACGATAACCTTTTGAAAGGGTTTGAATTTTGTGATGTCGGTAATCTAGAATGCCGGTTTTTTTTAGAATTTCTTCATAAGGTGGATTTTTAAGTTTGTAAAGACTACCTACATATTTTAAATACTCTATAACATACATTTCATTATATAATGGATTGTTCTCGGGTAAATAACCTACTTGTTTTTGTATGCTTTGCAAATTTTTTTTTAAATCCAAGCCATCATAAGAAATTTGTCCCTCCCATTCTTTATAATACCCCGTAAGAATTTTCATTAGGGAAGATTTACCAGCGCCATTAGGCCCTAACAGCCCTACTACTTCTCCTTTTTTTAATTCAACAGAGAGTCCCTTTAATGCTTTTAATGAACCGTAGCTTTTAAATACATTTTGAAGAATAAGAGACATTTTTTTTTATTTAAAGATAAGTGGTTTGTTTTTTAAACCTTACGAGATCGTAAACTTTCTATTACAACTGTTATTAATATAATTCCACCACCCATTATACTTTCTTTTGGAGGGATTTCGTTTAGAAAGAAAAAGGCAATTAGAATACCAAAGATGGGTTGAATACTATTCATAATACTTGCTGTAGCTACTGAAAAATAGCTTAAACTATTTAAAAATAAAGTGTGCCCAATAGCAGTTGTCACCAAACCTAAAATCAATAAATTAGGGATTTGTGAAACAAAGTTTTCAAGAGGATAAATTATAAATACAGGCAACAAGATAATAATGGTAATTCCCATTTGATAAAACATAAGCAAGGAACCATTTATTTTTTGAATTCGCTTTTTAATTATTAAGTTTCGAAGTGAATAGGCTATAGCTGATAAAATTCCCATAATGAGTCCCTTGGTTTGTTCGTTTTCAAAATCAAATGCAGGGATTAACATATAAATTCCAATAAAAATGAGCACTCCAAATAATAAATGGATTGGATAGAGTTTTGTTTTAAAGAAAAATGGTTCAAGGAAAACGGTAATAATCGGAAAAGTAAACAAAGACAGCATTCCAACAGCAACTCCACTCCATTGTAAAGCAAAAAAATATGTTACCCAATGAAGAGTGAGTAAAGTACCGCTAAAAATCATCGTATTTGTATTTTTTAAAAATCCCTTTTTTATATCCTCTTTTCTACAAAAACAATACACTCCTAAAAAAAGAAACGCTATAAAGGCTCTAAACCAGATTATCAATGGAGGAGGCAATGGTATGAAACGACCAAGAGGGCCAGAGGTACTGATACATAACGTTCCTAAGTTTAGGAGTGTTAAATAATAGTAGTATTGTTTTTTCATATACTTGATTCAAGTATTAAAAGATTAAAATTAAAAAAGAGGAGATTGTTAGAATACCACAAAAAAAAGTTATTGTTGACAAGCTTAGTATGTCAATGATGAGGTAAAGTAGGCATTTGATTATTTTTGAAATAAAATTAAATATACTTTTTTAAGTAAAGTTAATGATGTTGGAGAATTCAATTATTTAGTACAAATTAAATAATATTGAGCAAAAAAATTAATAAAAGTTTGTTTTTGACAAAACCTATGTTACTTTTGTTAAGATTTATATTAGTATATGAACATAAAACTTTCTTACTGCAATAACTTCTATTACTTCTACTCAGGAGAAGTTAGGACTTTGTAGTATTTGAAATATAATATACAAGCACAAAAAGTCCTGATTTATCGGGACTTTTTTTTTGGAACAAATGGAAAAAAATATTAACGTAGCTATTCAAGGGATTAAAGGATCTTTTCATCATGCGGTTGCAAAAAGCTACTATAGTCAGCAAATATCATTATTGGAGTGTGAAACCTTTGATGTCTCAGTCAAAGCACTTTTAAATGATTCCGCTGATCAAGCAGTAATGGCGATAGAAAACTCCATTGCCGGATCTATTATACCAAATTATGCTTTAATTGATCAAAATGAGTTGCAGATTGTGGGGGAGTATTCTCTCAGTATTCACCACAATTTGATGGCATTGCCAGGTCAAAGTTTGGTTGATATTAATGAAGTATATTCACACCCTATGGCATTACTTCAATGTAAAGATTTTTTTAAAGCACATCCTTATATTCGCATGGTAGAAGCTGAAGACACAGCTGATGAAGCTCGACGTATTTCTGATGACACTATTCAAGGAATTGCTGCCATAGCGAGTGAGGAAGCCGCAGGACTTTACAATTTAGATATTTTAGCACCTTCCATCCAGACAATTAAAAATAATGTTACTCGTTTTGTGATTATCCAGAAAAAAGGAACCTTGGTAGATCAAAAAAAAATAAATAAAGCTGCTATAAAATTTACTTTGGATCATCAGCGGGGAAGTCTGGCTGCAGTATTAAATGTGATGAGTGATTGTCAACTCAACCTCACTAAAATCCAATCCTTACCCGTTATTGAAACACCTGGGGAATATGCTTTTTTCGTGGATGTAACTTTTGATGAATTTAAATTTTATGACAAAGCGCGAAAGCTTATTAAAATTATGGCTTCACAATTTAAAATTTTAGGCGAATATGCCCAACATACATCATGATTGAAACTGCAAACCGTTTACTGAGTGTTCAGGAGTACTATTTTTCGCGTAAGTTACGAGAAGTAGCAATGATGATTAAGGCGGGACATCCTGTAATTAATATGGGTATTGGTAGTCCTGATTTATCCCCGCATTCAGACGTGATAAAGGCCTTGTCAAAAGCGATGGACCACCCAAAAGCAAACATGTATCAGGCCTATCAAGGCTTGCCAGAATTACGTTCTGCGATTACTAATTTTTATCAAACTCATTACCAAGTTACTTTAGATTCAAATACAGAGGTACTCCCTTTGATGGGCTCTAAAGAGGGAATTATGCATATTTCTATGGCTTTTTTGAATAAAGATGATCAGGTATTACTACCTAATCCTGGCTATCCCACCTATACTTCAGTCACCAAGTTGATGCAAGCAGAACCTATTTATTATGAATTATCTGCTGATAATGACTGGCAACCTAACTTTGAAGCTTTAGAAGTTATAGATACTTCACGGGTAAAAATTATGTGGGTTAATTATCCCCACATGCCTACTGGAGCAGATGTTAAAGTAGAAACTTTTGATCGTTTAATTGCTTGGGCAAAAAGGAAAAATATTTTATTAGTAAATGATAATCCATATAGTTTTGTATTAACCCAAAATCCCCAAAGCATTTTATCAAGACCAGGGGCTAAGGAGGTTGCTGTGGAATTAAATTCTTTAAGTAAATCATTTAATATGGCTGGCTGGCGCGTGGGGATGCTAAGTGGCAATGCAGAAATCATTCAGGCTGTTTTAAAGGTAAAAAGTAATATGGACTCTGGAATGTTTTATGGTATTCAACAGGGAGCGATTAATGCTTTAAATGTAGACCAATCCTGGTTTGAGGGCCTAAATAGGGTATATCAAAAGCGAAAAAATTTGATTAAGATTTTAGCAACTAAATTGGAAACTCAATATGACTCTAAAAGTGTTGGATTGTTTGTTTGGGCAAAATTACCAGAAAAGACAATAGATTCTGAAACATTTATTGACAAGATTTTACATGAGCATCATATTTTTATAACACCAGGTACTATTTTTGGAAGTCAAGGCGAAGGATTCATCCGTTTTTCCTTGTGCGTTCCAGAAGCAACTATTGAAGATGCAATAAATCGTTTAGGGTAATGAAAATAGGAATTATAGGTTTAGGCTTAATCGGTGGCTCTTTTGCTTTAGCAGCAAAGAAATATATTAATGGGGTGAGTCTTTATGGTCAAGATTACAATCCAGAAAATTTGACAGAGGCCTTGCAACTAGGAATTTTAGATTACTCCCTTGAAGTCCAGGATTACGCTATGATGGATATCATAGTTTTGGCAATCCCAGTGGATGCCTCGCTTGGCATAGGGATTTCAATTTTAGATCAAATAAATGACAATGCCTTACTAATGGATGTTGGTTCAACCAAAGCAGCTATTTGTAAAAAATTTGAATTACATCCCAAGCGGAATCAATTTCTAGCAACGCACCCTATTGCAGGTACTGAATTTTCTGGTCCTTCGGCAGCCTTTGCAGAACTATTTGTAGATCAAACACAAATTTTATGTGAGACCAATAAAACTCGACCGGATCTACTAGAATGGGCTGTTCATTGGTTTCGAAACATGAACATGAAGCTTCACGAAATGGATGCAGAAGCTCATGATAAACACATTGCTTATGTTTCTCATATTTCTCATATTTCTTCTTTTATGTTAGGGAAAACCGTGATGGAAAAAGAAAAAGATGAACGGGCAATTTTTGATATGGCTGGCAGCGGATTTGCCTCTACAGTTCGTCTTGCAAAAAGTTCACCAGATATGTGGACACCAATTTTTAAACAGAATAAAGAAAATATATTAGAGGTTTTAAGAGAATATATCACCAATTTGGAAGATTTTGAACGCCTTTTAATGTCTGATGATTATGATCAACTTTTTGAACAAATGAAAAGCACCAACGCCATTAAAACTATTTTGGCAGGAATCAATGAAAAAAATACAACCAAATAATAATTTAAATAATGAAAAATAAAAAAGAAATGCGTCAATGGCTAACCGATTTTGGGTTAGATCATCCTTTTGTAATTGGAGGACCCTGTAGCGCTGAAACTGAAGAGCAAGTATTGAAAATTGCTCACGAATTGAAAGATACAGATGTAACAGTTTACAGAGCGGGAATATGGAAGCCAAGAACTCGTCCAGGAATGTTTGAAGGAGTTGGAGCGATTGGTCTCGGTTGGTTGAAAAAAGTAAAAGAAGAAACCGGTTTATTAACGGCAACTGAGGTCGCTAATAAAGACCATGTAAAGTTAGCTTTGGATAATGATGTTGATATTCTTTGGATTGGTGCACGTTCAACAGTAAGTCCTTTTATCATGCAAGAAATTGCAGATGCTCTAGAAGGAACAGATAAAATTGTATTAGTAAAAAACCCAGTAAATCCCGACTTGGCTTTATGGCTTGGTGGTGTTGAGCGTTTATATACTGCCAATATAAAAAAGCTAGGTTTAATCCATCGTGGATTTTCTACCTATGAAAAAACAAAATATCGTAATATTCCTGAATGGCAAATTGCTATTGAGGTTAAAAACAAATTTCCAGATTTACCGATGATTTGTGATCCATCACATATTGGAGGTAAAAGAGATTTGATTTTTGATATTTCTCAAGCTGCCTTAGACTTAAATTTTGATGGGTTAATGATTGAAACCCACTGCGATCCTGATAATGCATGGAGTGATGCAGCGCAGCAAGTAACTCCTGAGCGCTTGGTTGAAATCATGAAAGACTTGAAAGTGCGAAAGAAAACTACCGATGAAGAAGCTTATCGTCACACTTTAAATAATCTAAGAGCCCAGATTGATGTGGTAGATCAAACACTTTTAGATACCCTAGGCAAGCGCATGATTACAGCTGTTGAAATTGGTACTCTCAAAAAAGAGAACAACGTAGCTGTATTACAAAACAAGCGTTGGAATGAAATTTTAGGTAAAATGATTTTAGAAGGTCAAGAGCGTAATTTATCTGAAGAATTTATTTTGCGCGTATTTAAAGCGATTCACCAAGAGTCCATTAACCAACAAGAAAGGATTATCAATTCATAAACTATTTTTAATCTAATAACTCTAAATTCAATTATGGATTTACTTCAATTAATGAAGAAGGGAAGAGCTTTGTTAGAACCCCATTTGGCTATATCTATTGGGGTTTGTTTATTCTATGGTTTGGTAGTAGCAATTCCTGCTGAGCTCAATAGCTACGGGGAAATGATAAGTTTTTTATTGGCTGGACCTCTCCAGTTAGGGATGTGTTTTTTCTTTTTGAATTTAGTTAGAGGTGAAGAAGCTCGTTTTGAACTTTTATTCGAGGGATTTAAACCTTTACTCACCATACTTTTTTCCTATGCTATTATTACAGTGCTTACCCTTTTAGGACTAGTTTTACTAATAGTACCTGGGATCATAGTAATTTTAGGTTTCTCCATGACCTATTATATTATTGCCGATGATCCCGAGATTTCTTTTCAAGCCGCTTTAGAGCAAAGTTGGAAACTCACAGATGGCAATAAAATGGAATTACTGGAACTCAATTTGAGGTTTATCCCTTGGTACATTTTGGGCTTGTTGTTTTTTATTGTTGGGGTTTTTGTTGTGATTCCGTGGCATAATTCTACCCTTGCTTTATATTATGATGACTTATTAAAGCGGCAAATTCACATTTAATTTTATAAATATGAGTGACGATTTAAATCCCCGATATTCTGAAAAAGAGGAGCAGTTAAATATTTTAACTCATTCTTTTGGATTAGTCATGAGTTTTATTGCCTTTCCATTTCTTATTTTTAAGTCTTATGATTATGATAGTTTTTGGAAGTCCAGCAGTCTAATCATTTATGGAATGAGTCTGATTGTATTGTATGCTGCTTCTACTTTTTATCATGCTACCAAAGAGCCTAAACGAAGAAGGAAATTAAATATTCTCGACCATTCCGCTATCTATGTTTTAATTGCAGGAACCTATACTCCTTTTACTCTTATTATTCTAGAGGGGTCTTTGGGATGGTATATTTTTTCTTTTACTTGGACTTTTGCTCTGATAGGAATAGTTTTAAAATTATTTTATACGGGAAGATTTGACAAACTTTCTACTGTTATGTATGTCCTTATGGGGTGGCAAATTATTTTTGCAATCAATCCTTTGATCGAAAAATTTCCTGCTCAAGGAGTACAACTTCTCTTTTTAGGAGGTGTTTTTTATACGTTAGGGGCTGTGCTGTATTCGCTGAAAAAAATAAAATACAATCACGCCATTTTTCATGTATTTGTTATTATGGGAAGCTTGTGCCACTTTTTAAGTATTTTTGGATTCTTTTGATTTTTTCACAAAGATTTTAAATTTAGTCTAAAATATTCTCTGTGTGTAATATCAAATTTAAATTGTCTAAGGGCTAAAAATTACTTAAAACGTTTTTTTTATTTTAAGCGAAAATAATAAAATGTTTATTTTTGATATCTATTTCGATTCTTGTCTCGATTTTTGTCGTTAGTTCGATTTCGATTGTTGGGCCTTCCTTGAGATTTCTTGTTTAGAGAACCGTCAACTAAATCGGCACCTTCCATAAAAGGGTGTTCCCCCATACGAGGAACTTGTTGCTTGATTAATTTCTCAATATCCTTAAGATAGGGGCGCTCATCACCCATACAAAAGGAAAGGGCAATTCCGCTAGCGCTCGCACGTCCCGTTCGACCAATACGATGTACATATGTTTCTGAGACATTAGGCAGGTCGAAATTAATCACCAATGCCAAGTCATCTACATCAATTCCACGCGCCGCAATATCGGTAGCAATTAAAACTTTTAGGGAGCCATCTTTAAATTCACCTAAAGCTTTTTGGCGTTGTGCTTGTGATTTATTCCCATGAATGGCTGCAGATTTTATTTTCGCTTTATCTAATGTTTTTACAATTTTGTTTGCTCCGTGTTTAGTTCTTGAAAAAACAAGAACAGAGTCTTTAGGTCTTTCAATCAACAAATGGATTAATAAGTTAGGTTTGTTATTCTTACTCACAAAATACACTCCTTGTTTTACTTTTTCTGCAGTAGCTTGCTCGGGTTTTATGGTAACTCGTTCAAAATCACCAAGCATCCTTTGGGAAAGTTCTACTATAGTTTTGGGCATGGTTGCCGAGAAAAAAAGAGACTGTCGGTTTGCAGGGAGTTTAGCAATTATTTTTTTCACATCGTGGATAAAGCCCATGTCTAGCATTTGGTCTGCCTCATCCAAAACAACATATTTTAAATTGCTAAACACAATATATCCTTGATTTATTAAATCCAATAAACGCCCGGGTGTTGCCACTAAAATATCCACTCCTTGTTTTAAACTGTCTACTTGTTTGGATTGTTTTACACCACCAAAAATAACTGTATTTCGGAGGTGTGTAAACTGGCTGTAAGCGGTAAAATTTTCACCAATTTGAATAGCTAATTCTCGAGTAGGAGTAACCACTAGGGCTTTTATTTTTCTTCTACCTTGTCCTGGACTATTTTCTTTGAGGAGATGGTTTAAAATCGGTATTCCAAAAGCTGCTGTTTTTCCTGTACCTGTCTGTGCTACACCCAGTAAATCATTTCCTTTTAGTAAAATCGGAATGGCTTGTTCTTGGATTGGGGTGGGTTGAGTATAGCCTTGTTTTTCAAGTGCTTTTAAAATCGGGGGCTCGAGTTTTAGATCTTTGAAAGTCATAAATAATATTACTGTGCTAAAGTACGCTTATATTTTGTTTGCAGTTTTGTGAACAGGAGAATAAAAAAACCGCTGTAAAGCGGTTTTAGATATATTTTAATTACATTACTTATGTCAATGATTTGGCAATTCGTTTAACAGCTTCTTGAATATCTTCAACCGATGCTGCATAAGAAATTCGAATACAAGCATTATTTCCAAATGCTTCACCCGTCACTGTGGCTACGTTTGCTTCTTCAAGAAGAAACATCGAAAAATCAGATGCAGAGGAAATTGTTTTTCCTTGAATCGTTTTCCCAAAATAATAAGAAATATCCGGAAAAACATAAAAAGCTCCTTGGGGTTGGTTCATTTTAAATCCAGGAATGTTAATGAGTAGACCAATAATTATTTCTCGACGTTTTGCAAATTCATCAATCATGTATTGAATTTTATCAACGGGAGCTTCTAAGGCAGCGATTGTTGCACGTTGTGCAATACAATTTGCTCCAGATGTAATTTGTCCCTGCATCTTGTTACAGGCTTTTGCAATCCACTCGGGAGCACCTATATATCCGATACGCCAGCCAGTCATTGCAAAGGCTTTGGCTACACCATTCACTGTAATAGTTCGGTCGTATAATTCTGGTATGGCAGCAATACTAAAATGATCGGTTCCGTAATTAATGTGTTCATAAATTTCATCTGAAAGAATGTGGATGTCGGGATATTTTTCCAATACCTTTCCTAAAGCACGATATTCTGCTTCAGTGTAGATCGTTCCGCTAGGATTGTTTGGAGAATTGAACATGACCAATTTTGTCTTGGGTGTTATCGCATTTTCTAACTGATCCGGTGTAATTTTAAAATCTGTTTCAATCGATGAGGGTATAATTACAGATTTTGCCTCTGCAAGAGTTGCAATGGCAGAATAGCTAACCCAATAGGGAGCAGGTAATAAAACTTCATCTCCTGGATTCAGTAAAACCATACACACATTAGCTATGGATTGTTTGGCTCCAGTGGAAACGACTACTTGAGATGGGTTATAATTTAAGCCATTATCACGTTTAAATTTGAGGCAAATAGATTCTTTTAAATCTGCATAACCGTCTACAGGAGAATAAGAATTCCAGTTGTCTTTTACGGCTTGAATAGCTGCATCTTTTATAAATTCTGGAGTGTTAAAATCTGGCTCTCCAAGGCTTAATCCTATAATATCTAATCCTTTATTTTTTAATTCCCTGGCTTTGGCTGCCATGGCAAGTGTTTCTGAAACAGGTAAGCTGTTGATCCGTTCTGAAAGTTGTTTCATAAAAATTAAGCGGGTTGCACCCCCATTTGTTTTAAAAATTTAAAATGCGAAACAAGGGCACTTCGGGTTGTTTTGTATTCGTTATATGGTAAATTAAATTCTTTAGTTGTCTTTTTAACGATAGCTGCAATTTTCGAATAATGAACATGACTGATATGTGGAAAAATATGATGCTCAATTTGGTGGTTTAATCCACCCGTAAACCAATTCATAAATCTATTTTTAGTAGAAAAGTTTACTGTTGTGAGAAGCTGATGAATGGCCCAGGTATTTTTCATAGTTCCAGAAGTATTTGCCTTAGGCATTTCTGCATCCTCAATAACATGTGCTAATTGAAAAACTAGACTTAGAATAAGTCCCGCTGTGTAATGCATTATAACAAACCCAATTAATACTGTCCACCAAGGGCTATTAATAAAAATTATAGGAATAGCAATCCAAATTGTGAAGTAGATAATTTTAGTTAAAAATAGTCCAATCCATTGTAGGCTAGGTTTTTTGCTATTTACGTAAGAAAGTTTTCTCTTCATATACCTTTTCATTTGTTGGAAGTCTGAAAATATAGCCCAATTGATAGTCAATAATCCATATAACAAAATTGAATATAAATGTTGAAATTTATGATGGGGCATCCATTCAGCGTGCCTTGAAAAACGAATGATGCGACCTGCCTCTAAGTCTTCATCATGTCCGTGAATATTCGTGAAGGTATGGTGTAAAACATTGTGTTTTATTTTCCAGTTGAATACATTTCCTGCCAAAATATATATGCTACTCCCCATTATTTTATTTATCAACGGATGCTTAGAAAAGGAGCCATGATTTCCATCATGCATTACATTCATGCCAACGCCAGCCATTCCAATTCCCATAACCATGCACAGGGGTAATTTCAGCCAAAGGCTTATTTCAAGAGTGATAACTAAAAGATAAGGTGCTATCATTAGCGAAAACATCACGATTGTTTTAATGTACAATTTCCAGTTTCCTGTTTTGGCCATTTTTTTTTCTTTAAAATGCTGATTTACCCTATGGTTTAAAGTTTTAAAAAATTGTTTAGGGTCTTTTCTGGAAAAACGAAGGCTTTGTGTAGCTTGCATAAAAAATATTATTACGTAAAAATAGTTGAAAAAACTTTCTAAACAAAACTACCTTGGATAAGCTTCTAAAAATTTTCCCTACTCTTAGTGAGCAACAAATAAATCAGTTTGATTTACTTTTTAGCTTATATTCTGATTGGAATGTCAAAATTAATTTAATTTCAAGAAAGGATATGGATTTTTTTTTTGAGAGACATGTTTTACATTCTCTCGGCATTGCTAAAGTAGTTGAATTTAGGCCCAACGCAAAAATTCTAGATGTAGGGACAGGTGGTGGGTTTCCAGGTATTCCGTTGGCAATTTTATTCCCAGAGGCATATTTTTTTCTTATTGATAGTATTGGAAAAAAAATAAAGGTTGTTCAAGATGTTTCAAGTGTGTTAGGTTTAAAAAATATTTCATCTATGCATACTCGGGCAGAAGATTTTTCAATTCAAATTGACTTTGTCGTTAGTCGAGCTGTTGCTAAAATGGAAACTTTTGTACCCTGGGTTAATAAAAAAATCCGGCCCATACATAATCATGCATTCAAAAATGGAATATTATATTTAAAGGGAGGAGACCTTAAAGACGAATTAATTTCTTTTCCAAAAGCAAAAGAATTTGCTTTGAAAGACTATTTTTTAGATCCATTTTTTGAAACCAAAAAAGTGGTTTACCTACCTCTTTAAAAATCTAAAGTAAATCTGAGGGTTATTTTTATTCTAAAAAAGGGTATCTGTAGTCGTTTGCTGGAACAAAAGTTTCTTTAATTAACCTGGGTGAAACCCAACGCATTAAGTTGGCTGCAGAGCCAGCTTTGTCATTTGTTCCAGATCCTCGTGCACCTCCAAAAGGCTGTTGGCCGACTACAGCCCCAGTTGGTTTATCGTTAATGTAAAAATTTCCAGCTGAATTTTCTAATTCATTAAGTGCTTCTTCCAAAGCATATCTATTTTGGGAATATACTGCACCGGTGAGAGCGTATTCAGAAGTTTGATCAACAAGCTTAAGTGTTTTAGACCATTCAATGTCTGGATATATATAAATCGTTACCAAAGGACCAAAAAGTTCCTTTTTCATTGTTATATACTGAGGGTCTTTTGTAACAACAACTGTTGGCTCAATAAAGTAACCCTTAGTATCATCATAATTTCCTCCAGCTATAATTTCAACATCTTTATTCTTCTTTACTTCTTCAATTGCATTGACTAATCTATCAAAAGCTTTTTTATGGATTACAGCGTTTATAAAATTATCAAAATTTTCAGGAGATCCCACTTTAATTGATTTCAAATCTTTTTTTATAAATTCAATAATTTTATATGCTATGGTTTTGGGAAGATATACACGAGAGGCAGCAGAACATTTTTGACCTTGAAATTCAAAAGCACCTCGAATAATTCCCGTAGCTACTTCTTTCGGATTTGATGATGGATGAGCAATTATAAAATCTTTACCTCCAGTCTCACCAACAATTCTCGGATAAGATCGATAACATTCAATATTAGTTCCAATTTTACGCCAAATATTTCTAAACACTTCTGTAGATCCGGTATAGTGAATACCGGCAAAATCTGGACTCTCTAAAACGGTATTGGTAATCATTTCTGGATCACCAAAGACCATATTAATTACTCCATCAGGAAGCCCAGCTTCTCTGAATACTTGCATTAAAATATTGGCTGAAAACACTTGGTAATCACTCGGTTTCCAAACTACTGTATTTCCCATCATAGCAACGCTAGCGCAAAGATTACCTGCAATAGCAGTAAAGTTAAATGGACTTACTGCATAGACAAATCCTTCAAGTGGGCGATAGCTTAGACGATTCCATACACCTTTTTCGTTTTTGGGCTGATTGGCATAAATTTCCTGCATAAATGCAGCGTTAAATTTGAGGAAATCAATGTATTCACAAGCAGCATCAATTTCAGCTTGATGAATGTTTTTTGACTGTGCTAACATAGTTGCAGCGTTAATAATCGAACGGAAAGGGCCAGCTATAAGTTCAGCTGCTTTTAAAAAGATTGAAGCTCTGGATTCCCAAGCCATCTGACTCCATGCTTTTTTGGCCTTTAATGATGCATTAATTGCTTCCTTGATATTACTTTTAGCGGCAACATGATAGGTCCCTAGTTTATGTTTGTGATCATGAGGAGGGCACATGATCTCAGTATTTCCTGTCTTAACGTCTTGATTTCCTATTCTCATGGGAACGTCTATAGTTTCTCCATACATTTTAGCGTAAGCTGCTAATACTTGCTCTTTTTCTAAACTACCTGGAGCGTAAGTTAAAATAGCTTCGTTTCTTGGATACGGAACTTGAAAAACACTGTTTGCCATTATCGTTATTTTTTCATAAAAGTATAGTTTTGTAAGTAAAGGGCAAGCAAAAAAAGAGAGTCTTAATTTAGTATATAAGGTGCGTTTAATTTAAATAAAGGAACTTCTACATTAAATTTTTGAGCATTAGAAAAGTTTACCATAATATAGGTTCCTGACATAGATCCCATAGGAGATATGATTAAACATCCAGATTTGTAAGTATGAATATCTCCGGGCTTTAGAACTGGTTTTTTTCCTACAACACCATCTCCGTTTAAATACTGAGTTCGATTTATAGATTCAAAAATTTTCCAATGGCGGGGAATTAATTGCACTACGTCTTTGCTTTGATTTTCAATTGTAATATAATATATAAAGGCATGATTAAGAGACATCTCTTTTAAAAAGCTACCTTCAAACTTTACATCAACTGATATTTTAATTCCTTTTGTAATTTGTTGTAGCACAATGTTTTATTTTACACAAAAAATAATAGATTAAACTTATTTAAAATTTAATGGTTAATTCATTAACTCAAAAGAACTTGCATTGCCTACGCCAATTAACGCGTCATATTGTTCTCCTAGAATTCGGTAATATACTAAAACAAGATAATCATTTTCTGTCAAAGAATGCGAGCCACTCAAGCTATTTTTTATTAATGTATTGCCTTTTTTTGAAACATACTTGTAATTATAAAACCCTTGTTTCAAAAGCAAAACACCCTCAAATACTTCTAATGAGGGGTTGTAATACATCTTATTGAAGTCGTTTAGCAGGTAATTATTAAAGTTCCCATAAATAAAAACCTCTTCCCCATTGAGTTGATAATCGGCCGCCAAGCTGAAGTTTATATAACTGTAATCAGCATGGGTATCTGGATCACCTGGTCCCATAATATTTCTGATTTCAAACTTACCATTGATATCTGGTGCATAAGCATACTGCGAATACATTCTTGGAATATCAACATTTAAATAGGATTCATATAAATCGACTCTTCTTATGAAATTTATATTGGGTGAAGTAACACGTAAGTCTTTAGTGTCGAAATAAAAATATTCATTTCCTCCTTCAAATTGTGCAGGAATATCATAACTGTATTCTAAGGTTTTTCCTGAAAAATATTGCGGTTTTAGCCCTGTGATTATATAATCCCATTGTTGGTTTTGAATTATCACTACTTTGATGTTTTGATCAGGATTTCTAAATGACTGTTGGTAGGGAGTGACAGCAAAGTGGACCGATTGATGAGAGTTAAAGCGATCCATGTTTTGTGCCCGGTAAATACCAACTTGAACGCTACTCAAGGATTGGTAAATACAAAATCTTCGAGAAAATGCAAGTTCGTTGGCGTTTGTAAATACCTCCAATAAATAATTTCCAGAAATTTTGAATTGTATGTCTTCATTAGGTAATTCTAGTTGGTAGTGGGTGTATGTTTGAAGTGTATTGAAAGAGGTGGTGTAATTGTCAAGGCGAATGTTGTCGAATCCATCTATGAACTCATTTTTAAATAAAGTTGACGGGGACCAGTCGTGATTGTAATAACTGATTTTATAATAATAGTCTGCTTCGTCTCCATTTAGATCATCAAATTTTAAAAGTATTTTTTCGTTTAAAGCAACAAGTGGGAAAGCATTATTTTGCTGTAAACCCGAAAATTGAATGGTCTTAATGAAGTCTTTTTTAATTTGATCCATTCCTTCTTGTGAAAAGCCATTTAAAAGCGTTCCAAAACAAAAAAAATAAGTTATTAGATCACAAATTCGCATGAGATGTAAAGGTATGGCTTTGCACTTGCTTAACCAAACTACTTTGACAGTAATTAAAAAGCCCAAACACTTATTTAGAATTAATATAAATAGTATTTTTTCCTCATCAATTGCTTCCTTGAGAACAGTGTTTATTATTAAATTTGTGTGATTTTTAGAATTAATATATTTAATGGATATAATCAAAGGTATTCGAACACAAAGAGGCGCTAAGCTGAACATTAAAGGTTCAGCAGAAAAGATACTATCAAAAAATATTTCCTCTCCAACTTACGCCCTAAACCCAGATGATTTTTTTGGAACTATACCTAAGCTTTTGGTTAAAGAAGGGACTGTTGTAAATGCAGGAGATCCGGTTTTTTTTAGCAAACAGGATCCAAGGATTAAAATTGTTTCTCCTGTTTCAGGAACAATCAAGGAGATAGAACGAGGACCTAAAAGAAAAATAGAAAAAATTATTATTGAGGCAAACCAAAGTAAAGAGGTTCGTTCTCATGTTGTCTCAAATTGGGAAGGTCTAAATCGTAATGAATTAATTTCTTTGCTTTTAGAAAGTGGAAATTGGCCTTTTCTCAAGCAACGACCTTATGGAACTCTTGCCAATCCAGATGAAATACCCAAAGCGATTTTTGTTTCTACAATAGATACTTCCCCTTTAGCTCCGGATTACGATTTCATACTAAAAAATAGTCACAAAAATTTTCAGCAGGGAATCAATGTTTTAAATAAATTAGTTAATCAGAATGTTTTCTTAGGAATGGATGCAACTCATACTGTTTCTTTTGAAAAATTTGATAATGTTCAATTTTACACTATACAAGGACCACATCCTGCAGGAAATTTAAGCTTTCACATCCAAGAATTAACTCCAATTAATATGGGTGATCGGGTATGGACTATTAATCCTGAAGATATTGTAAACCTTGGTCGATTTGTTACTGAAGGAGTGTTTAGTCCTCAACGTTGCGTTGCCCTAGCTGGTAATGGACTTAAAAGGGCAAGATATTTTTCTACTAAAATAGGGGTTGAAATAGTGTCAATGATTAAGGAAGTTAAAACTACAGAAAGTTCACTTCGTTTCATCAATGGAGATGTACTTTCTGGAAAAACTTCAAGTGTTAATGGATATTTAGGATATTACAATAATTTGATTAGTGTTATACCTGAAGGGAATACCTACCGAATTTTCGGATGGTTGCCATTTAAAGATAACTCTATCCTAAGTATATCTAACACCTCTTTTTCAAGACTTTTTAATAAAAAGGGATTTGATATTAATACTAATTTGAATGGTGAAGAACGTGCATTAGTGGTGACTGGTGAAATGGAAAAAGTATTCCCTTTGGATTTGTATCCCATGCAATTATTAAAAGCTTGTATGATTGAAGATATTGAAAAGATGGAAGCTTTAGGGATTTATGAAGTAGTCCCAGAAGATTTTGGATTAATTGATTATGCAAATACCTCAAAAATTGAAGCACAAGATATTATCCGTAAAGGAATAGAATTAATGATTAATGAAGTAGGATAAAAAGAGTAGTATGAATTTTTTAAGAAAAAGCCTAGACGAACTAAAAAAGCCTTTTGAGAAAGGTAGGAAGTTAGAGAAATTTGCTCCAGCAATTAATGCCTTCGATACGTTTTTATTTGTGCCCAATCACACAACCAAAAAAGGCGCTCATATTCGTGATGCCGTGGATTTAAAAAGAACAATGGTGACAGTAATCATCGCCTTACTTCCCGCTTTGATTTATGGGATTTACAATACGGGTTATCAGTATTATTCTCAAACGGATGAATCATTTACTTTCCTTGATGCTTTTATTCATGGATCTTGGAAAGTTGTTCCCATGATCATTGTTTCATATGTTGTAGGACTTTCTATTGAATTTGGCTTTGCAGTTTATCGAGGTCATGAGGTGAATGAGGGATACTTAGTCACCGGACTTCTGATTCCAATGATTATGCCTGTTGACATTCCTTTATGGATGGTAGCTGTTTCGACAGCTTTTGCAGTTTTAATTGCTAAAGAGGCTTTTGGCGGAACTGGAATGAATATTTTAAATCCTGCTTTAACTGCAAGAGCTTTTGCATTTTTTGCCTATCCTACTTATATGTCAGGAAATAAAGTATGGGTCTCAGAGGCTTCAAATGTTGATGCAATTTCTGGGGAAACTATTTTAGGAACACTAGCCGCTGGAGGTAAAGTAAGTTATTCTATGTTTGAAATGTTCAAAGGAGCAATTCCAGGTTCCATTGCAGAGACTTCAACGCTTTGGGTTGCTGTAGGAGCCTTAATATTGATTTTCACAGGTGTGGGGAGTTGGAGAATAATCACAGGAGGTATACTTGGAGCTATTGTAATGGGATTGTTATTTAATCTATGGGGAGCTAATGCATTAATGAACTTTTCTTGGATGAATCACCTTGTAGTGGGAGGTTTTGCTTTTGGAATTGTCTTTATGGCTACTGACCCAGTTTCTGGGGCTCAGACTAACAAAGGGAAATGGATTTATGGAATTTTAGTTGGAATTTTCTGTATTATGATCCGTGTTTTTAATCCCGCTTATCCAGAAGGAGTAATGTTGGCTATTTTATTGATGAATGTATTTGCTCCGACAATCGATCACTATGTGGTCAACGGAAATATTAAAAAACGCAAAAAACGTTGGGCGTTAGCTCAAGAACTTAAAACTGTTTAATTATGAATAGAGATAGCAACGCATATACTTTTATTTTCGCTACTGTTATGGTACTAGTGGTCGCATCCGCTCTAGCCTTTACTGCCAGTTCATTAAAAGATCTACAAGCCTCTAATGTGCGTAAAGAAAAAATGCAAAATATTTTAGCCACCATAGGAATTGAAACGGATCGCGAACAGGCCGAAAATTTGTATAATCAATATATTGTTGAGGAGCTTTCATTAGTTCCTGGTGGTAAAACAGATACGAATTCCAATGCTTTTGAATTAGAATTAAATAATGAATTAAAGAAGCCTATAGCTGAACAACATTTTCCTTTATATGTTACTAATGTAGACGGAGTAAAATCTTATGTAGTCCCTTTAAGAGGAGCAGGGCTTTGGAATGCGATATGGGGATACATTGCGTTGAAAGAAGACAAAAACACCATTCAAGGAGCCGTATTTGATCACGTTGGAGAAACTGCAGGATTGGGTGCAGAAATTACGCAACAGTGGTTTCAAGATCGTTTTGTAGGAGAAAAAATTTTTGATACAGGTGGTAATTTAGTTGGAATTAATGTTTCCAAAACAAATAATGATCCGAAAGACTTAGATAAAGATGACCACGAAGTAGATGCTATTTCTGGAGCAACCATAACAGGTGATGGAGTTACTGATATGATTAGAGAACGCTTGCAACATTATTTACCTTATTTTAAATCAACAGACGTAAGTCTAGCTTCAAACAAATAATCTCATGGAAGAGAAAGTATTAAATCCCAAAAAAGAGCCTATCATTCTTTTTATAAATAAAGAGAAAGAGCCACTTTTTTCAAAAAAGAATAAAAAATTATTATCTGACCCTATGGATGATAATAATCCAATTACCGTTCAGGTACTCGGAATTTGTTCTGCCTTGGCTATAACAGTTCAGTTAAAACCTGCAATTGTAATGAGTGTTTCAGTGATGGCGGTTATGGCTGCAAGTAATGTTATTATTTCTTTGTTAAGAAATTTAATTCCCAATCGTATTAGAATTATTGTTCAATTGGTTGTGGTTGCTGCTATGGTGATTTTAGTAGATCAAGTGTTAAGAGCCTATGCATATGATGTGAGTAAAGAACTTTCTATTTTTATTGGATTAATTATAACTAACTGTATAGTAATGGGACGTTTGGAGGCCTTTGCTTTAGGTCATGGTGTTTGGAAATCCTTTCTTGATGGAATTGGAAATGCAACTGGATATGGAGTAATTTTAATTATTGTAGCATTTTTTAGAGAACTCTTAGGTTCTGGAAAGTTATTGGGATATCAAGTTATTCCCGATACTATTTATTCAATGGGATATGAAAACAACGGTTTGATGTTGTTGTCTCCGATGGCCTTAATAACTGTTGGAATTTTGATTTGGATTCAGCGCTCGCGTAACCGAAGTTTAATTGAAAAAAATTAAGAGTAAAACCATGGAAGCATATTTAAACTTATTCGTTAAAAGCATCTTTGTAGAAAATATGATCTTTGCTTATTTCTTAGGGATGTGTTCTTATTTAGCCGTTTCTAAAACAGTTAAAACAGCTGTAGGGCTTGGTTTGGCAGTTATATTTGTTTTAGCCATAACGGTGCCAATCAACTTTTTATTAGACACTTATTTATTACGTGCTGGAGCGTTATCTTGGCTAGGATCTCAATATGCAACTCTTGATTTAAGTTTTTTAAGCTTTATTATGTTTATAGCCGTTATTGCATCCATGGTTCAATTAGTCGAGATGGTGGTTGAAAAATTTGCTCCTTCATTATATGGTGCTTTGGGAATTTTTTTACCTCTAATTGCTGTAAACTGTGCTATTTTAGGAGGATCCTTATTTATGCAACAAAAAGATTTTGCTGGAGTTACAGAGTCAGCAGTATATGGACTGGGTTCAGGAATCGGGTGGCTACTAGCTATTCTGGCTATTGCTGCAATACGAGAGAAAATAAGCTATTCTAATGTGCCTGCACCATTAAGAGGATTGGGAATTACATTTATCATCACCGGTTTGATGGCTTTAGGTTTTATGAGTTTTATGGGAATTAAATTATAATTTAAGAATGGATTATTCAGTTATACTAGCGAGTGTTATTGTTTTTTTAGTTATTACATTTCTATTAGTGGGAATGCTTTTAGGTGTCAAGGCCAAATTATTGCCTTCAGGTCCCGTTTCCCTTTTAATTAATGGGGGGAATAAAGTTGATGTTTCTTCAGGAAGCACCCTATTGAGTACTTTAGGAAATAATAAGATTTTTTTACCTTCTGCATGCGGAGGAGGAGGAACCTGCATTCAATGTAAATGTCAAGTGCTTGAAGGTGGTGGAGAAATACTACCTACGGAAGCTCCTCACTTTTCAAGAAAAGAAGTCGCTGCGGGATGGCGTTTGGGCTGTCAAGTTAAAGTAAAACAAGACATGGTAATCCAAGTGCCTGAAGAGGTTTTTGGAATAAAAAAATATGAAGCTACAATTGTAAGAAACTGGAATGTTGCTTCGTTTATAAAAGAATTTGTAGTTAAAATTCCTGAGGAAATGGATTATAAAGCAGGAGGATATATCCAAATTGAAATCCCTAAATGTGAAGTGAAATTCGAAGATATTGACATTTCTGCACATCCAGAAGAACACCCTGGAGAACCAGATAAATTTAAGTTAGAATGGGATAAATTTAATCTTTGGCCATTGACCATGAAGAATCCTGAAACAGTGGAGCGTGCTTATTCAATGGCATCTTACCCTGCCGAAGGAAAAGAAATTATGTTAAATGTTCGTATTGCAACTCCACCTTTTGATCGTGCTAAAAATGACTGGGCAGAAATTAACCCGGGAGTTGCTTCTTCCTATATTTTCTCAAAAAAAGCAGGAGACAAAGTAACCATATCAGGACCTTATGGTGAATTTTTTATTAATGATTCTGAGTCAGAAATGTTGTATGTAGGAGGTGGTGCTGGAATGGCACCCATGCGTTCACATTTGTATGAGCTTTTTAGAACACTTCAAACAGGGCGTAAAGTAACCTTTTGGTATGGAGGTCGATCAAAAAGAGAATTGTTTTATACCGATCATTTTAGAGCATTAGAAAAAGATTTTCCAAATTTTAATTTTTATATTGCCTTATCAGAACCTATGGGGGAAGATAATTGGAAAGTAAAAGACGATTTGGATGGAGAAGGAGATGGATTTACAGGGTTTGTTCATCAAGTGGTAATTGATAATTATTTAAATCATCACGAATCACCTGAAGATATTGAAGTTTACTTCTGTGGCCCACCCCTAATGAATCAGGCGATCGAACGCATGGCTGATGACTTTGGTGTTCCACCAGAAAATGTTCGTTATGATGACTTTGGGGGATAATTTAAAAGAGGCCATAAGCCTCTTTTTTTAATTTTAATTGCTTATTATGGAAATCTTAACTTCCCAAGAAATTCATCAACTAGCCATGCAAGAAGTGGGAACATATTTGGAGCATGAAGGGTTTGAGTTTTTAGCAGTCAATTCGCAGATTAAACGCTCTCCCCAGTTTGTTTGTGTAAAAGATAAAATTCTATATTTTGTGGTTACACAAGGCTGTTTATATCCTCAACCCCCAAAAGAATATGATAGTATTAAAATGAACAAAGTCAAATTACATGCTGATAAAAATAAGGCAAAAGTTTACTTTGCTGGGGTAGGTTTTGCTAATGCACATGATTATAAAAAACCTTTATCAAAAACAGATCCCTATGTGGTTAATTTCGATGGAATTCAAAAAATTATTTAAGTTACTTTTGGTGATGTTATTTTTGAGTTGCCAAACAAAAGATGAAAATAAAATTCAACGAATTCAAGGCTTTGCTTTTGGGACAAGTTATTCTATTTCATATAAAGCGCCTCAATTATTGGAAATTGACTTAGAACGTCAAGTTGACTCTATTTTTGGTGTTATAAATCAGTCTCTGTCAACCTACATCCCAACTTCTGATATTTCTAAAATCAATCAAGGTGATAGCCTTTTGGTAGTAGATAATCATTTTGTAGCTGTATATCACAAAGCTAATGAAATCTGGGAGGCTACCGGAGGGTATTTTGATCCTACAGTTGGGGCATTAGTAAATGCTTATGGTTTTGGTCCTGGCACACCATTAAATCAAATTTCGGAGCAACAACTTGACAGTATCTTGTTTTTTACAGGTTGGGATAAAACACTATTAACGGAGCAATTCACAATTAAAAAAGCGCATCCTCAAGTATATTTTGATTTTAACGCTTTGGCTAAAGGTTATGTTGTAGATGTCGTTGCTGATTATTTGAGAATAAAAAAAGTTTTTTCCTTTTTAGTCGAAATAGGAGGAGAAATTGTGGCTCAGGGAAAAAGTCCAAAGTCAAATGCATTATGGAGCGTCGCGATAGACGATCCTCAACAAATGGAAGAAAGAGATTTGATTCAAGTTATTACTTTGAATAATGAGGCGTTAGCAACTTCAGGTAATTATCGAAAGTATTCAATAAATCAAGAAACTGGTGAACGATGGGTTCATTCAGTCAATCCTAAAAATGGAAAGGCATTTCCTTCATTTATTCTCAGTGCTTCCGTTCTAGCACCAGACTGTATGACCGCCGATGCCTATGCAACCGCTTTGATGGTTATGCCTTTTGAACAATCTAAAACTCTTATTTCGAATCACCCTCAATTAGAAGCCTATTGGATTATTGCTGATTCATTGGGAGGAATAAAAGAGGTTTTTTCTAAAGGCTTTGTGAAGTAATAAATTTTAAAAATAAGCTACTTTATTGCAATAGGAATTCGTTCTTTCCTTGGAAGTCCAAAACAATGAATTTCTTCAGCACTCAGTGTGTTTAAAAAAGAAACTCCTTTTGATTTAAATCCAACAGCATCTAATCTAGTGTAGTAATCTTTTCCATATATACGTACATGATCATATTGACCAAAAATTCGAGTGCGCTCTTTTTTATCGGAAATCGAATCGTCTTCAAAAGTATCATCAAGATTTTCATCTAAAGGAACTTGTGCGATCAATGTCCCTCCTTTTTTTAAAACACGATAGAGCTCCTCCATTGCTTTTTTATCGTCTTGAATATGTTCCAAAACATGATTGCAAAAAATTAAATCGTACTGCTCGTTTTCAAAGGGCAGCTCACAAATGTCAGCTTTCACATCGGCAAGAGGTGAGCGAAGGTCTGTAGTGGTATATTCCCAATTTTTAAGTGCTTTGAATTTTTTGTAAAAAACTTGTTCAGGGGCAATATGTAGTATCTTGAGGGATTGTTTTAAAAAATCTGTTTTTCGAGTTAAATAAAGCCATAAGAGGCGATGCCTTTCTAAGGAAAGCGTACCTGGACATAATGCATTTTCTCTTAAATTTTGATATCCATATGGCAAAAATTTCCTATAAGAACTCCCATCAATAGGATCAGTAAATAGATTTCCTTTAAAATAGAATTTAATTAAAGGGCGAAACCAAACACTAATTGTTATTAATATTGATCTGGAAATAAAGTTGAGCAACCATTTCATATCAAAAGAGGTTCTTTTCTGAAGGGTAATTCTTCGTCACTTTTTATTCCGAGCGCAGCATAGACATACTGAAATGTGGAGAGTAATTCAGGTTTCCCATCCACTAAAGCCACGTTATGTTCAAAATGAGCACTGGCTTTACCGTCTGCGGTAAGTATTGTCCAGCCGTCTTTTAGTTGTTTAATTCGGTGTGTCCCACCGTTGATCATTGGTTCAATAGCCAAAACCATCCCATCTTGAAATTTTTTACCTTTTCCACGTTTTCCATAATTAGGGACTTCAGGACCCTCGTGCATCATTCTGCCCAAACCATGTCCTACTAACTCTCTTACGACCCCATAGCCTTCATTTTCACAAAAACTTTGAATGGCATAACCCATATCTCCCAAACGATTTTCAGCGCGAAAGGTTTCAATGCCTTTATAAAGTGAAGCCTTAGTAACCTCAAGTAATTTTTTAACCTCTGGAGTAATATCTCCTACAGCAAATGTATATGCATGATCCCCATAAAAGCCATTTTTTAATGCACCACAGTCAATGGAAATGACATCACCCTCGCACAAAGGAATTTTATTAGGAATTCCGTGCACTACTTGCGCGTTTGGACTCATGCATAACGTATTTGGAAAATCATATAAACCTAAAAATCCTGGTTCAGCTTCATGATCTCGAATAAAAGTTTCAGCAAGTTGATCCAATTTGAGGGAAGTAATTCCGGGCTTGATTTCAGCTGCTAACATACCCAAGGTTTTAGAAACAATAATTGCACTTTCTCTAACCAACTCAATTTCCTCCCTAGTTTTTAATTCGATTGCTGCCATATCAAAAATCTATGTACGAATTTCCGTAGTTTTTTCTTTTTAATATTTTAGAAAAATCATCAACTAGATTAACAACTGGAAATTCAACAAATCGATTAATTTCTCTTCCGTTTTCAATAAAAATTAAAGTTGGAATATAGAGAATATCATATTCTTTTTCATACTCGATTGGACTGTCTTTGGCTTCAGAAATAGAATACATTTCAATTTTATCATCAGTAACTCCCATAAGATCAAGAAGCTTAAACATACCGCCAAGTTCCCTTTGAGTATCACCACACCAAGTACCTAAAAATAATTTAAACTCAAGATCCTTTGCTAAAGGAGCAAATTCTTCTGCCCAACCTTGAGGAATTTTAATGTTTTTATATTCAGGCTCAAACCAAGATTGAAATTCGGGTGTATTTAAATTTGAGAGGTTTATAAAACCAAGGAGAACAGTTTCCCCTTCTTCACCAATTATACTTTTTACTTCCAAAGGGTCTTCAGAAGAACTCTTTTTTTGGGACTGACTTTTACAACCAATACAAAGTAAAATAAAAAATACAATGAAGATTATATTTTTCATGGGTGATGAATTAAAGATTTTCGTGTCATTATTTTGGGCTTAGGTATTTCCAGTAGGTCTAAAATAGTTGGAGCAATATCTCCTAAAACTCCAGCATTTATTTTTTTCTTTTCTGGATCCACTAAAATTACAGGAACAGGGTTTGTAGTATGCGCAGTGTTAGGAGTACCGTCCGGGTTAATCATGGTTTCACAATTTCCATGATCAGCAATTACAATACTTACATAGCCTTTTTCAAGAGCCGTTTCAATTACAGCCTGTGCACATTGATCTACCGATTCACAGGCTTTAATTGCGGCCTGTAAGTCCCCCGTATGTCCTACCATATCTGGATTTGCAAAATTTAAGCAAATAAAATCAGGAGAATCTTTTTTTATTTTTTCAACAATAGCATCTTTGATTTCAAAAGCACTCATTTCGGGTTGCAAATCATAGGTTGCTACTTTAGGTGAGGGACATAAAATACGTTCTTCTCCTTTAAAAGGAATTTCTCTACCTCCATTAAAAAAGAAGGTAACATGCGGATATTTTTCTGTTTCCGCAATACGAACTTGGGTTTTACCAGATTTGGACAAAACTTCTCCAAGTGTATTTTCAAGGTTGTCTTTATCAAAAACGACTTGTACGTTTTGAAATGACTCGTCATAATTTGTAAGAGTCACATAATATAAATCAAGCTGGGTCATTTGGAATTCGGGAAAGTCTTTTTGAGAAAGCGCTTGAGTTAGCTCTCTTCCACGATCAGTTCTAAAATTGAAAAATAGGACAACATCACCACTTTCAATTTTGGCAATAGCTTCTCCCTTCCCGTTATCTTTAAAAAGAGGTTCTATAAATTCATCGGTTACACCTTCTTCATAACTATTGGATAGCTCTTGAGTAAAATTTGAGGTTGACTTTCCAACCCCATTAACTAATAAATCGTAAGATTTTTTTACGCGTTCCCAGCGCTGATCTCGATCCATGGCATAATAGCGGCCAATAATTGAAGCCAGTTGTCCTCCTGTTTCAGTCAACTTTTTTTCTATGCGTTCTACGAAAGTTTTTCCGGATTGGGGATCAACATCTCTACCGTCTGTAAATGCATGAAGGAAAACATCATTTAAATGATATTCACTAATAAGATCAATAAGACCTTCAATATGATTGATGTGAGAATGAACTCCACCATCAGATAATAACCCGATTAGATGAACTTTTTTTCCTTCTTTTTTTGCATGTTCAAAGCTATCCGTCAGTACTTTTTCATCTCTCAACTTATCTTTTTGAACTGCTAAATTAATTTTAGCTAAATCTTGATAAACAATTCGTCCTGCACCTAAATTCATGTGCCCCACTTCACTATTTCCCATTTGCCCTTCGGGAAGACCTACATGTTGCCCATCCGTTCTAAGGGTGCTAAATGCATAGCTTTTGTATAGGGAATCAATATAAGGTGTTTTTGCTTGATCAACAGCGGAGATAGTAGGATCTGATGAGTTTCCCCATCCGTCAAGAATCATTAAAAGACTTTTTTGAGCCATGTAAAAATATTTTTGTAAAGATACACATTACTCAATACCACTTTGAATCCTAAAGGCTGAAAAAAAAGGTGTTTCTTTGTAAATAAAATATTTGAAAAAAGGCATTGTTTATCGTTCAACAGGAAGTTGGTATACCGTTCAATCTCAGGGAAGTTTTTACGAATGTCGAATCAAAGGAAAACTACGCTTAAAAGGTATCAAAAGTACTAACCCAGTAGCTGTTGGTGACAAAGTTCATTTTGAGGTAGATTCAAACACTAGTTTGCTCGAGGGAAATATCACTTATATTGAGGAGCGCCAAAATTATATTGTAAGGAAATCTGTTAACCTTTCCAAACAAACTCAGATTATCGCCTCTAATATTGATCAAGTTTTTTTATTAGTTACTCTAAATAACCCACCAACATTCCCAGCTTTTATTGATCGTTTTTTGGTTACTGCAGAAGCCTACCATATACCTGCAATAGTATTGTTTAACAAAATAGATATTTATTCAGAAGTTGATTTGAATGAAATAAACCATCTTCAAATGATTTATAAAAAAATTGGTTACTCTACCTATATGATTTCTGCAACTAAAGGGGATGGTGTTCAAAAGATTAAAGAGTTAATGCAGGATAAAGTCAGCATGTTTTCAGGCCACAGTGGCGTGGGAAAGTCCACCTTAGTTAATGCGATTTCGCCAAGTTTAAATTTGAAAACTTCTGCAATTTCAAAACAACATAAACAAGGAATGCACACCACAACCTTTGCTGAAATGTTTGCATTGTCAAAAGGCATTAAAATCATTGATACCCCAGGGATTAAAGGATTTGGTGTAGTCGACATGCTTCCTGAAGAGATTGGAAATTATTTTCCAGAGTTTTATCAGCGAAAGGGTAATTGTAAGTTCCATAATTGTATTCATTTAAATGAACCAGAATGTGCTATTATTAAAGCAGTTGAAAAGGGAGTAATAGCCTTATCGCGTTATACATCTTATACTCAAATGATGGAAGAAGATTCAACTTATAGAAATTAAAATGCGAGTGATTATTCAAAGGGTACTTAGTGCTCAAGTAATTATAAATCAATCAGAAAAAAGAGAAATCGAAGATGGCTTGTTAGTTTTCTTGGGTATTGAAATGATCGATGATTCTTCTGATATTTCATGGCTTGTGAATAAAGTGTTGAATCTGCGAATATTTAATGATAATGATGGTATAATGAATAAATCCCTTATTGATGTTAATGGTGATCTGATGGTCGTGAGTCAATTTACGCTAATGGCATCTACCCAAAAAGGAAATCGACCTTCATATATTCGAGCTGCAAAACACGGTCATGCTATACCGCTTTATGAATCCTTTTTGGAGACTGCCCAAAAGCAATTAGCCAAAAAAGTAGTTTCAGGAATTTTTGGTGCTAATATGCAAGTTTCTCTTGTAAATGATGGTCCGGTTACGATCCAAATAGATTCAAAAAATAAAGAGTAGGATCAGAGAATATTTACTTCTATCTCTAAGGTAATATCAAATTCCTTTTTAGCCATTTTCTGAATTTTTTCAGCAAGGGCTAAAATTTCTATACCCGTTGCGTTGGCATAATTCACTAATACAAGTGCTTGTTTGGAGTGAACACCTGCATCTCCTTCTCTAATTCCCTTAAACCCCATTTTTTCAATTAACCAGCCTGCAGGAATTTTAATGGTACTATCAGGATTAGGATAATGAGGGAGGTCTGAATATTTTTTAAATAAATGGTTAAAGTGCTCTTTTTTAAGTACTGGATTTTTGAAAAAGCTACCCCCGTTTCCTATCTCTTTAGGATCGGGAAGTTTCGATTTCCGAATTGAAATTACCGCCTCAGCAACTTCCTGTATTGAATCCTTTTTTCCTTCTAAATATTTTTGAATATCACCATATTTAACATGAAGATTATGTGGAGCTTTTTGAAGCTGAAAACAAACACTTGTAATGATATCCATTCCTTTCCTTTTATTTTTAAAAATCGAATCTCGATACCCAAAATCACATTCTTTTTTTAAAAATGTTTTAAAACAACGGGTTTCAATATCAAAAACCTCACAACTATGAAAAACTGATTTTAATTCGACTCCATAGGCGCCAATATTTTGAATGGGCGAAGCTCCTACACTTCCTGGGATCAAGGCTAAATTTTCAACTCCTCCATAGTTGTGTTTTAGACACCAAAGAACAAATTCATGCCAGTTCTCTCCTGCTTGAACTTCGACTAACACTGAGCCCTCATCTTCACTTAAAATTGAAATTCCTTTGGTACCAATGACTAGGGTTAGACCGTCATAATTTTTAGTAAGTAACATATTACTCCCCCCTCCATGAACCCTTATGGATTTCCCTTGGGACTGTTTAAAAAGTTTTTTTAATTGTGAAGTCTCAGTGAGTAAAAAAAACTTTTTTGAAAAAACTTGTATTCCAAAGGAGTTGTATTTTTTTAAAGAAACGTTTTCTTCAAGATTGAACATAATTCAAGATACTAATTTCTGATAGGCTGTTAAAGCCTTTTCAATAATACTTACCGACCGAATTAATTTTTCACTATCTAAAATAAATGCAATTCTAACCTCATTGAGACCAATTCCTGGAGTTGAATAAAAACCTTGAGCTGGTGCGAGCATAACAGTTTGATTTTTATCCTGAAAATCAGTTAGTAAGTATTTTGAGAAGTCCTCCGCATCTTCAACTGGCAGTTTAACAATACAATAAAAAGCCCCCATAGGATGAGACACCTCAACATTAGAAATTTTTTCTAATCGTTGAATTAAAACATTCCTGCGTTTTCCATATTCTGCAATCACACCTTTTAGATAGCTATCTGGTGCATCTAATGCAGCTTCACTGGCAATTAAGGCATAGGTAGGAGGAGAGAGCCTTAAATGAGCAAATTTTAATATACTCTTGATTAGTTCTTCATTTTTAGAAACGACGCATCCCACTCTAGCTCCGCAAAGACTATATCGTTTAGATACAGAATCGATCATAACGGTGTGGTTTGCACCCTCAGGATCTTGCAATACAGAGTAGTGCTTGTTTCCTTCATGTATAAATTCCCGATACACCTCATCAACGATAAGGAAGATGTCATATTCAATGGCCAGTAATATAAGTGTACCAACTTCTTTTTTACTATAGACATATCCTGTTGGATTATTAGGATTACACAATAAGATAGCTTTAGTTTTCCCTGTAATTTTTTGTCTAATTTTTTCTAACGAGGGTAGCTCAAATTGAGAAATAAACTCAGACATAACCGGTATAACATTTACACTAGAGGCACTTGCAAAGCCATTATAATTTGCATAAAAAGGTTCTGGAATAATAATTTCATCCCCTGCGTCACAAATTACATTTAAAGCAAAAGTTAAAGCTTCACTCGCTCCAGTAGTAACAAGGATGTCGTCAGGAACTATTTCAATTCCATGTTTTTTATAGTATTTACATAATTTTTCACGATAGGTCAATGATCCTTGAGAAGGGCCATAGGGAAGAAGGGTCAAGCCTGAATTTTTTACCGCTTGAATAGCCTCTTTAGGGGCTTCAATATCAGGTTGTCCAATATTGAGGTGAAAGACTTCAATTCCTCTATCTTTTGCTTCGTCTGAATGAACGACTAATTTACGAATTGGTGATGTGGGAAGTTCAATCCCTTTTCTTGATAATTGAGGCATTCCAAAAATATAAAACAAAAATGATAAAAAAATAATTCTTAATCAAAAATGAAAACACATAAAATTTTATTTTATTGACATTTTAAATATTAATAAAAAAGTTTTACACCCTCTGATATATTATATTAAATAAGTTTTTACTCTTTTGGAAGAACTGTTCCTTTGATTTTGAGAGCTATAATCGGATTCTTTAATACGTTTGTAGTTACAGTAATGGTTTTCCTAAAAGGACCAACACGATTGGTATCATATCTAACAATTATTTCACTTGATTTACCTGGCGCAATTGGGCCATCAGGTTTTTTGGGTACAGTACAACCACAACTGGATTGAACATTTTGGATAATTAAATCTGTATTTCCAGAATTCGAAAAACTAAAGATTCGTTGACCATCACTACCATTTGAAATTATCCCATAATCTATAGTAGAAGTTTCAAAATTAATTTCAGCTCCTGATTCTTGAGCAAATGCAGGTGATATAACAAAAAGGAATAATAGATTTAGGTAATGTCTTAATTTCATAATATACTTTTAATGTATGTTAAAGTTAAAATTTTTCTTTCAATTTGGTACATCAATTTTTATTATACCATAAGTGTACCTACTTTTGTAAATCAAAAATTAGACCAAAAGTTTTATGGAAATTCCTTCCAAGTTTGATTCTAGACTGGTAGAAAGTAAATGGTACGCATTCTGGCAAAAAAACGGATATTTTAAATCCGTTCCTGATGATCGCAAACCCTACACCATTGTTATGCCACCCCCTAATGTTACAGGAGTATTGCATATGGGGCATATGTTGAACAATTCTTTACAAGATATTATTATTCGTAGAGCTCGCATGAGAGGGTATAATGCTTGTTGGGTGCCTGGAACAGATCATGCCTCAATTGCTACAGAAGCTAAGGTAGTTGCTAAACTAAAGGCTGAAGGAATTGATAAAAGCAGTTTGACTAGAGAAACTTTTTTGGAGCATGCATGGGATTGGACTCATGACTATGGAGGTGTTATTTTAGAGCAGCTTAAAAAGCTTGGCTGCAGTTGTGATTGGGATAGAACTAAGTTTACTCTTGATCCTGAAATGTCTGAATCTGTACTTAGGGTTTTTATAGACTTGTATAATAAAGGTTTAATTTATAGGGGCTTTCGAATGGTAAATTGGGATCCTGAAGCCCAAACTACTTTGTCAGACGAGGAAGTAATTTATGAGGAAAAGTCAGATAATTTATATCATATAGCCTATCAAGTTGAAGGTTCTGAAGAGCAAGTGATCATTGCTACTACAAGGCCTGAGACTCTTTTGGGAGACTCTGCGGTATGTATTCACCCTGAAGACGAACGTTATTTTCATTTAAAAGGTAAAGAGGTTTGGGTGCCACTTACTGGTAGAAAAGTACCCATCATTCAAGATGAATATGTAACTATGGATTTCGGTACGGGTTGTCTTAAGGTAACCCCAGCACATGATATAAACGATAAAGCATTGGGTGAAAAGCATGGACTTGATGTTATAGATATCTTTAATGCTAACGCTACACTTAACTTAAAAGGCCTTGAGTACGAAGGTTTAGATCGCTTTGTCGCTCGAAAGAAAATAGTAAAAGCACTTGACGTAATAGGTGCCTTGGTTAAAACTGAATCTCATGTTCATAAAGTAGGGAGATCTGAACGAACCAAAGCAATAATAGAACCACGCTTGTCTGATCAATGGTTTTTAAAGATGGATGATTTAGCACAACCTGCAATTAATGCTGTCTTAAAATCTGATGATATTGCACTATTACCTGATAAATTTAAAAACACTTATCGTCATTGGATGGAAAATATTCGGGATTGGAATATTTCAAGACAATTGTGGTGGGGTCAACGAATTCCAGCTTACTATTTTGGAACAAGTGTTGAAGATTTTGTGGTCGCATTAACGGCAGAGGAAGCATTAGAAGCAGCTCAAAAAAAAGCGGGTAATAATTTATTAAAACAAGAAGATCTTCGTCAAGATGAAGATGTTTTGGACACATGGTTTTCTTCATGGTTGTGGCCTATAACTGTTTTTGATGGAATCAGAAATCCAGAAAATGATGATAT
>MEHZ011566323.1_pt1 | contig 42337 bp, 40 predicted proteins | sample 897221 | NCBI WGS metagenome assembly MEHZ01 (sample SAMN05514161, study PRJNA337945) | marine metagenome | isolation source: marine surface water | place: Arctic Ocean | collected 2007-12-13 | reverse complement strand
GCCGCCGAACCGCACCGAATCAGCCGATTCGTCGAGCCGTAGATTCGGCAACCGATCGAACGCCTTTGGAAGCGCGACGTCACCGACCATGCTTCGCGACGCTGCAGCACCAGCGCAGAAATGTGGACCGGCGCCGAACGTCAGGCTTGGCCGGTTTTGTCTTGTCACGTCGAACCGGGCCGAGTCGACGAAGTGATCTTCGTCGCGGTTCGCCGAACTGAACATCAAGAACACCCGCTCTTCGGCTTCGAACTGCACCCCGCCGAACGAGTAGTCCGCTGCGATCCGCCGTGGCGACATGCCAATAGGTGAAATCCAGCGGCAGTACTCCTCGAATACCTGCAGCCAGGTTGCCTCGCCTCGCCGCACGGTTTCCAGCTGGTCAGGGTGTGTCAACAGTGCCCATATCGCACCAGCGATCGCGTCCCGCGGCTCGTTTTGGCCACCAGAGATAGTGAGCTTGATGTTCGCCCGGACATTGCCCATGGGCATGCCAGACCCAACCATCACCGACAACAGGCTGTGATCGGGATTGGACTCGAGCTCGGGTAGACGCTCGTCGATAGCTGCATCGATGGCAGCCGTTGCCTGGTGACATCGGGCTTCGACCTCGGCAACACCGCCGTAGTTCGAGACACCATCGATCATCGCCTGGCTCCACGCATCCATGTCTTGATAGGTGATATTGGTGAGCCCAGTCATCGCCTTGAGCGCTTCGCCACTAAGCGCTGTCGCGTACCTGAGCACGAGATCACCTTTGCCATCGGACTCGGCTAAGGAGTCAAGCACAAGATCGGCAAGCTTGTTGAACTGGTTCGCCCACGAGGCCTTAACCATCTTCGGTGACACCGCCGGGTAGTACACGAAGCGCTCTTGGCGATGCTCTTCGCCGTCGCTGCGCATCATGTTCTTTCCCATCAACTCATTCATCAGCCCGCCTGGCTGGTCCGAGGAAAACACTTTGACGTTCTTCTCACATGTATGGATGTCGTCGCGTTTAGTGAGCAGTGTGGCGTTCAGTTCGGGAACAAAACAGATCGGCGTGTTCGCTCGCATATCAGCCAACGCCGGGTACGGGTCGGCCCAGAACGCATCAGGGTCAATGTGGACAACCGGAGCATCGGACATGAGGCGAGTTTGTCATATCCGCCGGTTTCAGGTTTCTACGCGACCTGCCGGCTTGTTACCCAGTCGGGCGTGTACCTCGACATCTGCCGCACGCTGCCTGGATTCTGATCACTGGGTACACACCAGAGGAGCTCACAGCTGACCGCTCAACGACGGGCGAGACGCACCTTTGGACGCCAACATTCGAAAGCGGACCAGCGCCATGATGCTGCTCAGGCCTGCCATCATCGCGAGTAGCACGTAGACCAGGTCGAAGCTGCCTCGCCAGTCAGCGATCACTCCAGCGATGAGGGCGGCCGAGAAGGACCCGAGGCCATACAGGATGGTGATTGTTCCGTACGCAGTACCAAACGACCGGTTATCGAGATGATCCCGCACTGCCGCCGCGGTCAAGATCGGGATCGAGAAGGATCCCCCGCCATATAACCCGACGGCGATGGAACTCCAGGGTTCAGCGTTAAGTGTGAACAGCAGCGATGCGACTACACACGCCGCACCAGCGATCGCGAGTGTGCGGTCTCTTCCGATGCGATCAGACAATTGTCCTAACGCAAGTGGACCAACAATGCCAGCCACAGCGAAGACCGAGAACAGGTTGTTGATATGGGCCGAGCTAAAGCCCGCATCGTCCTTCAGGGCGAGCCCCAGAAACTGCGTCCAAGCCCCGGCGAGCGCAGAGAACATCGTGTAACAAGCCAGCAGCAATTTCCACTGAGGAATGGACCGCAGGGCGCTCGCCGAAAAGACTGCCCCTCGCTCGGGTTGTCGACCGGTCCGCGGAGGGCGGACCAGCACGAAAGCAGCTGCAAGGACCACGACAGCAATCGCAGCTGCGATGCCAAAGATTGGACGCCACGCGTCTTCATTGTCGACAACACGCCGATACAACGTGGTGCCTTGGCTGAGCCCCAACAGCCCGATGCCCATCGTTGCGGTGAGCGCTCCAAGAACAGCTCCTCGACGCGAGGCCGGAACATTCGCGGTTGCAAGGGCCGGTGCTGTCACCCAGATTCCGGCCCCACCGAGACCCGTTAACCAGACACCGATGCCCAGCGTGAAAAACGACGGGGCGACAGCAAGCATCGCCAGAGCCGCCGCCGAAATAGCCAGCCCAGCGCGCATCAAGTGGATTGGTTCGGTACGACCTGCCAGCAACGTGACAATAATGACGCCGAAGATGTAGCCCGCGAAGTTTGACCCTCCGAGTACACCCGCCGCCGTATTCGAGTCGATCAGATCGTTGCGGATTGCTGGCAGCAGAATCGAGACCGTAGACCGGCCGAACATATGCGAGACCACGACACACGTGCAGATCACAGCGGCAACTACCAACGCTGGTCTGCTGAGCTTCTCGGTCATCGTCGCAACGATTCCACAAGATCACGCAACACCGTTATCTCAAACCATTCTGGGGAGGGTCATGCTCGGTCGCCACCGGGTTCGCCACTCACATGTCTGCCATGCTCGCTTGTAACGTTAGTCCGCCAGCACGACGTCGAGATCGGTAGACATGCAGTTCCACTTGAACGGTTACCGCACGGGTGATCCGAGCATTTCTGAGCGATATCGGGTCGACTCTGACCCACGTGAAGCCGACGTCCTGATCGTGGGTTGCGGCCCGGCGGGCCTTACGTTGGCGGCCCAACTCTCCGCTTTCCCACAGATCACAACTCGCATCGTCGACCTAAAGAGCGGACCACTCAAGATCGGCCAGGCCGACGGCATCGCGTGCCGGTCAATGGAGATGTTCGCAGCATTTGGGTTTGCTGACAAGGTGGCCAAAGAGGGCTACCAGGTTAACGAGGTCGCCTTTTGGCGGCCCAAGGGCACGAGCGCCATTGTGCGGGCTGACCGTATCCAGGACGTACAAGACGACCTCTCCGAGATGCCACACATGATCTTGAACCAGGCTCGGGTCCATGACTTCCTGCTCGACGTCATGCATACGTCCCCTCGGCGACTCGTACCCGACTACGACCATCGTCTGACCGCGCTCACTCGAACCGACGACCTCGATTATCCAGTGGTGGCGACGTTCGACGATGCCTCGACAATCCGGGCCCGTTACGTCGTTGGATGTGATGGAGCTCGCAGTACGGTCCGTCGAGAGCTGGGGCTCGAGCTCAAGGGTGAGGCGGCGCGGCAACTTTGGGGAGTGATGGATGTGCTCCCCATCACCGACTTTCCCGACATCAGATTGAAGTGTGCAATCCAGTCCGCTGATGCCGGCAGCATGCTGATCATTCCCAGGGAAGGCGGCTACATGGTTCGCATGTACATCGAACTGGACGAGTTACACGGCGACGAGCGAGCCCGAGATAGGCAGGTCACCCCTGACAGCCTGGTAGAGCAGGCCCGATCGATCTTGCACCCATTCGAGCTCGAGGTGAAGGAAGTCTCGTGGTGGTCTGCGTACGAGATCGGTCAGCGGGTGTGCGACGTGTTCGATGACGACTCAGCAGATCCCCGCATCTTTATTACCGGCGATGCCTGCCACACCCATAGCCCCAAGGCCGGGCAGGGCATGAACGTGTCGATGGCCGACGCGTTCAACTTGGGATGGAAATTGGCGGCCGTCTGCGGCGGCATGGCTGACCCGATCCTGTTGCGCAGCTACTCCACCGAACGCCAGGCCAAGGCCAAGGAACTGATCGACTTCGACCGAGACATGGCTCGGCTATTCAGCGACAAGGCGACCACTGCCAGCGAAGCCGATGAGTTCCAGCGTTACTTTCAAAAGCATGGCCGGTACACCGCTGGCGTTGAGACTCACTATGACTCGTCGGTCATCACCGTCGCCGATAGTCGCCAGGACCTGGCAACCGGTTTGAGCGTCGGCATGCGGTTCCACTCGGCGCCGGTCGTACGGGTCGCCGACGCGAAACCACAACATTTGGGCCATATGCTCACCGCCGATGGTCGCTGGCGGCTGATCGCGTTCGCTCCAGACCGAGATTCAGGCCAGCCGGGCGGACCGATCGCCGAGCTGTGTAACTTCCTTAGGACCAACCCCGCGAGTCCGGTTCAGAGGTACACCCCGGCTGGGCACGACATCGATTCAGTAATCGACGTTCGAGTCGTCTTCCAGCAGCACCACCGCGAGCTGGCGATCGAGACCATGCCTTCACTACTACTCCCGGCCAAGGGGCAGTTCAGACTGACCGACTATGAAAAGATCTTCAGCCCCTCCACAACGAGTGGATTGGACATCTTTGATCAGCGCGGTATCGACCGCTCCAACGGAGCGCTCGTCGTGATACGACCCGATCAGTACATCGCCGCCGTGTTCGCCGTCGATGACTACCCATCGATCAGTGCGTTCTTCGCCGGCTTCATGACCCTGCCCCAATCCAGCTAGCAGGTCTGAAAGCTCACACAATTGCGGCTTTGTTACCTCGCGCCTGGGTGATCAATCCGTGTAGAACTCCGTCGGCTCATCAAAGACGTTTGGTTTCCCAAAGAAAGACAGGATCACAGCGCCAGTTGGCGATCTGGCCTCGTGGTGGTTTCCCTCTGGCCGCCAGATGTAGTGGCCTGTTGTGGCGCTGCCTTCATCATCCTCGAAAGTACCCGACAGCACCCAGGTCTGCTCAACATCTGCATGGGTATGTGCGGGCACGACCGCCCCAGGCGCAAGTTTGAACAAGATGGTCGACCGGCCACCTGGTTCGCTCCAGAGCACCTTGGTTTCGATCCCGGGGAACTGCGACGGAGTCCAGCTGATACCAGCGGGATCGACGTACCGCGATTGGAGATCGCTTGGATTTTCGTTCATGACATAACGTCCCTTCCGACGGACTTCAATACAAGCAGATCCACCGTCACGAGTTGGTAAGCAGCGGGTCGCGCGTCTCAGATGGTTCCGCGGCAACCGCGCTCAAATCGAAGGCCGCTTGCACCATCTAGAACGCACCGACGATCCCCACCAAGAAGAGATAACCAGCCACGAGCACATCATCTTCGCGATGCACTCCACGGCCTGGGAAACGGGTTGACAGCCATGTTGCCCCTATAACCGCGAGCGTCAGCGCACCCTGAGGGATACACCAGCGCTCACCACCGAGCCTTCGTCTGGTTGCAGTTCAGGCACTGCGAGGACCTAAATCTCGTAGCGCGAGGTGCAATGGGGTATCGCTCGGAAGTAGCAACTCAACCAGGACGTTTTCCAGGTTGGAGTCGACGAAGATCACAAACCTAGTCAGAGACACAAGGCCCGTAAACTCTGAGATCGGCTCCCCGGACCGTGGCCAGTTAATGACTCGGACCGGTGTTCATTACTACTCTTTAGACATGACCAAAACGCCTTCGACCGGACCGTCGCTGCCTTTTCCTGCCGTGCCATCCGCGAGCCGGGCTGGGCGCGGTCTTCGCGACTCGGACCATGTGTGGCGCCAGGCGCCCTCCCCACTCGGTGACGACGCCCCTAACATCGTGATCTTCATGACCGACGACGCCGGTTGCGCGAACGGCTCTCCGTTTGGCGGGCCGATTCAGCTGCCGACCATGGAGCGGGTACTGAAGATGGGCGTGGGATACAACCGGTTCCACACCACCGCCATGTGCTCCCCCACCCGGGCGTGCGTGCTCACGGGGCGCAATCATCACGCGGTCGGTTTTGGACAGATCCCCGAGTACGCCACCGACTTCGACGGCTACGTCGGGGCGATCCCATCATCTGCGGCGACGATCGGCGAGGTGCTCGGTGCGTACGGTTATGGCACCGCCGCATTCGGCAAATGGCACAACACGCCAATCGATCAAGTCAACCGCAATGGCCCGTTTGGGCGATGGCCTACCGGTCATGGCTTTGACTACTTCTATGGCTTCGTCGCTGCCGAGACATCCCAGTACGAACCTCGGTTGTTCGAGAACACGACGCCTATCGAGCCGCCTGACGAACCCGGCTATCACCTGACCGAGGACCTGGCCGACAAGGCAATCTCCTACCTGCGTCGGCGACGAAACACCGCTCCTGATCAGCCGGTGTTGATCTACTTCACCCCTGGCGCCGTTCACGGTCCGCACCACATTCCCGACGAGTGGGCTGACAAATATGCGGGGGTGTTCGATGACGGGTGGGAAGCGCTGCGTGATCGCACCTACGCCGCGCAGCGTGCGTCGGGATGGATCCCAGACAACGCTGAGCTGACACCGATCGACGACACCATGCAAAAGTGGGCAGACGTGCCCGAAGAGCACCGTCGCTTCCAGTCCAGGCTGATGGAGGTCTACGCCGGTTTCGCCGAACATACCGATCACCAATACGGCAAGGTGCTCGACGAGCTCGAACGGCTCGGCCAGCTCGACAACACGTTGATCTTCTATTTGAACTCCGACAACGGCGCCTCGGCCGAAGGGCTGTTCGGCACCATCTCTGAGATCCTTTGTCACAACGGCCTGCAGATTCCGGTGCAAGAGCAGATCGAGGTGCTCGAGCGTGACTACGGCGGCATCGACATGCTCGGCACCGAGATCGTCGACAACCACTACCACGCGGGCTGGGCCTGGGCTACCGATACACCGTTCAAGTCAACCAAGCTGGTCGCGGCCCACTTCGGAGGCACCCGCACCCCTCTGGCCGTCGCATGGCCGAAACGTTTCGGTCATGATCCAACGCCCCGTGAGCAGTTTCATCACGTCATTGACATCGCAGCCACCATCTACGATCTGCTTGGCATCGACCCTCCTGCGCAGGTCAACGGGGTCGACCAGAAACCGATCGATGGCCTCTCGTTGGCGCCGTCGTTTCCCGATCCCACGGCTCCTTCCGGGCACACCACGCAGTACTTCGAGATCATGGGCAGCCGGGGCATTTATCACGACGGCTGGTTCGCCGCAGCGTTCGGGCCGCGCAACCCATGGGATCCGGCCCACAACAAGTTCCGGGGCTGGGATCCAGACGAAGACGTGTGGGAATTGTATGACCTGCGAGTCGACTACAGCCAGGCGCACGACCTGGCCCAGCAGCAGCCCGACAAGTTGGCCGAGCTCCGCAAGCAGTTCGACGCTCACGCCGAGGCCAACCAGGCATTCCCCATCGGCGGAGGTCTTCTCACATCGGTGTTCCGGCCTGATCTGATGAAGTCGACCACCCTCAGCGAGTGGATCTTCGACGGGGACGATGACCGTATTGCCGAGGCCATGGCACCGAAGTTCCTGAGCGGCTACTCAAGCCGTTCCACTGTTCGATTCACCGGCGGCCCCGATGACTCTGGGGTGCTCTTCTGCGTCGGCGGGATCACCGGTGGGTTCAGCGTGTATCTGCACGAGGGGATGTTGACGGCCGAGTACAACACCGGAGGCATCGAGCGAACTACCGCCAGAGCGCAAAGCATGATCGAACCAGGCGAGCATGAGGCCGTGGTCGAACTCGTCATGGACGGCAATCGTCACCGCTGCCCTGCGCTTGTGACCATCGAGCTCGATGGCCATGTGGTGGCATCTGCGCTCGTGCCACGCACCGTGCCCGCCATGTTCAGCTTCTCCGAGACCTTTGACGTTGGCAAGGACCTGGGATCGCCGGTGTCGCTGGCCTATGCCGAACGCAAGCCTTTCGCCTTCACCGGCACGATCGAGTCAGTGCGATGCACCTACGTCGATAGCTAGTCCTGCCGCCGCAAGCACGACCGCTGCGGTCCCAGACTGGGCGGATGGCTCCGGCTCCTCAGCGACATGATCCATGGGGTGCCAGACCGCACCCAGAGCTTAAAACTCATCGGATTCTTTACAGAAGACTCCGCGTTGTAGACCAGTTGGCGTTACAACTCTGATCAAATACCCGACTGTCCCTGTGAGGCAGACGAGCGCCAGGACGCCGACACCCGCCATCGTTTTGCCGATGGCAGATGTCAGCAGCCAACGTTGGGGCGGGGCCTTACGAGCAGACGGATCAGCAGAGGTCATCAAAGCTGCTACCTAGCAAACAACATCTCTCGGCACTTGGGCAACGGCCAGCAGTCATCGGCCAGCATGGTGTTCGTTGCAACCAGTGGGCCAGGAGGTCACGAACGGGCGCTGTTGCGGCCTGTTCCAAGATCCAACGGAGTGTCGGACTTGGTGAAGTCCAGGTTCAGTTTCAACGTACCAAGCATGATTCCGGGTTGGTGAAGCCAATCATTGTCGGTGCCGTAGTCGATCGAGTCGAGCCGATCGAGGAGCACGCCCCACGCTGTCCGTTGCTCGACACGCGACAGTGTCGCGCCAGGACACACTCGCGGCCCGGCCGAGAACGTGAGATGACGGGTCACTGCGTCTCGATCGAGGTCAAGCTCGAACGGGCAGTCGAACTCTTCTTCATCGACATTTGCAGCGCCGAAACGCAGGTGCAGCAGCGAACCTGCTGGCACCTCGACACCTTGGAAGACCTCGTCTTGGGCGGTAACTCGAGTTGAAAGACCATGCGTAGGCGAACGCATGCGCATTCCTTCCTCGACGAAGTTACGCAACTTCGTCCGTTCGGTCCGCAGCTGTTCGAAGATCCCGGGGTTCTCACAGAGCAGTTGGGCCTGTTCCTCGAGGGCGTACTGCGTGGTCTCGAGGCCGCCAATGATCATCGCATAGACGATCCCGGCTATCTCGATGTCTGTCAGTTTTCGGTCGAGTGCCTGATAATGAACCTTGCAAAGGAAGCTCACCATGTCGTCTTGAGGGTCCTGACGCTTCGCCGTGACGTGCTCATAGATGTAATCCTGGAAGCCGTCGAGCCGGGCGATCATGTCTTCGGTTCGATCCGGATCCAACGTGTGGCGGAGCCCATCGCCATGCACGAACGGCGTGACGACGGCGTCGCCCCACGCGGCAAGCAGCGGGATGTCTTGCTGCGGGAAACCAAGGATGCTGGCCATGACACGCTGTGGTAGCGGGCGGGCAAACCGGCTGATGAACTCGACCTGGCCGTCGTCGATCCATTCATCGAGCAGTTCGTTCGCGTGCGTAGCGATCATCTCGCGGTGACGAAGCGCACCTGCGCCAACCCATGGGTCGGTGAGCTCCTTGCGGTGTTGGTTGTAGAGGGCCTGCGTCGGGCGCAGTGACACCATCGACGCCGTCATTAGGTTGCGCACACTTGCGTACGCCTCTTCGGGCGACAGGCCCTGCTCGGCCAGCGCTCCAACCCGCTTGGTTGTCAGGCTCAGGAACCTGTCGGGGTCCCTTATTACTCGGGACACATCTGCGTGCTTCGAGAGTACGAACGCGTCAGAACCCGGCGTGTGGCCACCTCCCTCGATCCGAAGGACCGGGGCGTCGCGGTGCAGGATCTGGTACGCCTCGTACCAATGTTCTTGAGCGCCATCGCCAAACAGATCGACATCGCCGAGCTCAATTGGGCAGCCCATAGGGCTGAGCTCATGGTTCACATGCTTTGGATACGACACTTGTATGACCTCCCGGGTCATGTCCCCTGACGGGTAGTTAACTCTCGGCTGCGTTTGTGAGATTAGTGGGAGAGAAGAGGACCGACGTCACCCGCGCCGGGAAGCATCACCTCCGGTTCACCGCCTCCGCCGGTGTCGGCGAAGGCGACCGCTTCACCGGTCACGTCGAATCGTTGAGTTGCCATATCTGCTCCATTTGCAAACTATGAGCCTTAGTTCTTCAACTATCACCCTTAGTGAAACAAAGCTGTTCGCATCGCTGCCACCAAACCACGCCGGCCCTCCAGGTCGATGAGAGCTAACGTGCGACTGGGCTCTATGGGGCGAGACAGCTTCATTCCAAGGGGGAATAGGACATGACCGATTCATCTGACATGCACGCCAAGATGAAGCTCGCTACAAGCGAGGAGATCTGGAAGCCAGGCGGACCAGTCACCGACTGGGCAACGGACTATGACATTCGCGACGAGGGTTACGTTGAGAACCCGGTCCCGATCTGGGCTGAGATGCGTAACAAGTGCCCGATTGCCCATACCGACCGGCTCGGCGGCTCGTGGAACCCGACCCGCTTCGACGATGTACGTGAGCTCGCCAAGATGGTGCCCGAACTCAGCTCGCGACAACCCCTCGTGATGCCCCCAGCACCGAACGCCCCCGAGCTGTCTCGCTATGAACAGGCGATTGCGGCAGCTCCAATCTCGGCGGACCCCCCGATCCAGACCTGGACGCGACGCATGCTGCTTCCAGCGTTCGCTCCTCGGGCGGTCGCCAGCTATGGGGAGTACACCGAATCTCTCTGCCACGAGCTGATCGATGGGTTCATCGAACGTGGAGAATGCGACGGCGCCGTGGAGTTCTCGCAACAGATTCCACCTCGCGTGATCGCTCATCTGATCGGCGTCGACCCAGGCATGGCTGACCAGTTCGTGCATTGGGTGAACATGCTGCTCGGTGAAGGCATCAGCCAGCCTTTACTGCGAATGCAAGCTCGCGACGAGCTGCTCAGCTTTATTGCCGACGAGGTACAGCAGCGACTGGACGATCCCCAGGAAGACTTGCTGACCGATCTGCTCTTCATGGAGCTCGACGATCCCCAGGCCAAGATCACACCTCAGGTCGTGGTTGGTGTGACCAACCTGTTGATCGTTGCTGGAATCGACACAACGTGGAGCTCGATTGGTTCCGCACTCTGGCATCTGGGCACCTATCCCGAAGACCGGCAGCGCCTCATCGACGAACCCGAACTGCTGCCAACCGCCATCGAAGAGTTCTTGCGCTTCTATGCGCCGGTAACCATGGCACGCGTCGCAGACGTCGATATCGAGTACAACGGTGTCCACATCAACCGGGGCGACAAGGTTCTGATGAACTTCCCGGCCGCATGCCACGACCCGGAGCAGTTCGCAAAGCCCGACGAGTTCATCATCGACCGAGCGAAAAACCGCCACATCGCCTTCGGCTCCGGTATTCATCGATGCGCTGGGTCAAACCTGGCTCGACTCGAGATGACAATCGCTGTTCGAGTCTGGATGGAGCGGATTCCCGACTTCCATGTGAAGGCCGGCGAACCAATGAAATGGGCTGGTGGCCAAGTCCGCGGACCTCGCATCATGGCGATGTCGTTCCCTGCCGGCCAGAAGCGCTGATCGACGCATCAAAACGGCGAAGCAGGCCCGTTTCTGCTGATTGTCACAACACCACAAACCAAGCGCCCAATTTCGTCGAGGTGAGCCGCCTACTGATGTAAGGGCACCTTGGAATGCCACCAGCGGCCGATGTTTGTTGACGCGCGTGTTGCCCGGACTCTTGGGGATGCTGGGTCCTCGGAGGCTGAGGTGATGGGTCTGATCGTTAGCCCGCTGGCGGGCCACTGCGAGGATCATGTTGAGACGCTCCAAGACCTTGTCGCGGTGCGGGTCGCCAGCTTGGCGCCTGGGCTCGCGAACACTGGTCGACCCCCGCTTCGTTCGTTGTGGTGCCATGGCGGCCTCATGTGCGATCAGCGATCGAGGGCTGGCACGAACAAATCGAACAGCTCGGAAATGTCTGCCGGTTCCGAAGCTGCTTGAAACCGCAGACGGTGAGCGATGTTGCTGGAACGGCGAAGCAAGATTTGGGCGAGAACGGCATTACGCCAGGCCGGATCACTGGCATCGATATCGGCGCGGCAGCCAGCAACGGCCGCGGCGAGTACTGATGCATCGCCGCGAGCGGCGGTGACTCCACGGCTCGAACAACTTAATTATGTGACTCTCGGTTGCGCCAACGATCGCGGAGCCTTCAGGAAAAACAGTTGCAGGTCCGCATAACCCGTGTAGGTAACAGATCTGAGATAACGCAGGTGACCACGCGCCTTGATCGGTTCTCAATGCCGTGACTTCTTCGTCGGAGATCGCGGCAGGAAGCAGTCTCGCCAACAACAGTGTAGACATCACAGCCTTGAGGGCTCGTCCCTGGGCACCAGTGCGTTGCTGGATCGCTCGTTGGTTCGCGTGCGGTCAACGCCTCTTGTTTTGGTTCAGGTGACTTTGACGAATTCGCCAAATGCAGCGATCAATCGCAGATGCTGAGCGCTATCGATTCCGGGTTCTTAGTGGCGTTGGCGACTGTTGTAGATGAACGCGTATCCGCGGAAGACCACTGAGGCGGTTCGGTCGCGTTTGAGGCCCCTCATTGACCAAAGACGTGCCTTGAGTCGACCGCTATCACCGTCGATGAGGTCCTCGGCGGGCTCTCCGTGTGTTGTTAACACTGCGATGCGCAGGATCCCGAACGACGACGCTTCGTTACCGCCTTGTCGACCTCTGAGGTCATTGATCAGTGCAACCTTGATTGCTCAAGGCAACAGCGCTGTTTACGGCGCCGGACAGGATGCATTTTGTGGAACGACACGCTGGCTCTAGCTTGGATATTGCCACTTAACGGCTACCGCTAGTAGGGACGTCCCATGCCAGATCTCACCGATGTCAGGTCCTTCCTCGCCGAAGAGACCGGGCTTGGCACCGTTAGCACCGCTCAAGCAGATGGAAGGGTGCTGTCGAGCATCGTGAATTGCGGCGTCATCGATCACCCCATCACTGGGGAGACGTGCGTGGCACTGGTTTCACGCGGCGCTGCCGCCAGGGTCAGACACGTGCGCCGGGGCTCCGAAGTCACCATTGCGGCGCGTCGAGGCTGGGCCTGGGTTGGCGTGACCGGCCCAGCTGATCTGATTGGGCCCGCCGATATTCCTGACTCGATGGACGTCGATTCCGTTCGCGTACTGCTGCGCGATGTCTACACCGCGGCCGGTGGCGTGCACGACGACTGGGACGAGTATGACCGGGCCATGGCTGAAGACAAACGTATTGCTGTGTTCGTCAGCCCACAACGGATCCTGGGCAATCGACCATCGACATGACAAGCCAGCAGACGCCAGCGTCTGTAGCTAGTTTCGACGCCGGCCGGGCCCGCCTCACGTTGAGCATTGCCGGCCTCGCTGCCATGGCGACCTACCTGGATACGACAATCTTGTTCGTCGCCTTCCCTGGCATCACCGCAAGCTTCGAGGGTTCGTCGGCGTCAACCCTGTCGTGGGTCTTGAACGCGTACACCATCGCTTTTGCTGCATTGCTGGTGCCCGCTGGCAAACTCGCCGATCGCCTCGGGCAGCGACTCGCCTTCCTGGTTGGATCGGCGACGTTCTCTCTGGCATCACTGGCTTGTGGTCTTGCCCCGTCGGCCGGACTTCTGATTACTGCCCGCATCTTCCAAGGTGCAGGCGCCGCGATCCTGGTCCCGGCATCACTAGCGCTGGTCATGGCCGCGTACCCGCGAGACAGACTCCCGCACGTCATCGCCATCTGGGGAGCGGTCGGCGCAATGTCGGCGGCGCTTGGTCCATCGCTAGGCGCCTTGATTATCGATGCATTCGGCTGGCGCTGGGCATTCTTCATCAACCTCCCCATCGGCCTGGTCACCATCGCCGCGGGCATCCGACACCTGCACGAATCGAAGGATTCCTCGGTACGAATACCGTCGCCCATCGGTGTCGTCCTGCTCGCCGCTGCGGCTGGCACCTTGCTCTATGGCCTGGTTGAATCCGACAATGTGGGGTGGGCAAGCACTCAGACCATCGTGGTTCTTGTCGTAGGGTTCGTGCTGATGGCAATGTTCGTCGCACACCAGCGCCGAACCGACGCACCAACCCTCGATCCTGATCTGTTCACGCTCCGGAACTTCCGCTGGGGAAACCTGGCGATGCTCAGTTTCAACGTGGGGTTCACTGCGATGTTCTTCGGGCTCATCCTCTTCCTAGTGAACGTGTGGGAATGGTCGATCCTAAAGGCTGGTCTGGCCGTCGCACCCGGCCCCGCACTGGCCGCGGTGCTGGCGGCACGGTTCGGAAAACTGGCCGGCCAGATTGGCCAACGGCCACTCGTGATCGCTGGCGGCGCCATGGCCGCCGCCAGCGGAATCTACCGAGTGTTATTCCTAGATGAGAACGTCAACTACCTGGTTGACTTCGCGGTGCCACTTGCCATGTCTGCTTTCGCCATTGGCTTGGTGTTCCCCCAGGTCACCAGCGTCGCCGTGCAAGCCCTGCCTGCGAACCGGGTCGGGGTCGGAGGAGCCACGACTCAGGCCGTCCGCCAGTTCGGCGGGTCACTGGGCGTGGCGCTAACCATCACCCTGCTTGGCACAGCCACCGAGACAATCGACCTCGTCGCCGGATTCAATCGCATCTGGTGGCTTGTCGTCATTGGTGGCATAGCCACGACGCTCTGTGCGTTACCGCTGCGTACCAATCGAGCGAGTTAGGCGATCGTTACCGTGGACCCAATGAGCCCGAAGCCAGACGCAACATCCTGGTGTTCTGCGTGCCCGATTAGCGCAGGCCTCGATGTACTCGGCGACAAATGGTCGCTGCTCATCATCTGAGACCTCGTCGTGTTTGGAAGCTGGACCTATTCCGACTTTCGAGACTCGCTGGAAGGCATCGCGACCAACATTCTGGCGGCGCGACTCAGGCTGCTAACGAACCTCGACTTGATCGAACGGGTTGGCCTTGACCACGCCGTCGCGCCAAGGCCTTCCGCCTTACCGAGCGCGGCGCCGCTCTGAAACCAACTCTCGGCGCGTTCTTCCAGTGGTCTCCGACTCACCTGGCTGATTTTCGTCCCGATATGCACACCGAGCCAGGCACTCTCTCACCCAACGGGCTCGGCTCCAAGTGCTCTTCGTCCAATCGTTGCGACAGCACGGTCGATCCGACCAGATTACAGAACAGAACGGTGACCAGTCGGCGTTCGCCCGCTGCAACGCGGGCCTGGACGACGTCTTGAGTTAGATGTTCGAGTGCGCACCGACTGATCGTTGTCGAGGTCCCCGACCGGGACGTCGGACATATGGACCCTCGCCAGCCCAGCGTTGGCAGTACGCCAGTATCAGGCGCCAGCGAGTGCGGCAACAACGGGAGCGAAGCTGTCGATGGCGTCAGACTGAACAGTCACATACGAGCCCTGCCAGCGTTCGCGTTGTTCAATGAGCTCTTCGGCGATCTGTTCGGCTGAACCCACAAGAGTGTGGGGGCTGGCCAGGATCGTTGCTGCGTCCATGCCCATACTGCCGCCAACCTTTGCGGCGACAGCGTCACGATCATTTGTCACCATGGTGACAAACTTCAGAATACTGATCTCGATGTCGTCGAAGCGATCTCCAGCAGCGTCGCGTACCCAGCCGAGCTTCTCTTCGGTTGCACCAGCCGACATGGACTTCACAGCCTCGGGGCCAACGACACCTTCGCCGACGTTCGGGTTCACACCAACAATGTCGGCCATACGAGCGGCCGTCGACAGCACGCGCTTGCCGCCGCCACCAACGATGATTGGAGGGCCACCTGCCTGCACCGGCTTGGGCAACCCGTTCATTTCGCTGATCGTGTAGTGCTCGCCTTCGAACGAGAACGCGTCGTCGCCCCACAGCCCGCGCAATACCTTGATGCCTTCAATCATGCGATCAATACGGACGCCCGCCCGATCATGGGCCATGCCCGTCTGTTCGTAGTCGGTCGTCATCCAGCCGGCACCCATTCCCACTTCGAGCCGCCCTTCGCTCAGCAAGTCGAGCGTGGTCATTTCCTTGGCGAGGTATGCCGGATGGCGGAAATCATTGGCAAAAACGAGCGTGCCAACACGCAACGTTTCAGTCACCGCAGCAGCGGTGGCAAGCGCCGCAATGGGGGCCAGCTGGTCACCGAAGTGATCAGGCATGAGCAACGCTGAATAGCCAAGATCCTCGGCCTTTGTCGCAGTCTCGGTCCACTCTGCAGAAGAACGTGCACGGGAGGCCATGACACCAAAACGGAACGGACGACTGTTTGTCATAACAAGATCCTAATAGGGCGCCAGCATTGCTATCAACACATCGTAATAGTGTGAGGAGCGCCCTGGAGACAAACAGAGCTACGTGAGCTGTGCCATCAGAGCCGTGTGTAAAATCGCGGCCGTCTCGCTTGGTGATAGGTCACGGTGGCGGCGCAAGAAGTCGACGGAATCGAGCTGGGTCAGCAGATCCCCAGCGCTGAGAACATGCTGGCGTTGCTCGACTGCCAGGGTGCCCAGTTCAGAAGCAAACTGCAGCGCGAACTGGTCGCGCATCAACTCACGGTTCAACGCAAGTTCCGCAGCCACTCGAGGATGACGAGCAGCATTGGCCACCGTCGCTCGATAGGTCGGCCCCGAGATCTCGTGGACCCGCAGCCGCATGGCGACGAAGTCGGTGATCCGATCGGTCAGTGGTCCCTCACCAATAGCTGGCAGCAGTACCGCCTTGGACAAGCGCTCGCGGCTGCGGACGATGACTGCCTCGAGCAGTTCGACCGGGTCAGCAAAATAGCGATACAGCGAACGCAGCGATAACCCAGAGCGCTTGGCGGTCTGTTCGATCGAGGGAAATAGCGACTCTTCAACAAACATCTCGAGCACGACGTCGAGCACGTTGTCAATGTTGCGCTCGCGCCTGGCCACGCGGCCATCAGTAGTTGCTGCCAGATCCGTCATCACTGTTGACGGTAGCAATATTGCTTGCGAGCGCTAGCACCACTTCCATGACTTCGACGCGCAAACCTGGTTCTGCGAGAGTCCAGTTGCCACTCCACCCGACGTTCCCATCAATCATGCGGTGAGCGTAATTTGCTGCCTGCTGAACTGGGAATTGTCAAGCGAGTGGCTTCGATGCCCGGATCATCTCTTCTTCGAAGCCCAGGCGCTCGTACAACGACCGAGCACGCTCGTTCGCAACCATGACGTTCAGGCTCATCACCCTTGCGCCGCGCTCGCGCCCGTCCGCCTCGATCTCGGCCATCAGCTGCTGGCCCAACCCATGCCCGTCGGCCGTCGAGTCGATCACGACGACTTCGAGATGGACAGTGCTTTGCCCAGTGAACGAGTCTTCAACCATCGAGGCAACTGCGACACCCACAACCTGCTCGGCCTGGTCGACGCCAACCCGAACCCATGTCTGGGGACGGTCGCCCGCTGCCCACTCGGCAACAGCGACGCCGTCGTACCGCCATACCTGCTCGGTCGTCAGCCGGGCTGGCGACGGAAAGTCAGCTAGCCGTGGCAACAGCTGTTGGATCGCCTGGGCGTCGACGACATCGGCGGCTCTGGTCTGGAAGCTCGACATGCCCAGACAGTAGTGCTCGGCGTTTGCGAGACATATGAGCAGGTTGACCCCAGGGGTTGGTGGTCGCTGCACTTGCCGCCAAGATGATCGACGATGTCGACACAGCCTGAACTCACGGTTTCCCACACCAGCACGGTCACGCACGACCAGATCGACGAACTCGGCCATATGAACGTGCGCTGGTACGGCGCAAACGCTGTCGCGGCAACCGCTTCGTTGTGCGAGCGTCTTGGTCTCGGTAGTCCAGCGCTGCACAGCACCTATACCCGCCATCACCACGAGCAGATGGAGGGAAACGAGCTAGAGGTGCGCAGTGCCGTTCTCACCGGCGGCGGTCACCTTCGATTCTTCCATGAGCTGCGCTGCCAGGCCACGAACGACCTGGCAGCAACGTTCGTCCACGAACTGGATCATGCACAGATCGAGATGCCTGGCATCAAGCTTCCTGAATACGGACATCCCCGCTCGATCGATCTGGACGTCGACCGGCTCGAATCTGCACCCTCACTCGGTGAGCTGCGCGACCGCGGCCTGGCCACCCGGATCGAGCGCCAGGTCGACACCGAAGACTCGATGGGCGCCGAGATAGTGCCTACATGGCTGACGAATAATCTGATTTGGGGCGGCGAGCGTCCTGATGGGTTGACCGACTGGATTCGTGACACCGCAGACGGCGATCGGGTGGCATTCGCAAGCATGGAAACACGGCTGCGAGTGGGGCGGCCGGTTGCGGTTGGAACCCGCATCCAGAGCTTTGGTGCAGTTATCGCGCTCGGCACCAAGATCTCGCAGGATGTGAACTGGGTCTATGACGTGGACACCGAAGAGCTATTGGCCGTTGCCGAGACAGTCGACCTTGCCTTCAGCATCCCGAATCGCAGGTCGCGAGAGATCCCGCCAGAGGTACGCGAGCGAGAAGAAGCCCGCCTGCACCCTGACCTGGGCTGAGCACCAGATCACCTGCGCGCCCAGATCACCCTTGCCGCGAACTGTTGGTCAAGAGCTTCACTTGTGATGCCTTCGACCAACAGCTCCCGCAGCGGTTCGAAACTGTTGACTTAGGCCATCACCGGTGAGATGCTCAGCGAACAATTTGTGGAACCACGCACCAGATGGTGCATGCGTTACTGGCAGTTGTTTTGACCAGCCAACTACGGTGACCCCATGCACGTCGACGTCAACCGGCAGAACTTCCGCGACACTCGTGTAGCGGACCCGGTACCGCTAGCGCTTGAACCGGGGCACATTCGACTGGCCGTAGAACGTTTCGCCGTCACCAATGGCATGGCATCCGTCTATGACCAACTCGTAAATGGCAAGGCCGACCCGGCCTTCGACTTCATCGTCTCGATGGGAAACTCTGCATGACTCCAACATATGGCCACCCGCTCGTGCTCGCCGGACAATACGGCTCGCCCTACAGCCTGAAGATGCGGGCAGTGCTGCGATACCGACACATCCCTTTCCGCTGGATCCTGCGAGATTCAAAATGGGACGACCTGCCAACACCGCCAGTGCCACTCATCCCGGTGGTCGTCTATCCAAACGAAGATGGCAGCCACGGCGAGGCAACAGTTGATTCGTCACCACAGATCATGCGACTCGAGGCAGAGTTCGAGGAACGAAGCGTGGTGCCGAGCGATCCAGCACTCGCCTTCATCGACTCCTTGATCGAGGACTTCGGCGACGAGTGGGTCACCAAGGCGATGTATCACTATCGCTGGGCGTACAACGACGACATCGAAAAGGCCGGCAAGCTCCTGCCCATCTCACGCAACCTGCAGATGGGTAGCGATCAGCAACAGGAGATGTACGACTACATCACGACCCGTCAGATCTCGCGTCGCGAACTGGTTGGATCGACCGAGCTCAACACGCCGATCATCGAGAGCTCCTATGAACGGGTCCTCGACATTCTGCAAGAGCAGTTCGCGACCCACGACTTCCTGCTCGGCGACCGCCCGGGCCGCGGCGACTTCGGCATCTACGGCCAGTTCACCCAACTGGTCAAATGGGACCCGACATCCATGGCCGTTGCAACAAAGCGCGCCATCAAGACCATCAACTGGACCGATCGCATGGACGACCTGTCCTGGCTGCCTGTCGAGGGCGATGACGGCTGGGTCTCACTCGAAGCACTTCCGCCAGCGACTCACAAGATGCTCGAGGAGATCGGACGTACCTACGCACCGTTCATGGTCGCCAATGCCCAGGCACTCATGTCGGGTGCAGACGAGGCCGTATGCGAGATCGACGGCCAGACCTACCGACAAGGACCGTTCGCGTACCAAGGCAAATGCCTGAAGTGGTTGCGTGACGAGTACACATCGCTCAGCAATACCGACCGCACCCGGGTCGATGCCGCACTCGACGGCACCGGCTGCGAAGTGTTGTTCGCCTAGCGCCAGTCGAGGTTCGGCTACACAGGCAGCTGAAATAGTTGCTTCGGACGCAACACACCGGACATGGGTGTCTCACGCCGGCCGGAACTGCCAACGAGCGCCTGTCTCAACACACCAGCTCCGGTAATAGCCGGCATGCAGGACCTGCGGACCCGGCTGGTCGGGCAGTTGTTGCCAGAAGATAACGTCGGTGGACACCGCCGGGGTCTCACCTCGTTCCGACGGCCCGAACACGGTATTGGTTATCAGATGCCGGGTGCGACCGCCATTGAGAGGGACACGCCACCTGGACCGCTACGAGCGGCTCACCATCGCTTCAGCATCTCGGTTCGGGCTGTCATTGTCTCGGCCAGGCGATCGCACCCAACCGTCCAATGTGTCGCTTCGACAGCACCATTCAAAAAGAACGCCACATCAGCATCCTCGGCGAAGAGCGATCCTGTCGCGTGCGCATCTCAACTGTCCCCGTTGTAGCTATCGGCAAAGAGCAGACGCTCGACCGCCGCACGTTCCACATCGTCACCGCCGGCACGCGCCGCTGCATCGCCAGAATAGGACACGATCCATAACAGCCAGATTGCAGGGATCTAGCTCATTGCGCCGAACGATAGTTCACGGCATCAGCGACGGCCGAGGCACCCAGCATCGGCGCACCTCGCATAGGTGGGCTCTCCAGGCGGACATTTCTTCACCGACGGTCAAACCCCGATCGCTTGGGGCCTGGCCCCAAATGATTGATGCAGCGCGCCGGCAAACTACCTGTCGTACGATTCGCTGATGAGCAACGCTGGCTACACCTCGGGGTTTGGGCTTCCGGCTGATGTGCTCTTCGATATCGAGCGATCTCGGCGCACACTGAGCAACAAATGGTTCTTCGCCGGCACTCGGGGCGATGTCGCACAGCCTCGTGACTACTTCACATTCGAGGTGCTGGGCGATGGGTTCATGCTCATTCACGGCCCCGACGGTCAAATCCGCTGCTTCGTCAACCGGTGCTCTCATCAGAGTGCACGGTTGCTACGAGATGACACGGGCTCATGCCCGCCGAGCCTCGTCTGCCCGAATCACCAATGGTCATACAACATTGGTTCCGGGGCGCTTCGAGCTGCGCCGGTCATGGGTCCTGACTTCATGTCGACCAATAGTGCAGCCTGTTCGGGTCTCACCCAGATAGCCCTACGGGAAGTCGCAGGCATGCTGTTCGCGTGTCTGGGCGACGATCCAAGCACCGAGGACCTCGATGAGATCGCGAACATCATCGGGCCTTACTCCGGCCCGTTTGCTCTCGAAGCTGGTGGTTACAAGCTCGCCCATCACCACCGCGAGGTCGTACCAGCAAATTGGTTGGTGGTCATGATTAATAATCGAGAATGCTGCCACTGCCGCCAGAACCACAAGGGCCTGCTCAACCTGTTCGACCAGTCAAGCTTTAATGGGGGCAACACCGAGTCCTACGACCGCCTGTTCCGTGCTTCTGCCGCACGATGGGATGGCCTCGGTCTGGCCTGGCGTGAACAGGCCTTCGAGCCCAATGACTGCTGCCGCGTAGCCCGGTACCCCCTAGCTGAAGGTTTCTCGTCGATCACCTTCGATGGCCAGCCGGCATCGAAGAAGCTCATCGGCGCATGGGAATCGCACGATGCCTCGACATTGTCTCTGTGGTTCAACCCCAACGCATGGGTGCATTTCACGTCGGATCACATTGCCACCAACTGGGTCTTGCCGATCGACAGCGAAACCTGCACCTTGTACTCGAGTTGGATCGTGCATGAAGACGCAGAAGAAGGCGTCGACTATGACGTCGGCCATCTGACCGATGTCTGGCGAGTCACTAATGCCGAAGATGTCGGCCTCTGCAACTCGATGACACAAGGTGCCCGTTCGAGCTACTACCGGCCCGGCCGGTTCGCTCCCGATGAACAATTCTGCATGCAATTCTGCGACTGGTATATGCGCCACTCCAACTAGCTCGGCCACGCGCTGCGTCTCACAGGGTGCTGCGGATCTCTCGGGCGACATCCCCGCCGGCTGACGCACCAGAACTGATTACTGGCGGGACATTTCGGATTTGGCGGTGGCTTCAGCGTCGGTGCGGGATCGTTGGCCGAGCTGGATCTCGACCTGGTGCAGCGTGCCGGCGAACGGGAACGTGTCGCCGTAGTGCAGCGATACCTGCGAGCCGAAGTCCATGCCGACGCTGGCACCGAGTGATGAGATCATGCGCATCATGAAAGGAAGATCAGCGCTGCCTGCCGGTTGACCATCGATGGTCATCGACATGGTGCCGGTGGTCCGGCTGTTGCGAGCGAGGCTCACACCAAGCAGACAGTCACCCTCGGGCACAGCCACGTTGGACTCGAGCACGGTGCGCTCGTCGAACGAGTTGTAGTCGATGAACAGCTTGTTGTTTTGAACAAAGATCGAGATCCCCGAGCTGGCGCTTCCCGTTGCCCAAATCACACCCTGGTCCCCCGCTGCACGAGTGATCGTTGCCGTCATGTCCCACGAGCGGCCGCCAGGTGATGGCGACGGTTGCGATGGGATCGGCGACATTGGTGGCCGATAGAGGTACTTGCGGTCGAGCCGGTGCGGGCCTTCGTCACTGAGGTGCGGAGAAAACAGCTCGAACCCGCGGTCATCAAGCGGAAGTACACCATTGGTCTCGGCTTCACTCCACCACAGCTGAATCAGCTCGGCGAGCTTGTCTGGCATCTCGGTGGCCAGGTCATTGCACTCGGACATGTCTTCGGACAGCCGGTAGAGCTCCCACACATCGTCTTCGAAGTCGACGCCGCTCTGGTGGCGCGAGACGGCCTTCCACCACGCGCCGTCTTGTTCAACAATCACGGCTCGCGAACCACCGTTCTCGAAGTACTGCAGCGTGTTCGTTGCCGGCGCGGACGCATCGGCAAGTGTCGACGCAAACGAGTCACCGGTCATCGGCATTTGTTCAATGCCTTTGAAGACCTCGGGCGCGCTCACACCAAGGATCTCGTAGATCGTCGGCGTGATGTCAGAGACGTTCACGAACTGGTTGCGCTTGGAGCCCGCTTGTGCTGCGTCGACTCCGGCTGGCCAATGGAAAACCATGGGTACGTGCACGCCGCCCTCGTGGGTGTTCTGCTTGTACCACTTGAACGGGCTGTTCCCGGCCTGCGCCCATCCCCATGGATAGTTCGTATGGCTGTTCGGGCCACCGATGTCTTCGATGTGTTCACCAATTTCGTCGGGTGCATCCAGCAGCCCGTTGAAGAACTTCATTTCGTGCATCACCCCGAACGGCCCACCTTCTTGCGAGGCGCCGTTGTCAGCGAGCACCACGAGGATGGTGTTATCCAGTTCGCCCATGTCGCGCAAACCATCGACCAGACGGCCAATTTGATCGTCGGTGTGATCCAGGAACGCCGCAAAGGCTTCTTGCAGGCGACACGCAAACTTCTGATGCGCCTCGGGCACGTCGTCCCATGCTTCAACACCAGGATTCCGTGGTGCGAGCTGCGTGCCCTGGGGGATCACGCCCATTTCCATCTGGTTATCGAACCAGCGTTGACGGATGACGTCCCAGCCTTCGTCGTAGCGACCCCGGTACTTGTCGAGATACGTCTGCGGCGCCTGGTGCGGAGCATGCGTTGCCCCAAAGGGCACATAGGCGAAGAAGGGACGATCAGGCCGAATGCCCTTGCTGTCCCGCAACATCAGCAGCAGCTGATCGATCATGTCCTCGCTCAGGTGGTAGCCCTCGTCAGCCGTCGATGGTGGCTCGATGCGATGGTTGTCACAGGTCAACTCAGGATGGAACTGGTCGGTCTCGCCCTCGAGGAAACCGTAGAAACGGTCGAAGCCACGGGCGAGTGGCCACTGGTCGAATGGTCCCGCCGATGAGATGTCTTGGGTCGGAGCCAGGTGCCACTTGCCCACGCAGTAGGTGCCGTAGCCCTCGGATTTGAGCACCTCAGCGACCGTGGCCGCGTGGTTCGAGATGTGGCCGAGCTGGTTCGGGAAACCAGTGCGCCAGTTCGACACACCACGCATGCCAACAGCATGTTGTGAGCGCCCAGTGAGCAGGGACGCACGCGTCGGTGAGCACAACGGCGTCACATGGAAGTTCGTGTACTGCAGACCGTTCGCTGCCAGCGCATCGACGTTCGGCGTTTCGATGTCTGAACCGAAGCACCCGAACTGGGCAAAGCCAGTGTCGTCGAGCAACACGATCACCACGTTCGGCGCGTCTGCACCTGGATGCGCCGGGCTCTCAAAATATGGCTCGCTGTCGGCGAGTGTCCGGCCGACGGTTCCCTTGAAGCTCTGAGTTGTCAATGGTGCGGCCATAGTCGCTCCTTCATATCTACTGTCCATCCCCAAGGCGCCCGGACCTAGGTTCAAACGGCGAATTGGGACGGGTACGTCGTACCTGTCTCACGTCAGACGGTGATGGTGGTCAGGTCATCGCCGATGATGACTTCACCGTCGTAGTGGGCGGCAGCTAGCTCGACCCACTCGGGGTATTGCTCGGGCGTCGGCGCTGGCACCATGTGCGTGAGGGCAAGCCGCTTGGCACCTGTGCGTGCTGCGGTCTGGCCCGCTTCGGTCACGTCCGAGTGGTAATCCAGGATGTCCTGCAGCATGACATTGGACATCTTCTCGACAATGTCCTTGCGAATAACCGTCTGCACATAGACGTCAACATCGGCCGTCAACTCGTCGACGCCATCACACGGAATGGTGTCGCCCACGAGCGCTGCGGTCGAGCCCTCGTGCTCGAAACGGAAGCCGATCGTTGGGTGCACCGGCGCATGCATTGTTGCTGCGGTGGTGACACTCACATCGTTGATCTCGAACGAGTCGCCAGGCTCGAGTTCGGTGACGTCCACTTTGGGGCCTTCGGTCAGCGGCTCATGGTGCGCCACGCGGTAGCCGACGTCGAGCTCGAGGGCATGTAGCTGGCGCTTCACGAACTCAGCCGTGCCCGGGGGCCCGTAGACCTTCAGGGTGCCGTTGCCTTGAGTCATCACCCAGTGCATCGTAATGACGTCGTTCAGGGCACAGATGTGATCGCTGTGCAGATGGGTGATCAGCACAGCCGCCAGAAAGGGCGGCATGCTGCCGGCGCCAGCCATACGCATGACCACGCCCCGGCCACAGTCGACCAGGATGTGTGTATCGCCCGCCTTGACCAGGGTTGAAGGACCCGCACGATTGGCGTCGGGGAGCGGCGATCCGGTTCCGGTCAAAACGATGTCCATGTGTGGCGGTGCTCCTGTAAACATCTGGGTGTTACGCAAGTTGTGCTACGAAGACTCGCACAATAATACGCAGTTAAGGGCCGCACCCAAATTCCCACCTCTCCGCTGGGCCTATGGTGGCGCCATGGACCTAGAAAACATGCCCGAGGATTGGACAACGGCGCTAGCGGTCGTCGCCCATCCCGACGACATGGAGTACGGCGCAGCCGCCGCTGTCGCCCGCTGGACGGCCCAGGGCAAGCAGATCACCTATGTGCTGGTGACCAATGGCGAAGCAGGAATCCCAACCATGGCCCCCGACAAGGTTGGACCACTCCGTCGAGCAGAACAGATCGCTGCCTGCCGGACGGTCGGCGTCGACAACGTCGAGTTCCTGGGTCTTCCCGACGGCTTGATAGAAGAAGGACTCGCATTGCGAGCTGCGCTGTGTGAACCCATTCGCCGGCTGAAGCCTGATGTCGTCCTGTCGATCAACCACAATGACTCGTGGGGCGGGCCGAGTTGGAACCACCCTGATCATCGAGCGGTTGGCCGATCGCTACTCGACGCAGTCCGAGACGCCGGAAACCCCTGGCTCTTTCCGGATGCTGGCGATCCGTGGGATGGCGTACGTTTCGTGGCGTTCTCGGGAAGCCCGTACCCGACTCACGGCGTGGACGTCACCAATTCCTTTGATGCAGGCGTCGCTTCACTCGAGTGTCACGCCGTCTATCTTCAAAACATCGGCGGCGACATGGCATCGCCCACCGAGTTTCTGCGAGGCGGCGCCACCGCCGCGGGCGAAGCGCTCGGTGTCGAACTGGCCGTCAGCTTCGAAATTATTGGATAGCTCGCCAGTTATTTATTCGTCGGCATGCTGCGCCGCTTCGATCTGCCCGCTTGATTCGCCTCAGGCGGCTCGTTCTACTCGTCGAAACCGACGAAGCTGACTACGTCCTCGTTAGGAACGCGGCGAGAGACCACGCTGTTGGCGACAAACTCGTCGTTCGGCCAGCCCATCGCGACACACGTCATGATGACTTCGTCTTCGGGGATGTTGGCATGCTCACGCACCACCGATGACTGCATGATGCCCTGGCCATTAATCACGCAACCAAGGCCCTTAGACGTCGCTGCGAGCACGAGCCCATAGGTGGCGGCTCCACAGTCGAAGTGACCAACCGTGTCGTCTGCCAAATCCTTGTCGATAGTCACGACGACCGACACCGGAGCGTCGAACTGTCGGAAGCCACGCATGACCCAGTCTTGGCGTCGTTCCTTGTCCTCGCGTTCGATGCCCATGGCCTCGAACAGCTGCACGGCAATAGCGACCTGGCGATCGCGATGCACACCTTGATAACCATGGCCAGACATCTTGATCTCGCGATCAACAGCAGCCCCGGCGAGCATGCGTTCGGTATTGCCCTCACGAATCAGTTCGAGCGGCGCTCCCGTGATTGCGTGGAAGTTCCATGGCTGAGTATTCATCGATGACGGCGCCCGCTTGGCGATCGCGATGATCTCCTCCATGAGTTCCCGTGAGACCAGGTCAGCCTTGTACCCACGGGTACTGCGCCGTGATTCCACCAGTGTTTCGAAGTCCACGACTTCACCTTTCAGAGTTTGTGCTCAGTCAAGCTAGCCACTGACCCCGCCCCAAATGCAATGGTGCCTGGCACGGTTGCATTTGGTCGGGTGTTCAGCTGTTGGCAAAGTCGATGCCGCGGTAGTTATCAGCAGCTACGTCGGTGATGATGTCGGTGTATTTGGGTCCGCCTCCGTTGTAAACGTTGTACCGCATGTTGCCGTACTCATGGCCATCCAGGTTCGAGTTGTAGCCCGTGATCCAGCCTTTTGACTTGCGGAGCAGAAGCGGTTCATACATCGCGACCACGTGATCGAACCACTCTTTCTCGGCCTCGTCGGTGGCCTCGAAACGGGTGTGGCCTTGTTGCCAGAGGTGTTCCAGGAGTGGTGTGGTCCAGTTGATCGATGTCTCGACCGCTCGTGGGAAGTTTGTGGCCGCGATCTGGGGGCCAGCAAGAATCGCCAGGTTCGGGAAGCCGTGCACGAGCAGACCCATATAGGTGACCGGGCCATGTGACCATTTGTCACGTAGCTTCTGGCCGCCGACGCCGGTGATATCCATCTTGTCGAAAGCACCGGTGAACGCATCGAAGCCGGTGGCGTACACGATCACATCGAAGTCAAACTCGGCGTCTGATGTCTTCAGCCCAGTGGCGGTGATCTGCTCGATCGGCGTCTCGGCAGAGTCGATCAGCGTCACGTTGTCACGGTTGTAGGTCTCGAAATAGTTCGTCTCGAGCGGGAGACGTTGCACACCGAAGCCGTGATCCTTGGGAATGAGCCGCTCGGCAAGCTCGGGATCGTCGACCCGTTGTCGGATGCGATCAGCGACGTACGCAGCGACCTCGGCGTTGGCCTCTTCGTCCATGAAGATCTCGATGAAGTTCTGCAGCCACAGAGCGAAACCAGGCTGGTCGTACAGATCGTCCCATAGCGCAACCCGCTCTTCACGTGACACGTTGAAGAACCCTCGACGATCTGGTGTGTGCTCGAACCCACCTGGGGACCGGGCGCATTGTTCGAAGATGTCGTCGTAGCGGTTACGGATATCGGTCATCTCTTCGTCAGAGATCAGACCGTTACCCAGTGGTACAGCCCAGTTCGGTCGGCGCTGGAAGACGGTGAGATGTTCGGCTTCTTTGGCGACCTCGGGGATGAGCTGAATAGCCGTTGCCCCTGTGCCGATCACTGCGACGCGCTTGCCGCTCAAATCAGGGGCAGGATCGGGCCATTCGAACGGGTGGAATGATTCACCGGTGAAATCGTCCATGCCTTCGAAGCGAGGCAAGGTCGGCACCGACAGCACGCCAAGCGCTGCCATAACGAAGCGGCAGGTGAGCGTGCGGCCGTCGCGGAGCGAGAGCCGCCAGACGTGAGCGTCTTCGTCGAAATCCATCGCGTCAACGAAGCAGTTGAACTGCATGTGCTTGCGTAGATCGAACTTCTCAGCAACAAAGTTCAGGTACTTGAGCGTCTCGGGTTGAGGCGAGAAGCGCTCGGTCCAGTCCCACTCGTCGAGCAACTCCTTGCTGAACGAGTAGCCATAGGTGTAGCTCTCAGAGTCGAAGCGGGCGCCGGGGTAGCGGTTCTTGTACCAGGTGCCGCCCAGGTCGCCGTACCCCTCGAGCACGGTGGCATTGATACCCAGATCAGCAAGCCGCTTGATCTGGTAGATACCGGCAACACCGGCGCCGATAACAATTACCTCGTGGTCGAGTGTGGCATCGTCGCCACCCACCTTGTTTGGGGCCAGGGTCTGGTCAGACATAATGACCACCCGATAGATCAGCGAGTTTCACAGCGAAGACGTCCATACCCCACCCTACGAACCAAGGCACCCGCCACTCAAACTGCGGACACCCTGCGAAGTGTCCTGGACGGGCTGCTCGTACAGAAAAGTCGGCGAAGGTTGGCCGTTCCGACCCTTCATGTGCACCCAAAACTCCGGTGGCGGCACCGACCGATGCGATCCTCAAATCGGTTGTAGAAAGCCGTTTCTGAAGCTTCCGGTCTCGACGACGTCCATATCATTGGACGCGACACCGTCATTGGACGCGACACCGTCATTGGACGCGACACCGCAATTGGAGCGATGTGCGGCCATTCCCTGCATCAGGCGTTCACTCGGTTCGCCTGCGCTAAACCAGCCGACTTGCCATGTGTTCAGCTAGCGCCAGCACCATCAAATGAGTATTCGCTCGCGGCACCTCGGGAATGACCGACGCGTCGATGACTCGTAGGCCATCGGTGCCGAGGACACGACAGTCGTCGTCGACGACCCGCCCCATGGCGGCTGTCGCGCAGATGTGTTGGGCATCGGACGACGTCGCCAACAACCAGCGGTCAATCGCCGCATCATCGACCAGATCCGAAGCCGGCGTTCCCGACCCGTCGAGCATTACGCGAGCGACTGACGATCGGAACGCTTCGTGTTCGGTGAGATCGATCATGCGCCGGAAACAATCTCGCAGCCGTGCCAGATCACTTGGGTGACCAAGCATGTTCTCGTCGATCACCGGATGGTCGTGCGGGTTGGCCGAAGCCAATCGAAGCGAACCCCGGGAGAACGACTGATTGACCCAACCAATAAGCAAACCCTGCCCCTCGATCGCACGAGTTGTGATGCCGTTCATCGCCACGATCATCATGTCGTTCTCGCCGGCGTCGTCCATTCCCGATGAGTACCGCAGACAGACATTTGTGTGGCGGTCGTGGGGAGTCAACGGACCCTTGTCCTGGTGATAGTCGAGGATCATCGCCAGGTTGGCATGATCCTGCAACCCTTCGCCGACCGGCAGCCCTGACGATGGCCCAATGCTGGACCGCAACAGAATCGCTGGTGAATGCACGGCACCGGCGGCCAGCATGATCTCACCTGCCCGAACTTCGCACCAGTCGCCGTCGATCTCCACGCGCACGCCCCGCGCCCGTTGCTCGGAATCAAACAGCACCCGGTCGACCAGAGCCTCGCCAACAATCGTCAGGTTCTCTCGATCGCGGATCGGCTCGATCCACGCGTCATTGGTCGTGACCCGCTCACGAGCGATGGGATCGGCATTGATTGCATACGGCGATACACCGGTGCCTGTCGGCGCATTGTGATCCTGACAGATGCTATGGCCCGCGGCGATGGCTGAATCCCACAGCGCGTGGTCTGCTGGCCCCCAGACCTCGCGCTTCTGGCGCAGTATCGGCAGCGGACCCGACGACCCATGAAAGGGAGCGTCTGCGAAGTCGACATCGGTCTCGATTCGACAGAGTGCAGGAAGCACATCGTCGTGTGACCAGCCCGGCTGCTCCCATCGATTCCAGTCGTCGGGCACAGGCCTGATCGCGATGATTCCATTGATCAACGAACTACCACCAACGCCGCGACCGCGCCAGAACAACCGCTGCGCCTGGCCCTTGACCCTGGATGATTGCAGGGTTGGCCACTGCAAGTCATCGAACTTCTCGGTTCCGATCACGTGCCCAGGGTTGAGCGATCGCATCTCGAACTTCATGTCGATTGAACGATGATCGGGCCCCGCTTCTAGCAACAGAACCTGCGTATTCGGGTTCTCGCTAAGGCGCGCCGCAAGCACACACCCAGCTGACCCGGCGCCCACGATGACGTAGTCAAACGAGCGGTCTGAGATGGCTCTGGTCATGGCCGTAGTCCCAGAGTGGGCACGCTATTAATCGCGATGTCAGGTATGGACGTGACCATCTGCGAATCCACTATGCGTGCGCTGCGATCCAAGCTGCTTCTTCTCCGGGCTCGGGGAGCACTCGTCCACCTTCGTAGATCCACGATGCAGGTGTGTGCGACGTGCGCATCGTGATATCGGACGGCTGAACTCCAGCGATTTTGGCTAGTGCCCTGGTGCAACGTTTGATGATCTGGTCGGTGATGTCCTGCGAACGCCCTGCACGCAGGCCACCGTGCAGGCGAAAGGGAACGAGTTGATCGTCTCGCGCCGGGTGGAACTGCACGTGCACGAAGGTCGGCGGCGCTGTCGTGAGCTCGCAGTGGATCTCGGTGATCGCCTTGGCCAGTGCAGAGCGTTGCGCATCGTTGAGCGCATCGCCGGGGGCAAAACATCGGTAGAGAGGCATCAGTTCACTCCTGAGCTGGCGTTGGCGGCAACGACCATTACATCCATAAGATCGCTTCCCGTGATCTCGCTGAAGGCGGAGGCAATCTCGTCCATCAAGCCGGTACGCACCTCTTGGGTCGTCGCCACGGGAACAGTGCCGAGCACCATCGACGCCGTCGATGGCACTCCTCCGGTGAACCATGCTCCCTCGGCGACCTCGACGAACTCGACGTCGATTGGCTGATCGACAACGTCGATATGTGCCTTCGTCAGCCGTTTCAGTTCTTCGGCAACGCGGCATCGGGTCGGCGCATCGATGCTGCCGTTGACGAGACACTTATAGATGGCCATGTGACCCAGTATTGCTCAGGTGGTTCGAGTGGGTCACAATGGGCCGGAGCGCCGCACGCGGACTGGGCTTCTCCGGGCATGGGATCAGGCATGCTTTGGGGCTCGTCAGCCATTCGCTGCGACGGGCTTCTGTCGAAGGCCTACACCAGCATTCGCGTTTGCCAGACGAGCTTCCCGACTGGAGATTTCGTCTGCTGAGCCCAGAGTAAGATGTATCTGGGCTCAGCAGCTTGAGGCGGTGTTAGGCGGCAGGTGGGGCAACGCCGAAGGACTCGAGCACGGCCATCAATTCGTCCTCGGTCATGTCGAGCACCAAAGCTGCACCAGCGACGTCTGCTGGCGGCCCACCAAGAAGATCCTGCAATTCTGGTTCGGTCACGCCGAGCGCAGCGGCTGCGTCAGTCAGGTCGGGAGCGCCACCCTGAGCCCCACCAGGAGCCCCACCAGGAGCGGCACCAGGAGCGGCGCCATCAGGAGCGGCTTCAGTTGACTCTCCCATGAGGCATCGTGGGATGTAGGGGTAGTCCTCGGTGATGACATAGGCGTACTCGTCGCCGATGGTGGTGCCGTTGCACTCGTCGAGGTCACCCGCCCCGTCGGTGTACACCCAGTCAGACACATAGGTGCCGTCGGGGCTCGTGCCATCGAGGTTCACGCTGGTGCCGCGGTAGGCGCAGTCGGTGCCGCTTCGTTCGGTCGTGGAAAGTGAATAGCTGGACTGATAGGCACTCGACTTGGAGTAGTACATCAGGTGACCGTCGCCGGCGAAGCCCACCAGTACCAGGTCCTCACCACTGGCGAATGCGTCGACCAGAAGCTCAGACACGCCGTGGTAGTGGTACTCACCAGTGGGCTGCACGTGGGCGTTGTTGAAGTCCATGCCCAGGTCGAACATGTCTTGCAGGCCTTCGATCCGGTACGCCTCACCACTCGAGCACTCGGTGCTCTCGGCGGTTCCCGGCTCGAACTTCACGCCATTCAGCGCAACGCCAGTCTCACGAACGATCGAGACCTGCCCGGTGTAGGTGGGGTCGGTCGTCAGCGTCCAGCTACTGTCTTGCTCAGAGATCGTGTTCGGGTTCCCACTATTGGGGAAGTCGCCAGTCTCGTGATTGGGCAGCGTGTTGGACCCGATCGTGCGGGTGTCGCCGTCGACGGTGACGGTTACCTGCGTGCCGAACGAGTCGTCGATCAGCGTGTAGGAATCGAGATAGCCCGCATTCGCGACCTGGACCGCTGCATCGCTCCCAGCCGGTTCGTCCGAAGTCGAAGCTGCATCACGATCTTCCTCATCATGATCTTCGTCCGCATCTTCCAAGCTGTCGTCGTCGGCAGCGGCAGCTGTTGATTCGTCAGAATCAATCGGCGCTGTTGTCGCAACCGCCGCCGATTCCTGGCCAACTTCGGCCGTCGTGTCAGCACTTGAACCGCAGCTCGCGAGCAGAGCGAACAGCATGATCGCCGCAAGCATCTTGGCCACTCGAGGGGCCCTTGCCCTGGGGCAAATGCTTCTGGGGTACATGCTTCTGGGGTAACTCATCTCTCGGTCCTGTCTATCGGTTGGCCTACCGGCTGATGAGTTCCACCCTCTCGGCCAACTGCAAAGGTTCTGTAAACCCGGTGACAAGAAGCCTCAATATTCTGCAGTGTATTCGCTGTGTATCCACAGTCACACTCACTAGAGTGACTGGTTACTCTAAAATTCGTTATCGTGCTTTGTATGGCCAGACCAAAGGAACATAAGCCCGAAACAATCCTCGCCGCAGCTTGCTCGCTTTTCCATCAGGAAGGCGTCGGCGTGTCGACAGCTCGCATCGCCAAGGAGGCTGGCGTCTCGAACGGCACGTTGTTCAACTACTTCCCCACCAAGCAGGCGCTAATCGACACCCTGTATGTGTCGATCAAGTCCGACCTGGGTCAAGCAGTAGGTGCACTCGACAGCGATCAGTCCATCGAGCAGCGCATGCGCCAGGTATGGGACCGCTGGATTGGCTGGTCCCAAGCCAATCCCAAAGACCACCATGTCGCGCGTCTGCTGCACGGCGCACGCCTGGCCAGTGAACAAGCCCAGGTCGAGGGCATGGCCGCGTTACAGGCAGCAACCGATCTTCTCAACGCCGCATTCGCCGACGGGGTCCTCGTTGATTTGCCTCTCGACTATCTCGCTGGCCTGATCGAACAACAGCTCGACCAGGCCGTGCTCGCCCAGCTCAGCGGCCGCCAGGTCGATATCGCCTTCGCCGTTCTCTGGAACGGCATAAGTTCACCCTCCAAACAAGCAACAAACCCCCCGAAAAGAGTCCCCGAATGACCAATTCAAAGCACTTCCCCACCTTCCTGGCCGGCCTTCCATCGATGACCCACAAAACCGTCGTCATCACCGGCACCACATCTGGCACCGGCAAGATCGCCGCCGCTACCGTCGCCGGACTCGGCGCCAAGGTGCTGGTACTCAACCGTGCATCTGAGCGCTCCATTGCTGCCTTCGCTGAGCTGACCGCTGCGCATCCCGATGCTGATCTGCACTCGGTCGAATGTGACCTACAGTCGTTCGACTCGGTACGGGCAGCAGCCACCACAGTCGCGGACCTGTGCCCAGAAGGCGTCGACGTGTTGGCCAACAATGCCGGCGTCATGGCACTCGCCGACACCGCCACCAGCGACGGTTACGACGTGCAAATGCAGACGAATCATCTGTCGCATTTCCTGCTCACCCGCGGGCTGATGCCGTTGCTCGAAGTTGCCGCAGAGGCACGCGGCGAGGCCCGAGTCGCAAATCATTCAAGCATCGCCCGTATGGCGCCCAGCAAGAAGCTGCAGGCCAAGTACCTAGAAGCAAACGGTGGCGATCTTGGCGGCGATGGCTCGGGGATCCAGAACATGATGTTCAACGGACCTCGCTGGCAGCGTTACAACCAGTCAAAGCTCGCGAATGCTGCATTCACCGCAGCACTCCATCACCACCTGCAAGCGTCGGACTCCAAAGTCAAAGCCCTCGTCGCCCACCCCGGTCTTGCGAACACTCACCTGCAACAGACGTCAGTGAACGAAGGCGGCATGGGCAGCATGTTCACCAACCTGTTCATGCGCTTCAGCCAAACCCCCGAAGACGGCGCTATGGGCTTGCTCAGCTGCATGTGTCTCGCCGACGCTGCGTCAGGCCAGTTCTACGGACCAGGTAGCGGTGCTATGTCGATGCGAGGCAAGGCCGAGCCGTTTGATCTCGAGTCGTATTACGACAACACTGCCACCCGCGAGCTGCTGTGGAACAAGAGTGAAGAAGCCACCGGTGGTTCATTCGACATCTGAGCAAACAATGACCTCACGGGTAATTGAACTGATTCGACCGTTCTTGTTACATCACAGTGGTAACCCCGGTTGTGTTGCAACGTGACGAAAAACGGAGAGACCATGATCAAGCTGACCCCTGCACATGCGTCGGAACTGTTCCGCAACGAACCCGAGCAGTTCATCGATGTCGACGGCGTCGAAGTCGCCTTTCGCAAGATTGGCAGTGGACCCGATGTGCTATTCGTTCATGGATGGCCCGTCAATGGGGCAACCTTCCGGTGTTTGTTGCCGTATCTCGTCGACAATGTCACCTGCCATCTGATCGACCTACATGGCGCCGGCGCGAGCAAGTTTGATACCAACACACCGCTCTCGGTTGACCACCACATCCACAGCGTCAAGCGCGTCATCGACCATCTCGGCGTGGACCAGATCGCAATCGTTGGGCATAACAGCGGCGGCATGATCGCCCGCCATGCGACAACCGTCTGACCGGCATGGGCCTCATCAACACCGAGCCGCCGAACCCAGGCAACCGATTCTCCTCGTTCATCGCAGCACGGAACGTGCCCGGATTCCGCACTGGGTTCGGCTGGCTAGTTGGGCAACCTCGCCTGCGCCGAACGCGTTTGGTCCTCGGCGATTTGTTCGCGGACCGATCGTTGCTGGATGGCGAGTTCGATGAGTTCTTCCTCCAACCGCTCACTACAAACAATGAGCTACTCGCAGCCGCATTCAAGGTGTTGAAGAGCTTCGATATGAAGAAGCACGTCAACCACCTTGCATCGATTCACCCCCAGATCGATGCCCCTGTCCAACTGGTTTGGGGCGACCAGGATCCGTTCTTCCCGGTAGCACAGGCACGAGAGATGGTGTCCACCTTCGCCAACGCGGAACTGTCCGAGATCAAGGGCTCCGGGCTGTTCTGCCACGAAGAGGACCCCGCCGCGGTTGCAGCAGCGCTTTTGCCGACGCTCACCGGAGCCCGCTGAACCCAGCAGTCCTGTTTCTGACGATTCTGGTAGACATATCAGACCAGAATCGTCAGAAACGTTGGGAACAGTGGGGTGTACGTTGGTCCGGTGAACGCTCCTTCGGTATCGCCGCTCGTCATTGGCCGAGAAGGCATGGTGCAGTTCGGGCACTTCGACGCTCCCGTCGGCCCGATCCGGGCGGCCCACCACAAACTGCGGTCACCAATGGGCGGGTTTGTGCCCACCGAAGAACGCGATGCAGCGTTCCGATCGTTCCAGTTCCAAGGCGCTGTTGGCCCGGGCATCGCGGCGGGCTGCGCAATCACCCACACGACGAGCGGCACCAGTGCGTTTGCGTACTTGTGGGCAGACGGCATGTTCACCCAACTTCGGTTGGCGGGGCGTAACGGCGACATCGTCGCGTTTGGCGCTGACCCAGACAATGGGCATACCGAGCTCACGACGGCGCGCGGCTCGGTCACCATGGACGCGGACGGCGACGAGAAGCGCCTAACCGTTACATCTGACGATTTGTCGATTGACCTGACGTTCAACGATGAGAGCGTGCTTCGACTGTGCACGCCAACCGGCCCGACCGGCTGGGCGTATGTCCAGAAGGTTGTCGCCTCGCCGGCAAGCGGGTTCGCTCGTGGCGGGTCGGCCTCGGTTGACTTCGAAGCGGTCGATGCGCTGGCCCATCACGACTACACGACCGGCTTTCTGCGCCCCGAAACTTGGTGGCATTGGGCATGTGTTGCGGCGCGTCTTCCTGACGGGCGACGCATTGGTCTCAACGTGTCATGCGGCACGAACGAGAGCGGCTTTCGAGAGAACGGCGCATGGCTCGACGGTCGGTGGGGCGAACTCGGCGGGGCGATCTTTGACTTCGATCACGACGACACCGAACAACCCTGGAAGATCACCGGAACCGACGGCCGATTCGAACTGCGTTTCGATGCCGGACACGGCTACCACGCCCAGCACGACTCGGACCTGATGAGCACAAACTTCCACCAACTCTTCGGAAGCTTCGACGGTTGGCTCATCACCGAATCGGGCGAGCGCCTGGCGATCACCAGCGCTGCCGGGTTTACCGAGAGCCAATATTTGCGCTGGTAGTCCATGATCGGTCGCTCAGCGGCCGCCGGCTCGCATGCGTTCTTCCATGTCATCGGGGCGACCGTATGGCAACGTGCGCTCGCGCTGCAGCGCATTGGTTCGAGGCATGTTCTGGCTGTCGGTGATCAAGCGCTTCATCATCGAAACGGTGCCGGCAGAGTTCGACGCAATCTGCCCAGCGGTGGTTGCAACCGCATCTTCGAGTTCGTCGAGTGGCACGGATCGAACAGCAAGACCCATCTCTGCTGCCTCCAGCCCACTGATGCGTCGGGCGGTGAAGCTGAGTTCACGAGCCTTCGAGACACCAACTCGCTCTGGCAGACGAACCGACATACCCCAGACCGGGATCAGGCCCCATTGGCCGTGTGTGTCGCCGATGGATGCATCGTCGGCACAGATGATCAGGTCACAGCCCAAGATGAGTTCCAAGGCGCCGGTGTAACAGTGCCCGTGAACTTGGGCGATGATGGCCTGCGGCAGCGCTTCGAGCGCGTCGACTGTCTCGGCCTGGAAGTGTGGGGTGGGAGCTTTCTCGCCTGCAGCAATGGACCCAAGATCGTTGCCAGCGCAGAACGACCCGCCGGCACCCCTGAGAACGACGACTCGTACAGAGGTGTCGTCCGCGATCGCGTCGATGTGATTGCGCAGCTCGACAAACGCCGCCGGGTTCATGGCGTTCAGCTTGTCGGGCCGGTTGAGCGTCAACGTAGCTACGCCATCTGCATCGGACCGAAGAACCAGATCATCACTCATGATTCGAACAGTACTTTCTACACCGCCTCGTCGGCGAAGCCGCCCATCCGCGCGCCATAGAACTTCTGCCGTCGGCCAGTCGCCGCTGCGATCGTTTCTTAGGACCCGAGACCTCGGCTCAGGTCGACGTTGTCGTTTGCGAACTCGACAGTGGCGTTCAGACCTGCCGTGATTTCCATTGCGTTTGCCGCTGGCGGCGCAGGATTGTCGCACCAGTTGTGCAGCAAAGTCCGCTGGCCAGCCGACATGCCCCGCGTCACCGGCATATAGCGATATCGGTCAAAAGCATCTCGGCTGGGAAGAACCTTGACAATCCCGGCCATCGATCTCAGCTGTTCTTCATCGTCGAGGTTCAGCCAGTTGTCCATACACGGCGCAAGTGCGTGCCAATCGATGAGCACGTTCTTGTAGACATTCCCCCATGTCGGCTCCATCGCTGCGATGACCTCGTCGGCGGGGGTCACTCGCGTCGCGGTGAAACAATCATCGCTACCGGGCTGGGTTAGAGGAGTTGAACCAGTGAACGGCGTGAATTTCCATTCGGACGCTCCGTCTGAAACCTTCGCCTGGCTCTCGGCCGTCGAGCCGAACACAACCGTTGCTTTGCCGCTGGTGACACGGTGTCCGCGTCGAAGTACCCGCACGGCAATCTCTTGCTGCTCAACCCCCTTCGAAGTACAGGTTGCCACCATCGAGGGTCGCCCGTAGTTCGAGCTCATCGAAGGTGCCTCCTGTCGCGCTGCTGACCTGCAGATTGTTGTCCTGCGCTGCACGTACTTGGTCGCTTGTGAGGCCAACCGCAATGATGCCCGACGTGCGCTCGTAGGCCGCTTGGTCATAGTCGGCTTCGGTCAGGGTCGTGAGCGTCGCTCCACCCGCCGAGACTGTGAGGTCGCCCAGCTTGGCCTTTGCGCCTTGTGGGTTGGCCTCGGCGATGGTGTTCGCAAGGTCAAGGACAAGGCTGTTGTCATTCAGCCTGGCGAAAGCAGGGCCACCGAGGGAACCAGCGAGCTGGCGGTCACCGGGCATCGTGATTGGCTACCAGACATGGATCCACACCGAGTGGATTCAGAAAACACCTCGGTGGTTCGAAGCCATCTTCAATACCGCGTCACATCACCGAGCCCATCACGGTGCTGATGACCACTATCTCGACGTGAACTATGGCGGCATCCTGATCATCTGGGACCGCATCTTCGGCACCTTCCAAGCTGAGATAAACCGCCCGACCTATGGCCTGACGACACAGATCGAATCGTCAAACCCGATCGATGCGCAATTCTCGCAGCTGCGGTTGTTGTGGAAGGACCTAAATGCCGACCGCAGCTGGAGAGATCGCTTTCGCCGACTTTGGAATCGCCCAGGTTGGCAACCTGAGCCCCACCAGGTGTGCACCGAGGATCAGACCCTCGGTGCACACCGCTAGTGCCGTTAGTTAGTGACGCCTGCCTGGGTCAGTGCGTCGAGTTCCGCATCGCTGTAACCAACGGCGCCCAGGACCTGGCGAGTCGACTGACCCAGGCTGTCGGCGCTGAAATTGTCAGCAGGTTGGGTGTCGGAGAACCGCACAGGTTGTCGGGCGGACCGGGTCGGACCAACCAACGGGTGATCCCAGTAGTGGATAGCTTCGTTGTGCACGACCTGAGGGTCCTTGAATACATCGCCCAGTTCGTTCACTGGGGCGGCCGGCACCTCGAACTCGTGAAGACGATCCAGAATCTCATCGGTCGGCCATTGGATGAACGCATTGTTCAACATGGCGCCAATGGCTTCGAAGTTCTCGGGCTTACTTCGCTCCGCAATCGTGTTGAACCGCTCGTCTTCCCACCATTCGGGATGACCGAGCGCGGTGCATAGCCCCTCCCATTCCGCATCGGAGACGGCGAAGTAGACCATGTTGCCGTCGGCAGTTTGCTGCAGCCGATAGATGTCATGCAGCAACGGCCCCGGTGTCACCTCGCCGGTGAACGTCTCACCCATAAAGTTGTCAGGCCACAAGAAGTACAGCAGCGTGTCGAGCATGGGGATCTCGAGATGTTGGCCACGGGCACGTCCCCGTTCGCGGGCCAACAAGGCACCGGTAACGGCTTGGGCTGCAGTCAGTGCCGTGGACTTGTCGCCGATAATCGTGCGGACCAGATCTGGAATGGGAATGTCCATGCTGCGCTGCACCGAGGGCACACCTGAGATCGCTTGGATGATTGGGTCATAGACGCGCCACTGGCTGTACGGGCCGGTCGGCCCGAACCCTGAAATCGAGACATAGATCAGGTCGGGGTTGATCGCGTGAAGTGCCTCCGGGCCTATACCCATACGATCCGTGGCGCCAGGTCGGAAGTTCTGCACGAACACATCGGCAGTGGCAGCAAGCCGCCTGACCGCCTCGATGCCCGCTTCCTGACCCAGATCAAGAGCAACACTTTTCTTGCCGCGGTTGCACGACAGGAACATCGCCGACACGTCGTCGACGCGGTAACCACCGAGCCTGGTGATGTCACCGATGCCCATCGGTTCGATCTTGATCACGTCGGCACCCTGATCACCAAGCACCTGGGCACACATCGGCCCCGATACCACGGCCGATATATCGATAACGGTGTAACCGTCAAGCGGTCCAGTCATGTCACTCCCCCACGTTTGAAAGGAAGTTAACGGTTCGCACGGGCACGCGCCGAGCTCAGGGCCACGTGACGCCGTATCCACGGGCGTTGAGCATGGGCGATGGCCTGCATCACGCCCGATCGCGTGAGCCGCGAAGTCCGCGGCCAATGGATTCTCGATGGCCCTTCGTTCGACGGCGCCGAAGGCGAATTCATTGGGCTCATCGGGTGCTGGTAACACGTCAATCATCTGTGCCATCGCCGGGTTTGACCCGATTCGATAACGACGACACCACCGAGATACCAACCGCCGAACGCTGCACCGGCACAGATCGCACGTGCACTGATTCGGCAACGAAGCGAGCGCTGATCCGGTCCGGCGGAACGGCGCAAAGGTCCTTTGACGCAGCCCGAGAACGCTAGGACTCTGCCCGATTCAGGTTGTTGGACTGACCAAGCCCTGATCGGCCAGCAAGGCATCTGGTGTAGCGTCTCGGCCGCGGAATAGCCGGTAGACCTCTGCGGCGGGGCGGCTACCGCCGAGACCAAGCACGGTCTCGCGGAAACGACGAGCGACCTGGGCCAGTTCATCCTCGTTGTCCAAGCCAGCCTCGCGAAAAGCGCCAAACGCGTCCGCAGCGAGCACCTCGGCCCATTTGTACGAATAATAGCCAGCCGCATAACCACCGGCGAACAGGTGGCCGAACGCCGGCAACATGCTTTCGCCTTCGATACGGGGCGTGACCAAAATCTGCTCGGCCATCTCGATGTCGAGTGCGGCAGGGTCCGTGACGGCTGGATCGATACCAAAACGCTCGTGCAGCGCCATGTCGGACTTGGCGAAGTGCAGTTGACGCAACGTTGCGTTGGCCACCATGAAGTTTCGGCTGTCGATAATGCGGTCGAGGGTCTCGTCGTCGAGAGGCTCGCCGGTATCGACGTGAGCGGTCAACGCACGAAGGAACGGCTTATGTTCCATCCAGTACTCATTGAACTGACTGGCCAACTCGACAGAGTCCCATTCGACCAGGTTCATGCCCGAAGCGCCACCCTCGTCAATCTCGGTGAACATATGCTGGGTGGCGTGCCCGAACTCGTGGAACAGGGTGCGAACCTCGTCGAGCGACATCAAGCCAGGTCGGCCGTCAGCGGGTGGGCGGGCGTTCATTACGAACAACGCAACCGGCAGCGAGGTCGCAGCGTCACCTACGGCCAACAGGCGATCTCGCCCAACAACAGTGTTCATCCATGCGCCACCGCGCTTCTCGCCCGGGCGGCTGTACGGATCGACATAGAAGCCAGCGATGACATCGCCATCGCGACGGACTTCGAAGAACTGAACCGAAGGATCCCACACCGGCACGCTGGCATCGGGTGACTCGGCAATCTCGACGCCGTACAGCTTGGTGACCAGATCGAACAATCCGCCGAGCACCTTTGGAAGCTGGAAGTACTCGCGCAATGCCTCGGCGTCGTAGCTGTACAGAGCCTCTTGCTGGCGTTCTGCCCAGAAGGCAATGTCCCATGGGGCCGGATCATCGGCGCCCTCGGCGCCCTGCTCACCCATAAACGCGGCGAGCGACTCAAGTTCGATCTCGGCGAACGGGCGGGCAGCCTGTTCCAGCTGGTCAAGAAGCGCCCACACCGCAGCAGTTGACGGCGCCATTTTTGCGTCCAAGCTGAGTTCGGCATAGTTGTCGAATCCAACAAGCTGCGCCTGTTCTTGGCGCAGCTCGAGTATCTCTTTCAACACCGGCCGATTGTCTAGCTCTGGTTGCACACCTCGGGTGCGGAACGCTCGCAGCATCTCCTCGCGCAGCGAACGATCCGTGGCGTTCTGGCAGATTCCCAGGTAGCTGACCCCATTGACTTGGAAGTGCCACGCATCATCGGCACCGTCGTCAGCTGCCTGGTTCTTGGCAATATCGATAACTGCAGCCGGCACACCATCGAGGCGCGACTCGTCGGTGACCTTGACTCGCGACTCGCGCTCTTCCTTAATCAGGTTGGTGCTGAACGTGTTGCTCAGCTCGGCCAGTCGATCCTTGATTGCCTTGTAGCGATCCTGTTGTTGGCCGGCCAGGGCAACACCAGAACGCTCCATGCCACGGATGGACTCATCGAGGATCCGGGCTCGGGCGACCGACAGGTTCTGGCCCTCGCTACTCGAACGTAACTGGGCCATGGCGTCGTACACGGCGCGGCTCTGGCTCATCGTGTTCGAGATGGCGACGATCGCCGGGCGCACCGTGTCGTATGCCTCTTGCATGTCATCGCTGTACTTGACGCTTGTCAGGTGTGTGACCGACCCAATGACAGCTTCGAGACGATGGTCAATCCGCTCCAGCGGCTCCATGACACCTTCCCAGGTCGGCGCAAGATCTGCTTCGAGTGCTTCAAACTCGGTCCGCACTGTTTCGACCAACGAGGTCACGCCGGGTTCAACGTCAGCGGCAGTGATGCCCGCCCAGATAGGTAAGTGCGTAATAGGCCCGCTCGTTGTTGTTTGCTCAAGGCGTGCGAGTGGGGATTCGAGGGCGTCCGTGCTCATTCATGCAGGTTATCTGCGATACCCCAGCGGGATCTGGCCGAGTGATCGACTTACTTCGGATTCGCCCTGTGCAGGTTGTGCAACAAACCAGGCACATAGGAGGCTGGCCCGCCCCGAATGTGCAGACGACGAAGTCTCCTACGCAGCCAGGCCGCTCGTCCAGGCTGCGAACAGGTCGGCGTAGTGGCCGTCAGCGGCGACTAGCTCGTCGTGCGGTCCAAGCTCGACCAGCCGGCC
>MEHZ011653229.1_pt1 | contig 42533 bp, 33 predicted proteins | sample 897221 | NCBI WGS metagenome assembly MEHZ01 (sample SAMN05514161, study PRJNA337945) | marine metagenome | isolation source: marine surface water | place: Arctic Ocean | collected 2007-12-13 | reverse complement strand
TAGGGCTTTCTCCAGTAGTCTTTAGTTTTAATACAGATGTTTCCTTGTTTATGGGGTTAATTGTAACCTCTTCAATGTACTTGCTGACAATTTTAGATCTTTGGTGTAATTTAAAAGTAAATTCTTTATCATTTTCTATTATTTTTTCTAAAGAAAAACTTGGACTTTTATTTATTAAGAAAGAGAAATTATCTGATTTTATTAGAGTGTTAAATTTAAAGTCTTGACTCAAATCAAAATTTATCTCTACATTTCTGTTAAGTTGATCTTTTTTGACATTGTAGGGGTTTTGGTCATCTATTGATGATGAAAGATTAAATGATTGATTATCTAAAATTTTCACTCTAAATTCGTTTCCAGTAATCTGTAAATGATTTGAGTCAATTAAGACTTCAAATGGTTTATTTAAGAATATTTCATTACTTTGTAGCAAGCCATGTTGAAAATAAGAAACGCCAAATTTTAGATCTTCAATTGCCTGATTGGTTAAACTAAATGATTTTAATACAACAATTTCATTATTGATATTAGTTTTTCCACTAAATAGCTCCATTCCTTCAAGAATATTTTCAGCTCCTAGCTGAGTATTATTGTCATCTCTTATTAGTAATGTACTGGAAACACTAAAAGTTGGTTTAGTATACCTGTTGTAAACAAATGCTATTAGAAAAAATAAAATAATTGAAAAAATAAAATAATGCCAATACTGAAGATATCGATATAGCAATTGTTTTGTGTCAATTGTTTCTTCTTTAAATTCTTCTTCCTTCATATTTAATCTTTATTAAAGTTTAGATAAGCATTGAAAAGTACTGCAAAAGTTGTTAAACTAGAAAGGAAAAGTTGAGATTGAGATTTTTTCAAACCTTTGAATTTAAGTGGCTGTACATATACTAAATCCTTATTATTTAAATAATAGAAATTAGAAGAGAGTATTTTACTGTCAGTTAAATCAATAAAACTTACTTCTTTTTTATTATTTTTTGATCTAACTATTTTTACTTTTCTTAGATTTCCGTAATCATTTATGTCTCCAGCCATAGCTAGGGCATCAAATATTGTTAGATTTTCTTTGTAAACAGGATAGGTTCCTGCAAGATTAACTTCCCCAAGAACTGTTACCTCAAAGTTTGCAAGCTTAACAATGACATATGGATCAATCAAGTATTCTACAGCAGCTTTCATGATTTTTTCTTTTGCTTGCTCAAGAGTAAGATTTAATAAAACAACTTTACCAACCTTTGGGAGGTCTATACTTCCTTCTTGATTAACTGTAAAACCGTTAAGGTAAAGATTTGCTGCAGTTGTTGTACTTGAATTATTAGTATTAGTTTCAAGGTTAAAAATTTTATTTGATTCATCATTTCTACTAATTACTTTAACCATTAAAATATCTCCAATTTCAATATGATGTTTTGGAGGTAATGGAGACATATCCCAAGCAGCTTGGGTGTTATTGTTGATATATGTAATCTTATTAACTGGAGTACAAGAGAAAATTAAGCATGATAGGATACTTAAAAAGAAACAATATTTTGCTTGTAAATTTGTCATGCTTAAAAAATTAGTCCACAAAGATAATAAAAACAAGGGCTAAATAAATTTATTAAGTTCATTATAGAGTCTTGACGAAGGGAGTCCAACAACATTTGTATAAGATCCTTTTATATAATCAATACCAATTAGCCCAATCCATTCTTGAATTCCATAAGAACCAGCCTTGTCAAAAGGATGGTGTTTTTTTATATAAAATTTAATCTCTTGTTCACTTAATCTTTGAAATTTGACCTTTGTTTTTTCTGCGAAAATAATTTGTTTATTAATATTTGATAGGCAAACCCCTGTAAGAACAATATGCTCTTTTCCTGAAATTTTATTTAGTATTTCGAAAGCATCTTCAGAGTTTAATGGTTTATTTAGAACAATGTCACCTAATACAACAGTTGTATCAGCGGTTATTAATATTTCATTTTTATTTAAATTTATTTTGAGTGTATCACTTTTCTTTTTCGCTAAAAAGGTACAGTGATCTGTAGCTATTATATTCTTAGGAACTTGTTCATCCGCATTTGAGCTCATTGTTGTGAACTTTATTCCCATGTCAAGTAAAATCTGTTTTCTTCTTGGGGAGTTAGAGCCCAGTATAATATTATAATTATTAATTTGATCTATCATTATATGAAATAGCTTATTGAAAAAATTGGAATTGCTAAAATGCCAATCATCATAATAATCTTTGCAATTTGACTTAATTTTATGTAATCTTTTTTAATATTGGCAGAAAGACAAAGAAAAAGAAAAATAAATAGTAATATTTGAATTGAAAAAACATAAAAAATTGAAAAACTATCTGTTCCCCAGATAACTATTTGATTTATGTCTTCACCAAAACTACTTAAATCAAAAAAAGTTTTATTTACACTATATTGAAAGTATTGCCAAAAACTAATAATTAATATAAGTACTGTATTTAAAAATATTATTATTTTTTTGGTTGATTTGACACCAAGTTTTATTGGTAAAGTATTGGCATCAATAGATCTGTCTCCATTAATATCAATTACATCTTTAATTATTTCTCTTTTAAGATTAGTGATAAATGCAAATAATGAAAAAACAATAATTATTTTTAGTATAATTCCTGAGGATGGATTTAAATTATAAACCGGTAAAATATCAAAGAAATAAATATTAGTAATACTAAGTGCAATTATTCCACTTACTAGAAGGTTACCTAAAAGAAATGTGCTCTTAAGTGATTTTGAGTAAAACCACAGCATTATAATTGTCAAAATAAAAATTAGTGCTAAAGTTATTTTTCCAATAAAGTATGACACATAAACAATAATAATTATTGATAATAAATTAAGAATATAATACCAATTTAATGCACTTTTTTTACTTATATTTTTGCCAATGATTAATTTTTTATCATTTACTGAGTCTGTTTTTACATCATAGATATCATTGATGATATATCCTGCGGCTGTAATTAAAATTGTTGCGCTGACAAATAGAAAATAATTAAAGTTATTTAGAGCAGGGTTTTGAATGAAAAGATTTATTAATCCTAATTTAAAAATGTACATAGTTACTAGTATTATCAATAAATTTAATGGTCTAATAATTATGATATTTGCAGTCATTATTCTTCTAAATTCATAATATCTTGACTAATTAACTGATAGATTTTTTTGTGATCAGAGTTTTGAATTAATTTAAGGTGATTCTGAATAGTTTGAACATCTTTTCTCTTTGCAGGGCCAGTTAATAATTGATTTGGATCTCCCTCGCTTATTTTTTTCATTGTTTGCTTAATAAGAGGTTGTATTAATGAAAAATCTAAATTGTTAATTTCCATAATTTCTTTGGCAATACCAATCATTCTATTGCTAAAGTTACATGCATAAACTGCAGCTAAATGAATTTTTTTTCTTTGTTCAGAGTTTATTTTAATAACATTTGAAGAAAGAGAGTGTGCTAACTTTATAATAGTTTTTTCAAATTCTTTATTGCTACATTCTATAAGAAAGGGAGTTTCACTTAGGTCAATATTTATTTTTTTATTAAATGTTTGAATAGGGTAGAGTGATCCAAAATTCTTCACTTTTGTGCCAAAAACATTAAGATCTTTAAAGCCACTAGTATGAACAATATTTTCGAAATGATGTAATTTTAAGACATCTTCAATAATATCATCTTTAATTGATAAGATAATAATATCAGCTGTCTTAATTTTAGATAAATCATTTGTAGCATTAGCATTTACTTTATCTGCAAGTATTTTTGCATTTACTAATGATTTGCTAAAAATTTGAATAATTTGGTAATTATTTTTTGCTAAATTAATGGCTAAATTAGTTGCAATATTACCAGCTCCAATAAAAATAATTTTCTTCATTTTATTAAAATGATTGTTATACAAATTTACTAAACAAATTGTAAATTTGCACTTTAATTTTTCCTATGATAAAACGTTTCTTTTTATTTTTACTATCTGTAAAATTAGCTACTGCACTTATTTTATTATTTGCTGCCGTAATTGGTTATGCGACATTTATTGAAAATGATTTTGGAAGAGATACTGCTAAAGCTCTAATATTTACAAAATGGTGGTTTGAATTAATTTTATTTATGCTAACAGTTAATTTAATCTATAATCTTAGGAGATATAATCTATTTAGAAAAGAAAAGTTAGCTGTACTTATGTTTCATTTAGCATTTATTGTTATATTGATAGGTTCTGGTGTCACTAGATATTATGGCTTTGAAGGAATGATGCATATTAGAGAAAATGAACAATCAAATCTTATTATTTCAGATGATGTTTTCCTGCAAATAAAAGTCGATAATAGAAACTTGCAATATGAAAGAGATAAAAAGTTATTTCTTTCGGCAATTTCAAATAATAATTTCTCAATTCCTGTTAATTTTTTAAAGAATGATATTACTATTTCATACAAAGATTTCTTTCCTAATGTTAGGGATACTTTTTTAAATTCTGTAGAAGGTACCCAAACACTTCATCTTGTAGTTCCAGGAGATAATGGGATGCAATCTGAATATTTGAAGAAAAATGAACAAAGAAGAATTGATAAGTATATTTTTACATTTGATAATCCTAAAAATGGTGCTGTAAATTTCTTTTTTGAAGATAGTATTTTATTCTGTAATGCTCCATTTGATATTCAATCTATGAAGATGAGTGACGGGTCTACTGGAGAGTTTTTAGCAAATAAAAAATTTATTTTAGAAAGGAAAACTCTATATTCTCTGGAGAGCCTTAATCTAGTTTTAAAAGATATCATGGATAGTGGTGCTAATCAACTTTATAGTACTTCAGATGTCATGAAAGATGGTGGAGATAATGCTCTAGTATTAGATGTTAAATGCAATGGAGAATCAAAAGAAGTACGTTTAAAAGGAGGCAAGGGGTTTATCCCCAATAGTGAGAAATTTACTTTGGGTGGTCTTTACTTTGATCTATCTTATGGATCAAAGGCATATCAAACTCCATTTGTTATTCAATTAAGAGATTTTCAACTTGAACGTTATCCAGGCTCACAAAGTCCTGCATCTTTTGCTGCAGAGGTAACTGTTGTGGATAAAAACTTTAATCAAGATTCCAGAATATATATGAACAATGTATTAGATTATAGAGGTTACAGGTTTTTTCAATCTTCTTATGATCAAGATGAAAAAGGAACGATACTTTCTGTTAACCATGATAGATGGGGGACATATATTAGCTATTTAGGCTATTTTTTATTATCCCTTGGTATGATATTAGTGTTCTTCAGCGATAAAACAAGATTTTCTTTTTTAAGTAGAAAGTTAAACAAACTTAAGAAAAAGTTGATTCTCACATTATTAATTTTATTTTCATCTCTAAATTATTTAAGTGCAGAAAATTTAGATAGTTTGATTAATTCTAATGAGATCTCTTCAAAACATATAAAAGTATTTGAAACTTTATTAGTTCAGGATAATGGAGGAAGAGTTAAACCTGTTAACACTCTTTTCTCTGAATATTTACGAAAAATATCCAGAAAGAACATAATTGTAGATCAATCTGCTTCCCAAGTTATTTTAGGAATGATGAATAATCCTATAATTTGGAGTAAAGTTCCAATGATTAAGATAAGTCATGATAAGTTAAAGCAGTTTCTTAATACAAAAGAAAGTAGAGTTCCATTTAAAATATTTTTTGATCAAGAAGGAAATTATGTTTTAAAAGAAGAAGTAGAAATTGCATACTCAAAAAAACCAATTGATAGGGGTAAGTATGAAAAAGACATTATTACTGTTGATGAAAGAGTAAATATTTGTTTTACAATTTACAATGGTGGTATTTTAAGATTTTTCCCTCTTCCAAATGATTCTAATAGTACTTGGTTTTCGTCAGCTAATAGTCAAGTTTTTTCATCAAATGATTCACTTTTTGTATCTAATATAATGAAGATGTATTTTACTTCATTAAATAGTGCAATTAATGATTCTGATTGGGCCACTTGTGATAGTGTTGTTTCCTATATTTCAAAATTTCAAAATAGATATGGCTATGATGTTATGCCAGATGGTTATAAAATTGACCTAGAAGTTTTATATAATAAAGTGAATATTTTTTCTAATCTATTTATGTTTTATTTCATAATTGGTTTAGTCTTTCTCATATTGCTTTTGTATCAAATTTTTAACTCCAATGTTATTGTCGAGAAAATAATTCTAATAGTTAAATGGTTTATTTTTCTCGGTTTTCTCTCACAAACTTTGGGACTGGTTTCGAGGTGGATTATTTCTGGTCATGCCCCTTGGAGTAATGGATACGAGTCTATGATTTATATTGCATGGGCAACAATGCTTTCTGGAGTTATTTTCAGCAGAAGATCATATATGACTTTAGCTGCAACCTCTATTGTTGCTTCCTTATTATTAATGGTAGCACATTTGAACTGGCTTGATCCTGAAATTACAAATTTAGTTCCCGTGTTAAATTCATATTGGTTGATGATTCATGTAGCTATCATAACTGCTAGCTATGGATTTCTTGCGCTTAGTGCTATTTTAGGCTTATTTTCTTTGTGGTTAATAATTTTTACAACTCAAAATAAAAAGAAAAGAATTTCAGATATTTTGAGTGAGTTAACATTAATAAATGAAAGATCAATTACTATTGGATTGTTTATGCTGACAATTGGAACTTTTTTAGGTGGAGTATGGGCAAATGAATCTTGGGGTAGATATTGGGGATGGGACCCAAAAGAAACATGGGCTTTAGTTAGTGTCTTAGTTTATGTATTTATTTTACATATGAGGCTTATACCTGCTCTAGCTGGATTTTATATTTTTAATTTAGCATCTCTTATTGGAATTTGGTCGATTATTATGACATATTTTGGAGTAAATTATTACCTGTCTGGATTACATTCCTATGCAGCTGGTGACCCAATGCCAATTCCTTCATTTGTTTACTACTTAATAGCCATAACATTTCTAAGTGCTATATTAGCTAAATTTAAATTTAATAAATTCTACAAATGAAACTAGATATTTTAGTTTTTGCAGCTCATCCCGATGATATTGAACTTAGCTGCTCAGGAACCATAATTAAACACATTAGAAATGGCTTTAAGGTTGGTATAATTGATTTAACCCAAGGTGAGTTAGGTACAAGAGGAGATGCTGAAACAAGATCTGCAGAAGCATTAGAGGCCTCTAAAATTATGGGAGTTCATCTTAGAGAAAATCTAAAGTTTGACGATGGTTTTTTTGCTAATGATAAAAATCATCAGTTATGTATGATAAAAAAAATCAGAGAATATCAGCCTGAAATTATCATTACAAATGCTCCTTCTGACAGACATCCTGACCATGGAAGAGCATCTGAATTAACTATTGATTCTGCATTTCTTTCTGGACTTGAAAAAATTAACACAAATCAGCCAATTTGGAGACCAAACTTTATTTATCACTATATTCAGTTTAATAGCCTTGAGCCAAATATTTTTGTAGATATAAGTGATAGCTTTGAAGATAAATTAAATGCAGTTAAAGCTTATAAAAGTCAATTTTATGACCCCAAATCAAATGAATCTCAAACTGTTATTTCTTCTAAAGATTTTTTAGATAGTATTGAGTATAGAGCAAAAGACTTAGGTCGTCAAGCCTTCTGTAAGTATGCTGAAGGTTTTATTAGTCATCAAATTCCAAAAGTTAATTTACTTACCGATATAAAATAAAAAAGCCGAACATATTATGCTCGGCTTTTCTTTGTTTACAATTAATTATTTGGATATAATTAATTTTATTGATTTACTTTCATTTATTGATTCTGAATTAATAAAATAAATTCCGTTCTTAAGATTTGATACATCAAGGTTTATGTTATTATTGCCCGATACTACATGGATGTTAACTTCACTTACAATTTTTCCTATAATATTTGTTAGTCTTAAAATTATATTTTTATTAACTGAAGAATATAAGTTTACATTTGTAAAGCTTGCTGTAGGGTTAGGATATATTGAAATAGTATTTAAACTTGAAATTTCAGAAATATTTGTTGAAGTATTACTTAATTCAGTAGTGTCTATTTCAAGATAAATTATTTCATTAACATCAATTATATCTTCATCTCCTCTAACTGCAAGTCCTGGCTCAAAATCTTTCTGATAAATTAATCTAATTTTATCATCAACATTTCTATCTATAGTTGCAAAGACACATTCTTGTGCTCCAGACCATGCATTGTGAGGTGTGACATCTGTAGGGGCGCTCCAGTTTACACCACCATCCATACTTTTAATAACATTTACATGTCTAAAGTTTTGAGAGCCATTATCGATATTTTCCATTAACTCAGAGTATGATACAAATATATTTCCATTTGCATCTATACCAGCATTAGGCATACAAGTTAATGACATGTAATAGGTTGGGTAATCAACATAGTTTAAAAGATTATCTCCATCTGTATCTTGTGCGCTTGCAATCATTTGACCTAAATTGGAAAACCATAGTGAAGGAGAAGAAATTGGATTACTAGCATAATCATCAGCTCCCATATTTTCATTCCAGTACATTAAACCGTTTGTAGAGGCAAAGTATGATGTGTTTCCGTCCGTTAAATCAGCATCTAGTAAAAGCATATTTCCATAGAAAACATGTGCCATATTATTATCATCTAATAAAAGTGCTCCTGTACCATCAGTAGAATAAAGACTGTCCATTAGACCGTCATTATCAAGATCTATACCTGCATCTGGAGCATACTTATCAACTGGAAAATCAAGAAATGATGTTGCATTCCAAGTATTTCCATTATCAGTAGACTTTATAATAGCTGAGTCATCTAAGCCACCAAAGTAAGCAACAACAACAGTTTCACCATTGCTAGCAATTGCATAACTATCACCAGAAAACCCTAAATATTTAGTTGAATCTAATGTTGGTAACTGTAGATCTTTAATGTCCCATGTTGAGCCACCATCTTGAGATCTGTAATAAACTAGAGCTCCATCAAGCCCGTTGTATATTGTTCCACCAAGTGCTGTGTTGGCAATAACACCTACCATATGAATTGTTTGTTGATTTGCTCCTCCAATAACGGCTCTATTCCATATTATGTCTCTGTATAGACCATTACTATCTATAGAAGATACAATATCTTCATTCCAAGATCCACTACCGATAGAAGTTCGATGAGTCATAAGTAAATATCCATTGTCTGTGTTGTGCGTAATAGCAATTTCTTTTCCAGAACCTGTTGCAAGAATTGAAGGCCAACCACCTCTTGAAGATTCTAATCTTGCATTTGGATATGAATCCCATGTAGATCCATCATAAAAATTATAGCCTGTTCCTCTATCAGAATAGGAAGTAGAAAATTGAGCACTCATTGTCCAAGCTGCAGATATTGTTCCGTCTGCATGTCTAATTAATCTATTATCAACACAAGCATTAGATTGAAGGTCATAAGTTGTTGAGCCAAGCATTTCTTCATTACTAGAAACTGTCTTTAAAGCAATTGTGTTCGGATTGGGGTTAACCATTAAATGAGACAAAGATTCACTTCCGCTCATTATTACTTTATCATTTATTTTTGCTTGATTATTACCATTTTTTAATTTATATGGAGAAATTTGAGCAATAATAATAGTTGAAAATAATAAAGAAACTAGTGTGGTAAAAGTTTTTTTCATAATTTTTGTTTTTGTTAAAGATTCTATTGTAATAATACTAAAAAATTTTTTTAAATTTTAACCTTACAGAATTACCTACTACTACAACATCTGAAAAAGCCATAAAAAGTGCTGCCCACATTGGATTTAGATATCCAAGGCAAGCAATTGGAATAGCAATCAAATTATAAGAAAAGGCCCAGAATAAATTTTGTTTAATTGTTCTTAATGTATATCTACTTATTTTAAGTGCTTTGTTAAGTTGATTAAGGTTATTTTTATTTAATAAGATCACGTCTGAGGATTGAATAGCAATTTGGCTAGCACTTGCAAGAGAAATACCAATAAATGCTCTAGAGAGTGCTGGAGCATCATTAATTCCGTCTCCTAACATTGCAGTTGGATTTAAATTATTTAACTCTTCTATTTTTTTAAGCTTATTTTCAGGTTTTTGCTCATAGAAGAAATCACTAAATTTTAATTTTTCATTTACATATTTACATTTTTCATAACTATCACCACTTATCAAAAACGTATTATATCCATTAGTATTTAGTTGCTTAATTATTTCTTGTGTATTATTTTTAATCTCATCTTCTAATTTTATTTCAGCAATAATTATATCATTTTTAGTTACTTTAATGTCATAAAGTTTTGAGTTTTCAAGGTTAGCTCCTACCAAATAATTATCTTGCTCATAAGTACAAGAGATTCCTACACCTTCTTTTTCTTCAATATTTTTTAATGCAATTTCTGTTGAATATTTTTCTAATTCTTTGACTAAGGAAATGGCAATTGGATGTGATGAATGTTTTTCTAAGTTGTAAATAATTTGTTTAACCTTTTTAATATTCTCCTTTTCACATTTAAATGATGTGATTTTAAATTTCCCAGTTGTTATTGTTCCTGTTTTATCAAAGGCTATATTTTTAATTTTTGCCATTTTTTCTAAAGTATCTCCTCCTTTAATAAGAATTCCTTGCTCTGCTGCTTTTCCTATTCCAACCATGACTGCTGTTGGGGTAGCAAGACCCATAGCGCAAGGGCATGAAATAACTAAAACTGCAACAGCTCTAAGGAACGAATCATTAATAGTAATATTTAAATAAAAAAAGCAAATAAAAAATGTTGAAATAGATATTAATAAAACAACTGGTACAAATATTGCACTTACTTTATCACCAATTTTCTGAATATTTGGTTTATTAGATTGAGCATTTTTCACCATTTCAATTATATTAGATATGGTAGTTTCTTTACCTACTTTAACTGCCACCATTTTAATACTTCCATTGGATAAAATTGTACCACTGATTACTTCACCATTTATATTTTTTGAAACAGGAAGACTTTCTCCAGTAATCATGGATTCATCCACAGAACAAGAGCCCCATAAAATCTTTCCATCAACAGGAATTTGATCTCCTTTATTAACTAAAAGAATATCTCCTTTTTTAATTTCATCATAATTTACATCAACAACTTCTTCTCCAAATTCTTTTTTTGCAATTGAATTTTTTATTTTACTAAGTTCCTTAATGGATGTTGTTGTTTGTTTTACAGATCTATGCTCAAGAACATTTCCAAGAAGCACAAGAGTTATAATTGTTGCAGTAGTTTCAAAAAAAAGATAATTTCTGACTAGATCAGTATCTTGAAATAACCACCATCCATACAAGCTGTAAAAAAATGCTGAAGTACTTCCTATAAAAATTAAAACATCCATATTAGGAACCTTACTCTTAATTGAGTAGTATGCACTTTTACCAAAAAATATTATTCCAATGAAATAGACAGGTAAACAAAGAAATAATTGAATTAATGGTTGCTTTAATATATTTGTTTCTGATACAAACATATGGCAGAAAAGGGGAGTAGTAAAAATTAGAGAAACAAGAAAATAAATTTCACTTTTAGAAAATTTTTTATCTTTTTCAAACTTTATTTCTTTAACGCTAAAGCCTATACCCTCAATTAATGAAATTATATCGTTTTTACTACTTTTTTCATTAGTAAAACAATTCACTTCACCTATTGAAAAGTTTACATTAACTTCACTATTTAAACTCTTTTCAAGATGCTTTTTTATGCCTGCAGCACAATTATTACAGGTCATTCCTTCTACCTTTAAAATAATTTTATTTTCAGCATTATTTTTCATCTAACAAATATAAATAGAAATTTCAATTTAAAGATTAAAAATATATATTTGCACACCTAAAATGGTGATTGTAGCTCAGTTGGTTAGAGCACTGGTTTGTGGTGCCGGGGGTCGTGGGTTCGAATCCCATCAGTCACCCATAAAAAAAGAGAGTTATTAACTCTCTTTTTTTTATAAAAATCTTTTTAAGTTTCGCATCAATAATGGCTTAGATTGAAAGCCTGGAAACTGAGCTCTTTTTTCAAGCTTATTATTTAGAATGACAATATTAGGCCAATAAAAATTTCCGTTTGTTGGACTAACGAGTTCGAAAAACAGATTATGTCTCCAAGGAGCATCTTCTTCAAAAGGATGATCATTTACATATTCTTTCCCATTAAATACTATAGGTTGTTTACTTTTTCCATCTATCATTACAGGAAGGAAGTTTTCATTTATAGTTTTTATAACTTGTGGGTCAGTTAGAACCTCTTTTTTCATTTTTTCACAATAATCACATCCTTTTCTAAAGAAAAAAATTAAAACTTCTCTATCATATTTTGCTGACCATTTTTCTGCGGAAGCTAAAGGAATCCAGTCAATAGCTGCTTTTTTTTGACCTTGAGAAAAGATTAAACTTGGAATAATTAATAGTATTAAAAAAAATATTTTTTTCATTGATCTAATATTTTATTTATTTTTTGATAAGATTTTATTACCTCCAGCAATCCATTTTTCTGGACCACCAGCAACGTATCCTTGTGATCCAAGCTTATTGAAATTAACTTTGCCATCTGTGATTTCTGGAATAACAAACCATCCTGTTGGGTAGCCTCTTACTCCAAACATTTTTCCTAGTTCTCTGTTTTGTGTTTGTAATTCTTCGGATAATTTAGTTCTTCTTGGGAAATCAAGTTCTACTAAAGTTAGATTTTTTTCAGCCCATTTTTCAAACTCAGGTTTAAAAAAAACTTCTTTTTGCAATCTAATACACCATCCGCACCAATCGCTTCCTGTAAAAAAGAAGAATAAAGGTTTCTCATTTTCTATAGAGATTTCAATAGCTTTATTAACGTCTGTATGCCAAACAAGATTGCTTTCTTGTCCAAAGCTATTTATTGATACTAGTAAACAAAGTGATAATAATATTTTTTTCATTTTTTTCATTTTTTAATTTTTTTAGTGAACGTTATGCATCCATTTTTTAATAAGTGGAGATAAAGCAAAAGATATAATTGCTGTAATAATGGCAATAATACCAACTTGAGTAAATACTGTTGTGTAATTTACTAAACTTTGAACTCCTTCAACTGTTGATTCTGAATATCCTCCAGCAAATCCAGTCACCTTCTCCACTATACTTGTCATTAAACCGGGTTCAGGAATTACTCCTTCTTTTCCTGAAGTTAATTGTGCAATTGCTCCTGAAATATAATGGGCATAAGATGAAGATAAAAAATATACCCCCATCATGAAAGCAGTCATGCTTTTAGGAGATAATTCAGTTACTTTAGAAAGTCCTATTGGGGATATAAATAACTCTCCCGTAGTTAAAAGTAAATAACCAATCATTAGAAACATAAAAGGTGTTCTTCCAGCATCATCCATGAATTGCGCACTCATTGCAAAAACTAAAAACCCTATTCCTAATTGAAGTATTCCTAATGCAAATTTAATAGGTGTTGTAGGGTTTCTTTGTGTTTTAGATAAATATACCCACATCATAGAAAAGGGAATTGCTAAGAAAATAATATAACCTGGATTAATTGCATTAGTTTGTGAAGCATTCAATAATGTAAGATTTACATTTCTCTCAGCAAAAAGTGTAATTGCAGTTCCAGCCAATTCAAAGAAAGACCAGAAAACGGTAATAAATAAAGTCAAAATCAAAATACTTAGTAAACGGAATACTTCTATTCTTGAAAGTTCATTCATTTTTTTAACTAAAATTCCCAAGATAATTATACCTAACACTAAAAGAAGAGAAGAATGTAGTTTCATACCACCTAAAAGTTCCATGGCATTATTTTTAACTAAAAACGCTGATATAGGAACCATTAATAATGCAATGAAATAGAAGAAGTAATCTGTTCTCATTCCATACATTTTCTTCTCTATAAATTCTTCTGGTTGATTTCCATTATCTCCAAACACACCTAAACTCATTCCTCTCATAAAAACAATTAAACCAGCTATCATACCTATTCCTGCTGCCCCAAAGCCATAATGCCATCCATATTCATATCCAAGGTAACCACATGCTAAAGGAGCAATGAAAGCACCTGCATTAATACCCATATAGAAAATTGTGAAACCTGAATCTCTTCTGTCGTCTCCCTCTGGGTATAAACGACCAACCATTGTTGAGATATTTGGTTTAAAAAATCCATTTCCTACAATTAGTAAAGCTAAAGCTGTATAAAAAAAGAAATTATTTATTTCAGAAACTTCAAAGCCAGCAAATCCACTCTCAAAGTAAAATGCCATGAAAAAATGACCTAGAGCCATTAATATACCTCCTAACATAATAGATTTTTTGAAACCAATAAATTTATCAGCAATCATACCTCCAAGTACTGGTGTGGCATATACTAATGACCCATATGCTGCAAAAATTCCAAATGACATTTCTTCTCTGTAAGCTTCATCAGTAATATATGTGAAAAACTCATTTACCATATAAAGAGTTAAAAGAGCTCGCATACCATAATAAGAGAAGCGTTCCCAAAGTTCAGCAAAGAATAAATAGAATAATCCTTTAGGATGTCCAAATAATTGTTTCTCTTGATTTGTCATGTTTTTATAATAAAATTAGGATTTCGAAAATAGTAAAAATTTCTGTTATAAATTATCAAATATAAAATCTGTCATTTTCTTATACAAATGATATCTTGTTTTACCTCCATATATACCATGATTTTTATCTGGATATATAAATAAATCAAATTGTTTATTAGCTTTAACTAGTGCTTTAGCCATTTCATAAGTGTTTTGAACATGCACATTATCATCAGCTGTACCGTGAATAAGTAAATATTTTCCTTTAAGTTTTTTAACATGATTTATTGGTGAGTTTTCATCATAACCTGAAGCGTTTTCTTGTGGTGTTTGCATATATCTTTCTGTATAAATATTGTCATAGTATCTCCAGTTTGTAACTGGTGCAACTGCAATAGCTAATTTAAAAGTTTCAGCTCCTTTAGTAATAGCTAAAGAGGACATATACCCCCCATAGCTCCATCCTTGAATACCAATTCTATTACTGTCAATGTAACTTAATTTTCCAAAGTATTTTGCTGCATCGATTTGATCAATTGTTTCATATTTTCCAAGTTCTTTATAAGTCATTTTTTTAAATTCAGCACCTTTCCCGCCTGTTCCTCTATTATCAACACAAGCTACAACATATCCATTTTGAGCTAACATTTGATGCCAGAAATAGTTCCCACTATCAAACTGATTAAGTACTTTTTGTGACCCAGGACCGCCATATAAGAACATAAATAGTGGATACTGTTTATTTTCATCAAAATTAGGTGGCCTCATTACCCAAGCGTTAAGGTCAGCATTATCAGTATATATAGTTATAAATTCTTTGTTGCTTAAATTATAATTATTCATTTTATTTATAAAATCAATATTATCTTCTAAAACTTTTATGAGAGTACCATCTGCTTTAAATAGTTTATATTTTGGAGGAGTATTACCATCTGAAAAAGTATTTATATAATATTTCATTCCCTTGCTAAAATTGACAGAGTTACTTCCTAATTCTTTACTTAATTTTTTAGTAACTCTACTTTCTAAATCTAAAACATATAAACTTCTATTTATTGATCCTTCTTCAGTTGATCTATAAAAAACCTGCATCTTATCGCTGTCAATCCCATCAAAAGATGTAATCTCCCAAGAGCCTTTTGTTAATTGTTCCTCACTACCATCTAATCCTTTTAAGTATAAATGATTGTATCCACTCTTTTCTGAAGTCCAGATAAAATAATTGTTAGGTAGAAAAGTCAAATTATCATTAATATCAATATAGTATTTGTCTTTTTCACTAAATAAAATTTTATTTGTTCCATCTTTTGCATTTACTAAAATAAAGTCAAGCTCATTCTGATGCCTGTTTAATCCAATTATAGACAAAATATTAGGGTCATTAGTCCATTTTATTTTAGGTATATATTCATAATCTTTTTCAGTATAAACAAGAGTATTCTTACTTTTATTAATGTCGAATAAATAAATATTCACTGTTGAGTTTTGTTCTCCAGCTTTAGGATATTTAAATACCTGTTGAGTTGGGTATAGTGCAGATGTAAAACGGTCCATAGAGAATTCTTTCACATGAGATTCATCAAATTTATAATAGGCAATAGATTTTCCATCAGATGACCATTCAAACCCTTGAACTAATTTAAATTCTTCTTCGTAAACCCAATCAGAAGCACCATTTATAATATGATTCTCCCTTCCGTCATTTGAGACCTGAATTGTTTTACCATTTTTAATGTTTTTAATAAATAAATTATTATTAAGAATGTATGCTATTTGAGTTCCATCAGGGGAAAAACTTGGATACCTGATTTTCTCTTGATGAACTTCTTTGATTTTATTATTATGAACATTAAAAACAAAATACTTTGCTCTTTTAGAATATCTATATATAGACTCGGTTTCAGTGGCAAGTAAAATAAGTTTTTCATTTTTACTAAATGAATAATTAGAAACTCTTTTTATTTTAAAATCGGAGCTATTAAAAATTGTTCTTTCAGCTAAGCCATCTTTAAATTTGTACTTTATTATTTCTTGATGGTCATCAATTCTTTTTAAAATTGAATAATGCTCCCCACTATTCATAGATTTTAAATTGCTAAATCCTTTAGGATATAAAGAGTACTCTAGTAAAATTTCTTCTAAAGAAATATCTTTTTTTTGAGCATTTGTTAGTAGGCAAATAAATATGCTTAGAATTATTAAAGTAATCTTTCTCATTATTCTTGTTTTAGGATTTGCTAATTTACTTAAATTTGATAAAATTATTTCTTATATGAAATATCCCAAAATATCTAAAAAAAACATTAATTACTTTATTGAGAATTTAGGGGTTGCCAATGTCTTATATGATCATGATAGTATAGAATCATATTCTAAAGATCAAACTGAGGATTTAGTTTTTCCTCCTGAGGTTGTTTTAAAACCTTCTAAAACAGAAGAGGTGTCTAATATTCTTTCATATTGTAATAATAATTCTATTCCAGTTACTGCTTGTGGAGGTAGAACTGGCCTAAGTGGAGGTTCCTTACCAGTTTTTGGTGGCGTAGCTTTGAGTTTAGAAAAATTTAATTCTATCATTGAAATTGATGAAAGAAACTTACAAGCTACAGTAGAGCCTGGTGTTATTAATCAAGATTTTAGAGATGCTGTTGAAAGTAAAAATTTATTTTACCCACCAGACCCTGCAAGCAAAGGAAGTTCTTTTCTTGGCGGAAATGTCTCCGAGAATGCTGGTGGTCCAAAAGCACTCAAATATGGTGTAACAAAAGATTATGTTTTAAATCTTCAAGTTGTTTTAGCCTCTGGGGAAATAATATGGACTGGAGCTAATGTCTTAAAAAATGCCACAGGATATAATTTAACTCAATTACTTGTTGGTAGTGAAGGGACATTGGGAGTGATAACCAAAATAGTATTTAAGTTAATTTCACTGCCAAAAAAAGATATTACTATTCTTGTTCCTTTTAATTCGGCCGAAAATGCTTGTAAAGCTGTTTCAGCAGTTTTTCGAGCTGGAATAACTCCTTCAGCACTTGAGTTTATTGAAAGAGATGCAATTGATTGGGCTATAAAATTTACTGAAGTTTCAATAGATATTCAAGAAGAAACTAAAGCTCATTTACTTATTGAGGTTGATGGGGAGAGTCTTGAAGCATTATATTTAGACTGTGAGAAAATATCTTCTGTAATGCAAGAATTTAATTGTGGAGATATTTTATTAGCTGATAATCAAAGTCAAAAAGATAGAATTTGGAAACTTAGAAGATCAATAGGAGAGGCAGTTAAATTAAATTCCATTTATAAAGAAGAGGATACGGTTGTCCCCAGAGCAGAGTTGCCAAAATTATTATCAGGTGTAAAAGAAATTGGGAAAAAATATGGTTTTTCTTCTGTTTGTTATGGGCATGCAGGCGATGGAAACTTACACATCAATATTATTAAAGGGTCAATGCCAGATGATAAATGGGATAATGATTTAGATTATGGAATTAGAGAAATATTTAATCTTACTAAAAAATTAGGTGGGACTATTAGTGGAGAACACGGTATTGGTTTTGTACAAAAAAAATATATGGATATTGCATTTTCATCTAAAGCAATTTCTCTGCAAAAAGAAATTAAAAAAGTTTTTGATCCAAAAAATATATTAAATCCTGGAAAGATTTTTTTATAAATTAATTAATAAAAATATCTAGTAAAAAAAATACACAAAATACAATAGAGGCTATTCCATTAGTTTTAAAAAAAGCAATATTAATTTTAGAAAAATCATTTTCTTTAATAATACTGTGTTGAAAAAACAATAGTGCAATGAAAAATAAAGATCCTATCCAATAGAAATATTGAAAATTATTCTGAATGCCAATTGTAATAATTAGAATAATTGCTATTGTATGTAGCGCTCTTGAAAACCATAATCCGTTTTTTACTCCTATGCTAACTGGAATTGATTTTAAATTATTTTTTTCATCAAATTCTTTGTCTTGAAGAGAATAAATAATATCAAAACCACTTACCCAAAACAAAACTAAAAATGAAATTAATATTGCTGTAAGATCAAATTTTCCTGCAACTGCTAAATAAGCTCCAATTGGAGATAATGAAAGACCTAAACCAAGTATTAAGTGACATAGAGAAGTAAATCTTTTTGTATAACTATATCCAAGAATTATTATTAGCGCAATTGGAGATAAATAAAAACAGATACTATTAATAAAATATGTAATAAATAAAAAAAATATAGAATTAATAATTACAAAAATAAGAGCATTTTTTGCTTTAATAGTGCCATTAGGAATTTCTCTTATTTTTGATGTTCTAATATTTTTTTTATCAATTTCTCTATCAATATATCTATTAAATGCCATTGCAGCTGAACGAGCAAAAATCATACACATTACAACATAAAAAAATTTTATTACTTCAAATTCAAAATTTTTGCATGCAAGAAAAAAACCTATCATAGCAAATGGCATTGCAAAAATTGTATGACTAAATTTAATTAATGATAAATAGTTTTTCATAGCTCATTTGAAATAGTAGAATCTTTTGTTATTAGCCAATTTTCGTCAAATTTTTCTAGCTCTAACCAAAAAAGGCCATTTGGGTGGTCTTCTTCTCTAATAAGCTCCCATTTCCCTTTAAGTTTAGCCTTTCTCTCAGAAGTTAAACTTGTATTTAAAATTTCAAATTTTAATTTTCCCATATTAGAAATTGTTGGATAACTGTTTTTATACCTCTCAAGTGTTGCTTTCCATCCATATGCTGGTTTGTGTTTTAATGAAGTGAAAATTAAATCTTCTGAATTCCAATAGCCTTTCATGAAGCCATCTATATCACCATTGTTCCAGCACTCTTGTTGTTTAGTTAATATTTTTTGGATTGCTTCTAGCTCAAGAAGATTTTTTTTTACTGTATTATCTGAATTTTTCATATTGCATGATGAAAAAATAATTAAAATAACCATGATTATTCTCATAAGACAAATCTACCAATTTTTATCAATTATATTTTACGATATTTGCATTTGTTATGAGAATAAAACCATCAATTCCTAAAGGAACCAGAGACTTTACACCAGATATTATGTTTAGGAGAGAATTTATTTTTAAAAATGTTAAAAGTATTTTTAAAAACTACGGTTATTCACAAATTGAAACTCCTGCAATGGAGAATATTCAAACACTTACTGGTAAATATGGAGATGAAGGTGATAGGTTAATTTTTAAAGTTTTAAATTCAGGAGATTATCTCAAAGATATTGAAATTGATGAAAATTTTTCATCTAAAACATTAGCTAGTAAAATTACAAGTAAGGCGCTTAGGTATGATTTAACAGTTCCTTTTGCAAGATTTGTTGTGCAAAACCAAGAAAAGTTGACATTTCCTTTTAAGAGATATCAAATGCAAAATGTTTGGAGAGCAGATAAGCCACAAAAAGGAAGGTTTAGAGAGTTTTTTCAGTGTGATGTTGATATCGTAGGATCTAATTCTCTTTTGAGTGAAGTTGAGTTAATTCAACTAACTGATGATGTTTTTACTTCATTATGTATTCCTAACGTCAAAATATTTATTAATAATAGAAAAGTATTAGTTGCAATGATTGATAAGATGCAGTCTAGTGAATATTTTAGTGATATTGTTATTGCCTTAGATAAGATTGATAAAATTGGAATTGATAATGTTAAAAAAGAAATAATGTCTAAAGGAGTTACTTTAGAATCTTGTGATGTTCTTAATGATTTTATTAAATGTAATAGCATTGCTGATCTAGAGAATCTTTTGTCTGATAGTGATTCTTCAAGTAATGGCTTAGATGAATTGAAATTTATTTTTGATAGTATTAGTAAACTTGAGCTGAAATCTTGTGAAATTGTTTTTAATATCACTCTAGCTAGAGGCCTTGATTATTATACAGGATGTATTTTTGAAGTTGTTACTAAAGATTTAAATATTGGTAGTATAGCTGGAGGAGGAAGATATGATGATTTAACTAGTGTATTTGGTAATAATCAATTATCTGGACTTGGTATTTCATTTGGAATAGATAGAATATATTTAGTAATGGAAGAGCTTGGATTGTTTGATATTCAAATTGATAAAGATCCCAGCGTAATGTTTATTAATTTTGGTAATGTGGAAGCCCTTGAGTGTCTTCCTATTTTACAAGAACTAAGAACATCTGGTATTATTTCAGAAATTTATCCTGACCCCACAAAGATTAAAAAACAAATGTCTTATGCAAATAACAAAAGTTTTGATTTTGTTGTCATGTATGGTGAAAATGAAAGAAAGCGAGGCCTCATTAGTGTTAAGAATATGGCAACTGGTCAACAAGAAGATCTCTCCGTTAATGATTTTATTAAAAAGTTAAATTAAATGTCTGATATGTATAATATAGGAAATAAAGAACTATCTATCTCAGATATTAATAAAATAATTCAAAATGATCTTAAATTATCTTTAAGTAATAGTGCAATCAAAAATATTGAAGATTGTAGGTTATTTCTTGACAAAAAGATTTTCAACTCTATTGATCCAATTTATGGTATTAATACCGGTTTTGGTTCTTTATGTAATAACATAATTTCTTCTGATAACTTATCTCAACTACAATATAATTTAGTTGTCTCTCATGCATGCGGTGTAGGAGAGGAAGTTCCTGAAGATATTGTTAAAATAATGATAATATTAAAAATTCAATCATTAGCATATGGTAATTCAGGAGTGCAATTGAAAACTATTAATAGACTTCTGGAATTATATAATAATAATATCTTTCCTGTTATTTATGAGCAAGGTTCTTTAGGTGCTTCTGGAGATTTAGCTCCTTTGGCGCATTTGTCATTAGCATTGTTAGGATTAGGGCAAGCTAATTTTAATAATACGAAACTTGATGTAAAAGAAATTTATAAGAAATTTGGTTGGGAACCAATTAATTTATTATCAAAAGAAGGTTTAGCATTATTAAACGGCACACAATTTATGTCGGCTTACGGAGTTTGGTCAATTATCATATCTAAAAGACTATCTTACTTTGCTGATTTAATTGGTGCAATTTCTCTTGAGGGTTTTGATGGAAGGGGAGAATGTTTTAATGCATTGATTCATCAAATTAGACCACATCTAGGCCAAATTAAAACCGCTAAAAATATAAGAGAGTTTTTAAAAGGAAGTAATATACAAGCAAATTTTAAAGAGCATGTTCAAGATCCTTACTCTTTTAGATGTATCCCTCAAGTTCATGGAGCAACTAAAGATGTATTAGATCACGTTAAGAGTATATTTGAAATTGAAGTTAATTCTGTCACTGATAATCCAATAATTTTTTCAAATGAAGATGAAATTATTTCGGGAGGTAATTTTCACGGTCAGCCATTAGCTATGGCCCTTGACTATTTAGCTATTGCAATATCTGAACTAGGCTCTATTTCTGAAAGAAGAACCTATCAGTTAATTTCTGGGCAGCGAGGTTTACCATCTTTTTTAGTAGCTAATCCTGGTCTTAATTCAGGCTTCATGATTCCTCAATATACAGCTGCAAGTATAGTTAGTCAGAACAAACAATTATGTACCCCTGCATCAATAGATTCTATTGTATCATCAAATGGACAAGAAGATCATGTTAGCATGGGAGCAAATGCAGCAACTAAATTATATACTGTTATAAATAACGTTGAAAAAGTTTTAGCTATTGAATTAATGAATGCTGTTCAGGCAATGGCATTTAGAAAGTATAGTTCTTCTGAATTTATTGAATCCATAGTTGATCAATATAGAGAAAAAGTTAGTTTTTTAGAAAAGGATAGGATAATGAGTATTGATATTGAAAATTCAATTGCTTTTTTACAAAATTTAGCAGTCGAGGAAGATCTGCTTTAATTCTTTCCCTTAAAAATATATTCTAGAATATTAGATCCCATTTTAAGAGCATTTTGTCTAGTTTCAAAACTATCATTATGAACTTCAGCATCTTCCCATCCATCACTTAAATCAGATTCAAATGTATAGAGACACAATATTCTACCGTTTTTAATTATTGCAAGTGCTTGAGATGGATTTCCATTGTGCTCATGTATTTTAGGAAGACCATCAGGGAATTTATATGTTTGATTAAATATTTTATGGCTCGAGGGAAGTTCAATTAAATCAATATCGGGAAAAACTTTTTTAAGTTCTTTTCTAACAAATAGATCCATACCATAATTATCATCAATATGTAAAAAACCTCCGGCTAGAAGATAATTTCTGAGGTTTTGACTTTCAAAATCATTAAAAAAAACATTACCGTGACCTGTCATATGAATGAAAGGGAAGTTGAAAATTTCAGCACTACCAACATCAACAGTTCGATACTGATTTTTAATGTTAGTTCCAAGATTTTTATTAGAAAAATTAATTAAGTTTTTTAGTGCTGTTGGATTCCCATACCAATCCCCACCACCATTATATTTAAGAACAGCTATGTCATAAGTATTCTGAGCACTTATTATAGTACTCAAAAAAATAAAAATTATTATATATATTCTTTTCATTAAACTAAAAATTGATATTAATAATATTTGTTGCAAAAATAGCGGCTGTTTCTGTTCTTAATCGACTTTTGCCTAGGCTAACATGTATAAAGTTATTATTAACTGCATCTTGAACTTCAGATTTAGTAAAATCTCCTTCAGGACCAATTAAAATAGTTGATGATTGATAAATTTCTTCGTCTTTTAAAATTTTTCTATTAATTTCATTGCATGATGCAATATATTTTTTTTCACAATTTTTATTTTTAATGAAATCTTTAAATAATATAGGTTGATTTATTTTGGGTTTATGAAATTTTAATGATTGCTTCATTGCTGAAGTAATTATCTTTTCACATCTTTCAATTTTTATTTTTTTTCTTTCTGATTTTTCACAAATTATCGGAGTGATTTCATCAACACCTATTTCAGTTGCCTTTTCTAAAAACCACTCAAACCTATCCATGTTTTTTGTTGGGGCTATTGCAATGTGAAGACTATAATTATGTTGTTTTTTTTGGCTTTCTTTTTTTAAAATTTTTAATTGACATTTCTTAGAGTCTTGCAAAATTATTTTTGCGGAAAATAAGTTACCTCTTCCATCTGTTATGAATATTATATCATTAATTTCTTTTCTTAATACTTTTATTAAGTGTCTACTCTCTTCTTTGGGTAAAGTAATGAAATCTTCAATTTTGTTATGATAGAATAGTTGCATATCGTTATAAATGTAACCCTTTTTTCCAAAATAAATTGATTAACAATTTTCCTTATTTTTTTGGAGCAGCTTCAAGAATTTCATCGCTAGCATTATCAGCAAATTGTTCGAAGTTTTTATTAAAGGCATTAGCTAATTCTTTAGCTTTTAGATCATAATCACTTTTGTTTTCCCAAGTGTTTTTTGGATTTAATAATTCTGATGGAACATCTGGGCATGATGTTGGCATATTTAAACCAAATATTTCATGCTTTACGTATGTGACATCGTTGATCTGATTATTTAATATTGCAGTAATCATTGCTCTTGTATGCTTCAATGGTATTCTTTCACCTGTACCATAAGCACCACCAGACCAGCCAGTATTTATAAGCCAAACGTTGACATCATGTTTTTTCATTTTCTCACCTAGCATTTCAGCATATTTTGTTGGGTGTAGTGGCATAAATGGAGCTCCAAAGCAAGCAGAGAAAGTAGTTTGTGGTTCTGTTACCCCTTCTTCAGTTCCCGCAACTTTTGCTGTATACCCTGAAATAAAATGAAACATTGTCTGTCCAGATGTAAGTTTTGAAACTGGAGGAAGTACACCAAATGCATCAGCAGTAAGAAAAAAGATGTTTTTTGGGTTTTTTGCAAATGAAGGTTTAGTTATATTTTTTATGAAATTAATAGGGTAGCTTACTCTAGTATTTTGAGTAATAGAAGCATCTTCATAATTAACTTTATTGGTTTCAGGATAGTAACTAATATTTTCTAGTAATGCTCCTTCTCTTACGGCAGCATAAATATCTGGCTCTTTTTTTTCTGATAGATCTATACATTTAGCATAACACCCTCCTTCAAAGTTAAATATTGTTTCATCACTCCATCCATGCTCATCATCTCCAATTAGATTTCTATTTGGATCAGCTGATAGAGTTGTTTTTCCAGTGCCTGATAAACCGAAAAAGATAGCTGTATCACCTTTTTGACCAGTATTTGCACTACAATGCATTGACAGCACATTTTTTTGATGAGGTAAAATAAAATTTAAAGCCGAAAAAATACCCTTTTTAATCTCACCTGTATATCCTGTACCGCCAATCAAGATAATTTTTTTTGTAAAATTTAAAATAGCAAAATTGTGTTTTCTTGTTCCATCAATTTCAGGCTTTGCTAAAAATTTAGGAGCATTTAAGATTACCCATTCAGGCTTAAAGTTTTCGATCTCTGAATCATTAGGTCTTAAAAACATATTATATGCAAAAAGATTTGACCAGGAATATTCATTAACAACTCTAATATTCATTTTATATTTTTCTTCAGCACAAGCATAAGCATCTCTTACAAATAATTTTTTTCCCTCTAAATGTTTTAGCATTTTTTTGTGTAGAAAATCAAATTTATTCTCATCAAATGATTGGTTAACATCGCCCCACCAAACATGATCTTTTGTTAAATCATCTTTAACTATAAACCTGTCTAAAGGAGATCGACCAGTAAATTCTCCTGTGTTAATTGCAATTGCTCCTTGTGAAGTTACTTTTGCTTGACCATTGTCAACTGCAATTTTAGATAATTCTTCTGGTGATAGATTCCAAAATGCATTAGCATTTTTAATTCCTAAATCAGTGATGGTAGCATTTTTTGCTCTCTTGCCTGTCTCAGTCATGAATTTTCCTTTTGTATTTTAATGCTTACAAAGTTATATTTTAATCTTAAATATTGTTGTTTATTTTATCTTTTCAGTTGAAAATAATAGAATAATCCAAGAGATACTCAATAATACACCTCCTATTGGAGTTACTGGTCCTAAAAAATTTACATTAATCGATAAATAATCTTTAGTTGAAAGTAAGTAAATTGAAAATGAAAAAATAATTGTTCCAACTATCATAATCCATAGTGCTATATTTAAATTTTTATTAAAAAATTTATGATTCGTTGAGAAAATTAAAATTGCTAGAGCATGATACATTTGATATCTTATTCCCGTTAAAAATGAATTTAGTTGAATTGGACTTAATATATCTTTTAATGCATGAGCACCAAATGCACCTAGAATTATTGAACTGACAGCAAATAGAATGGCGATTTTTAAAAAAATTATTTTCATTTTTAATTCATATATATTGTTAGCAAATTAAATAAAATAATAAATTAGCCAACTATAAAAAATTGTTTAAAATGAAGAAAATTTTAATTATTGGGGCAGGAAGGTCTGCAACTACACTTATTAATTATTTATTAAATGAAAGTGTAGTTAATGATTGGTTAATAACTATTGCCGATTATAATTTAATTTTAGCTGAAAAAGCTGCAAATAATCATAAAAATGCAAACCCTATTCAATTTGATGTTACTAATAATGTAGAAAGAGAGAAACAAATTAGTAAATCAAATATTGTTGTTTCAATGCTGCCAGCCGCAATGCATATTCTTGTAGCTAAAGATTGTGTTAAATTTAAAAAGAATTTGGTTACAGCTTCTTATGTCTCAAAGGAAATAAAAGCTTTAAATAATTTAGCAATCGACTCAGGTATTATTTTATTAAATGAAATTGGTTTGGATCCGGGCATTGATCATCTGTCTGCTATGAAAGTTATTGATAAAATTAAAGATAATGGTCATACACTTACGTCATTCAAATCTTTTTGTGGTGGCTTAATTCATCCAGATTATGATAACAATCCATGGAATTATAAATTTACATGGAATCCAAGAAATGTTATTTTAGCAGGTCAAGGAACAGCACAGTATATTCTTGATGATAATTATAAATATATTTCATACAGTAATCTTTTTAAGAGAACTGAATCTATGAAAATATTAGATGCAGGAGAGTTTGAAGGATATGCTAACAGAGATTCATTGGGTTACCGAAAAGATTATGGTTTAGAAAATATTTCTTCACTTTTCAGAGGTACTCTTAGAAGAAAAGGTTTTAGTAAATCTTGGGACAAATTTGTACAGTTAGGTATGACAGATGATAGTTATCAAATTAATAACTCTGAAGATCTTTCTATTAAAGAATTTTTAAATCTTTTTCTTCCAAAAAATGATAGGTTTTCAGTCGAAGAGAATTTTTGTAATTACTTTTCAATATCATCTGATTCAAATGAATTTCATAAATTTAATTGGTTAGGAATCTTTTCAGATTATAAGCCAGGTCTAAAATTAGCTTCGCCTGCAAAACTCTTACAGCATATAACAGAAAGAAAGTGGTCATTAGAGAAAAATGATAAAGATATGGTTGTTATGCAGCATCAATTTGAATATTTAGATAATAACTTGATTAAAAAACTTAAATCATCTTTAGTTGTATATGGAGATGATGCTATCAATACAGCTATGGCTAAAACTGTTGGCTTACCTGTAGCTATTGCTGTTAAGCTAATACTCTCAAATATCATTAAATTAAAAGGAGTTCAAATTCCCACAAAAAAAGAAATTTATAATCCTGTACTTGAGGAGCTAGCAAAAAATGGTGTGAATTTTATTGAAGAACTAGTTTAAATTTAAAATATCAATAGGTATTTCTACTTTTATTTCTTTTTTAACTTTATCTACTGATTTAATGAAAAAATCATTTAGTGGAAAACAAAAATCATATGTTTCATTTCTAACATATAATAGTTCTTGAGCAGTTTGCTTATTAATTTCATAAATTTCACCTAAATCTCCAAATTTTTTATCGACTACTTTGTAATTCATTAAAGTATTGCTAGATGATTTTAAATCATTAAAAATTAATAGCTTATTATCAATATAAACATCTTTTTTTAGAAGATGAAGAACCTCATTTTCAGAATTTAGTTCTGAAAACTTAACCAGAAAATTATTTTTCTTTATTTTCTTTAAGTCTTCAATAAAGAAAGGCACTAATCCGTTATCTATTTTAATAAATAAGTGTGTAGTATTTGAAGTATTAATAGATATATTTTCAAAATTGAAAATAATTAATCCACCTTTGTATCCATGAAGTTTAAAAATTGATCCAATTAAGAAACAATCTTTAAGATTCATTTATTAATCTTTTTTTGATTTTTCTTCAGTAACAGGAGCTTCTTCAGCAGCAGGAGCTTCTTCAGCAGCAGGAGCTTCTTCAGCAGCAGGAGCTTCTTCAGCAGCAGGTGCTTCTTCAGCAGCAGGTGCTTCTTCAGCAGCAGGAGCTTCTTCAGCAACAGGTGCTTCTTCAGCAACAGGTGCTTCTTCAGCAGCAGGTGCTTCTTCAGCAGCTAAAGCTTCTTCAACTTTTGCTTTTCTTTTAGCACTAGCTTCTTTTTCTAATTCAAGTGCTTTTTTCTTTTTATTATCAGCTTCTTTATCTAATTGTGATTTTTTGTTTTCTACACTGGATGATTTTTCCGTTATCCATTCTTGAAATTTTTCTTCAACTTGTTCTTCAGTTAAAGCACCTTTTTTAAATCCATTTATTAAATGGTTTTTAAGAAGAACCCCTTCGTTAGATAAAATAGTTCTAGCGGTATCGGTAGGTTGTGCACCAAATTGAATCCACTTAACAGATTCATCTATGTTAAGAGATATTGAAGCTGGATTTAAGTTTGGATTGTAAGTTCCTAATTTTTCTAAGTAACGCCCGTCTCTTTTAGCTCTTTCATCAGCTGCTACTATCCAGTAAAATGGTTTACCTTTTTTACCGTGTCTTTGAAGTCTTATTTTTACTGCCATATCAAATTAAATTGTGAGGTACTAAACCCCGGTTATTAATGAGGTGCAAATGTAATTTTTTTTTCTAAACTAACAAATGAAAAATATTTTATTCTAAATGAGTTAATAACTTTAGGATAATTCTTATAATTTGTAATTAAAAAGATGGTTAAATTTAATCTCTAATTTTTATTTAAACAATGTTTTTAGTTTTTGATACCGAAACAACTGGCCTTCCAAAAAAATGGAACGCTCCCTTAACCGATTCTGAGAACTGGCCTAGATGTGTACAGTTAGCATGGCAATTACATGATTCTAAAGGAGATTTAATATCTAATCACAGTTATTTAGTCAGACCAGAAAACTTCAATATTCCATTTGAGGCAGAAAAAATTCATGGTATTTCAACAGATTTAGCAAATAAAATAGGAATAGACATTAACGAAGTATTGAAATTGTTTATTGAGGACTATAATAAAGCAGGTTTTTTGGTTGGTCATAACGTAAAGTTTGATATTAATATAATTGGAGCTGAGTTAATAAGAATTGGTTCAAAAGTAGATCTTTCAAATAAAGATGTTTTAGACACTTGTAGTGAAATAACGGCAAAAGTATGTCAATTGCCAGGAGGAAGAGGTGGCAAGTTTAAATTCCCAACCTTAGTTGAAATATATACTTTATTATTTAGTGACAGTTTTTCTGAAGCACATAATGCTTCTGCTGATGTAGAAGCAACGGCTCGTGTATTTTTTGAGTTAGTTAGAAAAAGGGTCTTAAATCAAACAGTCTTTAAGGGTTACCTAGAATTAATAGAAAATATTGAGACAGAAGACAATTCTTCAGTTCCTGTTTTTGGAATAAAACATTTGAATTTAAAAAAAGAATCTGAAAAAATAAAAAAAGAATCTTCTTCCTTAAATAGTTCTGAAAAAAAGATTATTAAAGATATTCCTGAAGAATTAAAACCACTGCCCTTTGTTCACTTGCACAATAACACACAGTTTTCAGTTTTACAATCTACCTCCAGAATAGTTAACCTAATTAATAAGGCTTCGGAAAACAAAATGCCGGCACTTGCAATAACAGATAGGGCTAATATGATGGGTTGCTTTCATTTTATAAAAGCTATAAAAAACTATAATAGCACTATTTCTGAAGGTTCTGACTTACAGAAAATTAAACCAATAATTGGATGTGAATTAAATATTTGTTCTAATCATTTAGATAAATCTAATAGAGATGATGGATATCAAACAATTTTTTTAGCCAAAAACAAAAACGGTTATCAAAATTTATCTAAAATGTGTTCTTTAGGTTTTACAAAGGGATTTTACTATGTCCCAAGAGTGGATAGAGAGATCGTTGAGAAGTATAAGAAGGACCTAATAGTCCTCTCTGGAAACATGCATGGTGAAGTTGCTAGTAAAATATTAAATATTGGTGAAGCTCAAGCTGAAGAAGCATTGTTATGGTGGAAAGATTCTTTTAAAGATGACTTTTACTTAGAAATAATGAGACACGGTCAAGAAGATGAAGAAAGAGTTAATGAAGTTTTGGTAAAGTTTGCTCAGAATCATTCTGTTAAAATGGTACCTACAAATAATACTTTTTATGTAAATAAAGAAGATGCTAATGCTCATGATATACTACTTTGTGTAAAAGATGGAGAAAAGCAAGCGACTCCAATTGGAAGAGGCCGTGGGTTTAGATTTGGATTACCAAATCAAGAATATTATTTCAAATCATCAAATGAAATGAAATTTTTGTTTAAGGACATGCCTGATTCAATTCAAAATATTTTAGATATTACTGACAAAATTGAAGAGTACGAACTTGCAAGGGATGTTTTGCTTCCAAAATTTACAATTCCAGATGTTTTTATAAAAGAATCTAAGTCGACTAAAAAAGATGTTGAGAATGAATATTTGAAATATTTAACTTTATTAGGAGCAGAAAAGCGTTATCAAAAAATTGATTCTGAACTAAATGAAAGAATTCTTTTTGAATTAAACGTAATTAAGAATTCAGGTTATCCAGGATATTTTCTTATCGTTCAAGACCTTATAAAAGCTGCAGGAGAAATGGGTGTTTCTGTTGGCCCAGGAAGAGGATCGGCTGCCGGATCTGTCGTAGCGTATTGTTTGGGTATAACAAAAGTAGACCCCATAAAATATGATTTACTTTTTGAGAGATTTTTAAATCCCGATAGAGTTAGTATGCCAGATATTGATATTGATTTTGATGACGAAGGAAGGGGAAAGGTTATAGATTATGTTATTCAAAAATATGGATCTAACCAAGTTGCTCAAATAATTACTTATGGAAAAATGGCAGCAAAATCTTCTATTAGAGATACTGCAAGAGTGCTAGATCTTTCATTGGGGGATGCAGACAGAATATCCAAATTAATCCCAAACATAAAGCTTAAAGATATTTTTGAAAAGGATGAAAAAAGATTAAACAGCGACTTAAGGTCAGAAGATTTTACCAATGTCATGGAGTTAAAGTCTTTATCACAAGGTGATGATTTGCAAGCTGAAACAATAAATCAAGCAAGAATTTTAGAAGGGAGTTTAAGAAACGTAGGGACTCATGCTTGCGGAATAATAATCACGCCAGATGATATTACAAATTTTGTTCCAATTGCCACAGCTAAAGGTTCTGATTTATTTGTTACCCAGTACGACAATGCAGTTGTTGAAAGTGCTGGTCTTTTAAAAATGGATTTCTTGGGTCTTAAAACTTTGACTTTAATAAAAGATACAGTTAAATTAATAAAGTATAAGCATGATATAGTTTTAGATATTGAAAGAATTCCTTTAGATGATTCTAAAACTTACGAGTTATTTCAAAAAGGAGATACTGTCGGGATTTTTCAATATGAAAGTGCTGGAATGCAAAAATATTTGCGTGACTTAAAACCAACAATGTTTGAAGATTTAATTGCGATGAATGCGTTATATCGCCCAGGACCACTTGAATATATTCCATCATTTGTTAACAGAAAAAATGGCAAAGAAGATATTACTTATGATATACCTGTCATGGAGGAGTTTTTAAAAGAAACTTATGGAATTACCGTTTATCAAGAACAGGTTATGCAACTTTCTCAGAGAATTGCTAATTTCTCTAAAGGTGATGCAGATTTGTTAAGAAAAGCAATGGGTAAAAAGATTATTGAATTATTGAATAAATTAAAACCAAAATTTTTAAATGGAGGAGAATCCAATGGCCACGAAAGGGAAATACTTGAAAAAATATGGAAAGATTGGGAAGCATTTGCTTCATACGCATTTAATAAATCTCATTCTACATGTTATGCCTTAATAGCTTACCAAACAGCTTATTTAAAATCTCATTATCCCGCAGAATATATGGCTGCAGTACTGTCTAATAATATGAATGACATTAAGCAGGTAAGTTTTTTTATGGAAGAATGTAAAAGAATGTCTATTGAAGTTCTAGGGCCAGATGTAAATGAATCATTTTATAAGTTTACTGTTAATGATAAAAACGAAATTAGATTTGGAATGGGTGCTGTTAAGGGAGTTGGGTCAGGAGCAGTTTCTTCAATAATTGATGGGAGAAAAGATAAAAAATATCAATCAATTTTTGATTTGACTAAGAATATAGATTTAAGATCAGCTAATAAAAAAGCCTTTGATAGTTTAGTTTATGCTGGAGGGTTTGACTCTTTTAAGGGAGTTCATAGAGCACAATACTTACATGACAATGGTGATGGAGTTACTTTTGTAGAGAAAGCTATAAAGTTTGGATCAAAGTTTCAAGAAAATAAAAATTCTGCACAAGTAAGCTTATTTGAAAATTCAGATGAAGTTCAGTTAAGTGAACCGCATATACCAGATTGTGAACCTTGGGCATCTCTTGATCAACTTAAACAAGAAAAAGAAGTAGTAGGAATATATATTTCAGGACATCCTTTAGATGAATTCAACTTACCAATGGAACATTTTTGTAATGCTTCATTAGAAGTCTTAAAAGATTTAAAGCCTTTAGTAAATAAAGAGCTGAGAATTGGAGGAATTGTGGGTGAGGTTGAGCATAGAATTTCAAAAAATGGTAAAGGTTGGGCTAGATTTAGTTTAGAAGATTACTTAGAATCATATGATTTTAGAATTTTCGGCGAAGAATATTTAAAATTCAAACATTTCCTTTTCGAAAATAATTTTATTCATATGAGGTTAATTGTGAAAGAAGGATGGAGAGATAGAGAAACGGGAAAAACAGGTGATCCAAGAATTAATTTCTTGTCTTTTCAACAACTCCAGGACACTTTTTCAAATAATGCAAAAAAATTGACTTTACAATTAGATATAAACGATTTTAATGAAGACAAAGCAGAAAGTTTAAAAGAACTTTTTGGCAAGCATAAAGGAGAGCATCAGTTAGAGTTTTCTTTTTTTGAAAACAACGAAAAAATTAAATTAACTATGCTTAGTCAAAATCATAAAATAGATATAAATGAGGAATTAATATTATCAATAAAGGAAAAAAAATTACATTTTAAATTAAATTAAACTGAGTTAGAATAGTCTTATTTATTTAATTAATTTTGTAGAGATATTGTAATTAAACACATATAAAAAACAAATATTATGGCATTAGAAATAAATGACGCTAATTTTGACGAGTTAGTATTAAAATCAACAAAACCAGTAATGGTAGATTTTTGGGCTGAATGGTGTGGTCCTTGTAGAATGTTAGGTCCTATTATAGAAGAAGTTAGTAAAGACTATGAAGGAAAGGCTGTTGTTGGTAAATTAGATGTTGATGCAAATCAAGAATTTGCAGCGAAATTCGGAGTTAGAAACATCCCAACTGTTTTGATATTTGATAAAGGTGAACTTGTTAATAGACAAGTTGGAGTATCTCCTAAAAATGTTTACTCTGAAAGCTTAGACGCATTACTTTAGTTTTTGCTTATTTGCTTGCGGAATTGAAAATGCAGTGTATATTTGCACTCGCTAATCAAGGTCTGGTAGTTCAGCTGGTTAGAATACCTGCCTGTCACGCAGGGGGTCGCGGGTTCGAGTCCCGTCCAGACCGCAAAATCATCCTCCAATTTGGGGGATTTTTTGTTTTATTTCATTACTATTAAAAATTTAATTAAATTAGAATGTAATGAAAATAAGTTTTAGAAAAGTGATGTTAAAAAAAAGATTCCCTCTTGCTATAAGCAGAGGAATCAGTGGAGATACTCATAATGTATTTATTAAAATTGAAGATGAAGGTTTAGTTGCATGGGGAGAATCATGCCCAGGGAAATCAGAAGGTGCTGAAAATACGGAAGAGGTCATCTCACAACTTAATAAATTAATTAAAGTTGGAATTAAGGATAAATCAATTTATGAAATTGAAAGCATAGCTCATGACATGAAAATTTCACCTTCTGCTTATGCTGGATTAGATATTGCTTTGTGGGATTTAAAAGCTAAAAAAGCAAAACTACCTTTAAATGAACTTTTAGGATTGCCATTACCCAAATCAATGACATCTCTTACAATTGGTATAATGAGTCCTGAATCTGTTAAACAAAGAATTCCTCTATTATTTGAAAATGCATCTACAAAATTTCTTAAAGTTAAGTTAGGATCTCCTTTGGGACTCGAGGCTGACAAAGCAATGTATAAACAAGTTCTTGAAAGTACAAAAGGGTACGGCCTAAGTTTAAGAGTTGATGCTAACGGAGGATGGAGTACAGAAAATGCTAAATACATGATTGATTGGTTATCAGATAAAAATTGTGATTATGTTGAGCAACCTTTGGTAGAAGGAAATGAAAAAGAATTAAAGACCTTATATCAAAGTAGGTCACTTCCAATATTTGTTGATGAATCTTGTAGATCATCAAGTGATATTTCAAAATATCACGATTGTGTTGATGGTGTAAATCTAAAATTAATGAAATGTGGTGGTATTACAGAAGGATTAAGAGTGTTGTCGACTGCAAAAGCATTTGAATTAGAAACTATGATAGGCTGCATGAGCGAATCATCAATTTCTATTTCAGCAGCAGCTTCAATTTCAGGTCAAATAGACCATATTGATTTAGACTCACACTATAACTTAAATCCTGATCCATCGTGGGGAGCTTCAATGACTAAAGGAATCACAATGCCTAGCAATAATTTTGGCCATGGAGCACATCTAAAAAATTAACATTTATGTTAAAAGAAAACCATAAGGTTGCAATTTATTTAGAGGGCCATTTTTCAACAGATTATGGAAAAATGGGTATTGGAGTACTGAGGTATTTGTCTAATCAAATTGTGGCTGTTATTGATTCAAAAAATAATGGTAAAAACACAAATGAATTTAACTCTATTGAAAGGAGTGTACCTATAGTTAGCACTCTTGATGCTGCAGTCTTAAATGGAGCAGAAGTCCTTATATTAGGAATAGCTCCCTCAGGGGGTAAAATTCCAGAAGCGTGGTTTAAAGTTATAGAAAGTGCAATATCAAAAAACCTTTCAATAATTAATGGTCTTCATGACACCTTATTATCAAAATATAAGAATTCACTTAGAAATAATCAATGGATATGGGATGTTAGAGTCCCACAATTTGTTCCTAAAATAGCTAGCGGTAAAGCAGCTAAATTAAAAAATAAAAGAATTTTGTGTGTGGGTACTGATATGGCTGTTGGTAAAATGACAACAAGTTTAGAAATGCATAAATGGGCAATAGAAAAAAAAATAAATAGTTCATTTATAGCAACAGGCCAGATTGGAATAACAATAACAGGTGAGGGGATCCCTTTAGATGCTTACAAAGTTGATCATGCATGCGGTGCAGTTGAACACATGATTTTAACAAATCAGAATAGTGATTGGATTTTTATCGAGGGGCAGGGTTCATTATTAAATCCAGGAAGTACGGCAAGTTTACCTTTAATAAGAGGGAGTTGTACAACTCACATGATTCTTTGTCATCGTGCGGATTTTATAACATTAAGAGATTATAAGCATATTAAAATTCCAGATATAAATAATGTTATTAAACTTTACGAAGATTTAGCAAGTGCCTGTGGAAGTTATCCTAATGCTAAAGTTGTTGGAATTTCATTAAACACATATAAACTTGATTCATTTGAAGCTAAAAAAGCTATTGAATCTCTAGAGTTTATAACTAATCTTCCAGTAACAGACGTTGTTAGATATGGGCCTGAAAAACTAACCTTGGCTATAAATTAAATTTTAAGATTCCTTTCAGTTATTGTAGGATTCATTTTTTCAGCTCCGGGGATTTTTAATTCATTTGGTGTTGGATTAATAAATGAAGTTTTTTTTCCTTCAAGATGTAACACTTCCTGTTCTGAATCTAAAGTTAATACTGTATACAAAGGTTCTTTATAGGGGCAAGTTTTATCTAGATTAGGAAAATTTTCTTCAATTTGTTTTGAAAATCGGGTGTATTTATACTTATCTCCTACCCATTTGTATGACATACTATTTATTTGAATGTAGGGAATTTTATTTATTGATTTTAAATAATCTGTGTGGTGATGGCCACTGAGACATGCAACAACCTTTGGATGTCCACTTTTAGTTGTATAATTCTCTATAATAGTTCTAATTTCTTTTCGATTAGCTACGCCTCCCTTGGCTTCAAGGCTTTGGTGACTAAATAATATTGTGGGCTTTAAAGTTTTTTTTAAATCATTTTTTAACCAAAGTTGTTGTTTTGTTCCAATATACCTGTGATATCCGTTCCATGGCTTAGGATTTTCGTCGTTGCCATCTAATACAATAAAATGAAAACCATTTAGATCGAACGAATAATACCTTTTCTGCATTTCCCACCATCTCATAGTTTCTTCTTTTTTATATCCAAAATCTCTCATATCATGATTTCCGAGAACATGATATTTGGGCCCATTAAAAGAATTCCATTTTTCAATAAAGAGTTGGTTTTGTTTCCTGGGAAGAGAAAAATCTCCTAATTGAATGATAAAATCAGGTTTTCTTTTTTTCATTTCACTTATAAACAAACTTAATCTTGAAACTCCATCATGAATTATATCTTGATGAACATCAGAAACTATACCGATCTTCAATCTAGTATTCTTTATATTAAATGATGACAATGACAATGGAATTGAAGCTAAAACACTCCCCTTTAAAGCATTAATTATAAAATTTCTTCTCTTCATTATTTAATAGATTATCTCAGTTTAAATGTTGTGACAACAATTCCATGATCGGATGGGTAAATAATTTTTTTATTATTTATAATTATCGGTTCATTAAAAAAAGCGTTGTAAGATTTTGATTTAATAGATTTAATAGATTTTCCTTTATAGAAAATATAATCAATTCTGTGAGAGTCTTTCCTTCCTTTTTTATCCCATGTAATACCAGGATGAGTTTTTGGATTCGGGTTTTCTTTTCTGTAGGAATCAATCAACCCTAAGTCATCTAAAATTTTAGTTGCACCCCACGGAACAATCATGTTATTGTGAATATTTTTTGTTTTTTTAGTCCAGTCTAAATGTGATAATGAGTTCATATCTCCTCCAAAAACCATTGGAATGGAATCTGTTTCCTGCGAATATTTTTTTAGATAAGGAAGAACTTTTTTCAACATTTCAAATCTTGCTCCACTTTGTTCCCATTCTAATAATTCTTCAACTGTTTTTCCCATTTTTTCAGGCTCATTATCCCATGGTAAATAATGAAACCAATTTGAAAAGAAACGTATAGTCTTTCCGTTTATAGGAATTTCAATTCCACCCAAATAAAACGGAAGTTTTGTGTCTATTCTTTTTCCAAAAGGATACCTTGAATAAATAGATAAATTGACTGATTTATCATTAAGTGGAGTTTCTTTAGATGCAATCAGGTGAAAATTATATTTTAAAAAATCCGCAATAAATGGACCAGAACCATATGTCTCTACCATTAAAATTATATCCGGATTTATTTCTTTAATTATTTTGGCAACGTTTTCAGGTCCATTTTCAATATCATTTCCACCATGAAAAATATTCCAAGCCATAACTTTAAATGTGTTTTGTTGAGCGTAAATTGGAATGTTTATAAAGAATAAAATGCCAATAAATAAAATCAGTCTATAGCTTTTCATAAAAATGTTTTATTAATTTAAATTATGACAATTTTATTAATTCAGTTTGTTTTTTAATAGTTAACAAACAAAAGTATATATTTGCAATCGTTGTGTTACCTGCTTTTTGCAGGAGGTTTGTAGAGAACCGATGAAGAGCTTTCCTTTTGGGAAGCTTTTTTTGTTTTAAGCCTATTACTTATTTGGTATACGGTATTATAATTATTAAATTTAAATAATGAGGTTTTTACTATTAATGGTGTTTATTATTTCTTGTAATTCTAAAACAAGCACAAATAATTACTTAAACATCATTCCGTCTATTGAGACCTTTGGAGATAATAATGATTTTTCAAATATTAATCCAAACGATATTGAGTATGCATATTCATCTGAAAATGATAAAATTCCCATAACGTACGGATATTTAAAAAACATAACTTTTGGTGATCTTCAAAATGCCCTAATAAATTTTAAAATTGATAATAAAATAGATCTTAAAAGTGAAGGCTACATTCTAAATATTGAGAAAGAAAAAATATTTATTACTGCTAAGGATAAAGCCGGTTTATTTTATGCTTTTATAACTCTTGATCAAATTTTAGAAAATGCAATCGATGAAAAAACAGATGTTCCTATTTTAAATATCAAGGATCAACCCTCTTTAGATTTCAGGCCTATTCACTTAGATTTGAAACACCACACTGAAAAAAAATCTTATTATTTTGATTTAATTAATCATTTGGCCAAATTAAAAATTAATGGAATAATAGTTGAACTTGAAGATAAACTTAAATACGAATCAAGACCAGAAATAGGTTCTTCAGATTCCTTCTCAATTGAGTGGTGGGCAGGTTTAAGTGATTATGCAAAATCAAGAAATATTATAATAAATCCTCTTGTTCAAGGATTAGGACATGCTTCGTTTATTTTAAAGCATGATGTAAACATTCATTTAAGGGACAGGCCAGAAAGCGATTGGGCTTTTAATCCATTAAAACCTGAAACATACGCATTACAATTTGATCTTTATTTAGATGCTATTAAAGCGACTCCACATGGAAAATATTTACATATTGGAGGCGATGAGGTTAACTTGGTTGAAAGAGACAACAAAACTGAACTGGAGTTAAATTTAATATGGCTTAACAAAGTATGTGAATTTGCTGAAAAACACGATAGAATTCCAATTTTTTGGGATGATATGCCCCTTAAGCACGCTGGAGTTTATAATCCTATGTTTGATGATAAAATATCCAAAGATGAGGTCGATGAAATTTGGAAAAAAAATGAAATTAATCTGATGAATTTTATTGAAAAATTTCCAAAAAATGCAGTTTATATGAGATGGAATTATCAAAAATCAGATACTTACGGTAATTTAAAAGCCATGGACTGGTATTCAAAAAACAAATTAACCGTAATGGGTGCTACTGCTGGTCAGACCAGATGGACATTAATGCCTCAAAATAATAGTAATATTTCTCAAATAAAATCATTCGCATTAAGTTCTATTGAAAAAGATTTAGACGGGTTACTATTAACCTTATGGGATGATGATTCTCCTCATTTTGAACTTTATAAAAGAGGGATTGCAGCTTTTGCACAATATAGTTGGTCTGGAAATAGTTTGCCAATTGAAGAATTTAAAAAATTATTTAGGTATAAAAATTTTGGATCTCAGTTTGAAGATGATAGTTATGCATTTATTGATTTACTAGAAGAACCAGTGGGAATATGGCTTAATATGCTGCTTTCTGAGAATGGATGGAGACCCGGACTTTCTAAAAAGCTAAACCCATTAGAAACTGATATTATTGATTTGCCTGACTTAAATAAAAAAGGTGAATGGTCTAAGAAACATCAAACTAGAATTAATAAGGCTAAAAAATCTTTAGAAATCTCCAATAAAGTAGAAACGGTTATTAATAATTTAATTGAACGAGAATCTGAAAACTTATATTTACTAGAGATATACAGTCAGGTTAACGAGCTTACTAAATTCTCGTCTAATGTTATATTAAAATTAGAAAAAGTTGATCTTGATTCAGACTTGAAACATATAGAAGATATTGAAAATGAGTTTAATATTATGAGAAATAAATTTGAAAAGATCTATTCGAAAACTAGAATATTAAATAAGCCTAAAGATTATGTTTTAGATCAAGATCACCATCATCATCCGGCCAACCAAACTTTAAATTTTGATTGGCAGTTTTTATCTGAAATAATGATATTAAAAAAAATAAAAGAAACATATAAAATTTAATTATGAAAAATTTAAAATATATTTTAATTACCCTTATCCTCTCCACAATTTCTTGTGAAAAAAACCAATCAGAATGGGTTGAGTTATTTGATGGAAAATCAACTGATGGATGGAGAGCATATAATGGAGAAGAAATTCCTAAAAAATGGGCTGCCGTTGATGGCGAATTGACATTTGATACCGATTTAAAGCTTGAAGAAGAATGGATCGGAGGAGGAGATATCATATATTATAAAGAAGAGTTTGAGTATTTTGAATTATACTTAGAATGGAAACTTCCCAAAGGAGGAAATAGTGGAGTGTTTTACAATGTTCAAGAAGGTTTTCAGGCACCATATGCTATTTCTCCCGAATATCAATTGTTAGATGACTTAGGATGGGAAGAAATTAATAATGCTAAACTCGAAGAATGGCAAAAAGCAGGTGCTAATTATGCAATGCATGAAGCGGATTCAAGTAAAAAACAATTAAATCCTGCCGGTCAATGGAATTCCTCTAGAATAATATATACAGAAAAAAAGGTGGAACACTGGTTAAATGGACAATTGTTATTAGAATTTGAGCCTTTCTCTGAGGATTGGTATTTAAAAAGAAATTCCGGTAAATGGGATGATTTTCCTGAATATGGAAAGTTTAAAAAAGGATATATCGCTCTTCAGGACCATGATAGTCCAATTTGGTTTAGAAGTATAAAAATCAGAAAACTTTAACTAATCAAAATTAACTTTTGATATAACAGGGATCATTTTATCCACCCATAGTTTATACATTTTTCCGCTTGGATGTAAACTATCACTTGCAATTAAAGAATCATCTGTAAGAGCTGTTCTTGAAATTGTTGTAATATTAAAATATCTAATTCCTCTTTTTTCAGACTCTTCTTTTAATACTGAATTAAAATCATCAATTTCTTTTGAAATTTGTATTCTGTTTAATGTTTTACCATAAGGACTAGATCCCCAATCAGGAATAGAAACTACAAATAACCTTTCTGTTCTATTTTCAACAAGTTTTAAAGATTTTTCTAGTATTTCAATAAATTCTGGTCTAAATCCAACAGCATCTTGACCTTGAAATTGATTGTTAACACCAATTAATAATGAAACAAGTCCGTAAGGTGGTTCCAAGTTAGAATTATTCATTGCTTCTTTTAATTGATCAACTCTCCATCCAGTTTGAGCTATAATTTGAAGTGTATCTATAGCACTAGTATTTGTTTTCAACTCCTTTAAAAATTGTACAGGCCATCTTTCACTAATTTCTACTGATTGCCCTATTGTGTAACTATCCCCAAGTGCTAGAAATTTTGATGTGTTTATTCCAACATATTTTTTTTCGAATATTACGGTAATATTTTTTTGACCATCAATATTAATATGAACTGGATTTGTGGTATTATTTTCAATATCTCCTTGCCATTCAACGAAAGTCCATCCATTATCTGGCGAAGCTAAAATTTCCACTATACTTCCATAACTATAATCGTTTTTTAAACCGCTTTTAATTAATCTTTTAGAAACTTTCCCTTGACCTTCAATGGTGATATTTACTTCAAATCTTTTTTTGGAAAAATTAGCAATTACAGTTTTATCAGAATCAACATTTAGATTTGTTAGAGATTGATTACTGTTAAAATCACCAGACCAGAAATCAAATATATAATTCTCCGATGGAATAGCTTCGAGTTTTAAAATTTCACCTTCATTGTAACTGCTTGAATTTAAATTAATTGATCCACCACTCTGTGGCTGACTTACAAAATCAATTTGAAATAGCACAGGTTCCTTAGTACAGGAAATTAGCAATATAAGAAAGAGGAATAGTTTTAATCTAAACAACTTTAAAATTTATTTATAATTTTTTAGAATCAAATATTATGCAAATAAAAATAAGTTAATTATAAGCTCCAGCCTTTTCTATAGGTCTTATGTAATAAGGCATTTGCTTGTTCGTTATTTTTAAATTTAAATTCTTTAGAATTCCATTCAAGTTTCTGGTTTTTTAAACGAATTGCTATCATACATAGTAAAGCCATTTCAGTTAAAGGCCCTCCATAGTCAAACGATGAACATGCTGGAACACCATCTTTACAGGCTCTAATCCAATCTCCCTCGTGAGTTGTGTCTACTCTAGTAATGTAAGGTGAAGGTTGTTTGTAGTTTAACATTTTTTCTTCTGGAATAATTTTAACTCCGCTTGCGCCATGAGAATCATGAGTTATTTTACCCTGATCTCCAATAAACATTGCTCCACTTAAAGTAAATTGTTCGCCATTTTTAAATTCATCTGGAATGGGAGGTTGAATTCTTCCGTCAGACCATGTAAGATTTAATTCTGGGTGTTTTCCTCTTTTTGGAAATTTCATTCTTACAATTGATGCAGAAGGATAGGTTTGTGATTCGATTTCTGGAATGTAATGAGTTGAAGTAGCTTGGATTTCACTAGGTGCACCCAGTTCTAGAGCATAAAAAGCAGGGTCTAAAATGTGGCAACCCATATCGCCCATTGATCCTGTTCCAAAATCAATCCACGCTCTCCAAGAAAGCGGATGATAATCTGGATGATAATCTCTGTACTGAGCAGGTCCTAACCATAAATCCCAATCAAGTCCCTCTGGAATAGGTGGTTTTTCTTTAGACTTAGCTTTAACTGCAAAAGTATCCCAAGCACTTCCGCCTATAGGTCTGTCTGTCCAAGCGTA